>Ga0247727_10000899_pt1 | contig 72256 bp, 65 predicted proteins | sample WisWelCaveWW1625_FD_202498 | JGI IMG/M metagenome (GOLD analysis project Ga0247727, IMG submission 202498) | Biofilm microbial communities from Wishing Well Cave, Virginia, United States - WW16-25 | ecosystem: Environmental > Aquatic > Deep subsurface > Groundwater > Cave microbial mat | place... | reverse complement strand
AATCACTCTCCTGCCCGCCAGAGAGTGCAAAAAAGATTGTTTGCTCGACGGTCACATCATCACCTTTGACGCTGGTAAGGCGGGTGTCCAGTTGAGTCAAGTAGGGATCATCCCAAAACACTTTTTTTGTCATATCACCCCACTACACTGATCTGTACCCCCTGCCGATCCACCGGCAACACGAATATCCGGCATGTCACGCCCTTCGACTCGAACGCCGCTTTCATCGCATTGGCAATGTCCCAATGGTGGTCAGGGGCGAAGGCGGCGAGGCCCGGCCCGGCGCCACTGAGGGCGACGGCGGCGGCCCCGGTAGTTCGTGCCGCGCTCACGGCGGCGTCGAAGCCCGGAATCAGTTTGCGGCGGTAAGGCTGATGAAGCTTGTCCGTCATCGCAAAGCCCAGCATTTCGTAATCGCCCAACTGCAAGGCTCTCACCACAAACGCCGCCCGCCCGATGTTGAACACCGCATCCTGGAGCGGCACGTTCTTGGGCAGGGCCTCCCGCGCCTCAATCGTCGAAAGTCGAATGCCTGGCAAAGCAATTGCCACTTTGAGCGGCGGCACTTCGAGCGTGGCGTACAGTAACTCGTCGCCAGTCGCGCTCACCATCGTCAGCCCGCCGAAGAGGGCCGCCGCCGCGTTGTCGGGATGGCCTTCAATTTGAGTCGCCAGTCGAAGCAGATCGGATCGGGACAGGGGGCCGCCCGCCAATGCGTTGGCGGCGGCGGAACCGGCTACCACCGCCGCCGCGCTCGACCCCATCCCTGATCCAAGCGGGATGTCGTTGTGGGCTTTGATCCTGACTCCAACCGGCCCACAGCCAATCTTCTCCCAAATTGCGTTGGCCGAGCGGACGATCAGGTTGTTGCTATCGGCGCTGAGTCGATCTGCGCCTTCGCCCTCAATTTCAACTTGCAAACCTTCGGCGGGGTCGAGCGCTGTCATCTCGACGCTGTTGTAGAGACTCAAGGCCAGACCGAGGCAGTCGAAGCCGGGGCCAAGGTTGGCGGTGGAGGCGGGGACGAGGACGCGGACGCGGGAAGGCATTGCAATCTTCAATCTCCAATCTCTAATTCTCCAGAGAATTAGAGATTGGAGATTAGGTTATCAAGCGCATTGAGTTCAGCAGGGATGGTTCTGATTTCGGGAGCGCGCGACGTCACCGCATCCGGGTCTTTGAGGCCGTGGCCGGTGACGACGGCGACGACGGTTTGACCGGTGGGGTCGAGGCAGCCTTCGCGCACTTCGTGAGCGAACCCCGCCAGCCCGGCGGCGGAGGCCGGTTCCACAAACACGCCTTCATGAGCAAGACGCCGCCACATCGCCAGAATTTGATCGTCGGTGACGGCGATGATGCGGCCTTTTGACGCTTCGGCGGCTTCGAGCGCCTGCTCGCCGCGCGCGGGGCGGCCAATTCGAATCGCAGTGGCGACCGTCTCTGGGTGTTCGACGGGGTGGCCGACGACGAGCGGGGCGGCCCCGGCGGCCTGGGAACCAAGCATGTGTGGCCGCGACGAAACTTTTCCGGCGGCGTGATACTCTTTGAAGCCCATCCAGTAGGCGCTGATGTTGCCCGCGTTGCCGACGGGCAGGCACAGCCAGTCAGGCGCTTTTCGGAGAGCATCGCAAATTTCAAAGGCGGCGGTCTTCTGGCCTTCGAGCCGATAAGGGTTGATCGAGTTGACCAGGGCGATGGGGCGCTGTTCGGAAATTTCGCGCACCATCCTCAGGGCGTCGTCGAACGAGCCGTTGATGGCAATCACTTCTGCGCCGTAGGCCAGCGCGCCGGCGATCTTTCCGGCGGCCACTTTGCCCTGCGGCACGAGGACGATGCAACGCAGTCCGGCCCGGGCCGAGTAAGCGGCGGCGGCGGCGGCGGTGTTGCCGGTGCTGGCGCAGATGGCCGTCTTCGCCCCTTCAAAGACGGCCTGGGTGATGGCCGCCGTCATCCCCCGATCCTTGAACGAGCCGGTCGGGTTCAGTCCTTCGTATTTGAGATAGAGTTCAAAGCGGGGCGCAATTTCGGCGGCGAGCCGGGGCGCAGAGATGAGAGGCGTATTGCCTTCCAGCAGAGTGACAGGACTAGCCCGATGGTCTATCTTGAGATATTCGCGATAATGTGTGACAATTCCCGGCCATAACGACATGCCGCGGATTATAGCACGCGGCTTTTATACTCAAACTTTGGAGGAAAAAATGACGCGTAAAAAGCATTTTGTTATTCCGCTGATGGTGCTGGCGCTCGCTACGCTCGCCGCGCTGGCCTGCTCAGTGTTGGGAGGAGGGCCATTGTTTGAAGACGACTTCTCAAGCTCGAGCAGTGGCTGGAGCACCGGCAATAGCGATAGCAGTTCAGTGGATTATGGCGACGGCGATTATGTGATGAAGATTTTCACCACTGAATGGTTCGTGTGGGGCAATCCCGAAGAGAGTTTTGAAAATGTTCACATCGAAGTGACGGCGCGCAACACTGGCGGCGCGACGGACACAACCTTTGGTATCATTTGCAACTATCAGGACAACACCAATTTTTACTATGTGGGCATTGACTCTCAGGGCTTTTACGCTATCTTCAAAACCAATCCAAGCCCGCCCGACCAAATCCTGACCAACAACGGCGAGTGGGGCGAGTCAGCCGACATCACTAAAGATGCGGCCTCCTATCGCATTGGCGCCGACTGCGGCAACGGCACCATCACCCTGTACGTGAATGGAACACAAATTGCCTCGGCCAGCGACTCAGACTTCAGCCAGGGCGACGTGGGCCTGTTTGCCTGGACGGCTGACGAAGCCAACAGCGAAATTCGCTTCGATGATCTGGTGGTGACGGCTCTGCCGTAACGCACAGGCATCCCGACGAAACAGAAAGACTCTCAGAAGCGAGAGTCTTTTTGTTTAGAACAACGGATCAGGCAAATTCTACAGATTTTAATCCGCTGAATTCGTCCCATCCGTTGTTCTTCCACCTGGAATACAATACCCTCATGCCTGCCACTATCAACCCCGACGACTACCTCCTCATCCCCAAACGCGCCTTGCGGCGAACCATCGCCGGGCTGATGCTGGCCCTGGCGCTGGCGCTCACCTTTTACCCGGCATATCTGCCGCTCGTGGCTCAAGTATTGATCGTAGACGAGCCGCTACAGAAAGCTGAGGCGATTGTGGTGCTGGGCGGCGGAACGGGAGACCGCGAAGTGACCGGAGCGCGGCTGTTTGCCGAAGGTTACGCGCCGCTGATCATGACCACCGGCGACGAGATCGTGCTGCCCGGCCTGCCCGGCGTGACGTCTGCCGGGTTGAGCGCCGACGAGCTTGAATTGCGCGGCGTGCCGGCCTCGGCCATCGTTCAACTCACCGAAAGCCAAACGACGTGCGACGACGCCCGCCTGGCACTCGCTTCGCTCGCCGCCCTGCCCGGCGAGTCGAAGCGCGTCATCGTCGTCACCGACCCGTTTCACACCCGGCGGGCGCAGTGGTTGTTCAATCGGGCCGCTCCGGAGTTGGAGGTAATTACGGTGGCCGCCAACCCGTCGTGGTTCGATCCCGATCAATGGTGGACGACCGACATCGGCATCATCGTCGTGGCGCAAGAGTACGTCAAATTTGCAGTGACTCTGGCTCAGGGGTGCGGCGGCTGAGTTGCCCCAAACGCGGCGAGGGGCTAAGATTCAATACCGGAAAGGAACTGCGATCATGAAACGTCATCGGGCAAGACTGCCTCTCCTGCTTCTCGTGTTCGGCCAGGGCGCAATGTTCCTGACCTACTTTGCGTTGTACCTCTTCAACGTCGGCATGAGGCCTGAACTCATGATGCTTGATCCGCGAGGCCACTTGCAGGCCGGACTTTCGCTCTGGTTTTTCACCGGCACCTGGCTGGTGTTGGGCGCGGCCTCGGTCATCATCGGCGTCGGCCTGCGCCGCATGCGGCCCTGGGCGTGGACGGCGGCCCTCATCCTCGAAGGCGCGATTCTCATCCTGGCCCTGGAAGCCTATTTCAACCGCCATGCCGACCCGTCGTTTTATGCGGCGATGGCGGTGGCCATGGTCATCGTGCTGGCCCTCAATCAGCGCGAAGTGCAAATACTCTACCGGGCGCACTACACGCCGCTTGAAGGGCCTTTTGGGAGATGACAATGGACGATCTTGAACTGCTCCGCCGCTTCGAACCGATCATCCACTTCACCCGGGGCGAGCATTTCTTCCCTATGGACGCGGATCGCTACGTAGGCGAAAGCTCGCTGTGGGAAGCCCGGCCCGAACAGCCTCCCGTCTGCCTGGTTCCAGAAACGAAATTGACGCTGGCGAAACTCGTCGAGCCGCGCCCCGCCCCGCACGGCACCGTGCATTACCTGCGCTTCGTCGAGTCGCTCACCCCGCTGGAGGCCGCCCGTTTCCTGGCCAAACACCGGCGGGCGTTTCGCCGCTCGCGTGGGCGGCTGGCCCGGGTAGGACTGGCCTCGCGCATCATAGACGCGCTGTTTTCGATCACCCTGATCCTGCGCGGGCGCGTGCCGGGCGGCACCGCCGCCGCCGCCGCCGATGTTTACCAGCGCTTGCAGGCGAAGGCAGAACAGTACGTTTACTATGGCCGGGCGGTGCGAAGCGGGCCGGGCAGCTTCATCGGCCTGCAATACTGGTTCTTCTACCCGATGAACGATTGGCGCTCCGGCTTCTACGGCGTCAACGACCACGAAGCGGACTGGGAACACGTTACCGTCTATCTCGCCGAAGACCTGACGCCGCAGTGGGTGGCATACGCCTCGCACGACTTCACCGGCGACGATTTGCGCCGCCGCTGGGATGATCCGGAACTTCAGCGCGTCAGCGACCACCCGATCATCTTTGCCGGGGCCGGGTCGCACGCCTCTTATTTCTCTCCCGGCGAATACATGCACGAAGTAGCCCTGCCCTTCAGCGGCCCCCTCACCCGCATCTTTCGGGTCGCCGAAAAATTCTGGCGCGACACCCTGCGCCAGGGCGGCCTGTCGAATGAAGAAGCCGACCACGACCGCTCCTCCGGGGTGCTGGTGGTGCCATTTGTGGATTACGCCCGGGGCGACGGACTCATCATCGGCCCCGGCGGCGCCAAGCAATGGCAACCGCGCCTACTGCCCGAGGCGCACGACAATTCGCTCGATCATCCTCAAGCCTGGGCCCACCATTATCGCGGGCTGTGGGGCCTTTATGCCCGCGACCCGATTGCCGGAGAAAACGCGCCCGCCGGACCAAAATACAATCGTGATGGCTCCGTGCGGCGATCCTGGATTGACCCGCTGGGCTGGGCCGGGTTGGACAAGGTGACGCCGCCCGGCGGCGTGGCCGCCGCCATTGCCGGGGGAGCGTCCGCGATTGAACAGCGATTGGCGGTTGCCCAGACCGAGATCGCCGATAAAACGACCCAGCTTCGCGCCCTGGGCCTGGAGTCCGAAGCGATGATTGACGCGCCGCACTTCAAGGCCCATCACCCGGAGCATCTCAAAAAGATCGCCGGACTCTCCGAAGCCATCCAGCAACTGCACAAGCAGGTGGCGGTTGACCATGCCCTGCTGGAAGCATTGACGGCGTATCGCGAGCGGCTGGCGCAGGGCGAGCGCCTGCCGGCGCGGAGCCACATCAAACTGGCGCACCATCCCACGACCGAGGAAACCGAGCAGTTGGGGCGGCTGGCCGAAGCCTGGGCCGCCTTGAGCATTGGCTTGCTCATCCTCGGCTTCATCGCCGTTATGCTCATCGCCCCACGCTTCTGGGCCAACGGCCTGGTCAGCCTGGTGGCCGCCATTTCGTTCCTCGAAGCGCTCTTCCGGCGCGAGGCCAAAGAATTGATTCAGCGGGCGGTAGTCGGCTTGAGCCTAGTGGCTCTGGTGGTGTTGGTCTATGAGTTCGCCTTGCCGCTGTTGGTGGCGGGGATTATTGCGCTGGGGGTATTTATTATTGTAGATAATTTGCGAGAACTGGCAGGATGACGCCCGCCGAGCCGCGCAACGCATAAGTTGCCTCGCGCGTCAACGGCGTTTCGTCGGGGTTGATTTCGACGACGATGGCCCCCCGCTCCAGCGCCGTATAAGGCAGAGAGGCCGCCGGTTGAACCAGGGCCGAAGTGCCAATCGAAAAGAAGACATCACACGAGGAGACGGCCTCCACTGCTGAGGCCAGCGCCCGCTGTGGAAGCATCTCCCCGAACCACACCACATCGGGCCGCAAGGGGCCGCCGCACCGGGGACAGCGCGGCGGCGCGTCGCCCGTCTCCTCCCACGACTCAATCACTACATCTTCGTCAAAACATTTGGTGCGATTGATGTTGCCATGCAGTTCGACGACATTCCGGCTTCCAGCGCGTTGATGAAGACCGTCCACGTTTTGGGTGATGAGGGTGAAGCGGGAAGCGTCAAACGACAAATGTGATTCAAGCTCAACCAGCGCAACATGGCCGGGGTTGGGTTGAGCTTTGGACACAAGCCCCCGCCGCCACTCGTACCACTGCCACACCAGCTTAGGGTTGCGGCGAAAGGCTTCCGGTGTGGCGAGTTCAAGCGGATCGTATTGCGCCCATAACCCAGTCTGCGCCTCGCGGAACGTGGGCACGCCGCTCTCGGCGGAGATACCCGCGCCGGTGAGAACGGCAATGTGGCGCGCGGCGCGCACGGCGTTGATCAAGTCATTGGCATTACTCAACCAGGTGTTCAACATGCGGTCAATCTACCACATCAGCGCCATGTCGCCAGTTGCCATGTACAATTGGCGGTCACGACGAAAAACCATAAACACATCCATAGTGAAATCTCTCTAAGGCTGAGAGTTGCTTTTCAACTCAATCGTTCCGAGATGGATCGAATTGTCGAGGACAGGCTGACCATCTGCGTCAACGACGCCCAAGCGTTGAAGTGACGGCCATTCATACAAGCCGGTATAGATATCGTAGCTCCCCGGCGCGGCGTCAGCCGGTAACGAGATGGTCCATTGATCCATAAGATTGACACCGATCGGCCAATCCGGGATCGGAAATGCCCCGCCAAACGGCGGCTGATCAAAAACGAGAGGCGGCTGGCCTTTGCTAATTAGATGCAGAAATTGAGACATTGAGGCGTTAAGTGCGCCATTCTTTTGCCACCAGAAACTGCCGGTGAACGACTGACCCGGCGCGGCTTGTTGCGGAAGAGCATAGCCATAGAGTGTCAAGCTGTTTGCGAACTGATAGTGGCTGGCGCTGACTGGCGGCGGCGGGGTCGTTGATAACACCGGGATGCTTTGCAAGATAACGGTGTCTCCGGCAAGCAAGGGATGATCAGAGCGGGTGATAGAAATCGTATTGTCATTGCCTGTCCACAGCCGGGCAATGATCAAATAACTTCGCGAGGTTGCCAAGTCCTCCGGCAGTTTGAGCGGGAAGACGGTTCGCACAGGAATACCCGGCAGCCAGTCAACCGTCGGATAGACATTCAGTTCCAATGAGCTTACCCAATCATGTTGCGCAACCGACTTTATATCCGGCTGGCTGACCAGGTGAACTGAAATGTCATAGTCTTTCTCCAGTGTCTGGCTAGCGACCCAGTACAAGGTGACTTGTATATTCGATGAGCCGCGAATGACCGATGGCGAAATTGTATATCCGATTAACTTGACCCAGCCATTGTTGTATTCGATACTTGACGGAGTAGCGATGGCACGGACTTCGACGGCGGGCAATATCCAAGTATTTGCCACCAGATAGCTGAACCAGACGCCGCCGCCGATCAAAAGCACATTCGCCACTTTTTTCATTTTGGGCTGATCAATGCGCCGTTGCGCATACAGCAAAAATCCGGTTAGAACCAGTGTCGCCCCAAAAGTTTCCATCGTCTCCCCATAGACGTAGTAACTGGGGCAAATTGAGCCTGCCAGCGGGCAGATTAGAGGCCACAACACATAGGGTTCGTATAACAGCCCTCCAAACCCTATCATCCCCAACCCGCTCACAAGCATCGTGATAAGAGCAGTCTCCTTTCTGAACCCAAACCAGTAGGCTAACGCGCAGAAAACCGCCAGGCTTATGCCAAAAACAATGTAAGGTATCCGGAACTTGTCAAGCCCGATCACGTCTTCGTGGATTGAGAAATATTCGTCCAGGCTGAGGAAGAGAAAAACGCCAGCTAACACCAACCAGAAAACGCGCTGCCAGAGCCTGGCGGGGACAACGATGCTGTTGAGCACTGCCGCCAGACAAATGACCATCAATTGCGTCGCCGCATACATCGCACCAGCATTTAATTCGGTATGGAGATGGAGAAACCACTTCCAAAAAGAGGGGCCGGTTATCGCCGTTGAAAACACGTACAACATGGCTAGCACTGTTTGGGCGGCAATCATACAGACAAAAGTCGTCTTGGCGACTCCGGAGAAAACCCGGTCGGCGAATACGTAGCCGCTTCCCAGGAAGATCAAAATCGCCGGAATAGTAATTGCAAAGAAAATCTGCGAGGTGGTCATTAGTAGGAACCTGTCGAAGACGAACCGAGAGAATGGACAACCTGATCAAAATCACCGCACCTCCAACAACTCTACTTCAAAAATCAGCGTCGCATTCGGCGGGATGACGCCGCCCGCGCCCGCCTCGCCGTATCCCAGTTCGGGCGGGATCACCAATTGCCGTTTGCCGCCCACCTTCATCGTCGCCAGCCCCTCTTCCCAACCGGGAATCACTTGCTTGATGCCGATGATAAACGTCAGCGGCTCGCCCCGATCCAGTGAACTGTCAAACTTGGCGCCGTCGGTCAGCCAGCCGGTGTAATGCACCACCACCGACTGCCCGGCCTGCGGCGTTGCGCCCTCGCCCACCACAAAATCGTAATACTTCAAGCCGCTGTCCGTCGTCACAAAATCGGCTTCGTCCACGGCTTGCGGCTCGGCGGGCGAACCGGGTTGAACGCTCACCAGTTCCACCTCAAAAACCAGAGTCGCATTCGGCGGGATCACCGTGCCAGCGCCGCTTGGGCCATAAGCCAACTCTGGCGGGATGATCAGCCTGGCCCTGCCGCCTTCTCTCATCAACGCAATGCCTTCATCCCAACCCTTAATCACATTCCCCACTCCCAACATAAACCGGATCGGCTCGTTCCGGGTATAGGAGCTGTCAAACACCGTGCCGTCTTCCAGCGTGCCAACGTAGTGAACCGACACAAAGTCGCCGGTCTGCGGGGCCGGGCCGGGGCCGGGGGCGATCTCGACGTACTCCAGGCCGCTATTTGTGACCAGATCATTTTCGTCGGCAGGTCGTGGCGTATTTGTCGGAGAAACTGTCGCCGTTGGCGGGATGGGCGACGGCGTGGTGGTGGCCGCCACTGTAGGGGCGGCTTCATCGTCGGTCTGGCCGCAGGCAGCCAGCATCGTTACCAGCAAAAGCATTATTGGGACATATCGTCTCATAGCATTTATCCTCGCGCCGCCGCGATCACCAAACACACCCATCCCGCCAAAAATGCCAGGCCGCCAAACGGCGTGACGGCTCCCAGCCAACGCAGGCCGGTGACGGCCAGCAAATACAAACTGCCGGAAAACAAAATCGTGCCTGCCACGAAAAGCCAGCCGGCAACGACGGGCAAATTGGAACCCGGCCATTTTGAAATGGCGGCGGCCACGGCGAACAAAGCCAGGGCGTGATACGTGTGATAGCGCACGCCCGTCTCAAACGTCGCCAGCAAGTCGGCCGCCAGCCGCGCCCGCAGGCCGTGCGCCCCAAACGCGCCCAGCGCCACCGCCAGCCCGCCCAAAATTCCACCGATGATGTAGAAAACTTTATCCATGCAATCACCTTCAACTCCGCCTGGTCGAATGACGCTGATTGTACCTGAAAAGCACAAACGCCCGTGCTATACTCTGCCCCATGCTGTCCATTCTCTTGCTCGGCCAGCCGCAAATTTTGCTCGACGGCAAATCGCTGAACATCACCCGCCGCAAGAGCCGTGCCCTCCTCTACTATCTCGCCGCCCATGACGCGAACGCGCCGCTCAGCCGCGAGCACCTGCTGGCCTTCTTCTGGCCCGACCTCGACCGTCCCGCCGCCCAGCAAACCTTACGCACCACCCTGCACGGCCTGCGCAAAACTCTGGGCGGCTCGCTCGTCGTCGAAGATGACACCATCGCCCTCGCCCCCGAAGTTGACATTGACGTTCGCCGTTTCGGAACTCATCTCCACGCTTCGCGTCTAAGCTCAAATCTCCACCTCTACCGCGCCGACTTCCTCGACGGCTTCACCATGCCCGATTCGCCCGCCTTCGACGACTGGGCCGCTATTGAGCGTGAGCGCTATCGCCGGCTGGCCGTGCGCGGCCTGACTCAACTCAGCCAACTTCACGAGGCCAATCAAAATTTTGCCGGGGCTCTCGACACCCTTGAGCGCGCCCTGGCCTTTGACTCTTTGCAGGAAGATTTGCAACGCGCCGCCATGCGCCTGCACTACCTCGCCGGAGACCGCGCCGCCGCCATCCGCCGCTACGACTCCCTCCGCCGCCTGCTCGACGAAGAAATGGGCGTGCCGCCGATGGCCGAAACGCGGGCGCTGTACGACTCCATCATTAACGACAAACTCCAAACCCCAACCCCCCGCCGAACTTCAGGCGTCCCACATTCCCACACACCCCCGCTCCCGGCATCCCCTTCACCCTTGCCCTTCACCGGCCGCGAAGCCGAACTACAAGCCTTGCAGGAGGCAATGGCGGCGCGCAAACTGGCCCTGCTCGAAGGCGAACCCGGCATTGGCAAGACACGCCTGGCGCGCGAATTCATCAGCGCCGCCAACCCAATCGCCCTCGTCGGCGTGGCGCGCGAACTTGAACAGGCCCTGCCTTATCAACCGATCATCGAAGCCTTGCGCGGCCTGCTGGCTCGCGCCGACTGGCCCGCCCTGCTCGCCGCCCTGCGCGCTACCCTGCCCGCCGTCTGGCTGGCCGAAGTTACCCGCCTTCTGCCCGAACTTGGAACCACGTCTCCCGAACCGCTGGCGGCTTCCCCTGCCGACGAATCGCGCCTGTGGGAAGGTTGGCATCAATTCCTCCTCGTCCTCGCCGGGCAACACCCCGTCGTCCTCTTCCTCGACGACTTGCAATGGGCCGACGCTTCGACGCTGGCCCTGCTCGGCTACCTGGCCCGCCGGGCAACGCCGGCTTCGATCTTCTGTCTGGCCGCCGCCCGCGCTGTCGCGCCGCGCTCGCCGCTGGCCGCGCTCCTGCAAATGCTCACCCGCGAAGACCGCCTCACCCGCCTCACGCTTCATCGCCTCAGCCCAAACGCCGTGGTCGCCATCGCCCACAGCCTCAACGTCCAACCGTTGGCCGACTGGCTGGCCCGCACCTCCGAAGGCAATCCTTACGTGCTGGCCGAACTGATCCGCTATGCAAGCGAAAACAAACTTCTGCAAGACTTGAGCGCTCCGGCCTACCCGGCCATCGTGCCGCCGACGATCTACAGCCTGATCGAGTCTCGATTGAGCCGCCTCTCCGACCCGGCCCGGCGGGTGTTGGATGCCGCTGTCGCCGCCGGACGCGACTTCGATTTTGAAGTGGTCTATCGCGCCGCCGGGCTTTCGGAGACTGCCGCCCTCGACGCCCTCGACGAACTGCACGCCGCCGCTCTGGTTCACCCGGCCAAAGATGATCCCACAGGCCGCTTCTACACGTTTGATCACACGCTTACGATGGAAGTGGCTTACCGAGACGTGGGCGAAACCCGTCACCGCCTCCTGCATCGCCGCATTGCCGAAGTCCTGGAAAGTCTTTACAGCCGCCGCCTTGACTCCGTCGCCGGACTCATCACCTCCCACTTCACCGAAGGCAACGCGCCCGACCGCGCCGCGCCTTACGCCTTCCGCGCCGGGCAACTCGCCGCCGGCCTCGCCGCCTGGAAAGAAGCGGTTGCCTTCTACGAGCAAGCCCTGGCCGCCGACTGCGACAGCGGCCAACGCCGCATCATCTTCATAGCCCTCGGCGAAGCCCGCTTCCGCGCCGGCGAAGGCGCGCAGGCCTCCGAGGCCTTTCGGAGCGCGCTGGCGCTTTCCCGCCCCGACTCCGTTGAAGCCGACGAGGCCCGCCTGGCCTTAGCCCAATCGTTTTTGACTCAGGCCCGCTTCGCCGAGATAGTCGAGCTTGTCCAGCAAGTGCGCGCCGCCGATCATCCTGAACATGCAGTAGAGGCGCAATTTATTTGGGGCACGGCGCTCTCCATCGAAGGCGCCGACCTGCAAGCCGCCGCCGAACACCTGCAAGACGCCGAAGCTCTGCTCAATCAGCTTGGCGACCGCGCCGACCCCACCCAGCGCTCAAAAGTCAAATTTGAAATCGGAAGCGTCGTCGCCCAACAGGGCGACCTGCCTCACGCGATTGCCCTCTACCGCGAATCGCTGGCCATCGCCGGGCAAGCGAACACCCCTGCCGCCAGCCTGCGAGGAATCCTGGCCCACAACAACCTGGCCTATCACCTGCATTTGCTCGGCGACCCAACTGCCGTCGAACACGCTCACGCCGGGTTGGCGCTGGCGCAGGAGAAAGGCGAGCTTGCCCTGCAAACATATTTGCTCTCAACCCTGGGCGAGATCGCACTGGCCGCCGAAGATTTTGATTCGGCTGAACGCTACTTCAATGACGGCCTGGCGCTGGCTGAACGACTCTCCATCCCGGAACGCATCGCCGGGCTAACCGCCAACCTGGGCCTGTTGGCCCGCGCCACGGGCCAAACCGGCCTCGCCATTCACCGCCTCTCCACCGCTCTCGCCCGCGCCGACGCGCTGGGCCTGCGCCACCTCGCCGCCCAAACCCGCCTCTGGCTCATCCCCCTTCTGCCCCAGGCCGAAGCCCGCGCCCGCCTGGCCGAGGCCCGCGCCATTGCCGAAGCCAGTGGCCGCCGCAAACTGCTGGAAGAAATAGCCCGGCTGGAAAACCCCAACTTCCCGCCGCAATTCAGGCGTCCAACCTCCAATCTCTAACCTCCAAACCTCTTTGGGGCTTGGGATTTTGGGGTTTTGGGATTTTGTTTACGCTCGCGTTCACGCTCCTGTTACGCTTCACATCTATCATGTGGGCAATCAAAACAACAAGGAGACCTACCCTACCATGTCCTGGATTATTGACCCTGCCCATACTCGTGCCACTTTCACCGTCAGACACATGATGATCACCAACGTCTACGGCCAGTTCGACAAAGTGACCGGTACCGTCGAATTCGACGAGCAAGACCCGGCCCGTTCCACAGTGGACGTTCAAATCGAAGCGGCCACCATCAACACCCGCGAAGAGAAGCGTGACGCGCACCTCAAATCGCCTGACTTCTTTGACGTCGAGAAGTATCCTTACCTCTACTTCAAGAGCAAGCGTGCGCAAAAGACCGGCGAAAATACTGGCCGCATCATCGGCAACCTGACCATTCACGGCATCACCCGCGAAGTCACGCTGGATGTAGAATACAACGGCCAGGCCAAGTCGCCCTGGGGCACGACCAGCGCCGGCTTCACCGCCACCGCCAAGATCAACCGCAAGGACTGGGCCCTGAACTGGAACGTGGCCCTTGAAACCGGCGGCTGGCTGGTGGGTGACACCATCAACATCACCATCGAAGCCGAAATCGTCAAACAGCCCGAGGCCGTTCTTGCCGAAGCTGTGGCCGCCTAAGCGCCAACTCTCAACATAACTTAGAGCCTATCCGCAAAAGTTGGGGCGACCGCCTGCTCCCTGTAAAGGGGCGGCGGTCGCCTCTCAGTTGTGGCCTACAGACTCGTAAAAGCACAACACCGCAGTTTGCTCCGGCGGGATTGCCAAACCCCACCGCCGGACGCGAAGCGGGCAATCCGGCGGGAGCAGAGAAATGCGGACTATTCTTTGACAAGCCCTATGGACAAGGAGATAATAGTTGGCATGAATATTGTCTTGTGGATTCTACAATTCCTTCTCGGCATTTACTTCTTCTTCTTCACCGGCATCGTCCATTTCATCGTGCCGCCCGGACTGCCAGCGCCGATGGCCTGGATGTACGACCTGCCGCCCGGTCTGCATTACTTTAGTGGAGCCGCAGAGATCCTCGCCGGGCTGGGACTCGTCCTACCTGGTCTGACCCGCATCCAGACCCGCCTCACGCCTCTGGCGGCCCTGGGGCTGGTGCTTGTTATGCTGGGCGCGGCTGTCTGGCATTTCCCGCGCAATGAGTTTCAAAATATCATCATGAACTTGATACTGGCCGGGATTGCTGGATTTGTAGCCTATGGCCGGTGGCGACTGAGCCCGCTCAAGGCACGGGGCAGTCCCTAGACGAGCCTTCAGTAAGGTCCAAACTCAATCTGCGCCAGACCTTTAGGGTCTCACAGACCCTAAAGGTCTTTTTGAAAACCCAGCTCCTGGCCGGGAAACGAGGAGTTGGGATTTTGTTCACGCCACCGCTCACGCCCCAATACAGCCACACATTGACGAATTAAGCATTACGTTTTACGCTTCATCTCATCTCACTCAAGGAGACACCCCGTATGGAACTCGGCATCGCCCTCCCTCACGTTGGCCCGCACGCTTCGCCCGAAGCTATCGTCCGAGTCGCCCAGGAAGCTGAACGTCTCGACTACGGGGCGGTCTGGGTGCTGGAGCGTTTGCTTCGTCCAACCTTTCCGATCCCACAGCCGAGAGGCGGTACCGCCCCTATGCCCGAGGTCTACGGCATCGCCTACGAGCCGCTCGAAACGCTGACCTACGTCGCCGCCAAAACCGAGCGCATCAAACTTGGCACCAGTGTGATTGACGCCTTGTTCCACGTGCCAGTGGTGCTAGCCAAGCGGTTCGCCACGCTCGATCAGTTCAGCGGCGGCCGGACCATCGCCGGGCTGGGGCAAGGGGCGAACGCCCCGGAATTTGAAACGGCCAACGTGCCGATGAAACGGCGCGGCGCGGGCTTCGAAGACTTCATCGGCGCACTGCGCGCCGCCTGGGGGCCAGACCCGGTCAAGCATTCGGGCCGCTTCTACAAGATTCCCGAATCGAACATCAACCCCAAGCCGGTTCAACCGGGTGGGCCGCCGATTGTCGTGGGCGGCAGGTCACCCGCCGCCGTCGAACGCGCCGCCCGCCTGGCTGACGGCCTCAACCCGGTACTCTTCGCCTGGCAGCCATTCGAACAAACAGTGAACGCCTTCCGAGACGCCGCCCGCAAGGCTGGCCGCGATCCCGCTACACTGCAAATCGTCGCGCGGGCCAACGTGCGCCCGAACGCGCCTGCCCCGGAACCGCGCCCGCCGCTTGTCGGCGCAATGGAACAGATCGCCGAAGACTTCGCGCGCCTGCGCGAGATGGGCGTCAACCACGTCTTCTTCGATATGAACTTCGCCGGAGCCTCACCTGACGAACAGATCAGATTACTCGAACCGCTGAGGAAAGCATTAGGATAAAACTCGGGTCAACGAACGTCCAACGAACGACCGAAGGCTGAGCAACGGATCATTTATTCGTTCGCGGAGCGCATTCGTTGTCCCACCTGCTTCCGTTATGTCCCATTCCCTTCACCCCGATCTCACCCTCGGCTACATTCATCTCACCGTCTCCAATCTGGAACGGTCGCTGTCGTTTTATCAGAACTCGCTCGGCTTCAAACTGCACCGCCGCGACTCGACAGCGGGCACGGCCTGGCTCGGCGCAGGCGGATCAGACCTGCTCGTGCTCACCGAATTGACCGGCGCAAAACATCCGCACGGCACGACCGGGCTGTACCACTTCGCCATCCTCGTCCCCTCACGGCTGGAACTGGCGCACTTGCTCAAGCGAATCGCCGAAACCCGAACGCCCGTGCAGGGCTTTGCCGATCACCTGGTGAGTGAAGCCATCTACCTGCCCGACCCGGATGGCAACGGCATCGAAATCTACCACGACCGCCCGCGCGCCGAGTGGCGCGACGCGGACGGCAACTTCCGCATGGGCACCGACCCGCTCGACATTGACGGCGTGCTTTCCGAACTGGACAGCGGCGACGACGAGCGGAGCGAGCGGAGCGAGCGGAGCGAGTGGAACGGTCTCGACCCGGCGACTACGCTCGGCCACATGCACTTGCACGTGCGAAGCATCCCGGAAGCCAAAGCCTTCTATTGCGATGTATTGGGCTTCGACCTGATGATGAACATCGGCAGCGCCCTGTTCGTCTCGGCGGGCGGTTACCATCACCATCTCGGCCTCAACACCTGGCAGGGTGTTGGTGCGCCGCCGCCCCCGCCCGGCTCGGTTGGCCTGCGCTGCTTCACCATCCGCCTGCCGAACAACGCCGAACTGGACAAAGTTCTGGATCGTATTCGCGCCGAAGGCGTATCCATCGAAGAACACGCTCAAGGCTCTCTCGTGCGCGATCCGTCGCAGAACGCAATCGTGCTCTCCAACCTCTAACCTCCAACCTCCAAATCATGTACGACTCCGTCATCGCCCCTCATTTCCTTCATTGCCTTCCTTTCCAGCATTTCCCTATGGAAGCCGCCAACCCCGGCGAAGACCTCTTTCTCTACATCACCGACGGCGCGGGCCGCTTTTCAGTTGAGCATCCTGCCCCACAGGGGCGCTCCGCGAGGCGGAACGGAACGCCGCGGAGTGAAGTCGAAGGATCGCTCGGCCAGTACGACGTGATCCTCGCCCGCCCCGACTCGCCAACGGCCACCATCACCGCCCTGCCCGGCCAGTTGTTGCACTGCCTGAGCTTTTACCTGCCGACGTTCCTCTCGTAATCTCGTTTTATAATGAGGGCCATGTACCAGACCAAAATCGGCCACGCCCATCTCAAAGTCCGCGACCTGGATCGCTCGATTGCGTTCTACACCCGCTTCTTCAGCCTCAAGCTCGTCGAGCGCGTGGACGACCTCTACGCCTTTTTGAGCGGCGGCGGCTTCCACCACGAAATCGCCCTGCAAAACGTCGGCTCCAACGCGCCCAAGCCGTTTCCCAACGGAACCGGCCTCTATCACGCCGCCTTCGAAGTACCCGACCGGCGCTCGTTCGCCCAGGCTTACAAAACTCTGGCCGAGGCCGACGTTCCCGTCGTCGCCGTGGATCACCTGATCAGTTGGGCTATGTACTTCGACGACCCCGACGGCAACGGCCTGGAGATTTACTGGGACACGCGGGACGAGCCGGGCGGCGAAAAACTGTGGCACGGCAACAACGTATCCTTGCCGCCAGAAAAAATCCTGGCGGCACGATCACAATGACTGCGGCCATAGCAGTTCTCAAGCAACTCTTCAAAGTCTGGCCAACGCTCCGCCTGGCGAACGTCTGGCGAGATTTTTGGGCAATGACAGGTGACAGCATGGCAGTTCGCGGCGCAAGCAGTAAAATCAAAGAGACGCTACTGAGTTGGCCCGACGTGGCCGCCCATCCGCACCGCTTCGGCGGCACCGAATACCGGATCGGCAAACGCGAGATCGGCCACATCCACGGCGACTGGCTGGTGGACATCCCGTTTCCCACAAAAGTGCGGAACGAGATCATCGCCGCCGATCGCGCCCAGCCCCACCACATCCTGCCAGACAGTGGTTGGATTAGCTTTTATCTCCGCGAACCCAATGACGTGGAACGGGCGATTGAACTGTTCCGCCAATCTTATGAAATCGCGCTCAAACAAAAGCCCAGATCATCGAGTAGTCCAGTCGTCGAATAGTTGACCACTTGACTACAAGAGGCAAAGGCTAAATGCTGTTACAAGACTCCCGGCGTTGGTGGACTTTCACCGCCATCATTCTGCTGTCCGGCGCAAGCTGGACCTGGCTCTCCCGCATCCCCGACTCGGCGGCCCCCAACGGGGCCGATCGCATCGCCAGCCCGCGCGAGGGCTTCCCCGCGCCCGGCTTCACTCTCCCCACGCTGAGCGGCGGCCTGACGACGCTGACCGAGCATCAAGGCAAAGTGGTCCTCGTCAACCTGTGGGCCAGTTGGTGCGGGCCGTGCCGGGCCGAGATGCCGGCCATCCAAAAACTCTATGAAGCCAACCGGGAGCGCGGCCTCGAAGTATTGGCCGTCAACAGCACTTTTCAGGATAACGAAGACGACGCCCGCTCCTTTGTCCAAAACCTGAATCTCACCCTGCCGGTTCTGCTCGACAAAGACGGCTCGGTCAGCCACCGTTATTTACTGCGCGCTTTGCCCAGCACCTTCATCATAGACCGCAAGGGCATCATCCGGGCCGTCATCGTCGGCGGGCCGGTGAGCGAGGCTGTGTTGCAGACGAAGATTGAGCCGCTGTTGAACGAAGCACCTTGAAGACCAATTCTCAATGCCCAATTCACAATTCGCAAATTGAGAATTGTGAATTGTGAATTGTCATGTTCCCCATTCTCCAACTTGGCCCGCTCGCCATTCAAGTCCCCGGCCTGGCCCTGCTGATTGGCGTGTGGGTGGGTCTGGCGCTGGCCGAAAAAGAGGCAACCCGCCTCAAGCTCAACCCCGATGCTGTTTACAGCCTGGCCTTCACCGGCCTGGTGGCCGGAGTGATCGGGGCGCGGCTGGCCTACGCCGCCCGCTACCTCAGCATCTACGCCGCCGAACCGCTTAGCCTGTTCTCACTCAACCCGGCCACGCTGGCTCCAACCGAAGGCATGCTCATCGGCCTCATTGCGGCTTTCGTCTACGGTCAGCGCAACAAACTGCCTTTGCGGCCTACGCTCGACGCGCTGGCCCCGGCTCTGGCGATCATGGGGATTGCGGTGGCCGCCGCCCACTTCGCCAGCGGCGATGCCTTCGGGGCTTCGGCCCGCTTGCCGTGGAGCATTTATTTGTGGGATGATTATCGCCATCCGTCTCAGGTGTATGAGTTGATTGGGGCGGTGGGGGTGTTGGGGCTGTGGTGGGCCATGAAACAGAGGCGGTTGCCCCCCGGAATCAACTTTTGGGCGGTGATCGCCCTGTCGGCCTCAGCCCGAATCTTCCTCGAAGCGTTCCGGGGCGACAGCCTGATCACCGTAGGCAACCTGCGGGCGGCGCAGGCGTGGGGACTGATCGTGCTGACAATTTGCCTGCTCGTGATGAAGGCCTGGAATCAAAAAGCGGCGGCTTCCGCCACCGCTCTTGAGGACGTCCAACACCCTTAGATGTTGGCAACAATATTGGAGAACACGTTACCAATGGCCGGGCCAAGCAACGCCAGAATGACGATGACGACAACGGCGACCAATACCAGGATCAACGCATATTCTACCAACCCTTGACCCTTTTCGCGCGGAATGAATAACATTGTGATTTCACCTCCTTTCGTGTACGTTTTCGTTGCTGGCTGTATATTAACCGAAAATTCAGGATTTTAGCGTTTGCGTTGAGGGGGGACAGTTGGCAAAAGTTGGAGAACCCGAAGACGGGCTGACACCAGATGCCATTTTGCTGGCCGCCGACAACGCCGAGCGGGCCAGCAAACGCGCGGGCAAGAACTGCGTGACTGCCGCGCCTGCTATTCACCCGGTTGTGTGAATCATTTTGGGAAGAGGCCGGGGGAGGTTACCGCTCGGAGCCTGTTTGGAAAATGCTCAACGCCCGCGTCCTCGCGGGCCGCTTCGCGCCAACCGCGAGGACGCGGTTAGGGGAGCAATTATTAGAAAGGCTCAAGCCTTCAAGGGAAAGCGCCGGGGCGCGCCGACGGCCGGCGTCACGACGATTTCTTTTAGCTCAAGATCGAACTTGATGTATACAAATTGACCGTCAAGCTCTCTACCCACTTCGTATCGTTGACCACCCAAAGTGATACCGCCGCCACGGACTTTGCGCCTCAGTTCCCGATCCACGAGTTGAGTCGTCCAGCTTCGCAAGTCTTCCTCCTCTTCGGCGAGTCTCTCAATCGTCATCTTCAAGCTCGTCCTCATCCGCTCGACCGCACTGGCCAGTTCCCCGATCTCGCCTTTCGATTGCACCTCAACTCTGGTGTCTAGCTCGCCGAGGCTGATGTCGGTCGCCATCCGGGTTAACCGAGTCATCGGCCGGGTGATGGCGCCCCCAATAAGCCGGGAAAGAAGAATGCTGACCAGGATAGCCAGCCCGACCGCGCCGAGCAGAAAAAGGGAAGTGTTGAAAATCGTCGCATTCGCCGACTCCCGGCTCAAACGCACATTCTTCATTCCTCCCAGATGGATGCTTTGCGAAAACGCCGCCATTCGCTCAGCCAGCGACTCTAGCTTTGCCAACTGGTTTATGGCCGCCTGATTCCCAACCGGGTCAGGAATTTGAAAGATTTGCTCTACTCCGGCCCGGACACTCAACCACGAACTTCTCACTTCCATCAGCAATTCCAGTTCTTCGGAAGTAAGAGCGATGGCATTCATCGAAGTCATGACCTCCACCTGAGGTGGAGCTGCCTCCACCGCCGGCGCCGTGCTTCCCATTCCAGCCATAGCGCCCGCCTGAGTGGGAGCCACGGCCATCACCATGCTATCTCCTCCCAACTGGGCGATCGTCGCGTCGATTTCGGCGGCAAGCTTGTCGAACCGGGCCTTAGTGTCTGGATCACCTGTGAGAACATAATCCCTGGCTGGCACCAGAGCGGTTTCCGAGAGCCGTTGAAGGTGCGCGGCCTCCATCGCTTGCATAGAGTCCGCCTCCATGGACGCGACATCGGTGCCGACGGTCGCCAGCGCAGTGTACGCTACGGCCCCATACACGGCTAACACCGCAAGTAACATCAAAAACCCCCAACCCAGCTTCTGGCCGATTGTCTCCGCTCGCCAGAAAGGCGCCCGGGCGCGAGCCAGAGTCATTCGGGATGAGGGATGGCTCGTCGGCGTTTGCATCGTTGCCATGATGCCAGTCCTTTCTTCGGATTGCCTTTTATCGGCGCGCCTGTTCAGGCTTTGATCAAGCCTTGCAGCATCTGCCTGATCTGCGCCTTTTTTTCTTTATCGCCGATGCGATAGTGGGTGGCGACCCGATCCAACAACTCATCTAGCCGGTCAACCGGGAACGACTCTTGCTTCTCGCCCATGGCAGTTACGATCCGGTTGACGTCCATGATCCGGCCAATAGGCCCCAAGACTTCGATAAATACGCCGTTCAGGCCATTGAGGGATATCGTCTTTCTCTCGAGGAGCGTTGGGGCGGTCGAGGGAATCGGTGGAGGGCTTGGCGTCCGGGGGGCCGGCGGCGACAAAGGGCCGGTTTGTTTTCGCGAGGCCGGCAATTCTTCAATGTCCAGTCCTATCGAGACCTGGCTCACTTGCAGGGCCGCCGCAAATTCGGCGCACGTCTGATACCGTTCATCTGGCAGTTTGGCCGTGGCCTGGGCAATAATCATCTCGATGGCTTCCGGCGTCCGTGGGTTGACTTCTCTGGCCGAGGGCAAAGGCTCGTTGACATGCTTCATGACGATGCTCAACGGCGTGTTACCTTCAAAAGGCGGGTGGCCGGTAACCAGTTCGTAGAGAATCACGCCCAGGGAGTAAATATCACTCCGCGCGTCAACCGGCCGGCCGTACCCCTGTTCGGGCGACATATACATGGGCGTCCCAACCATCAAGCCACTCAGTGTGCTGGTGGTGCCGCCTACGATCTTGGCCAGGCCGAAATCGGTTAGAACCGGCTGTCCCTGAGAAGTGAACATGACATTGCCCGGCTTCAGGTCACGATGTATCATCCCGTGCGCGTGAGCATACTCAAGCGCGCCACACAGAGTGGTGATAATGTTGAGCGCCGGGCGCAACGGAAATTGGCGGCCCTGGGCGCGTAGTCCTTCCAGGCGTTCGCCGAGAGTCGGGCCGTCAATGAACTCCATCACCATGTAGTAGACGGCGGCGTGGGTGTCGAGGTCGAAGACTTGGACGATGTTGGGGTGACGGAGGGCGGCGACCACCTGGGCTTCGCGCTGAAAGCGCTCGACAAAGCCTTCCCGGCTGGCCAGGTGGGGGTGGATCAACTTAACGGCCACGTCGCGGTTGAGAGCTGAATGGCGGCCTTTGTAGACCTCGGCCATCCCGCCCTGACCGACGAGCGCGCCGATTTCATATTTGCCCAGCATTTTGCCGGTCCAAACGCCGGTGTTCATAAGACTGCCTGAAACCAACCGTTGGAACAGGACCGCTCAACCTTAAGAAGAGAATGACCGCCTGTTTTGTCAAATCTCAGTTTCAGAGTGTAACATACCGAGTTACCAAAGGCAAGTGAACCGGGGGTGCTTTATGGGCTACTTCAGCTTCTCTTTCGATTTCGACGATCCTTTTTATGACTTCGGCGGCTATCGCTGGGCGTTTCGCGTCTTTACACCGGAGAACGCCTACGGCCTCGACCCGGCGACGGTGACGCTCGCGCCAGCGCCGGACGGCCTCACGCTTCACGCCGCCGGGTTGACCTGGGCCGGCGGGCAAGAAAAGGCCGATGGTAGTTTGACGGTAACGTTCGCGCAAGACGGCGACTCTGTCGAATGGCGGGCGCAGGCGCATCACGCCAGTTACCCGATCAAAAGCGTTGGGGCGTTGGTGAAGGTCGTGCCGCGCGGCCAGGTTGCCTGGTACGACGGCGACTTTTACGATCCGGGCGAGAACGAGCAGTTGCGCTATTACCCTTTCGGCGGCAAGTATGGAAGCGGCATGGCAAGCCCGTTGATGTTCATCCGAAGCGGCGAGCGATTCTGGTTCGCCCGCGTCCAGGACACCGCCGTTCGTCCCCATCGCTTCTATCTCCGTCCTGAAGGCGATGCGTATCATGCCGAGTTCATCAGCGAAGGCCGGGCCTACGAATGGTCGAACGACTTCCAAAGCCCAACGTGGCGAGTCGGCTTCACCGACGATCCGGCAAAAGTGTACGCTCAACATCAGGCGCATCTCGAGTCCGTCTTTCATCTTCAGCCGTTCGAGTCTCGATCCGACTGCCCCGCCTGGACACGCAATCTCCAACTGGTCGTCAACCTGCACGGCGCGCACTGGACGGGTTACATCTTCAACACCTTTGAGCGGATGCTGGAGATTTTGCGCTGGGCGGCGGAACGCATGGATGCCAGCCGGGTGCTGGTTTATTTGCCCGCGTGGGACGGCCGCTATTACTGGAACTACCCGGCCTACGAGCCTGACCCGCGCATGGGTGGGGTGGAAGGTTTTCGGCGATTGGTGAGCGAAGCGCAGGCGATGGGTTTCAAGATGATGCCGATGTTCGGCCTCAACTGCGCCACGCGCTACCAGCCGTCGCGGGCGGAGTGGGCCGAGGGGCAACATCAGTGGCCCGACGGTTCGCTCTTCTGGATCGAGAACGTGGATTGGGATAACGACCGCGAGGCAGAGAAGTGGCAAATGCTGATGAACGTGGGCGCGCCGTCGTGGCGGAATTGGCTGCTCCAGCGCGTGAGCCACGTGGTGGCCGAGTACAAAGTGGAAGCTGTGTTCTTCGACATCGCCCATTTCTGGATCAACGACCCGCGTTACGACATGTTCGAAGGCACGCGCCTGCTGTGCGAAGAACTGCGCCGCCGTCATCCGAATTTGCTGATCGTGAGCGAGTGGTGGTATGACGCATTGCTGGGCTTGATGCCGCTGGTGCAAGGGCCACTGCCGCCGCCGCTTTATCCGCAGGCCCTGTCGAAGTACGCGCGTTCGTTCGCGCATCTGGCGCACCCCGCGCCGGGGCGCGGCTCGTCGGGCGTGCACGAGATCGGCGTTCGCGGCTTCGACAACAATTCGCTCGGCCTGCGGCCCGGCCACATCCCTACCCTGGCGGTGGTGGACGACACGTTCGAGAAGCACCGCGAGGTGATGGAGAAGATTATCGAGGCCGCCCGAAAGCAATAAGTCAGCGTGACACTACAACGAATTGGGGGATGCTTCGCAAACGAATTCACGGTGAAGGGCAAATTCGTTCGCGAGCAGAACCAAGCCCAACATAAACCAAAGGTTTGGGGTGGATTAGATGGCCCTCGGCCCTCTTCCCCATTTCCTCATTTTCCCCCTTCAGGTTACAATCGCCGTTGTGACCGATAAAATTTCCAGCAGAGTCGATCTCAACACTATCAGCAACAGCACGCTCACGATTGATCGGCTCGCTGGCGGCGACATCCGCGAGACGCACTTTCACCTCCCCGACTCGCTCGAACTGACCGGCTCGCGCCTCGCGCCGCGCAACCCGCTCTTTGTGGGCCGCGTCAAACTGCTGGCCGAACTGGCCGAACGATTGAACGACGACGGCTCGCTCGTCGTCCTCGTCGGCTACGGCGGGCTGGGCAAGACGCAAACCGCCCTCGAGTTCGGCCACCTCTACGCCAGCCACTTTCCCGGCGGTGCCTTCTTCCTCAACTGCGCCCACGCCGACTCGGTCTCCGGCGAGATTGCGGCTTGCGGGAGTGAGGGGCGCGTCAACTTCCCCGGCTACGACGGCCTCCCCCTGCCTCAACAACTCGCCATCGTCCAACGCGAGTGGGCCAAGCCGATCCCCCGGCTGATCATCATGGACAACGCCGAAGAGGCGGAGATTATCAAACAGTGGCGGCCCAACTCAGGGGGATGCCGCCTGCTGGTCACCGCCCGTCGCGCCGCGTGGCCGTCGTCTCTTACCTCCAACCTGATTCACCTCCCGCCGCTGGATCGCCCGGACAGCCTGAGGCTGTTGGCGCAAGGAAGCGAGGCGTTTGCGAACGACGCCGCCGCGAATGAAATTGCCGACTCGCTGGGCGACCTGCCGCTGGCCCTGCACTGCGCCGGCGCTTACATCGCCCACTACGGCCTGCCCCCGGCAGACTACCTGGCCGAATTGAAAGCGACAGCCTCAGCCCTCCAACACGAGTCGCTTGGCGACTGGCTGGCCGAACACGAGTCCCTGCCCACCAAACACACCCCGAACGTGATTGCCACGTTTGAGTTGAGTTACGCCCGCCTACTCCCAAACCCCCAAACTCCCACACTCGCAACTCGTCTCTTCCACCTTCTCGCCCACTGCGCCCCCGCCGTGCCCCTGCCGCGCGAAGTGCTGAGGCGCGCCCTGAACAGCAAAAACCTGTCAGGTCTCCAAGACCTGACAGGTTTAGACTCCGAAGCGAGCGACCCCGAAACATTCACCGACAAACAACTCACCGACGCCCTGCACGAACTGGCCAACGTGGGCCTGATTGACCTCGACAGCCAACTCCAACCCATCATCCACCGCCTGCCGCAAGAGTTCGCCCGACTGCGGGCTGACGACGCGAGCGCGGATGCGGAGCGAATGGAAAAGGTGGTGGGCAAGATGGCTGTTCAAATCAACAAGGCTGGACTACCAGATGTGTTGAAGCCATTCCAGGATCACTTGCAAACACTGGCCGAACGCGCCGAAGCGCGAGGCTCAGAAAATGCGGCGTGGCTTTTCAACGACCTGGGCTATCATCTCCATGCCATCGCCGATTACGCCGCCGCCCGCGCCGCTTTCGAGCACGCTCTGGCCATTGATGAAAAGACCTTCGGCAAAGACCATCCCAAAGTTGCCATCCGCGTCAACAATCTCGGCACAGTGTACAAAGACTTGGGCGACCTGCCCGCCGCCCGAGCCGCTTTCGAACGCGCCCTGGCCATTGACGAGAAAACCTTCGGCCCTGACCATCCCAACGTCGCCACCGACGTCAACAATCTCGGCTCGGTCTACCAAGACTTAGGCGACCTGCCCGCCGCCCGCGCCGCTCTCGAACGCGCCCTGGTCATTGACGAGAAAGCCTTTGGCCCTGACCATCCCAACGTCGCCACCGACGTCAACAATCTCGGCTCGGTCTACCAAGACTTGGGCGACCTGCCCGCCGCACGCGCCACTCTCGAACGTGCCCTGGCCATTGACGAGAAAGCCTTCGGCTCCGACCATCCCAACGTCGCCACCGACGTCAACAATCTCGGCGTAGTGTTCTGGCAGATGGGCGACCTACCCGCCGCCCGCGCCGCCTACGAACGCGCCCTGGCCATTGACGAGAAAGCCTTCGGCCCTGACCATCCCAACGTCGCCATCCGTGTCAACAATCTCGGCGGGATGTACCAAGCCCTGGGCGACATGCCTGCCGCACGCGCTAACTACGAACGCGCATTGGCCATTGACGAAAAAGCCTTCGGCAAAGACCATCCCAAAGTCGCCCGCGACATCAACAATCTCGGCCTGGTGTACAAAGCTCTGGGCGACCTGCCCGCCGCACGCGCTAACTACGAACGCGCATTGGCCATTGACGAAAAGGCCTTCGGCAAAGACCATCCCCACGTTGCCATCGACGTCAACAATCTCGGCTCGGTATTGCAAGACTTGGGCGACCTGCCCGCCGCACGCGCTAACTACGAACGCGCACTGGTCATTGACGAAAAGGCCTTCGGCCCTGCCCATCCCAACGTCGCCACACCCGTCAACAATCTCAGTTCGGTGTACGAAGCCCTGAGCGACCTGCCCGCCGCGCGCGCTAACTACGAACGCGCATTGAAGATCATGGAGAAGTATGCGCCAAACAATCCAAACACGAAAACTGCCCGCAAGAATTTGGCGCGTGTCGTGAAAGAGATGGAGCAGAACCACTGAGACACTGATACGAAGCGCACTGAGGGCACTGACTAACGTGCTCAGTGGAGTCAGCCTGTTCAGTGCCTCAGTGATTCAACTACCCGCGAGAATTTGGCGCGTGTGGTGAAGGAGATGGAGCAAGGAGGGAAACAATAGCACGGATTTTCAGAATGAACGGATTTCGATCCGCCCATTCTGCTAATCCGTGCTATGAGGCATATCAGGCAAAGCAAACTTCCCCGCTAAAGCCGGGAGAGTCATTTTTTGAAAGCTGAGAGGCTGGTTGGTACTCTAATCCGCCCGTCACCTTTGGTCTTAAGTTGACCTGTGTTCTGCAGGGATGCTTCCCGGCAGAACCAGGTTGAACAGAGAAGGACGGTCTGGGGCGGATTAGACAGGCCCAATCAAGAATTCGCCCTCACGGCCACGACGGGCCAGCCCAGAGATTCCTCGCGGCACGCGAGAAACACGCGAACGCCGCTACTCATGACATGTGGTTATGTCATCTCCGTTGCGGGTCGCGTTAAGACCTGTGAGGTCTTGAAGACCTTACAGGTCTGCCGCAATGGGTTACTCGGAATGACATGATTGAGAGGTCTTTTGCTATGAAATACTTGCCAGACATTCAAACTGCGCACAACTCCCCCGAACAGCTCGAGCAACTCTATCAAGCCGCCCGCAAGGAAAACGCCGCCGAGTTCAAGGCCGACCTGCTGGCCTGCTACGACGAAGCGCCGGAAAATGTTTTGTACGCGGCCTGGTTCTACCGCCTGCAACAGGCCTCAGAGGCGCACGAGGGCGAGCACCGTCATGTCAACTGGAAGCTGGCCGTGCCGCTCAGCATCCTCACCGCCCTGATCCTGTGGCTGTTGTCCGACGACCAAAAGCTGGCCTTCCGGCAATTTGGGAACTTCACCCCTTACCTCGCCCTGCTGTGGGCGCCCATCGTCGCCGCCCTGGTCATCGCCTTCATCACCCTCACCGCCAGGTTGGGCTATCGGCGTTCTCTGCTGATGATCGCCGGGCTGGCTGGGGCGGCGCTCTACGCCATGCTCCTCTCACCCACGCGGGCAAATTACCGGGAGTTGATGATCCCCCACCTGCCCCTGCTGGCCTGGGCCGGGGTGGGCGTTGGCATCCTCGGACTGCGCTCATCGCCGCAAAACAAGTTTGCCTTTCTGATCAAGTCCATCGAAACGGTGGTCACCGGCGGCGTCTACCTCATCGCCACCTACATCTTCGCCGGCATCACTTTCAGCATGTTCCAGGCGCTGGACATCAAGATTCCTGATCTCCTCAACCGGTTGATCTTCGTCGGCCCCGCCGGACTGCTCCCGCTCATTGCCGTCGCCACGGCCTACGACCCGACTCTCCCCCCGACCGCTCAGGAATTCAAACGCGGGGTAGGCCGCCTGATCATCACCTTCCCCCGCATCCTGTTGGGGCTGTCGCTGATCGTGCTGGTGATCTACCTCGCCGCCATCCCCTTCAACTTCATGGCCCCATTCGAGAACCGGGACGTGCTGATTGTCTACAACGGCATGTTGTTCGCCGTCATGGCCTTGCTGGTCGGGGCCACGCCCGTCAACGCCGAAGACTTATCCGACCGTTACCAGAATCTGCTTCGCACTGGAATCATCAGTGTTGCGAGTCTGGTGGTCGTGGTCAGTCTCTACGCATTGGCCGCCACTGTTTATCGAACCTATCTGGGCGGCCTGACCATCAACCGCCTGACCATCATCGGCTGGAACAGCATCAACATCAGCCTGCTGGGGCTGTTGATTTACAAACAGGTCAAAGGCGGCAAGGCGGCCTGGATCGACTCCCTGCACACGACGTTTCACATCGGCAGTTTTCTGTACGTGGCCTGGGCGCTCTTCCTTCTGCTCGCCACGCCCTGGCTCTTTTAGATGAACCTCTACGACTCCCTCTCCCGCTTCTACGACCTCGAAAACGCCGACTTCGTCGAAGACCTGGATTTTTGGGTAGGGCTGGCCAAAGACAGCGGCGGCCCGGTCCTGGAACTCGGTTGTGGCAGTGGCCGTGCCACCCAGCAAATTGCCCGCGCCGGCGTGGCCATCGTCGGCCTCGACAACTCAGAGCCAATGCTGGCCCTGGCTCGCGCCAAACTCAACCGCAAGCCGGAACTCGCCGCCCGCGCCACCCTCGTTCACGGCAACATGACGAACTTCGACCTCTCATCACTGACCACTGATCACTTTCCACTGATTATCTGCCCCTTCAACACCTTCATGCACCTGACGACGACCGCCGGGCAGTTGGCCCTGCTGGCCTGCGCCCGCCGCCACCTGAACCCCGGCGGCCTGCTCGTCCTCGACCTCACCAACCCCGCCCCGGCTTATCTCGATTCCAACGAGTCGCTCACCCTCGAGCGCACCTTCCGCGACGACGAGAATGACCTGGCCATCCAGCAATTCGCCACCACCCGTGTGGATCGCACGGCGCAGATCGCCCACATCTTGTGGCAATACGACGCCCTCGCCGCCGACGGCGCGTTGAAGCGGACTTTAGTTCCCCTTACGCTTCGTTACACTTTCCCTGCCGAGATGAGTCTTCTGCTGGAGCGCGCCAACCTCAAGCTGGCGCACCTCTACGGCGGCTACGACGAATCGCCGTTGACCGATGAGAGTGAGCGAATGATTGTGGTGGCGGAGGCCGAGTAATATTCTTAGCCACGCCAACCGGACAACGAATAAGGAACGAATAAACGAATGAGGCGTTAGGGAAGCTATTCGTTCGCGGAGCGCATTCGTTGTCCCACGCCTTCGCCAAGAAAGAGTCTGCTATGAAAAAGTCCCTACTCCTCTCACTCCTTCTCCTCACCGCTTGCTCACGGCTTGTGGCCGCGCCCACCCCGACTCCGCCACTCCCTCCGGTCGCCGCCACGCCGGTTCCGCCGACGGCGACGTTGCCACCGGCAACGGCCACCTCGCCGGCGACAACCGCCACGCGCGCCGTGCCGCCGGTTGCTCCCACCGTGCTTCCCACGCCCTCCGAGCCAACGGACTTCACTTTCACTGCGCCCGACGGCGCGCAACTCTCCGTCACTTACTACCCGCCCATTGTGCGGCCTGCGCCCGCCGTTTTGCTCTTGCACATGCTGGGCCGAAGCAAGGCCGACTGGGATTCGTTTGCCCGCAATTTGCAGAAGCAGGGTTATGCCGTGATGGCGATGGACTTGCGCGGCCACGGGGCCAGCGCCGGGCCGGTGAATTGGACGAAAGCGGACGACGACACCCTCACCGCCTGGCAAACGCTCACCGCCCGGCCCGAAGTGGACGCCAACCGAACCGCCATCGTCGGGGCCAGCATCGGCTCCAATTTGGCGTTGATCGCCGGGGCAACCGAGTCGCGCATCAAAGCCGTCGTCGCCCTTTCGCCCGGCGAGGACTATCACGGCCTCAAGCCCGGCGACACGATTGCCAACTTTGGCGAGCGGCCCGTCCTGCTCGTGGCAAGCGCCGACGACTCGTATTCGTTCGACACGATTCGGGCGCTGGCCCCCAAAGCGTTGGCCGCCGAAAAGAAAGAGTTCACCAACGCCGGCCACGGCACGGCCATGTTCGTCGAGCCGACGCTGGAGCCGTTTTTGATTGAGTGGTTGAATAAGAACGTGAGGGACCTGAAGTAGAAAATCCCAAATCTCAAAAACCCAACTTCCAAAACAACGTTGTTTGGACGCTTCGCGGGATTTGGGATTTTGGAATTCGCGTGTGGTTCGCGGGCTGTGCCTGGAGTTTGGGATTTTTTATCTGGCTCTCACCACCAACACCGGCCTCGGGCACTCGCGGATGATCTGATCGGCCACGTCGTCGAGCAGGAGCTTGCGCCACAGGTCGCCGGTGGGCGAGTGGTGTGCGCCGACGACGACCAGGTCGTAATCGCCTTCTTCGACTTCGGCCATGATTTCGTCCAGCACCAGCCCGTGCCGGATCGACGGCTTCACCTCTGCGGCAACCCCGCCCTCCCGCGCCAGCGCCATCAGCCTTTGCAAATGCCGGCCTTCGCGCGTGCCTTGAGCAATCGCTTCTTCGGCAGTGTCCTGCAAATCTTCCAGCTTGGCGTTCTCGGCCAGCGGCAGTTGCGACATGACGTGCAAAACCGTCACGCTCGCGCCCGTCCAGGCGGCGGCGCGCCCGCCCCACGCGGCGCACGACTCGCCGGGCCGCTCGCCGCCGGTGCAAACCAGGATCCGCCTGACCGACTCCCGCTGGCCTTTGACGATCAGCAACGGCAGAGGCGACCGTTTCGCCAATTGCGATGAGGTTGAGCCTAGAAATAGTTTCGCCAGGCCGCGCCCACTGCGCGATCCGATGACAATCAGATCAAAGCCGCCCCGGGCCGCCTCGGCCAGGATTTGTTCGACGGGGTCGCCGTGGTGCGCGTGGAAATGGGCGGCCTCCGCCCCGGCCAGTTGGGCCAACATAGAACCAAACCGCCCTGCTATGCTGGCGGCTTGCGAGCCTTTGTCGCAAATCAGAAACTTCATCGTCTACCTCACCAGCATCAATAAAATCGGTATTCCAAAAATCAACCCTAAAAACAGCGCCAGGTTGCGTCGTGACGCGCCGATGACTTCGACGATGCGAAGCACGGCTCGCTCGTAAGGGCGATAGGCAAAGACAAGAATCGGAAGTGAGACCAACGTCACGCTAACCATTTCGACCAACACTACCGTGAAGGCCGGCGGGTTATTGAGCAGGAGCGCGACCACCAGAGTATCAATAAAGGTGGTGATGTTTGCGCCCATGATGTAGGGAATGACATTTTCGCGGCGGATGTAGCCGCGCGCCGAAAGCGGGACCAGCACCGAGAGCGATACCGACACCGACATAGTCAGGCTGGTGATGACCAGGCCCAGGGCAAAGGTGACGATGGGCCGGTAAAGCATCCGGGCCAGGCCGCTAAAGGCGCTCTCTTTTAGTTTCATATCGGGCAAAGCGCCATCGATCCGGTTCAAGCTGTACCAGAGCACGCCGAATCCCAACAGGAAGACGGCGAGGCGCGGCAGGGTTGTTTCGGCAAAGGTTACGAGCGGGTCGAACAGAAAATCAATCGCCGAGGCGATACCCGCGCTGGCGGTCGCCGGGTGCAGCCAGTCCAGGGCGCCAATTTGTAGAAGCCAGTAGCCCACCGCCAGAGCCGGAACATACACCGTGGCCGTGACGATGAGCGAGAGCAGGCCCATGGCCAGACTGCCCTTGCGCTCGTGACCACGCATGGAATAGACGAAGCCCAGGGCCAGCACGATGAAAGATGCGCCAAAGCGGCTTCCGGCGATCATGGCAAACGCCCCCAGGCGATCAATCGCGCCCGCATCCAGGAAGGTGAGGGCGGTTGCCGCAACCGGCGACCCCGACAGCACCAGGTAGGCAAACAGCCAGCCAAAACCGAGGGCGTTGAAGGCGTTCTGAACCGCCAAACCTTCACGGACAAACGGCGCTAACACTTTTGCCCCGCTTTTGAGCAGTTGGATGGAGAGGATAAATAAAAACAGCGCAAGGAGAAACGTTCCCACCTTACGCCAGTTAGTTCGGCGTAGCCAGTTCATTCGGCGTAACCAGCTCACCTGAGTCTTCATCAATCAAGCATCCGCAGATTTCACAGATTGTCACAGATTCCTTCGTTCATCAGCAGTTCACGAAACGCTCCCGCTCCGCTTCGCGTTGCCAAATCTGGCGGAATGGCGCGGACGCGAAGCGGGCAATCCGCGCCGAGCTTTCGTGATGTGCTGATCATCTGCGTAAATCTGTGCAATCTGCGGATAGTTTTCAGGCGTCGCCTTTCACTTCACGCGCCAGCCGGTCGAAGTAGCCAGCCAGGTAGCGCTGGCGTTCTTCGGCCAGGGCGCGGGCGGTGGTGGTGTGAAAGCGCACCCGCGAGAGCTTGAAGAGGAACTCGTGATACGGCGTGTGCGGTTCGCCCGGCTCTTTTTCAAACGTCGTCTTGAACTTCTCAGAGACCTCGGCGGTGAGCGGCTGGCCGGCGAGGGCGGCATAGGCAAAGCTGCGGGCGACGCCGATTGCGCCAGTCACGTCCAGCTTGTCGCAGTCGAACAGGATTTTGGCTTCGAGTGTTCGTGGCGTTTCATCGCCGCGAAAGCGGTGAGCGCGGATGCAATGTTGAACGGCTTCGATTCTGTCTTCGGGCCAGCCTTCTTCAATTAACACCTTGCGGGCAAACTCGGCAGAGGCGTGTTGATGAGTCGGGCGGTCTGACTCGCCATCCGGCGCAGCATCAGCTGAGTCGTGGAGAAGAACCGCCGCTAGCAAAATACCCAGGTCGGCCCTTTCGGCTTCCCCGATTCGTTCGGCCAGACGGTAGACGCGCAGAACATGCTCGAAGTCATGCACCGGATCGGCGTTCGTGTACCACTGGCGGGCCTGCTCAAGTGTTAGCATGGAGAAACTTCTTCAATCGCGTTGCTTGTAAGTGATGCCGACTGCGACTCCCATCGCCAGGCCGAACACGAGCATGACCACGCCGCAGATGCCAATCACTGCCATCGCTTCGACTGAGAACAACGTGTTGGCAGGCGGAGAGGAATAGGGAGTCGCAGTTGAGATAAATGGGCCTGGCACAGATGTGGCAGGAAAAGCGAAGGGTGTCATCGTAGCAGTCGGCGTATGGGTGCGCGTTGGGGTCGCCGTATGAGTGGGGGTAGCAGTAGCCGTCGCCCCTGGCGTATAAGCGGGGCCAAACCTTTGCGCGATGGCGATTTGGGTGAGGAGTGGTTCAGCGGGGGAGAGGAAGATAGGCTGTTGCCCCGAAGCGGCGGCGGCTTCGGCGATCGTCTGCGAGTCGGCAGGGGCAACGGCGTCGAACTGGCTCAAGTAGAAAGCGTAATAACCGTTCTCGTCGCCGCGAACGTAGAAGATCAAATGCTGGCCAAGGCCGACGGACGAGAGGCAGACTGACGATGGGCCGAAGCCGCTAATGACGATGACCGACGGGCCGTTGCCTTTGAGGTACTGAACAACCTGAACATTGGCCGCCTCTGGATAGTCTGGATAGTATGGCCCTTGCGTGGCAATCACCACCCCCTCCAGGACGATGGGCGCGGCCTTGACATGATCGGCGACAGAGTAGTATGGCAAGCCGCCGGGCGGCTGGGTGCAGGCGAAGGCCGGGGCAGGCGGGGCCAGCCCTACTGCGCAAACGATCAGCGCGACGACCGTCAGCCGCCAAAGACAAGCAACCATAGGCTAATCACGTTGCTTGAAGGTGATGCCAATGGCAACGCCCAGCCCCAGGCCGAACACAAGCATGATCGCGCTACAGATGCCAATCGCCGCAATGGCTTCCACCGTGAGCAAGGGATTGGGCGGCGGAGAGAAGTAGGGAGTTGGCGTGATGAAGAAACCGGGAGGCGCAAAGGGAGTCGGGGTTGCCGTGATAAACGCTATCTGGGTGTATGCAGACTCGATGGTGGCGTAGGCCTGGGTGAGATTGACGGATTGCCCAACAGGATCAGTTGGATAAGCTGTCGAGGCGGCAAGTATCGTCGCCCAGGCTTGAGTTAACTCTGGGAAGTGGCCCGGTGAAATTGGCAAAGGCGTCGCGGACGGCGTGAGCGCCGCTAGTTGGGCGGCCGCCGTCAAAGAAATCATCTCTTCAATGCCGCTGAGGGACTGGGCCGGGATCGGCGCTTGCCCGGAGGCGGCGGTGATTTCGGCGATAGTGGCCGCGTCGGGCGGCATGATCGGGGCGTATTGATCGAAGTTGAGCGGGTACATCGGCAGTGCCGGTTCGCCGGTCGCATAAAAAACGTAGTGATCGCCGATGCTGAGGGTGACCAGGCAACCGGTTGGCTCGACGAAGACGATCTGAACGGAAGGCCCGAAGCTGTTGGCTTGAAGCTTGAGATACTGCACGACCTGAACAATGGCGACTGACGGATCAACGTAGGAGACGACGCCTTCGAGCACGACGTTAGCGGCGTTGGTATGCTCGGCGATGGTGTGTGGCGAGGGGCCGCAAGGCGGACTCGGCGTGGCGAGCGCCTGGAGCGTGGCCGCAGACTGAGTCAGGATGACGGACTGGGTCGCCGGGTCGCTGGGATAGGCGGTGAGGGCGGCAGAGTGTGTGGCGTAGGCTTCGGTGATGAAAGGCGCCATGTCCGGTGTCGGAGTGGGCGTAGGCCCGCCGCCCTGCCCCAGGGCAACCTGGGTGAGGATCGGGCCGGGAGGGGAGAGATACACCGGCTGTTGCCCCGACGCGGCGGCGGCTTCGGCAACCGTCTGCGAGTCGGCGGAGGCGACGGCGTCAAACTGGCTGAGGTAGAAAGCGTAGTAGCCGTTCTGATCACTGCCGACGTAAAAGAGCAAATGATCGCCAATACTGACGGAAGAGAGACAGACTGACGACGGGCCGTAGCCGCGAACGTTGACGATTGACGGGCCGTTGCCTTTGATGTACTGAACGACCTGGATGTTGGCCGCCTCGGGATAGTATGGCCCGGTAGTGGCAATCACCACCCCTTCCAGCACGATCAGAGCGGCGTTCACATGGTCGGCAACAGAGTAATAAGGCAAGCCGCCGGGCGGCGGGGTGCAGGCGAAGGCCGGGGCAGGCGATTCCCTGAAGTAGATAACGAGAAGGATAAGAACGAGGCTGACTCTAAGTATGAGCGTTGATTTATTGGGATAATTCCACATGTAATACCGGAGGAACATCTGGGCCAAACGCCGCATGTACTTCAGAGATTTCGAAAAACATATTGTTGATAGGACCTTGGCCTTCATAGTAGTAATACTTGCCTCGGTCTCCTGTTTTGTTGTACGTAAGCACATCGCTTATTTCTCCTGATAATGCAATAGGAGTGATATCTATACGCAAAGTCATTGTGTCGAACACATAGCCCTGACGAAAATACAGGCCAATGGCGTAATTATTATTCATAACCTCAGCTTGCTCATTTCTATAGGTTCCGTATCTACCATCCCAAAAAATAGTATGGGTCACCATTTTGTTTTGGTTCTCCTCAATAAATTGGATTCAATCTCTCGCCACCACCACCGCAATCGCGTGCTCGTGTGTATGACTCATGCTCACCGACCACTCGCGCCAGCCGAGCCTGCGCGCCAGCGCTTCGGCATCGCCGATCAGCCTGAGCACTGGCTCGCCGCGCTCGCCGCGCAAAATCTCAAGTTCCTTCCAGGCCACGTCGCCGATGCCCGTGCCCAGCGCCTTGGCCGCCGCCTCTTTGGCTGCGTAGCGCGCCGCCAGCGCCGGGGTGCGCCCGTTGGCGTCAATCAACTCCTGCTGGGTGAAGAAACGGCGAAAGAATCGATCGCCGTGCCGCAGGATGGCCCGGTCGATTCGGGAAACCTCGATCATGTCTACGCCGCTCCAGATCATCTTTACTGGTTCTGTCTGCGCCAATAGTCTCGGAAAGCCTTCAAGCGCGGCAAAGACTCCCGGTCTTTCACTCGATTGGCCGCTTCTTTGCTCGCCACAATGTCATCTGGATGACAAACCGGGAAGCCGTCCACTTCAACATGCCGCTCCCAGGCTTCGGCAAACGTCTCAATGCCGTCGGGGGCGAACACCAGATCCAAATCGAAAGGGCCGTTTTTCAGTTGCACGAAATCTTTGCCGCGCTTTATCTCTGCCGACTGCTCCGCCGTCAACTCAAATCCCAATTCGAGCAACGCTCTGGCTAACGCCGCACCATTCTCAGGCGTTTTTTCCGGGAACAAGTCGGCGTCCTGGGTTGTGTCGGGGAAGCCGAGAAGGATCGCGCCCGACTTGCCAATGAACAGATAGCGAACGCCGTGCCGGGCGAATGTGTTGCGGATTTCTTGCGCTTGTGGATAGTCAAAGCGAACGGCCATAACCCAGCCAATGCGGTAAGTTTTGCTCACACCACTTACGATATTCGGCCATCGTCTCGAATGACCGATAGCTCGCATCATCCAGCACCGGCTTATAAGTGCGGATGAACGAATAGCGCATTCGAAGCGCCAACGGCCGGCGGGCTGCCGCCTCAAACTCGGCCTGCCACTCAGCCCACTGCTGATTTTGGGGTTTAGATTTTGGATTGCACATTTGCCGCTTAGCACTCATCGCTCATCACTCGGCCCCGCTGTTGCCAGCGCGTAACGCTCCGGGTCAACGTACTTGACCGCCACAGCTTGCACACCTTCGCGAGTGATGGCGTTGATCAGTGATGGGTAGCGGCGCAAATAGTCCAGGCCCAAGTTGTAGAGTTCGATGCTCTCCAGCATCGCGGCCACCCCCTCGTTCGTCTCCAACTGCAAAGGCAAGCGCCCCACAAAGAGCGACTTGTTGTCGGCCAGTTCAACGGCGCTCACTTTCTTCGTCGCCAGCCTTTCCATCTCTTTCACGATCAGGCTCACCGCCAGTTCCACATTCTTCGGATTCACGCCGGCCACAATCTGCCACGGACCAGGGCCGAGGCCGCCCGTCACCTGGCTGTACACGTAGTAGGCCAGCCCGTGCTTCTCGCGCACCACGTCGCCCAGCCGCCCGTACATTCCGAACACGCCGAAGATGTTGTTCGCCATGCGCGCGTCGAGAAAATCAGGATCATTTCGCCTGGGGCCGACACAGCCTATCACGATGTCGGCTTGCGACTTGCCGGGGATGGCGACATGTTTGCGTTTGACTTCGGCGAGAAGGGGCGCAGGCGGCAGGGGAAGCCGACTCGGTTGGGGCGACTGCCAATCGCCAAAATGCTTTTGCACCAGCGCCACTGCTTCCTCGGCCTTCACTGCGCCGACGACTACGGCGATCATGCCCTTCGGCCCGTAGTGTGTTTGATGGAAGTTCACAATTTCATCGCGGGTGATTGCCGCAACCGTTTCGGGGTAGCCATCGTCGGCCACACCGTAGGGGTGGCCGGGATAGAGCAGTTCGTCAAACGCCATCGAGGCCATGGCCCCGGTGTCGTGGGCGCGGATGGCGAAGCCGGTCATCATCTCGCCGCGCACTTTCTCCACGTGCTCAGGCGGAAAGATCGGGCGGCGCAGAGCGTCGGCGGCCATGCCGAGGAGGAAGTCCAGGTCTTCGGCCAGCGCCTTGCCGCCGAAGCCGGTGGTGTGCGTGCCGCCGCCGAACGACAGCCGCGCGCCGATGGACTCGATTTGCTCGTAGATTTCGGCAAAGGAGTGGCGCTCGGTGCCTCGCATGAGGCAGGCGGCGGTGAAGCGCGCCAGACCGGACTTCTCGCGAGTCTCGTCAAGCCCGCCCGCTTGCAGACTGCCGTTGATCACCACCGCCGGACTGGTGAAATTCTCGCGGGCCAGCACCACGATCCCGTTCGGCAGTTCGACCCGCGTCGTATCGTCCGGGCCGGGGAGGGAGGAGACGTCGAGGGTGAGGACAGCAGGCTGTGTTACGGTCTTTGTTGTTCTGCGTTTGATGTTCGGCGAAATGCGTCTCTTCGTAGGTTTACCCATAGCTTGTCTCAAGAACAACGGATTTTCCGAATTGAACGGATCGATCCGTTGAATCCGCTAAATCCGTTGTCTCACTTCAGTTGATACCACCCCACCGTCCAGTTGCTAATTACAAATCACTTGTGAGCAATCTCGGTCTCTTCCATCCAGGCAGGTTTCAGATTGTAGTAGAGCACATCCGGGTCTATATCTGCGCCATTTTCCCAACCGATTGTGTTGCCAACAATCCTCACCGAACGAAACACGATTGGATCATTCCGTATCGGTTCAAAGATTGGGCCATGTAAATATGGTTGAAGGTCAACTTCTTTTTTTACACCGTCGGCAAACGTGAGGAGCACTTTGAATCCATCTAAAGTTTCCACCGCCTGGATACGAACTAAAGGCCCTAAGTGTTCCATTGACAATCTACTCCTTTCCATCAATCGAGCGGCTCGATATCCTGCAACGGCTCTTGCGCTCGCGCCTTGGCCCAATTGGCTCTGAGTTCAGCCCGGTGGGCAATTGCCCATTCCACTACCATTACATGAGCGCGGCGAGGTAGCTCGCCCCGCAAAATGTCCAAAGTATCAATTTCGTAAACAGCTTCGTGTTCACCATACTCGGCGTGAAAGTGAGGCGGCAGATGATCGTTGTAGTACATGTAGATTACAACGCCAAAGAACTGACTGATGCGAGGCATAGGCTTTATGGCAAATCGAGTCGATCCGCTGAATTCGCTAAATCCGTTGTTCTACTTCGGCTGATACCACCCCACCGTCCGGTTGCTCTGCGCCAGATATTTCTGGGCCACACGGTGAACGTCGGCTACGGCCACCTGAGTCAGGCGGTCGAGATAATTCTCGAACCACTCGTAGGTGTCAATGATCTCGGAGAAGCCGTACCAGAAGCCAAGGTTGCTCACACTCTCGGCGCTGAAGGCGAACATGGCTTTGGCTTGTTTGAGAGCCTTGGCCAGTTCAGCTTCACTCACCGGCTCATTCAGAACGCGATCCATTTCGGCGTCGAGCGCCTTCTCAACTTCGGCCAGCGTTCGGCCCTGGCGCACGGTGGCGGCGATGGAAAACAGATACGGGTCAACCGAGGCCATCAGCCCCCCACCCACACCGGCGGCTAATTCTGTTTCCACCAGCGCCTTGTAGAGCCGGCTGGACTTGTTCGACGTCCCGCCGCCGAACACGTTGAACGATCCGGCCCCGGCCAGAATCGACTCAAGAGCTACCATCGGGTAAAAGTCGGGGTCTGCCGCGGCGGGGGCATGGTAAGCCACTTCGAGGTAAGCCGTCTTGTCCTCCCCTTCCACCATCACCCGCCGTTCCCCTTTTTGCGGCGGCTCGGGCCGGGCGAACGGTCTGATGGGCAGGCCGCGCGGGATGCCTTCGTACAACTCCTTGATCCGCCTGAGCATCTTCCTGGCGTCGAAGTCGCCGACGGCGACGGCGATGGCGTTGTTGGGCGTGTAGTAGGTGCGATAGTGGGTGTAGAGGTCGTCGCGGGTCATCGTGCGCAGGTCGGCCATGTCGCCGATGGTTTCGTGATGGTAGCCATGCACGGTGAAAGCGGCCTTATGCATCAGTTCGTTGAGTTGGAACGTTGGCTCGTTCTCGTGGCCCTCGCGCTCGGAGATGATGACGGTACGCTCGGCGGCAACTTCTTTAGGCGGGAAGAGGCTGTTTGCCATGCGGTCGGCTTCGAGCCTCATACCGAGATCAATTTTGTCGGCGGGCATGGTTTCAAAGTAGGTCGTCCAGTCAATGTACGTCATCGCGTTCCAGGCGCCGCCGTCGCGAGAAACGGCTTTGTCGAGCACTCCCGCCGGGAACTGCTTCGTCCCTTTGAACATCATGTGCTCCACCCAGTGCGAAGCGCCGGTGAGGCCGGTGCGCTCGTTGCGCGAGCCGACGCGATACCACACCCACCACGTGGTCACCGGCGTGGTGTGGGCCTCTTTGAGAATGACCGTCAGCCCGTTTTTGAGCTTTGTCTTGAAAACACCGTTTTTGCCCATCCTCACTCCTCAGTCAAGAGGGGTCAACGGATTGAACGGATTTAGCGGATAATCTTTTTGATTTCTCCGTTCAATCCGCTCGCGAAGCGTCCGTTGACCCTATTTCGGCGGCAGGTAAGGTGAGCCAACCGCGAGATAGCCGTAACCGCGCTCGGTCAGTTCGCGGTAATCGGGAATCATGCGGCGGCCATCAATCACCAGGTACGGCGGCTTCACCATCTGCTCAATGGTGCGCGAAAGGCCCCGGAACTCCTCCCAGTCGGTCGAGATAAACAGCATATCGCTCCCGGCCAGCGCTTCTTTGACTGTCTGGTGATACGTTATCTTCTCGAACAAGTAGTTATGTTCGGGGTTGAAGAAACGCTTTGCCTCGCCAATCGCCGCCGGATCGTAAGCGCGGATTTCACTTACCCCGCGCGCCAACAGGGTTTCGACGACTTTGAGCGATGAGGCGTCGCGCATGTCGTTGGTGCGCTGTTTGAACGACAACCCCAGCAGGGCAACCTTTTTGTTGTTGAAATGCGCCCCGGCTTCGCGCGCGGCGCGATCCACCAGGTAAGTCTTCTGGTATTCGTTGATCTCGTAAACAGCCTGGAGCAACTCCGCCGAATGGCCGGTCATTCTGAATTGATAGATCAGCGATTGAATATCCTTGCCGAAGCACGAGCCGCCGGCTCCGTTCGACACGTAGGAGCCCCAGGTGCTGATGCGGCTGTCGGCAGTGACGCCGCGCTTGAGGTCTTCCATCCGCACATTTGCGAAAGATTCGCCCAGCCGCCCGCCAACTCCGTTCCAGAACGAGATGTAAGTGAGGAGCAGGGTATTGGCCAGGTACTTGATGGACTCGGCGGTCTCGGGGGTTGTTTCGATATAGCGGATCCGCACGTGGTTGACGAACTGCGAATAGATGCGGCGGATGATCGAAAAATCTTCTTCGGTGTCCGCCCCCACCACCACCCGGTCCGGGCGGCGCGATTTTTCGACGGCGTCGCCTTCCGGCAGAAATTCGGGGTTGGAAGCCACGCCGGCGTTTGGCACGTTGAACTCACGGAGTTTGCGCTCCAGTTGGCGCGCCGTCCCAATCGGCACCGTGCTCTTGTTGATCAGCACCACCCGCCGCGTGTCCTGACGCTTGGCCAGCAGGGCGCAAATATGATCGACCGCTTTGAAGTAGTAGCTGAGATCAGACGAGCCATCGGGTTTCGGCGGCGTCGGCAGGCATAGGAAGATGGCATCCGTGCCTTCGAGGATAGGCCCCAGGTCATTGCGGAAAAACAAGTAGCGATCCATGTTCTCGGCAATGATGCTCACCAGGCCCGGCTCGTTGACGTAGTGCTCGATCTGATCGCGCTGGCCGGTGCGATAGGCGGCCAGACGTTGCTCGTCAATATCATAAGCGTAAACTTCATGGCCGTATTCGGAACAGACTGCCGCGTGGGTCAGCCCCACGAAACCTGTTCCGGCAACAATGATTTTCATCGTTAGCTCCTTGAAATGAAATAAGTGCGGGGCGATCATACCACAGCGACCCGCTGGTTAGACCTGTCAGGTCTGATGGAAGGAACGCGGTATATAATCCCCCCATGTCAGACTGGCTGGTGGTCGCATCCTACTTTCTACATTTCGTGGCAACCGTCGTGTGGGTGGGTGGCATTGTTCTCATGGCAATCGTCGGCTACCCCGGCCTGCGTCGGGCGCTGGGCCTGGGGCCGCAAACCGGGGCCGCCATCGCCGAACTCCAGCGCCGCCTCGCCCCGCTCTATCTGCTTTCGTTGATTACGCTTGGACTGACCGGCCTCCTGCAAATGTCGGTCAACAGCTATTATGAAGGATTTCTGGTCTTCGGCAACCTCTGGTCAATTGTTATCCTGCTCAAACACATTGCCTTCCTTATTATGTCGGCCATCACCGCCTATTCCATCGGGAGCCTGTCGCCCGCCCTCAACCGGCTGACTCTGCTGGAAACCAAAGGCAAAGCCGGCGGCGGTGAACTGAGCGCCCTTCGCAACCGGGAAGAACGCCTCAACCAACTCAACGTCGCCTGCGCCTTGATCGTATTACTATTCACGGCCATTGCCCGCTCAGTATAATTGTCCACTGCCCGCCGTTCACTGCTCACTGTTCACTGCTCACTGTTCACTGCCCACTGTTCACTGCTCACTGTTCACTGCCCACTGGAGTCCCCATGCCCCCCCTCACCCACCACGAACCCCGAGTCTTCCGCAATCGCGGCGTCGAAATCGCTCTGGCCCCCAGCTACGAAGAACTGGAAAAGCAAACCCTGGCCGCCGTCGAGCCGTTGTGGAAGAAATTCCCCAAAGCGGCCAGAGTCTGGGAATTGATCACCCGCGACCCCGAAGTGCGCGCTGACTGGGACATGGCCGACTACCTGACCGTGACCAAACTCAGCTACAACGATCATGGCGAAGCGCACGCCCGCCTGGTGGCCGCCAACAGCGTGCTGATCTATCACCTTCTGCTGGAGGCGCGAGTGATGCCCGACGTGGCGCGCTCCGGGGCGGGCGACGAGGACGACGCCTGCGCCGTCGTCGTGGCCGCCTGCCTCTTGCACGACATCGGCAACCAGGTACACCGCCAGGGACACGAATTGATCGGCGTCATGCTGGCCCGCCCCATCCTCGACCGCATTTTGCCGGAAGTGTACCCGGATATTGAACGCCGCATCGAACTGCGAGCCTTCATCTTGCACGCCATCCACGCGCATGACCTCAACCCCCAGCCGCTCACGTTTGAGGCCGCCCTGGTCGCCCTGGCCGACGGCACCGACATCACCAAAGGCCGGGGCCGCACCGCCTTCGACCTGGGCAAGGTGGACATTCACTCGGTCTCGGCGCTGGCGATTGACGAAGTGCGAATCGCAAAGGGCGGGAATCATCCAGTGGAGATCACGGTGGTGATGAACAACTCAGCCGGAATCTTCCAGATCGAAGACACCCTCACCCGCCGTTTGAAGAACAGTCCCCTCGCCCCGCATGTCACCATCGTCGCCATGACCCACCCTGAAGACTCGAAGAACGACATGCGCATCATCGAGCGGCTGTCGTTGCAGAACGGCACGTTCAAAACCGAATGACAAGGCGACAAGATGGCAAGATGACAAGGTGACTCCAACTTTCCGATCACCTTGTCACCCTTTCACCCCTTCACCTTGTCAACAATAGGCTTCCGATTGTTTGAAATCCTCTTCCTCGGCACTTCCGCCTCCGCGCCCTCCGTTCATCGCGGGCTGTCGGCGCAAGTCATCATGCACAACGAGCACCGCTTTCTGGTGGACTGCGGCGAAGGCACGCAACGCCAGATTTTGCAGAGCGGCGTCGGCTTCAAGCGCCTCAACCGGATTCTGATCACCCACGGCCACCTCGATCACATCCTCGGCCTGGCCGGCCTGCTGTCCACTTTTACCCGCTGGGAAGCCATTGACTATCTCGAACTCTACGCCGGTAAGTCGGCGCTGGAGCGCGTGCACGATTTGCTGTACGGCGTGGTTCTGCGTGGAGCGAAGCCGCCGATGCCGATTGAATTTCGTGAGATCAAGCCCGGCCCCCTCTTCGACGAGGACGATTTCACGGTCACCGCCTTCCCTGTCCATCACCGCGGCCCGGATTGTTTTGGCTTTGCCTTTGAGGAAAAATCGCGCCGCCCGTTTCTCAATGACCGGGCGACCGAGCTTGGCGTGCCGTTCGGCCCGGAGCGGAAGACGCTGGTCAACGGCCAGCCTATCACTTTGAGCGATGGTCGAGTCATTAGCCCAGAAGACGTGCTGGGCGATCTTCAGCAGGGCACGAAGTTTGTGTTTATGGCCGACGTGGGGCGGACGAATGATTTGGTGAGCGTTTGTCGCGAAGCGGACGGCCTGGTGATTGAGGCCACCTATCTCGACCAGGAAGCCGACATGGCCAAGCAGTTCGGCCACCTCACGGCCAAACAGGCCGCGACTCTGGCTCGCGACGCAGGGGTGAAGCACCTCTACCTCACCCACGTCTCACGCCGCTACCGCGAACGCGACATCCTGGATGAGGCCAAGGCCATCTTTCCGAACGTCGTTGTGGCGCGGGATTTTGATCAGTATAAGATTGCGCGGGAGAGGTGAAGCGGGGCGGAGTGTGATGGCGCTTTTAGTCGGCAGAGTTTCTCAGGGTGCGTGGTTGCGCAGGAGTCTTATGAGTGGGAGAGCCTTCGTCTTCAGGTCTGTGTTTCCACGAACCTTTTGGCAAGGACACCCGCATCCGCTCGACGACGGCGACTTTCTCTTCCCAGGATAACGCCGCCAACGCCAATCTTCGTTGCGCTTTGGCGGAAAAAATGCCGGAGAGGTCTGGATAGGTCTGCATAAGCCGTTATCCGTTCTCTTCCAGGAATCGCCTGCGAAAACTCTCCCACTGTGGCATCAAATTGTGGCGCGCGACGATCTCTACCAAAGTCGCTTTGTTGAGCGCGTTGAGCTCAAAGAACTGGATTAGCCGCGCATGATCTTTGGGCCGCCCCGTCTTCAGCATGATAGCGGCCAAATGCTCCGCGCTCAAGACGCGCGTGGGTGTTGAGCCGAATTTCACCTCGACTGCTTCAGCCAACGCCTCTTCCGTCAATTCATCATATACCGGAAGAAACTGCACCGGCCAGTCTTCGATGACAATGGCCTCGCCCTGCGGCGGGTGACCACGCTGAGTGAGATAGGTGTAGATGGGGGTGAGCGAAATCAATCCCGACGGCTCAACCGGAAGTATCACAAAGATGTCCAGATCATAAGTTTGAACAGGCTCAATGTACCGTGTGGCGGCGATTGCCCCACCGATTGCGTAGCGTCCGATGAGACCTTCCTGCTCCAGCTGGTTAATGACCGCCAGCGTCTTTTCCATAGCAAAAGTATACCAGCGATTGCCCGGCAAAACATACAACAATCACCTCGAACACGAGATTCCCAATGACGCCAAAGCCGTCTTCCCGAACACAATTGTGGCAAGGGGTTTCGATGAGTATAAGATTGTGAGGGGAAATGAAGTCGGGAAGCAACTCTGTGATAGAATGACCCTCACCAAAGGCTGGGAGATTACAATGGGTCAAACAACACTGCAAATACACGACGGCGAGGTAGCGCTACCTACCAGTCTTCGCAATCGCTACAAGCTAAAAGAGGGCGACTCGTTGACCTTGATCGATCTGGGAGGGGTATTCGTTCTCGCACCACAAATAGCGCACGTCCCTGAACTGGCCGCCGAACTGGAGCGCCAACGCAAAGCCGCCAAGTTGAGCCTTGCCAATTTACAAGAGGGGTTGGATGAGCAACGCCGAATCTACGCCGCCGAAAAGTACGGAAGAAGCGCCGCCCGTCCCAAGACTTCTTATAGACGCCGACGTTCTGGTCGCAGGCGCGTTCTCCAGGACGGGAGCTAGCCATCTCATTCTGCGGCTTGGCGAGTTTTCAATTTTGCAGTGTGTGGCTCCGGTTCAAGTCCGCGAAGAAGCCGAACGTAACATCCGATATAAATTGCCGGAAGCGGTTCATACGTTCCGCACTCTGGTTGACCACGCGCTCGAAATTTTCCCCGACCTGTCTGTAGACGACGTTGATCGCTTCGCTAATCAGGCGCATCCCGAAGACGTTTCCATCCTTGCCTCGGCAGTGCTGAACAACTGCCAATATCTCATCACATTCAATACTCGACACTACTATCCCGATAAAAGTCTCGGCCTGACTATTATCACGCCCGGCAAGTTCATAGAACGATTGCGATTCGCGGTGAGCGCGCTCGTCTCGACCTGATGAAACTGCTTGCGCGAGATGGCCTGAGGATGTCATGACCTGGCAAGTCAAAATCGTCGAAAAGGGACGATACGGACAGATTGAATAAATCGAGGACGGCCAGATTTTCCGGTGCGATTGGGAGTTTGGCGGAGGCGACACGCTGGCCATTCTCATTGTCCCTGCCCCAGACGGCTGGGACAACAACTATCTCTGGGCAAAAGGCAGGCGCCAGGAAATACTGAATCGCGTGGTGAGTGAGGTGCGCCGCCAGCGCGCGCCGTCGGCCAGCATCGAATGGGATGAGGCCCGGAATTGTATCTATCTCAAGGAACGCCGGAGCCGTGATTGACGCCCCTCTCTCGCCGCTACTGTGAGCGTGATATCCTCAACTTGACGAAGGAGTGCTTTGGCTTAAACTTCTGCCTATAAGGTTTTTGAGCGGATTGAGCACACCTAATTCGCTCAATCACTAGATTGTGCCATCTGGCGGGTGCCGGTGGGGCACCACACCAGATAGCACAATCTGGAGTTATGCCAAAGTGGCGCGTACAGCACCGCGTTAACCGAATCCAGAGCCCAAAGTGGGGCGCGATGCAGATACGCGCCATTTAGCACAACTGGAAGTTGGGCGGCTTGCAGTCAACAACGCAGGTCCTGGGCATATGATCCATTCTGATGTGAGATAGGATTCGCGAGAAACTTATGTGTGGCATCGTCGCCATCTTGGCGCAAGACCGCCCTGTTGAGCCCGATACGCTCCAGCGCGCGCTTGACCGCCTGGCTCACCGCGGCCCCGATGGCGAAAGTTATTGGCTCAGCGAGAATCAGCGCGTGAGCCTGGGACATCGTCGGCTGAGCATCATCGATCTGACCACCGGCAGCCAGCCCATCGCCAACGAAGATGGGCAGATTCGTATCGTGGTGAACGGCGAGTTCTACGACTTCGACCGCATCCGCGCACAACTAATCGCCAAGGGCCACCGCTTTCAGACGCACTCCGACAGTGAAATTGCTGTTCACCTTTATGAAGAGCATGGGCTGAACTTTCTGGATCACCTGCGGGGGGAGTTTGCCTTTGTCTTATGGGATGCGGCGCGGCGACGTCTGATTGCGGCGCGCGATCGCTTCGGCATCAAGCCCTTGTTTTACTCTGAATATCAAAGTGCGCTGTATCTTGCTTCCGAAGCCAAGGCCCTCTTTGCCGCCGGGGTGCCCGCCGCCTGGGATCAAGCAGCAGTCTATCGGCAACTGTTCATGTGCTATCGGCCCACTCATTCGCTTTTTCAGGGCATCCAACAGATCCCGCCCGCGCACCTGCTGATCGACACCGACGGCGAACGGCGCTTGCAACGCTACTGGGATTTCAGTTATCCCCGGCAAGGCGCAAAACAAGGGCCGTGGGTGCGCGATGAACTCATTCAACACATCCGACAGTTGCTCAACGAAGCCATTGGCCTGCGCTTGCGCGCGGATGTGCCCGTGGGGGTGATGCTGAGCGGCGGGCTCGACTCATCATCGGCACTCGGCTTCGCCAGCGCGCTGTCGGCCAAGCCGCCCGCCGCCTTTAGCATTGCGTTTCCCGATGCCGCCTACGACGAAAGCGCCATCGCCCGGCGCACTGCCGCGTATCACCACGCCGATTTCTATCCGCTGTTGGTCACCGAAGCGAATGTGGCCGAACACTTTAGCGACTCGGTCTGGCATGGCGAAATGGTGCAATACAATGCGCACGGTACGGCGCGCTATTTGCTCAGCCGCTTGATCCACGACTCGGGCTACAAGGTTGTGCTCGGCGGTGAAGGCTCAGATGAAATTTTCGCCGGCTACGATTTCTTGCAGGTGTCACCCGAACGGCTCGCGGAGCGCCGCTTCTTATTCAAGTGGCTCTTGCCGCTCTTCCGCCTCGCGCGCCCAGCCACCTCGGCACAACGCGTGTTGGCCGAGACATCCCCGTGGTTGGCGCGCCTCGCCCGTGCAGCCAACCTGCCCCAGCCGCTGATCAACAACCTAGCCAATCGCATGCGCCAGTTGCGCGCCTTGCTTGCGCCGGAATTCCTCGCGCAGTTTCAAGGCTTTGACCCTTATCAGGAGTTGTTCCATAGCATCCAGGGAGAAACGCAACTGCCCGAACGGGAATACCCGAAGCAACTAGTGTACGTCTGGCTCAAGACTTTTTTCGCCAATTACCACATGGCCGCTGACCGATTGGATATGTCCCATTCTGTTGAAGTGCGGTTGCCCTTTTTGGATCATGTGCTGTTTGAATATGTGAGCCAGTTGCCCATCGCCGTTTTGACCGCCCCTGAACGCGAAAAGGCTCTCTTGCGCGACATCGCCCGCCCCCACATCCCCGATTGGATCTATGACCGCACCAAGAAGCCGTTCCTCGCGCCGCCCACTGAGCCCCGCGCCGATGGGCCACTCTACACCTTCATCCAAAGCACCCTGCGGAGCGAGTCGGCGCGGTCAGTGCCGTTTTTCAATTCCGCCGCCCTCGTCCAGTTGCTTGATTCGCTCACTTCAGCCTCGCCGCAAGAACACGTGGCGCTCGATCACTTTTTGATGTTATTTACGTCCCTATGCATTTTGCACGAACGGTTCCGCTTATAGCGTTCCACCCCTTTCTCCCGCCTCGGTCTGCCATGCGGACGCTTTATCGCATCCGAATGCGCTTGCTCAACCTGTGGCAGTCGTGGTACTCCGCTTTTACGTGGCCCACTTTCGCGTTGCCGGTGGATGGTTTCCGTGTGTTGGTCGGCCTGCTAAGTTTCGTTTACTTCTGTAATCTGATCCGCGAAGTGCCGGACATCAGTTCACCGGATGGCCTCATCGATCACGCCCTACTCCAAAACATTTTCTGGTACATTCGGTGGAGCCTGTTTCAACCGGGGATGGCCGCTTGGCATTTCTACGTCCTTTTCGTCCTCGGCTTGTTTGCTGCCGAGATGGTCATCGTGGGATGGCACTCCAAATGGGCCGTAGCCTATCTCTACCTTGTGGTCGTCTCCACGTATCGCTGGAATTTTCTGGTAGTGTATTTGGATGATAGCCTGATGCACCTAGCCCTGGCGTGGCTGTTGCTCTTGCCCATTGGCCGCACGCTCACGTTACCGGACTGGTTGAAACATGGTCGCCAAGCTTGGGCGCGCTGGAAGCAGGAAGTTGTACCTGGTCCGGCGGTGTACTGTTTTCTCGCCAACCTGGCCTTGATCTACTTGGTGGCCGGGATGTGGAAGTGGACCAGTCCGATGTGGCTGGATGGCAGTGCCCTGTACGCTGGGCTGAAAATGCCGACCTCGCTCGCACCGGATTTCTGGCGACCGGAATATCTTCCCGTGTTGCGGCTATTCAATTATGCCGGGTTGGTGCTCGAGCCAATCCTGGCCCTTGTGGTCGTATTGCCCAAGCGCCATCCGCTCAAATGGCTTTTGGTGGCGGGCGCGTTGGGTTTCCACGGCGGTATCATCCTAACCCTGCGTATTCCCTATGCCAACTCGGCCTGCCTGTTTGGCCTAGTGCTGGTCGTACGTGATGAGATTATGGACTTTCTGCGTTCCCCGGTGGCGAGCCTCGAAAGCCGCCCGCCCACCCTGCGGCTGGATGGGCCCGGCAAACTTGCGTTCACACTGGTGATCTTGTTGACGCTGGCGATGATTGGCGATACCTTGCCCTGGTGGGTGCTACCCGCGGGCTTGAGCCGGCAAGCCGGACCCGATGGCGTGATCCTAGCACCTGGGCAAGTGCTAGGAACTTGGCGCAGTCGTCACAACGCGAGCAACGCGTGGGGAAAGTTGGCCGCCCAGGGCAATCCGTTTCATTTGCCGTTATGGTTTGCAGGCCTCGGCCAGCAATACAGGCTCTTTGATTGGATCGACGATGTCGCGTACACTGGTAATTACGAGATACTTGAAGCTGGTGAACCGCCTATCATCGGCCGCGCAGCAGCCCAACGGCTCTTCCCAAACACATCGCGTGGCGCGGCGCTTCAGGCGTACGTGAATGATGTCCGGTGGATAATCATCCCGCTCCCCTGGCCCACTGTGGTCAAACAAAGCCTGTTTGAACGCCTCGCCCGCCGCTACTGTCAGACCTACGCTCCTCGTCATCCCGTGGACGTATTTGTCGCCGTCGAGAAAATAACGACGGATAACTTACAGCTAAACCAGGGTCACCGCGAGCGGCTCATGACATTTGAATGCAAAGATGGCGAGCCCAGCATGACATATATGCGCATCCTCAACTAGAGTCGGGTCATGAAGTGTGTCGCAGTATTTGCTTTGGCCGCCCAATCGGGTAGCCGAGGCGCATTGCTGCGCCCCAGCCCCCTCAGAACCGGACGTGAAACTCTCGCTTCATCCGGCTCCTCAGCATAAGGGCTGTTGTCATCAGCACCGCTTGAAGCCCTCTTTACCCCCTCAACAACCTCTCCACCCTCTCGCACACCGCCTCCGCCACCTCAGCCTTGCTCATCAGCGGCAGGGTTTGCGCCCCGCCGCCGGCAGCAAGCCCTTTTTATCTTCGTTGCCAACCCTCCTGACGAGGGTTATAATCACAGGATAATGTCAGTTAAGATTCTTGTCGTAGACGACAATCCGGATATATTGCTTTTGCTCGAACGGCGGCTAGGCACGGTGGGCTACGAGACCATCCATGCCCACAACGCTTCAGAAGCGCTCGCCACTCTGGAAGAGACGACGGTTGATGCCATCGTGTTGGATGTGACGATGTCCGGCATCTCTGGCTATGACTTGCTCAAGTTGATCAACGAAAAAATACCAAGCCCGCCCCCCATCATCGTCTACTCGGCGATAGAGGGCGTGGACGAGAAAGTGAAGGGCAAAGAGACGCGGGCTTTCACTTATGTGATCAAGACGCCATCCGGCTCTCTGTTATTTGAAGCCCTGCAAAGGGCGTTGAGTTCCGTCGGCAGAAAAATTCTGTCATAACCCCGACGCAAAAAAACGGCCAGCTCAAGCGAGCCGGCCGCTTTTTTGATCGCTGCTCCTCATCCCTGCAACAACCTCTCCACCCGCTCACACACGGCATCCGCCACCTCGGCCTTGCTCATCAGCGGCAGGGTTTGCGCCCCGCCGCCCGCGTCAATGATCGTCACCCGGTTCGTGTCTACGAAGAAGCCGGCGTCTTTGGCGGTCACGTCGTTGGCGACGATGAGCGAGAGCTTCTTCTTCAACACTTTCTCGCGCGCGTTCTCAATCAGGTTTTGAGTCTCGGCGGCGAAGCCCACGGTGATCGTCGGTTTGCCGGTTTGCGCTTTGCGCTCGGCCACGGCGGCCAGAATATCAATCGTCTTGGTCAGCTTCAGGCTGTAATCATCGAGTCCACCGCGCTTGATTTTTTGCTCGGCTTCGGTCTCGGGCCGAAAGTCGGCGACAGCGGCGGCCATAATCAGCACATCAGCCTCCGTTGACACGGTCAGCACGGCTTCGGCCATCTCGGCGGCGCTTCGCGCGTCTACGCGCTCGGCGCCGGTCGGCGTGGGCAAAGTGTTCGGGCCAGTGATCAGAGTCACGCTCGCCCCGCGATCCAGCGCGGCCTGAGCCATCGCAAACCCTTGTTTGCCCGACGAGTGGTTGGAGACGAAGCGCACCGGGTCAATGGCCTCCTGAGTTCCTCCGGCAGTGACGATGACTCGTCGTCCCGCGAGCGGGCCGCCCGCTTGGCGTGCCAGAGTCAGGCGAATGTGTCCGACCAGGTCCCCCGGTTCCACCATCCGTCCCTTTCCAGCTAGCCCGCTCGCCATTCGTCCCTCTGCCGGGCCGACGACGATCGCGCCTCTCGCGCTCAAGGCGCGCAGGTTGGCCTGCGTGGCCGGATGCTCGAACATGCCGCCATCCATCGCCGGTGCGATGAGAATCGGGCAGCGGGCGGCAAGCGCAGTAACGGTGAGCAGGTTGTCGGCTAAACCATTGGCCAGCTTGGCAATTGTGTCGGCAGTGGCGGGAGCAATGAGGAGCAAGTCTGCCGACTCGGCCAGGCCAACGTGAATGATGTGAGCGTCGTCGCCCCACAAGTTAGTGAATGCCTTGCGACCGGTGACGGATTGAAAGGTGAGCGGCGTGACGAACCGGGTTGCCGCCTCCGTCAGAATAACGTCCACCTGCGCCCCGGCCTGGGTGAGCTTGCTGGCCAGGTCGGCGGCTTTGTAGGCGGCGATGGAGCCGGTGACGCCGAGGAGGATGCGTTTATTTTTGAAAATCGCAATCATGAAATGCAAACTCCAAATCCCAAATTCCAAAATCCCAATCCGCTAAATTCGTTCAATCCGTTGTTCTCACTCCTTTGACAAACAACGCCAGCCCCGGCCCAACCTTCTCCGCCGACTCAAGTTGCGTGAGGCCGACTGCTGTAAAAAGAGCCTTTGCCTCTTCAACGCTGAGGCGGCGGTTGGCTTCGGCGGCGCGCGCCCAGTTGACGAGCGAGACGCGGGCCATACCTTCGAGTTTGTGTTCGTCTGCTTGCGCTTCTGCGACGGCGACAGACATTTTGGACGAGGGGTTGAGCATGGCGATGAGGCCGCCCGGTTTCACAGTGCGTGTCATTTGCCGCAAACCCGCCAGCGGGTCGGGGAGCAGAAAGATGACGTTGGTCGCCAGCGCGGCGTCGAACGTAGCGTCTTCAAAGCGCAGATTGCGCACGTCGCCGACTTCAAACGCGACACCGCTTACTTCGGTCGCCAGATATTGGGCGCGATCAATCATCAACGGGTCGGCGTCAATGCCGGTTACAGTGTGGCCGTCTCGCGCCAGGTGGCGGGCGAGGCTCCCCGGCCCACAGCCCACATCCAGCACGCGCGAGTTGGGCGGCAGGGCGACGAAGCGGGCGAAGGACTGGATGATGGCATCCCAGCCGGGAGTGGCCTGGACTTGAGCGAAGTAGTCGGCGAAGGTTTGATTAGTCATGGCTTGTTCATCTCGTAGATCATTCTAAGCCCATCCAGCGTCAGCCAGGGGGCGATGATTTGGATGATGTCCGTTTCTTTGGCGATGAGTTCGGCCAGGCCGCCGGTGCCGATGACTTTCATGGTCGGGCCGAGTTCGGCGTGGAAGCGGGCGACGAGGCCTTCGACGAGGCCGACGTAGCCGAACAACAAACCGGACTGCATGGCATGCACCGTGTTCTTGCCGATGGCTGAAGGCGGTCGAACAAGATCGACTCGCGGCAGTTTGGCGGCGCGGCGGAAGAGGGCGTCGGCGGCGATGCCGATGCCGGGCGCAATCGCGCCGCCAAGATAGTCGCCCTCGCCTGAGACAGCATCGAAGGTGGTGGCCGTGCCAAAATCCACGATGCAGGCCGGGCCGCCGTAGAGTTTGTGGGCGGCGGCCACGTCCACGATCCGGTCGGCGCCCACCTGTCTCGGTTCGTCAATCAGGATTCGCACGCCGGTCTTCACGCCAGAATCTACCACGAGCGGATCGCGCTTGAGATACGCCTGGCACATTTGCACCCAGGTTCCGGTGAGGGGCGGCACGACAGAGGCGATGGCAATGGCGGTCACATCGCCGGGTTTGATGCCCGCGTGATTGAACAGGCCGACGAGTTGCAAGCCGTATTCGTCCGGCATGCGCTCGTGAACAGTGGACAGCCGCCAGCGCGGGCCGAGCGCCTCGCCCTGGTAGAGGCCGAGGGTGATATTGGTGTTGCCGATGTCAATTGCCAAAAACATAAGAAACTCCCAACTTCCAAACTCCAAAATCCCAAACAGCGCCCATCTTTGGTTTTTGAGATTCGCGCCCCGAAGGGGTTCGCGGGCTGTGCCTGGAGTTTGAAGTTTATTATTTTGCTCCCGTCACGAACCACACGTCCATCTCGCCTTTGCCCTTCACGTTCACCGTGCCGCGCGGCTCGCAGGCGAAGTCGTCTTTGATCAGGTCGTAGGTGGCGCGAGCAATCTGGATTGCGCCGCCGGCGCCGTGCGACTCCATGCGGCTGGCGGTGTTCACGGCGTCGCCCCACAAGTCGTAGATGAATTTCTTACGGCCAATCACCCCGGCCAGCACTGGCCCGGAGTTGATGCCGATGCGAAAGTCCACCGGGCGGCTGGCTCTGAAGGCTCGACTCTTGATGAAGGCCCGCATTTCCAGGGCCAGGCGCGTCAGAGCCAGGGCATGATCCGGGCGCGGGCGGGGCACGCCGGCGGCTACCATGTAGCAATCGCCGACGGTCTTGATTTTCTCCAGATTGTATTTCTCGACGAGGCCATCGAAGTGCGAAAAGATTTCGTTGAGCAGTTCCACCATCTCCACCGGAGTCATCTCGGCTGACATGGGCGTGAAGTTCACCATGTCGGCAAAGAGGACGCTGGCTCCGTCATAATGGTCGGCGATGATGCGTTGCTCATCCTTCAAAATGGCGGCGATCTCTTTGGGCAGAATGTTCAGCAATAGGGCTTCCGACTTCGCCTGAAACGCATTTTTCTGGCCGACGAAATAAGAAACCATGAGGAAGACCAGCGAAGCGACGCCGAATATGTTGATTGCGAAGAAAAACATCACGGTCGCAGGCGACAGATTGTTGGCGTGCGACGGCAGAAAGGCGCTTAGAATGACCAAGCCGACAAACGCCAGAAACCACCGGAACGCGTGGCCGAGTTCGTCAAAGAGCAACGCGCCTAGCGGGCAGATGACCGCCCACACGATGACACCGCTGCCGCTTATAAAACCGCCCAGCGTAAGCATCAGCAGGAACGGGAGGAGGAGAATCAGTACCAGTTGGCTGAAACGGAAGATATGATAACGGCGTGTGAAGCCGAAGTAGATAATGCTGAGCAGCGACACAACTGCATAAGAAAGGGGAATCGCCCCGGCCAGCGGCTCACGGAACAGGGCATACATCAGGCCCCACGCCGCTCCGGCGAACATGAACGGAAACGCGCAGATAACCAACAAAGACTTTTTCAGCCGCAGATCGTCGTCGTCGTTCAGGTCTGCGCCGACGCGGCTCAACAACCCAAGAAATTTTCTCAGAATGCTTTGCATTGTTCCGTCTTCATCTCCAGCCTGGTCGTCCTAGCCAATAGCGTCATCGCCCGTAGTATATCCCGAAAAATCGCCGATGGAATTGCCTCTTGACTCTCCCCTTACAGGAGGTTGTATAACAGGATCAATCCGCGGAGATAAACACATGCTAAAAATTGGAGACTTTTCAAAACTCAGCCAGGTAACGGTGAAGACGTTGCGCTATTACGACGAAGTGGGCTTGCTCACACCCGTTCAGGTGGACAACTTCACCGGCTACCGCTACTACTCGGCCAGCCAACTGCCTCGCCTCAACCGCATTCTGGCGCTCAAAGAGCTGGGCTTCTCGCTGGAGCAAATTGGGCAAGTGCTGAACGAAGACCTGCCCGTCGGGCAATTGCGCGGCATGTTCAAGTTGAAACGCGCCGAGGCCGAACAGAAGTTGGGAGAAGAGCAGGAGAGGCTGGCGCGAATAGAAGCGCGGCTGAGACAAATCGAAATGGAGGGCGAAATGTCCAACTATGAAGTTGTCATCAAAAAAGTGGAACCACAATTAGTGGCCTCGGTGCGAGGCATCGTTCCCAACTATCAAGGCGTGGGGCCGTTGTTTGGCGAGCTTTACGGCTACCTGGCCCGGCTTGGGGCGATGGATGGCCTGGGCGGCTCGATCTGGCACGACGAGGGCTACAAAGAGAAAGACGTGGACACCGAAGCCATTGCTTACCTCAAGAGCCGCCTGCCGGAGGCCGGCCGGGTGAAGGTCTACGAACTGCCCGGCGGAACGATGGCCTGCGTCGTTCACAACGGCGCATACAACAAACTCAACCTTGCCTACGATGCCGTGGTGAAGTGGATTGAAGCCAACGGCTACAAGATCGTCGGCCCGAACCGCGAGCTTTACCTGCACGCCACTCAGCCGGTGCGGCAGGACGACGAGAGTTACGTGACTGAGATTCAGTTCCCGGTGGAGAAAGCCTGACCCCTGGCCTCGTCGGCCTTCCCCGTTCGTAAGGCAAACGGGGAAGGCCGAAGTGGGAGCCGAAGGAGTAAAGTTCGTGATGAAAAAAATCTTAATCGTAGGCGCGGTTCTACTGACCTTGATCGTCGTCGGCGGCGCCGCCTTCTTTAGGTATTCGATGAACCAGCCGTTGTACAAACCGGGGATGGTGCGCGCCGGGGAGAATCTGCGCGCACCGCTAGCCCCGCCGTTACAATCGGGTGACGCCGGCTTCTGGAACGTGGAGGCCGACGTGAAGCTGTTTCACTTCTCGGCAGGCCAGGGGCGCAACGTGTTGGTGATACACGGCGGGCCGGGGCTTCCCTACACGCAACCCTGGGCCGGGTTGGAGCCGCTCACCGATTCTTACAAGTTCATCTACTATGACCAGCGAGGGTGCGGCCAATCCACCCGCCCTATCGACAGATTCTCTTCAACCAATTACTACGAGAACCTGACGACGCTGGACAAGACGCTCGGCCTGGGAGCGCAGATTGCAGACATCGAACGCATCCGCCAAATTCTGGGCGAGGAGAAACTGATCCTCATCGGCCACTCCTTTGGCGGCTTCCTGGCTTCGCTGTACGCGGCAGAATTTCCCGAAAATGTGGAAGCGCTGATCCTCGTCGCGCCCGCCGACCTGCTGGTGATGCCGCCGGCTGATGGCGGCTTATTCGAGCAAGTTCGGCAACGATTGCCAGAGGACATGCGCTCAGATTACGACGCTTATCTGAAAGAGTATCTTGACTTCGGGGGCATCTTCTCCAAGTCCGAAACCGACTTGATGGCGTTGAACGCCGAGTTTGGCAACTACTACGCGGCAGTCGCCCCTGTCCCCCAAACCGGGCAGGGCCAGGCCGGTGGATGGATGGTGCAGGCGATGTACTTCAGCATGGGTCAACAGCACGATTATCGCGCCGCCCTGAAAAACGTGGCCGCGCCGGTGCTGGTGATTCATGGAGCCGGTGATCTTCAGCCAGAGAAAGCCAGCCGCATGGTCGCCGAGGCTTTTCCCAACGCACAATTTCGAGTGATAGATAACGCGGCGCACTTCCCTTTCCTTACCCGGCCAGAGGCCTTTGCCTCAACCCTGGAAGAGTTTTTGAGCGAAGGGAAATAACCGGAAATGCTGTTCCCGGCAGGGACGCGCGCCGAGTGCGCAAGTCTCTGCCGGGAAACTTTATCCTGCCTCTTGACTTTTCCCCCGCGTCAACGTTTATAGTAGGGGCATGTTCCGTATCGGCGACTTTGCCCGGCTGGCCCAGGTTTCAACGCGGGCGCTGAGGCTCTACGACCGGCTCGGCCTGCTCAAACCCGCCGTCGTTGATCGTTTCACCGACTACCGCTTTTACGCCCTCGATCAACTGCCGCGCCTCAACCGAATCCTGGCCCTCAAAGAGTTGGGCTTCCCGCTGGCACAAATTCGCCGGATGCTGAACGAAGAACTGACCGCCGAACAACTGCGCGGCATGTTGCAACTAAAACACGCCGAAGCCAAGCAACAGGCGCGTGAGGCGCAGGAACGCCTGGCCCGCCTCGAAGCGCGGCTCAAACAAATCGAATTGGAGGATGCGATGCCAAACTACGAAGTTGTCCTGAACCTGAATTTTAAGTGGCGCGCTATGCTCACAGTGCTATAATCTTCACACGCACTTCCTCATTCATCGCTTGATTATCATCACAACAACATCCGTATGATCCGTTCAATCCGTTGACCCGTTGAGGCGCATGTCCTTCGTTCATCTGCACAACCACTCTGAATACTCACTGCTGGACGGCCTGGGCAAAGTCAAAAAGATGGTGGCCCGGGCCAAAGAGTTCGGCATGCCGGCCCTGGCCCTCACCGATCACGGCACGATGTTCGGTACGATTGAGTTTTACAAAGCCTGCCGGGAGGCCGCGATTAAACCCATCGTCGGCGTCGAAGCCTACATGGCCCCGCGCGGCATGACCGACCGCGACTCGCAGAAAGACCGCAAAGCCTTCCATCTCCTCCTGCTGGCCGAGAACGAAACCGGCTACCGCAACCTGCTCCAGATTGCGACCGCCTCACAACTCCAAGGCTTCTATTACTACCCGCGTATTGATCACGAGTACCTGGCCGCGCACGCCGAAGGCCTGATCTGCACCACCGGCTGTCTCGCCGCAGAAATCCCGCGTGCGCTGGTGGAGGGCCGCCACGACGAAGCCCGCAAGTGGCTCGACTGGTATTATCAAGTCTTCGGCCCGGACAACTTCTTCTTCGAACTGCAGGACCACGACATCGGCGAACTGCGGCAGCTGAACAAAACTCTGCTGGAGATCGGGCCGCGCTACAACGCCCAATTCGTCGCCACCAACGACGTCCACTACGTCAAGCCCGAAGATCACACCCTGCAAGACATTCTGCTCTGCATCCAAACCGGCGCGCTGGTGGCCGAAGAAAAGCGGATGCGGATGACCGACCCTTCGTATTATTTGCGTTCAGCCGACGAGATGCGCCGGCTCTTCGGCCACATCCCGGGCGCGGTGGAAAACACGCTGTTCATCGCCGAACGGTGCAATGTTGACCTCGGCTTCAAGGGCTACCACCTGCCCAGCTTCGAAGTGCCCGAAGGCTTTACGGCTGAAAGCTACCTGCGCCACTTGTGCGAAGACGGCCTGCGCAAACGCTACGGCCTGCGCGCCGAAGACGCCGCTATCCGCGAACGGCTCGACTACGAACTCGGCGTGATTCATGAGATGGGCTTCGACACCTACTTTTTGATCGTGTGGGACTTGTGCCAATTCTCCGCCGCCAGCGGCATCTGGTACAACGCTCGGGGTTCAGCCGCCGGTTCCATCGTCGCCTACTGTCTGGAAATCACCCTCGTCGAACCCATCGCCTTCGACCTGATCTTCGAGCGTTTCCTCAACCCCAGCCGCATCTCCATGCCCGACATTGACCTGGACTTCCAGGACGACCGGCGGCACGAATTGCTGGCCTACACTGCCCGCAAATATGGCGTGGATAAGGTTGCACAGATCATCACCTTCGGCACACTCAAAGCCCGCGCCGCCATCCGCGACGTGGGCCGGGTTCTGAACGTGGATCTGAATCAAAAGGTGGACCCGGTCGCCAAACTCATCCCGGCCATTCCCGGCAAAGACGTGAGCATTGCTCAGGCGCTCGAAGAAGTGCCGGAGTTCAAAGCCCGGTACGACGAAGACCCTGAAGTCAAACAAATGGTGGACTTCGCGCAAGGCCTGGAAGGCGTGGCCCGCAACGCCGGCACACACGCCGCCGGCGTGGTCATCACCGACAAGCCCATCACCGAATACCTGCCCCTGCACCGCCCCACCAAAGGCGCAGGCTCCGACGGCGACTCGCCCATCAGCGCCGTCACCCAGTTCGAGATGGATATCCTCGACGGGCTGGGCTTGCTCAAAGTGGACTTCCTCGGCTTGCGCACGCTGACGATCATGGCCCGCGCCTGCGAGTTCATCAAACAGCGGCACGGCAAAGACTACAACATCAACAACATCCCCACCGACGACCCGGCCATCTATGACCTGCTCGGCCGGGGTGACGTGGCGGGCGTGTTCCAGGTGGAGGGTACTGGCATGAGGCGCTTCCTGGTGGACATGAAACCCACCTCTCTGTCGCACATCATCGCCATGATCTCCCTCTACCGGCCCGGCCCGATTGACTTCATCCCGTCTTACATCCGGCGCATGCACAATGAGGAGCCGGTCGAGTATCGCCACCCCCTGCTTGAGCCGATCCTGCAAGAGACTTACGGGATCACCGTCTATCAAGAACAGATCATGCGAGCGGTGATGAATCTGGCCGGGTACAGCGCCGCCGAGGCCGACACCTTTCGCAAAGTCGTCGCCAAGAAGAAAGGCGAGGAGATGATCAAGCAACGCGCCAAGTTCGTGGCCGGCGCGGTGAAGCACGGCATCTCCAAAGAGACGGCTAATCTCATATTCGACGATTGGGAAACGTTCGCGCGCTATGGCTTCAACAAAAGTCATGGGGCCGATTACGCCGTCATCTGCGCCCAGACCGCTTTCCTGAAAGCGCACTATCCGGTTGAATACATGACCGCCCTGCTCACGGCAGAAAAGGGCGACACCGACAAGGTGGCGATGTACGCCGCCGATACCCGCCGAACGGGCATTGAAGTCAAACCGCCGGACGTGAATTACAGCGGTCTTGACTTCACAATTCAAGATCAGCCAGGCGGCAAACCTGCCATTCGGTTTGGACTCGGGGCAGTGAAGAATGTGGGCGAAGGGCCGGTGGCCGAGATCATGCAGGCGCGCAGTGAAGGCGGCCCGTTCAAGTCGCTGGACGATTTTTGCCGCCGGGTGGATTTGCGGGCCGTCGGCAAGCGCGCTCTGGAATGCCTGATCAAAGTGGGCGCGCTCGACTCGCTGGGCAAACGCTCACAGTTGCTGGCCGGGCTGGACAACATCGTGGCCGTGAGCAGTTCTGCGCACAAGGCCGACGAGGTGGGGCAGTTCGACTTGTTTGGCGGCGCGGGCGGCAGTCCGGCTACCACCGTCACTCTGCCCAAGAATGCCCCGGACACGCCGCTCAAGGATATGCGGTCGTGGGAAAAGGAGTTGATGGGCGTGTACGTCTCCGACCACCCGCTGACGGCCCGCATCAACGATCTGCAAAGCATCGTCACCCATTACAGCGGTGACCTGGGCGAGGAACTGCAGGGCCGCTCGGTGACGCTGGCCGGGCAGGTGACGCACATTCGCCTGCATACCTCGGCCAAGAGCAATAAGCCGATGGCTTTTGCTACGGTTGAAGATTTGCAAGGCTCGCTCGATCTGGTGATCTTCCCCAGCACCTGGAAGGAAGTGAGCCATTGGCTGGCAGTGGAACAGATCGTGGTCATCACCGGCAAGGTGGACGCAAAGGGCAAAGATGCCAAGATTCTGGTGGACTCGATCACTCGCGAAGTGAAGGTGACAGCGGCGCGGGGGACGTCAAACGTCAGGCACAGCCCGCAACAAGCACGCGAACGTGAAACGACATTATTAAATCCCAAACCCCAAGCCCCAAACTCCAAACCCCAGGTGGCGGAGCCGCGAGCGGCTTACAATGTGACTGCGGCCCTGCCAGCTTACGACGATGACGATCCGTTTTCGGGAGGAGTGTTTGACCCGACGGGGGATCATGACGATCGGCCGAGGGCGCATCAAGGTGGGAACGGAAGCGGCGGCGGGGAAATAGAGTCGGTGGCCCTGCCAGCGGTTGTGGAGGCCATTCTGCCTGCGGTCGCGGCAGGGCCGGGGAATGGAAACGATCAGGGTCAGGCCGCCGAAGATGCTCCGCAGGAAATGATCTGGGAAAACCGCCCGGCGCTGAGGCGCAACGGCAAAGCGGCAACGGATTGGGTCGAAAAAGTTGCTCAACCGAAAAACTCTAACGGCGAATCGGGCAACTTGACCGACGAAACGCCGAAACGGATCGTGGTAACATTGCATCCGACAGGCGACGTGGAGAAAGACAGATTGCGCGTCAAGCGGGTGTACGACGTGTTTGTGAGCCACCCCGGGCCAGACCGGTTTGCGCTGGTAGTGTTCGAGCCAGACGGGCGGCATTTTGAACTGGATTTCTTCAACCAGACGACTCATGACTGTGATGAGTTGCGAAAGCGGCTGTACAACTTCATCACCCCTGATGTAATTGACGTGCAATCGCTGGCCTGATTTTATTCCAGGGTAAGGACATGAATTGCATTGGTATTTTGACAAGCGGCGGCGACGCGCCGGGCATGAACGCTTGCGTGCGGGCCGTGGTGCGCACGGCGATGGCTCACCACCTTCAGGTGAAAGCGGTGATGCAGGGCTTCGACGGCGTGATGCACTACAACTTTCAGGACATGCGCGCCCGCGACGTGGGCGGCATCATCCAGCAGGGCGGCACGATTTTGCAGACGGCGCGGTGCAAGGAGTTTTATACGCCGGAGGGGCAGGACAAGGGCCTGAAGAATTTGCGCTACGGCGGCATTGATGGCCTGATTGTGATCGGCGGCGACGGTTCGATGCGCGGAGCGATGGCCTTGCACGAGCGCGGCTTCCCGGTGATCGGCATCCCGGCCAGCATTGACAACGACATCTGGGGCACGAACATGGCGATTGGGGTGGACACGGCCCTGAACACGATTGTGGAAGCGATTGACAAACTGCGCGACACGGCCTCGAGCCACAAGCGCGCCTTTTTGGTGGAAACGATGGGCCGCCACTGCGGTTACCTGGCGCTGATGAGCGGGGTGATCGGCGGGGCCGAGATGGTGCTCATCCCCGAAGTGGACACCCCGCTGGAGGCTGTGGCCGACACCATCACCGAAGCTTACGTGCGCGGCAAATCGCACGCGATCATCATTGTGGCTGAAGGCGCGGCCCACGACGCTTCTCAGATTGCGCAGTATTTGGCCGAACACGCGCCATTGCTACAGACGCGGGTAACGATTTTGGGCCACATCCAGCGCGGCGGCCGGCCGACGGCGTTTGACCGCCTGCTGGCGGCGCGCTTTGGGGTGCGAGCGGTGGAGGCGCTGGTCAGCGAGAGCAACGAGCATGGCACGATGACGGCGCTAGACGGGCGCGAGATTTCGCTGGTGTCGCTCGGCGATGTCACTTCCCGCAAGCGCGGGGCCAACCTGGATTACTTCGCCATGGCGAAGATGCTAGCGAAGTGAAGAGGAGTCAATACATGGCAAAGACCATTGGCATTTTGACGGGCGGCGGCGATGTCCCCGGCCTCAACCCGTGCATGAAGGCGGTGGTGCTGGGGGCGCTGGACGCAGGCTATCGGGTGATCGGCATCCGCCGGGGCTGGGCCGGCTTGCTTCAGTACAACCTGGACGAACCGGCGACCCGCGAGTATTACATCCGCGAACTGCGCCGCAATGACGTGCGCACCATTGACCGCACTGGCGGCACCTTTCTGCACACCTCGCGCACCAACCCCCAAAAGGTCAGCCTCAAATCTACCCCGGACTTTCTCAAGAACTCGTCGTGGGGCGCGCCGGTGGGCGACAAAGGAGCCAAAGATTTTACCGGCTATGTGCTCAAGGTGATTGCCCATCTGGGCATTGACACACTCGTGACCATCGGCGGCGACGACACCCTGAGTTACACTGCCCGGCTGGACAAGGAAGGCGTGCCGACGGTTGCCATTCCGAAGACAATGGACAACGACGTGCCCGGCACCGACTACTGCATCGGCTTCTCGACGGCGGTGACGCGCAGTGTGGAGTTCATCACCAACATGCGCACGGTGGCCGGCTCCCACGAGCGCATCGGCGTCGTCGAGCTGTTTGGCCGCAACTCCGGCGAGACCAGCCTGCTCAGCGCCTACCTGGCCTACGTGGATCGGGCCATCATCTCCGAAGTGCCGTTCAACATTCACAAACTGTGCGACCTGCTGATGGACGACAAGCGGAGCAACCCCTCCAACTACGCCATCATGACTATCTCCGAAGGGGCAACGCTGGAGGCCGGGGAAACCGTCGAGTCGGGGGAGGCCGACGCCTACGGCCACCGCAAACTGGGCGGCATCGGCCAACTGGCGGCAGAGGAGATCAAGCGCCTCACCGGCCAGGACATCATGTATCAGCAAGTGGCTTACCTGATGCGCTCCGGCGTGCCGGACTCGCTTGACCGGATGGTGGCCATGTCCTACGGCAACCTGGCCATGCAACTCATTCTGCGTGGCGAGACGGGCCGCATGGTGGCCCTGCAAAGCGGCAGATACACCTCGGCCCCAATCAGTATCACCCTGACCGGCCGGAAGCGTGTGGACGTGCCGAACCTGTACGACGCCGAAGCCTATCGCCCCAAAGTTCGCGACTTCATGAACTTGCCGATGTTTTTGTATTAAGTGCGTCATGCCATCTTTCAAAGTTCGGGTCACCAAAGACTACACCGTCTTCTGCTCCGGCCACTTCGTCACCTACGACGGCGACAAGCTGGAACCCTTGCACGGCCACAACTATCGCGCCGCCGTCAGCATCGAGGGCGACCTTGACGAAAACTCGTACGTCTTCGACTTCGTCACCCTCAAGCGGCTCATGCGCGCGATCTGCAACCAGCTCGACCACCGGATGCTCCTGCCGACGAATAACCCCCTGCTTGACATCCGGCAGGATGAAACCAGTGTCACCGTCCGCTTCGGCGAACGCACCTACGTCTTTCCGCGGGAGGACGTGGTGCTACTGCCCGTCATTAACACCACCGCCGAGCGGCTGGCCGAGTGGATCAACGGCGAAATCGAAGCCGAACTGCGCCAGCGCGGCGCGTCTGGCCTGACCACGCTCGAAGTCGAAGTCGAAGAATCCTTCGGCCAGAGCGCCTTCTGCCGAAAAGAGATTGGAGATTAGAGATTGGAAGTTGATCAACCTCCAACCTCCAATCTCTAACCTCCAACAACATGATCTCCACCGTTTATCTTGCCCTCGGCACAAACCTCGGCGAGCGGGCCGAGAACTTGCGGCGGGCGCTGGCCGCCCTGCCGCCAGCCTTCATCGTAGAGGCCGTCTCGCCCGTGTACGAAACCGAGCCGATGTATGTTACCGTCCAGCCGAAGTTTCTCAACATGGCCTGCCGGGCGCAAACGAGTCTGCTGCCCCTCGAAGCACTGCGCGCGCTGAAGCTCCTCGAAGCCGAACTGGGCCGCGAACCGACGATCCGTTTCGGCCCGCGCCTGATTGATATTGACCTGCTATTCTACGAAGACCTGGTCTTCAATTCCCTCGAACTCACTCTCCCTCACCCCCGCCTGCACGAGCGCGCCTTCGTCCTCACCCCTCTGGCCGACATCGCGCCCGACTTCGTTCACCCCGTCCTCAAGCAAACCATTGCGTCCTTACGCGGCCAGTTGGGCGAAGCAAAAGACTCTGTATGACACAATCCCCCTTGCTCACGATTGGCTCCACCACCTTCGAGTGGGGCAAACAAACTTACCTGATGGGCATCATCAACGTCACGCCCGATTCGTTTTCCGGCGACGGGTTAATTCACGGCGACGAGTGGGCGGCGGCGGCGGTGAACCGGGCCGTCCAGCAAGTGTCGGCTGGGGCGCACATCCTGGATGTGGGCGGCGAATCCACCCGCCCCGGCAGTCAACCTCTTCCTCTTGAAGAAGAACTGCGGCGCGTCATCCCGGCAGTCAAGGCCATAGCCGCCGCCGTGGCGACGCCGGTCTCGATTGACACCTACAAAGCCGAAGTGGCGCGGCAGGCGATTGAGGCCGGGGCGACGATTGTCAACGATGTGTGGGGCCTGCGGATGGACTCGGCCATGGCCCAGGTGGTCGCCGCCTCTGGAGTGGCAGTCGTGCTCATGCACAATCGGAGCAAACCAAAGGATGCGGCGCAGTCGGCGCAGTTGGGCGGGCGCTACGTGGGCGTTGAATACGAAGAGTTGATGCGCGACATCCAGCGGGAACTAACGGGATCGGTGGAACTGGCGCTGGCGGCGGGCGTGAAGCCGGAGCGCATCATCATTGACCCCGGCATTGGCTTCGGCAAAACGGTGGAGCAGAATCTGGAACTGGTGGATCGGTTGGGGGAACTGAGGGAAATTGGTTATCCGATCCTGGTCGGCCCGTCGCGCAAATCATTTGTGGGCTACACCCTCAACCTGCCGCCCGACCAGCGAGTGGAGGGCACGGCGGCGGCGGCGGCGCTGTGCATTGATCGCGGCGCAGACATCATGCGCGTACACGACGTGGCGCAGATGACGCGGGTGGCTCGAATCGCAGATGCAATTGTAAGGCGGCAAACGTAGGGGCGGGGCTTGTCCCCGCCCTGGGCGATCGCCAAGGTCGCCCCTACAACCCATAAATTTCCCCGTACTTTGTCTTGAGATATTTCACATACGGCCCAACGTTGATGGGGCCGCCCACAACTTTGGCGAGAGTCTCTTTCGGCGTAAACTTGCGCCCGTGCCGGTGTAAATTTTCGCGCAACCACTCGCGCAAAGCCATGAACTCGCCGCGCTCGAACTGATCGTAGATATCAGGCATCGCTTCCAACACCTTCTCCCAAATCTGGCAGGAGATGATACTCCCCAACGAATAAGTGGCGAAGTAACCGATGTCGCCGCTCGACCAGTGGATGTCTTGCAAAACGCCCAGCGCGTCGTCAGGAACATCCACCCCGAGATACGACTTCATACGCGCGTTCCAGACTTCGGGCAAGTCACGCAAAGCGATCTTGCCTTCCATGATCTCCTGTTCCAACTCGAAGCGCAGGATGATATGCAGGCTATAGGTGGCCTCGTCGGCTTCCACCCGGATGAACGACGGCTGAACCTTGTTGATCGCCCGGTAGAACGTCTCCACGTTCACCCCGCTGAATTGATTGGGGAAAGCCGCTTGCAGTTTGGGATAGAAGAACCGCCAGAACGGGCGACTGCGCCCGACCAGGTTTTCCCACATGCGGCTTTGCGACTCGTGCAAACTGAGCCAGGCTCCCTGGCAGAGCGGCGTGCGCTCCAGCGCCGGGCTGACGCCGTTCTCGTACAGGCCGTGCCCGCACTCGTGCATCGAGCCGAACAGCGCCGGGCTGATGAAGTTCTCGTAGTAACGGGTAGTGATGCGGATGTCGGTGGTGGCCGAGCCATGGGCGAACGGGTGAACGGTGGGGTCGAGCCGCCACGAGTCGGGGTCGAAACCGAAACGCTCAATGACGCTGAGGCAGAACTCGCGTTGTTTATCAACAGGGAAGCGGCCATGCAGACAGGCGTCGCTCACCGCGCCGCCGCGCTCGTTGACGGCGGCGATCAATGGCACGAGGTCTTTCTTGAGATCGTCAAACACGGCTCTGACTTCCGCCGTCTTCATTCCCGGCTCGTATTCTTCAAGCAAAATATCATAGATATGCTCCACGTTCTCGTCGTCGAAGCACTCGACGTATTTGTGTTTGAGCTCGACCAGCTTTTGCAGGTGAGGGAGAAAAAGTGAAAAGTCCGACTTCTGGCGGGCTTCGATCCAGGCCGCGCCCGCCAGCGAGGCGGTGCGGGTGATCTCGGCCTTCAAGGCGGGCGGCACGCGGCGCAACCGCTCGTATTCACGGCGCGCGTAACGGATAAGGCTGGCCTCGTCCGACTCGTAGGGCAGGCTTTCTTCGTAAGGGCGCAGGTCGTCGAGCAGACGGCCAATCTCGTCCGAAGCCCATTTCTCAAGCCGGATTTTTTCTATCGTCGCCTTTCGTTCAGCCCGCACCGCCGCGCCCTTCGGCGGCATGATGACGCGCTGATCCCAGCCTAACAGGTACAGGATACGCTCGAGATCGTTGACTTCGGCCAGGCGGTTTTTGAGTTCGAGAAATTTTTGTTCCATTAGACTCCCTTTTGTTGAAGATTTAGATGTTGTCACCCTCGCACGCGGGCCAGCGCCCACTCGTAAAGCTGCTGATAACCATGCGCCGAGCTTTGCCACGAGAAGTCTTCGGTCATGCCATGATGCTGGATGGCCCGCCAGCTTGGCTGATCGACATTGTAGATATAGATGGCGCGTTGCAGGGCGTTCCAGAAGGCTTCGGCGCTGTAATCGTAAAAGGTGAAGCCGGTGAGGCCGTCCCGAACCGTGTCGGCCAAACCACCGGTGGCCCGCACCACTGGCACACAGCCGTAGTGCATGGCGATCAGTTGGCCAAGGCCGCATGGCTCGAAGCGAGAGGGCATGAGGAAGATGTCGGCTCCACCGTAGATCAGCGGCGCGAGATCGGCGGCGTAGGTGAGGAAGGCCGTCATCTTTTGTCCGTGATAGCCGGCCAGCCGGGCAAACATCTCTTCGTACTCGTGTACGCCCGTGCCCAACACAACGAATTGGGCATCACCCGCGAAATTATTCATAAGCAGGTGAATGACGTGGCCCATGATGTCGAGGCCCTTTTGCCAGTCGAGGCGGCTCACCATGGCCACCAATGGCACATCGTCGCGGACGGGCAGACCGGCGCGTTCCTGCAGGGCACGTTTGTTTTGAATCCGATCCTCCAGATGTTCAGCGTCGAAAGGATGGGCCAGGTTTTTGTCGGCGGCCGGGTTCCAGGTGTCGTAGTCGAGGCCGTTGACGATGCCGTGCACATCGAAGTGGCGGAAGCGCAGGAGGGCGTCGAGGTCAGCGCCGCCGCCGGGCGTCAAAATTTCGCGGGCATAGGTGGGGCTGACGGTGTTGATGAGGGTGGCATGATGGATTCCGCGCGCCATAAAATTGACCGATCCATAAGGTTCTTCAAGCAAGGGCGGAGTCTCGGCGCTGAGATAGTGGAGCACATCCCGCGGGCTACGCCCTTGATGGGCAAGGTTGTGGATGGTAAAGAGGCTGGGGATACCGCGATAGCGTTCGTCGTACTGGCCGGTGATGGCGAGCCACATCAGGGCCGGGGCGGCATGCCAGTCGTGAGCGTGAATGATGTCGGGCCGCCAGTTGAGGGCAGGGATAAGGTCGAGCGCCGCGCGGCAGAAGAACGAGAAGCGATAGGGATCGTCGGCGTAGCCGTAGATTTCCGGGCGGCCAAACAGGTTGCCCTCGGCGACGAAATAGATCGGCACGTCACTGCCGGGAACGCGGCTTTCCAACAGTCCAGCCGGAATCAGGCCAGCGCCCGTCGGCACTTTCCAGTCCCAGGGCAGGGCTTGCAGGTTCCACTGATTGTCGCCATGAAAAGAGGCCTCGATGGATTGATAGGCCGGGATGACAATGCGAACGTCGTGGCCCATCGCCCACAAGGCTTTGGGCAGTGAGCCGACTACGTCGCCCAGGCCGCCGGTCTTGGCGAAGGGGGCGGCTTCGGCGGCGAGGAAGAGGATTTTGAGGGGAGGAGGCATAAAGAGCGGTCCTTTTCGATGAATCAAAAATGGACAACCTTTGGCCGCCCATCATAATCGAAAAATTGCAGTTGTGAAGATGAGAGTTAGATGGTGAAAGCGGGGCAGGCGTGGGGTGAGGCAATCTGAGTTAGGTGGGTTGTAGGATTGTTAGACGCTCTAATCCGCCCGTCACCTTTGGTCTTAATTATCCCATCTTTTGCCGGGAAGCTATCACCGTAGAGACCAAGCCAAACTTTAGAGAAAAGGTCGGGAGCGGATTAGATTGTCAACCCCTTCAAAACGCTTGAGGGTCGGCTAATCTAATCCGCCCGTCACCTTTGGTCTTAATTATCCCATCTTTTGCCGGGAAGCTATCACCGTAGAGACCAAGCCAAACTTTAGAGAAAAGGTCGGGAGCGGATTAGATTGTCAACCCCTTCAAAACGCTTGAGGGTCGGCTAATCTAATCCGCCCATCACCTTTGTCTTTCATTAACCCCGACTCTGCTGGGCAACTTTCTTGTAAAACATCATCGCCCATCTATTCTAACCCATGATGCTTTTTCTGATTGCGAATGTAATTCCTGACTGTTTCCAGCGAGGCTTCTTCGTGCCGCTCATAATGATAACCGCCATCCGTCCAGAATCGATCCGTTTTCATATCGCGCATCAGCTCAGGGAATTTCTCGAAGATGCGCTCCGACGAGCGGGCTTGAAACTCTTTGATGAAGGCGATCAAATCAGCCCACGGCGCTTTCTCGATCAGCAGGTGAATGTGGGTTGGGACAACGCCAACTTCGAGCACGCTGAACTCTGTCCCCTTCGTAAATTCGGCAATCAGTTCCCGGACAAATGCTTCCACTTCGGCGTATAGCGCCGGAAGCCGCCGATGGGGTTGCATGGTGACGTGATAGAAGGCGCGGGGCTTATCAGTGGGCATGTGCATGGCGCAAAGAGAGAGTGAGGAGGTGGAGGCAATCTAATCCGCCAACAACCCTCTCTCTACTATATCCCTGGTTCTGCTGGGACACATCCCGGCAGAATCCAGGTCAACTTAAGGCCAACGGTGATGGGCGGATTAGATTTGCTGACCCTCAAGCATTTTGAAGGGAAAACAACCTGATCCACTCACAAAGGTTTAGCTTGGTCTCCACCGTGGCGGCTCCCCAGCAGAAAGCTGATCAACTTAAGACCAAACGTGACGGGCGGATTAGATTTGCGCCAGCCAGCCTCTCACCCCCTCACCCTTTCCCCCTTCGCATCATACAACGGCTCCCTCTCCACCACCGCCTCAATTTCCACCCCAAAGCACTCAACTGTCAGCCTGGTTCCCGGCCCGGCAAGCTCAATCGGCAGATAGCCGTAAGCAATGCTCTTGCCGACGCTGTAGCCGTAGCCACCGCTCGTCACCCAGCCCGCCACTTTGCCCTCGTGCCGAATCGGCTCACTGCCGAAGGCAACCGTGTTCGGGTCGGCGAGTGTCAGGCAACACAGTTTTTGCGTTGGGCCTTTGGCTTTGGATTCAATCAACGCTTGCTTGCCGATGAAATCAAGGGGTTTGTTGAGGGCAACGGCGAAGCCAAGCCCGGCTTCAAACGGCGTGTAGTCGGGCGTGATGTCGGCGCTCCAGTAGCGATAGCCTTTCTCCAACCGCAGAGAGTCAATCGCCTTGTAGCCGGCGGCGACCATGCCAAACTCTTTGCCCGCTTCCCACAGCGTGTCCCACAACTGCTGGCCGTATTCGGTTGGCGCGTAAAACTCCCAGCCTAGTTCGCCAACGTAGGTAACGCGCAGAGCCAGGGCCGGGATGTCCCCGACGGTGATTTGTTTGGCCGTCATGTAAGGGAAGGCGGCGTTGGACACATCATCTCGCGTCACTTTCTGCAAAATGTCGCGGGCGCGCGGCCCCCACAGGCCGAAGCAGGTGCGGGATGAAGTGATGTCGTTGATGTAAACAGAACCGTCCGCCGGCGCGTTGAGACGCAACCAGGTGATGTCGTGCGTGCCGAAGGCGGTGCCGGTGACGATCATGAATCGGTCGTCGGCCAGGCGGGTGACTGTGAAATCGCACTCGATGCCGCCCCGCAGGTTGAGCATCTGGGTGTACACGACGGTTCCCGCTGGTTTGTCCACGTCGTTCGCACACAATCTTTGCAAGAACATCATCGCACCCGGCCCCAACACTTCGATCTTGCTGAACGACGTTTCATCAAACAGCCCGGCGCGTTCGCGCGTGGCAAGGTGCTCGACGCCAACGGCGGGCGACCAATTGTGGCGGCCCCACCCTCCCGGCTCGTGGCCGTGCATTGCATCTTTCTCATAAGGCGCAAAGTAGTTGGGCCGCTCCCAGCCGCCCTTCTCGCCAAAAACCGCGCCTAACTCTGTGAGACGGTGATAGGCGGGCGAAAGCCGCAAGGGCCGAGCCGATCCCCGCTCCTCGGCCGGATAGTGAATGTCGTAATACTGGGCGTAAGTTTCGACGGTGCGATCCAACGTGTATTGCTGGCTGTTGTATTGCGACCCGTAGCGGCGCGCGTCGAGCCGCCACATGTCCCATTCGGGGTGGCCGTCAACGATCCATTCGGCCATCACCTTGCCAATGCCCCCCGCCCCGGCCAGGCCGTGGGCGCAAAAAGCGCAGGCGGCCCAGAAGCCGCGCACGGCCGTCGGGCCAAGCAAGTATTCCGAGTCGGGCGTGAAGCCCTCAGGGCCATTGAGCAGTTGCACAATCTCGGCGGTCTCAAGAGCAGGCACGCGCTTGATGGCATTTTCCATCAGCGGCGTAAAGCGATCCCAATCAGGTTCGAGCAGTTTGAAGTTCCAATCCTGAGGCACGCCGTCAAGCCCCCAGGGCTGTGGCTCGCGCTCGTAGCCGCCCGCGATCAGGCCGCCCACTTCTTCGCGGTAATACACCAGGTTGTCCGGGTCGCGCATTGTCGGCATGGTGTGCGGCTGACCGGCAATGGGCCTGGTAATGAGATAGAGGTGAGCCATCGGGATGATGGGCAGGATGAGGCCAACCATGCGGGCGATGTTATCACCCCACAGCCCGGCGGCGTTCACCACCACATCGGTCCTGATCGTGCCCTTGTCGGTCACCACTTCGGCCACTTGATTATTCTTGACGGTGATGCCGGTGACACGGGCGCCGGTATAGAACTTTGCGCCGCGACTCTTGGCCCCGGCCATCAGGGCGTTGGTCAGGCCGGTCGGATCAATGTAGCCATCGGTCGGCAGGTACACGCCGCCCTGCACGCCGTCGAGCGACATGAGCGGGAAGAGGCCATGGCACTCTTTAGGAGTCAGCATCTCCAGCGGCATGCCGAAGGCTTTGGAGTAGCCCACGATGCGCTTGAGTTCCTCCATGCGCTCCGAGGAGGAAGCAATGCGCAGACTGCCCACTTCGCGCCAGCCCGGATCGACTCCGGTTTCGTCTTTGAGGCGGCGGTAGAGGTCGGTGCTGTAGCGCATCAGCTTGGTGAGGCTGGAGGAGGTGCGGAGTTGCCCGACCAGGCCCGCCGAGTGAAACGTCGAGCCGCTGGTGATCTCGTGCCGCTCGACGACGACGACATCCTTCCAGCCCATAAGGGTCAGATGGTAAGCGATGCTACAGCCGCCTACCCCGCCGCCGATGATGACGGCTTGAGCGTGAGGTTGCATTATGAGTCTCCTATTCGTTCCACAGCTTTATTTTGTTGACAATCTCCTCAATATGTTGCTTTAGGCATGGCCGAAAAATTACTTTTCCAATTTGCGCGCGCCTGTGTGCGGCACGATAGTGTAATTCCAGCGCGGTCGAACGCGACGCGGCTTCAGGTTGATTTGTGATTTCTGGTCAGCGGTAAT
>Ga0247727_10000898_pt1 | contig 72270 bp, 66 predicted proteins | sample WisWelCaveWW1625_FD_202498 | JGI IMG/M metagenome (GOLD analysis project Ga0247727, IMG submission 202498) | Biofilm microbial communities from Wishing Well Cave, Virginia, United States - WW16-25 | ecosystem: Environmental > Aquatic > Deep subsurface > Groundwater > Cave microbial mat | place... | reverse complement strand
AGAAAAAGTCAAAAAACTATCTTGCGCTTCTTCAATTTGCTTGTGCTATGCTCTGGTTCCGTAGATTAGCCCAGAGTACCTTTTGAGATAATTACTAAGTTTAAATCAGATATTGGACATGGATTTCTCATTACCCAATATTTAGAATTGGACACCCATGAAGTACAGAATATTACGAACCCACATATTCGTTATGACAGCGATAAGTTTGTTGTTGAGTGCCTGCAAACCATCCGGGCAGATCGTGGAATCAGTCGAGCCAAATACAACATTGCCGGTTACTCCCACACAACCATTTCCGTTATTGGAACCTGGGAGGCTCATCCCAGCTGAAGAAGCCACTCAACTGATGTATGCTCTTTCCTTTGACTCTGAACCCCAGGAAGCAGTTGACACGATTTTGGACGCCAAAGACGCCCGCTTTATCGCTGTTTTTATCGAATTGATGCGTGCGAATCAAATAGGTCTGTTGCAAGGTGCAGGCTACAATGCACACATCGAAGCCCTGGAAGCTCTTAGCGGTCAATCCTTAGGTGACGATTGGCCCGCCTGGGTGGAGTGGTATGGGGCGACTTCGCTCACACCACCTCCAGGTTTTACGGGTTGGAAAGGAAAGGTATTAGGAGGTATAGACCCCCAGTTTGAAGAATTTTTGCGGGATGATCTTCCATCTGTCGTGCGTGTTGAAGAGATTCAATGGGGCGGCGTGGTAGTGGATGGTATCCCTGCACTGAATAACGCGACGATGATCCCTGCTGATGAAGCCAGGTACTTAAAGCCGCATGAACCGGTCTTTGGGGTATCAATCAATGGAGATCACCGCGCCTATCCTCTTCGTATTTTGGACTGGCATGAAATGGCAAATGATGTCGTTGGTGGGGTGCCGCTTTCGTTAGCCTATTGCACGCTTTGTGGTGCCGGGATCGCCTTTGATGGTCGTGCCTCGAACGGAGAAACTTACACTTTTGGCTCCTCCGGGTTCCTGTTCCGCAGTAACAAGCTGATGTATGACCACCAGACTCGCACGCTTTGGAACCAGATAACTGGAGAACCTGTACTAGGCGAATTGGTCGGCAAAAGCATCAAACTGGAACTGTTACCTGTTGTTGTCACCAGTTGGGAACCCTGGCTGACACAACATCCAGATACGCTGGTATTGGATATTAATACTGGTTACCAACGTCCATATGATCCTGGCGCAGCATATGGAACTTATTTTGCCAGCGATGAGACAATGTTCCCCGTCTGGCAACGTAGCAAACTACTAGAAACCAAAGATCGAATCTACGCTCTGCAAGTTGATGGCATTCCAAAAGCCTACCCTTTAGAGATCCTCATCGAGGAACAAGTCGTGAACGATGTTATAGGTCAGACGTCCGTCGTTCTGATTGCTTCCCGGGGTGATATAACAATAACAGTACCGACAGACCTGACAACAAGCTATAACGCTGGCGGCGAGGTGCGTGCCTATGACCGCGAGGAAGAAACATTCCATCCCGGTCCCGATGATTCAACAGTTTTAGATTCAGCCGGTCGCGTCTGGCAGGTCACCGAAGAAGCTCTGGTTGGTCCGGATGGGGAACTTGCTCCCCGGTTGAACGGACATCTGGCATATTGGTTTGGATGGTATTCCTTTTTCCCCAACACCTTGCTGTATGGGGAGCAATGACCGACACTGCTTTCAAACCCGTACGCGCCGCAATCTTCGTGGTTGATGAATACAACTTTCTTGATGTGATGCAAACGATTGGCAAGATCCACCTGACGGATGACATCATACACACCGCCAGCAATCGAGCACAGGTCATAACTGTTTACAGGCAGGTTAGTATCCAGCCAGTGATTTATATAAATTTGCAGGCGATAATCCATGCAATGGACCACAATCGTTTCACGTTGGTGAGACATAATTTTGGCCCTTCTATGAAATCAATTCGAACATTCCATCCAAATACAGGTAAAAGGTTTCCAATTTCAGGCGGGGAAACAACGCTTTGATTTTTTCTTTTGTATCCAATAAATCGTGTTTGTGACGTTTGTAAGTTCCGTCACGCCCATAGGCGCGGCAATCCTCGTGATTAATCAGGCACACCGTTTCAATGGTGTGGATTTGCACGGCGAGTTGGACGTACTTCAAGACCATTTCGTAATCGTGCACACTTCCCGCCAGAGCAACAATATCGAAATTGTCATATCCAAAACGGACGGTGATCCACGGTTGCAGGAATTTTTGAAGGCGATAGTCCATACAGTGGACGACAAGCGCATCACAATGAATAAAAGGTTTTTTAGCTGGCATATTTTTCTTTTTTAATTAAAGGCAAACGTCCCGCAGGTTGCTTGGAATCAAGCCTGTTTGCAGAATAAACCCTTCGAGAGGCTCAGGACATCGCCTGCGGGACGGTGCGTAACTTCAGTTAAAGAATCTCGCCTTCGCCGCGCTTCAAAAACTTTCCGTCGCCGCGCTTGCCTTTCCATTCATTGCCATCCACGATCAACTTGCCGCGCAGGAAAACTTTTTCGGGGTAGCCCGTCAACTCCCAGCCTTCATACAAATTGTAATCCGTGCGTTGGTGCGAATGCGCCACGCCATATTTCACTTTTTTCTCCGGGTCCCAAATCACGATGTCCGCATCCGAGCCTTCGAGCAGAGCGCCCTTGCGCGGATACAAACCAAAAATTTTCGCGGGGTTCGTGCAGTTGTACGCGACGAATTGATTCGCGGTGATCCTGCCCGCGCGCACGCCCTGAGTCCACGTGACAGGCAGACGGTCTTGAATCCCCGGCAAGCCGTTTGGGATTTTTGTGAAGTCGTCCCTGCCCAACTCTTTACCTGGGATGGAAACCCCGCTTCCTTCGTAGACGATGGGCTTGGTCCCGTCCGAAAAGAATGGACAGTGATCCGTGCCTATCGTCTGCAACACGCCGTCTGACAGCCCTTCCCACAAGCGCGCGTTGTCCTGCGCCGTTCGCATCGGCGGGGAGCATATCCACTTCGCGCCATCGGGACGGCGTAAATGATCCATCGTGAAAAATAAATATTGCGGGCACGTCTCCCCCATCACCTTGACCCCGCGTTCGCGCGCGTACTTCAACATATCCACTTCGCCGCCCGCGTTCATGTGGACGATATAGACTGGCGAGTCGGCTTGCTCTGCCATTGCCGCCATGCGGAGAGTTGCTTCCACCGCGCCCCACGCGGGACGCGTCAATGCGTGCCATTCGGGTTCCCAGTGACCAGAAGCCAGTGCTTGAGTGACCAGTGTTTCGATGACATCGCCATTTTCGCAGTGAGCCATCACAAGCATTCCATTTTCTTTTGCAATTTGCAAGGCTTTGAAGATACTGCCATCGTCGAGTCGCAAGCGTCCGTTGTAGGCGGTGAACACTTTCAATGTTTGAATCCCCATCGCGCGCAGGGACGGGATTTCTTTTGCGATCTTCTCGTTGAATTGCGTCAAATTCATGTGAAAGGAATAATCAATTGCGGCTTTCTCGGCTTTTTTCAGCCAGAGGTCAACTGAATACTTGAAATCTCCTGCCCTCACCCCTAACCCCTCTCCCATAGGGAGAGGGGTATCGAGCGGAACAAAATCCATCACGGTGGTTGTGCCGCCAAACGCCGCGGCTTTATGACCCGTGTAATGATCATCGGATGAGACTGTATCGAACATTGGCAAATCCAAATGCACGTGCGGGTCAACTCCGCCAGGCATGATAAGCTTACCTGTAGCGTCTATTACTTCTGCGTTTTCAACTTTTATATTTTTCTGAATTTGAATTATGGTTTCCCCTTCCACCAGCATATCAGCAACAACTGTCTCAGACGCAGTAATCAAGGTTCCATTTTTAATCAAGAGCGTCATAATCCTGCTCCTTTGTTCCATAGATCGATTCTGCTTCCTTGATCCCCAGCAACACGATCAATACTTCCGGTGGAATATCTGCTTCGGGCAGGTCTACTTTATACAGTTGTTCATTCTCGGCGCGTTCGCGCAGACTCTTCCACAGGAGGTCACGCTCTTCGTTTTGAACAACGAGATCGTTGAGCAGTTTCGCATTGAGCAAATACTCCCCGGTTGTGTAGAGAAATGTCAATCGTTTCCATTTATCGGAATGGATGGGTTCGTTCAGTTTTTCCAACCCGCCCAATTGAATTTTGTAATACTCTTCCTTCGCGCGCGGGTGATCCCCTTCATCTTTGAGGAGTTCGCCGCGTGTTGTGAGTTCGTGTCCTTTTACCTGGGCGATGAATTCAATTTGTCCGCCGCGCTCGGCGAAGGCTGAGGGCTGGTAAAAAGCCAGATAGTCCACCGCGACAACTTTGGGCGCAGTGCGAAGCGGGATGCGATACCATCCCAAGAGCCGCGCGATTTCAAGGTCACGAGGGGTGGGGAGAAGGCAGACAAGAACGAGGGAGGAGGGGGAGATAGGCATGGCGAGAATTGGAGAATTGGACGCTATATGCTCAAGCCGCCATCACTTCGACAGGCTCAGTACAAGCCTCGGCGGCGTTTCTCGAGTAAATCCTGCGCCGCCCACAGGGTGCTTCGCAAAGGACGGCGCAGGGAGCAACCTTATTAAATTCCAACTTCTTTATTGAATTCCACGATGAGTTCGTCAATTTCATCTGCCTGTTTCTGGACATCGGTCCAGTAATTAGGTTCGTACCATTGCTGTTGGATTTCATCATACGTGCGTCCCTGTTGCTCGACCCAGGTGTAATATTTGAGGTTGTGCACACGGCGGCGATCAGGATAACGGAGTTCAAGCATGTTGTCTGTGGATTGACCATGCAGGTAACGCGCAAAGTCTGCGGCGGCATCGCGCTCGGTGTATTCGCCGAATTCCTGGTGCATTTCGTGCAGGCGTGAGCGATAGAGTTCCATCGAGTCGGTGAGGACGGTGAGCAGGATGTCGTTCCCGTCCATCTCGTAGTATTTGGCGGCTTTGATGCAGGAGAGGATGTTGGAGATGCCGGAGAAGCCGAGGAGATCGAGATTGGAGATTAGAGAATTGGAGATTCCTTTTTGGCTGAGATATTCGCGACCCGATTCTTCGTTAAAGAGACGAGCAAGGTTAACGATGGCGTTATCATCAATGGCGGTGACCACGTCTGTGTTTTTTGTGTTGTGAATCCACGGCACGTGTTTATCGCCGATGCCTTCGATGCGGTGCGCGCCGAATCCGTTTTCGAGGAGGGTGGGACATTGCAACGCTTCGCTCGCGACAATCTTGCTATCGGGGAATAACTTCTTCATGTAATCGCCGCTGGCAATCGTCCCTGCTGAACCTGTGGCAGACGCCATGCCGCGATACCGTCCGTGTTTGCCCGCGACTTGATTGGAGACTTCCTCCATGGCGTGGCCCGTCACTTCAAAGTGCCACAGGTAATTGCCGAACTCTTCGAACTGGTTGAAGATCATCAAGTCCTGGCCTGATTTTTTCAACTCCCAGCATTTATCGAAGATTTCCTTCACATTCGATTCGGACCCGGGAGTTTTGATCGTCTCGCCTGCGACTTTCGCGAGCCACTCGAATCTCTCCTTCGACATGCCTTCGGGCAAGATCGCAATGGATTCGCACCCAAGCAACGCGGAGTCGTACGCGCCGCCGCGACAGTAATTCCCTGTGGAGGGCCAGACTGCTTTTTGCGTCGTCGGGTCAAACTGACCTGTGACCAGCCGCGGCACCAAACAACTGAACGCGGCGCCGACTTTATGCGCGCCCGTGGGGAACCACTTGCCAACGATGACGACGATGCGCGCGCGAACTCCTGTCAGCGAGGATGGAAGCTCAAGGTAGTTGACTCCGCCAAAGGTCCCGCCTGAAGCGAGCGGTTGATTGTGCCAGTTGATCCGAAATAAATTTCGCGGGTGAATGTCCCAGAGTCCGATCCCTTTCAATTCATCCTGAACTTTCATGGGAATCTTTGACGGGTCTTTCATCTGCGCGTAAGTTGGGATGATGATATTTTTTTCCTTTGCGCGTTGGATGGCGCGGGCGCGGCGGTCTTTATGAACGGTGAGGTCAATGGTGGTCATTGGTCACTCCTGAGGAAAATTGTCTGACAGATGCATTATACTCTTCGCAATTCGCCAAGAGACTCTTCGTGGCGCCGAGGCGCCACTCAGAGTGACATGGCAAAAGGAGACAAAATGAAAGAAGCAACAACAGGCACAATTTCGGGTTGCCTTGTGTGGATCATTGCATTTGGAGTGATCAGCTTGTGCATTCTCCCAATTTCAGTGGCTATCGGCGGCATGACGTCCATCACTGATTTTGCGGTCAAGCAGACAGGCGCAATCGTTTGCCCCGACAACACGACCCCTAAGATTCGTTCATTCGCAACGTATGGAAGCGGTCCATCTACAACCTCCGTGCTTCAATGTGTGGATGCGAACGGCGAGGTTGTGATGGAAGACCCCGTCGGCTTTGCCTTTCTTTGGATCGGCATCATTGCTGTGATCGGGCTGATCCTTTCTGGTGTGTTTGCATTTGTTCTCGCCGCGCCTGCAGGTGTGTTGATTGCCGGACTGGTCAACAGAATGAAGAAGACAACATAAACTATTCTGCCTATTCTGCGTTCGCCGCCGGGAACGGCGGCTTGAGTATGTTTCGCACATCTGTTTCAAGAATCAAAATTTAATGGAAGCGTATGTTGTTTTTAATGTAAAGTAAATATTTCGGGAGTATGATGTGTTTGAAAGAAAGGAGGTAGCCATAGAGACTCCGCCTGACAATCAAATACAAGGAAGGACTGGGACGCCCTGAACTGGTCAAAGCCTTTGGCTTTCGCACCAAACGTTCTCCGAACGAAAAAGAAAGAGGCATTTCCCCACTCCTTGCCGGGACATAGAATTATTGACGGATGGGTAACCCCCATCCGTCTTGTTGTTTAATAAAGCGCCTTGCGCAGAAAACCACAATTTAGACATGTCACCCTGAGCGCCAGCGAAGGGTCTCTGAAACAATCGTAGAGACTCTTCGTGGCGCCGAGGCGCCACTCAGAATGACATTGCGTAAAGTGAGGTTAATAAAGCGCCTTGCGCATACGGTCAAGCCCTCGTTTAAGAATCTGGCGCGACGTGCCGAAGTTCAAGCGCACATGCCCCTCTCCCCCTGCGCCGAAAATCTTTCCGTCACTCAACGCCACTTTTGCATTCTTCATGAAGAAGTCGAACGGCGATTTTTTCAATTTCAATTGCGTGAAGTCGAGCCAGGCAAGATATGTTGCGTCAGGCATTGTGATACGCGCCCCTGGCATAGATTGAGTTACATAATCCACGAGGAAGTCGCGATTCCCTGTGAGATAGCGGCGCAACTCTCCCAACCAGCCATCGCATTGACTGGAGAATGCAGCGCGCGCGGCGTGCAATCCCATGCTGGCAACGTGCAATCGCAAATGCTGTATGGTTTTTTCATATTTTACGCGTGTTTCCTTGTTTGGAATGATTGCAAACCCGCAATTCAAACCGGGGACATTAAATGTTTTTGACGGGGCGATCAGTGTAACGGTATGCCTTGCAATTTCAGGCGACAATTTAGCCAGCGGAGTGAACTCGTTATCATCCAACAGCAACTCAGCGTGGATTTCATCGGAAACAATCAACACGTCGTTTTCGATACAGATTTCCGCCATGCGGGATAATTCTTTACGCGAGAAGATGGTCCCGAGGGGATTATGCGGATTACATAACAGGAATATGCCTGCTTTCTTGACCTGCTTCTTGAAAACATCCCAGTCAATCTCATAATGCAGGATGTTGCCACTCACACTTTTTACAAATGGCGCGTCAATTTGAGGGATACCCACGTTATTCTTTACTTCGTGAAATTCGTTGTAAACAGGCGGCTGAACCAAATAGCCTTTCTTCGGGGTGCAGAATGCGCGCGCCGCTACGTTGAATCCGCTGACGATGCCGGTTACGGTAACGACCGCATCGGGTTTCACCTTCCAGCCATAGAGCCGATCCATGCGCGCGGCAACGGTTTCTTTCAGGGCATTCGATGGCAACTCATAACCAAGCACGCCATGATCCGCGGCTTTGTGAAGCGCATCCAAAATCGGTTTGGGCGCGGGGAAGTCCATATCCGCCACCCACATGGGAAGCACATCTTTCGGATAATAGGTCCACTTATTCAACACGCTCGGGTTACGACGATTCGGGACACGGTCAAAGTTATATGCCATGTTATCTCTTGTATGCCACGATCATCCCGTCGCGCACGGGAGCAAGGGAGACGATCCAATCGGGATCAGTTGTAATGTCACGCGTGAAGCGGCGGATGGCATCCGTGCTTTTGTCGTGATTCTTCGAATCGAAGATGCGCCCGCTCCACAGCATGTTGTCAATGATCAACACTCCGCCCGAGCGTAATTTCTCCTTTATGACTGGGAGCGAATCGGGATATGCCTCCTTATCAATGTCGTTGAAGATGATGTCGAAGGGTCCAGCTGTTTGACGCAGAGTCTCGACTGCTTCCGCGATATGGAATTGGACGACATCATCGCTTCCCAACTTGGACAAGTGGCCTGCCGCCCGTTTCGACAGGTCTTCATCCCAGACGGTGTGATGCACCACCCCGCCCCCATTTTCTTTTACCGCCTTCGCAAACCACGCGGTGGAATAGCCGTAGCCAGAGCCGAGTTCGAAGATTGACTTCGCGTTGATCATGCGCGCGAGTTGATAACAGTAATATCCGCACGCGGCGGCAATGATGGGGAAATCATGTTTCTCCGCATATTTTTCCATCTCCTGCATTTCGGGTTCCCGCGGCGGGACGAGGGATGTAAGGTATTCCTGCACGTTATCGTACGTTAGTTTTGCCATGAGATTCTCCTTTGGGTGAGTGGATGTGTAAACAAGTAGACAAGTAAAACAAGGAAACAGGTGGACAGGTGGGCAGGTTTTATTTGTTGAGGATATTTAGAGCAATCGGTAATACGAGTTTCGCCCACTCCGCGTACATTTTACCAGAGGGATGCAAGCCATCAGACGCGATCAACGATGGATCATTGACAACCTCACGCGAGATCGGTGTGATATCCACATAATGCACGCCCGCTTTTTCAGACTCTTCGCGATTTACTGAATTGAACAGATTAATTTCTGTCGCGATTTTCTTGCTGTCACGGCTTCCGGCGAAAGGCGTCACTCCCCAATCAGGGATGGACAAAACGATGACTCGGTTCGCGTCTCCGCCAGTATATTCAATTGCTTTATTCAAGAGAAAGACAAACCCTTCACGATACTCATTAATATCATACCCGCGATATTGATTGTTCACACCAATCAACAATGACACCAAATCATACGGCGGAGTGATTTCCCTTGCCTGCATGCCTTCCCCTAGTTCGTTTGTTGTCCAGCCGGTGCGGGCGATAATGGTGACTTCAACACCCCCCTCGGTCCCCTCAAATTGGGGGGATGATTCTATGAGTTCGGCAAGTTGATGGGACCAGCGTTCGTTTTCGGGAACACTTTCGCCGATTGTGTATGAGTCACCTAAGGCAAGGTAACGAAGTTTGGGCATGTCGTTTTCTCCTGAAGCCGATGTGGGAGTGTATGAGGCGCAACCGAAAAGGAAAAGAATACCAATACAGATTGCGCGCTTCATGTTGTGATTATATATGCGAATCTGATTAGCTTACACTCTCAAAATTTGGACGCAGATGAACGCTGAAAACGCTGATTCTTCTTGATTTTCAGACAAATGCACTTAAAAAAATCTGCGTTCGTCTGCGTTTTTCAGCGTCCCAACCCAAAGTGTAAGGTAATCAATATGCGAAAATAAAGGGCGTAGCAACATCGTCCCCTTGCGGGATGCTCCGACCCTGCGCAGAATTAATCTTCGGGAGCCTCTCTAACGATGTACAACGGTCTGCCTTTGGCTTCATCGTATAAACGGCCGATGTATTCGCCGAGGATGCCGAGCGAGATCAATTGCACGCCACCCAGGAAAAGAACAGCGATCAATGTAGTGGCTTGACCAGTAAACGCTCCATTGCCGGAGATACGCATGACGGCAACGATTGGAATTGCAAGAATCGCGACACCCGCCGAGATAAAACCAAAAAATGTCGCCACCTGCAATGGGAAGTATGAAAACCCCGTAACGGCATTGATCGCCAGCCGGAACATTTTTCGGAAGGGGTATTTCGTCTCGCCCGCCACGCGCGCGGCTCGTTTGTATTCGATGCCGATTTGTTTGAATCCCACCCAGGCAGACATGCCGCGCAGGAAACGGTGACGCTCACGCATTTTGTTCATCACGTTTACGACCTTGCGATCCATCAATCGGAAGTCGCCTGTATCGAGCGGAATTTTTACATCTGTGATTCGGGTGATGACGCGATAGAACAGGGATGCCGTCCACAACTTGAACCAGGATTCGCCCTCGCGTTCGGCGCGCACGGCAAAGACAACTTCATAGCCTTCCTGCCATTTCTTTGCCATCTCAAGGATGAGTTCAGGCGGGTCCTGCAAATCGGCGTCAATGATAATGACCGCGTCGCCGCGTGAATAGTCCAGCCCGGCGGTGACAGCCACCTGATGCCCAAAGTTGCGCGCGAAGATCACGGGGCGAATCTGTTTATTCTTTTTGGCAAGTTCGCGGATGATTTCCATCGAGCCGTCGGAGGAGCCATCGTCCACGAGGACGAGTTCCCACGGCTTGCGCGTCTTATCCATCACTTCTTTGACGCGGCGGAATAATTCGGGCAGGTTGTCTTTTTCGTTATAGATGGGTGAGATGATCGAGTAGGTTATTTTCATTTGTTATATCTACCTTGCTCCAGGCGGCGTACTTTGCGAAGCATCCCCGTGGGACGCCGCCGGGGGCGGCGGCTTGAGCACACCCAAGCAATTTTCATTTCTTCGAGTTCTTTCGAGCAGGATTCGGCTTGGGCTGAGAGTCGGCTTGTGAGGGCGAGGCAGGCTCACGTGAGTCCGATGCGGATTTTTCATCCAGATGCTTCTGTCTTTCTTTTCTCGTCCATTTGCGGCGACGCGGTCTAATCGCCTCCGGCGGCGCGACGAATCGCTGGCTTCCGTCATCTTCAAAGGGAGGCAGGCCCAACACACGCCGTTGCACATAACTGGAGATCACGACCACAGAGGCAACCACAGGCACAACCAGCAGCGCGCCCAGGATTCCTTCGAGGATGGTCGCGATCATGATGACGATGAAGACCAAGCCTTCATTCATATGCACACTGCGTCCCATGATGATCGGGCGCAGGAAAAAATTTTTTAAATTGATGAGCACCAGGTAAATCGCAACCAGAATTCCGGCGATCCAAAAATTGGGAAGGTCAATCCATTTGGAACCCTCCAGCAAGGCAACGCCCGCGGCAATCACGACGGCGATGAACGGACCGACATCCGGGACCAGCGTAAAAAGACCGGCGAGAACGCCCAGCACCAGCGCGCCGGGGATTCCCATGGCCAGCCACACAATGGTGAACACAACGCCAACGATGATCATCAAAACGATCTGACCGCGCAGGTATGCCATCCATATTCTTCGGATGCGTTTATATAACTCTTCCATCTCCGCGCGATACGGCAGAGGGACAGATGAAAATAAATTTTCGCGCATGCGATGCCATTCAGATAAAAACAAATACACGCTCACAAGGATCACCAGGAACCACAAAAATCCCACCGACGTTGTTTCAAGCCAGCGCAGCGCTTCTTCAGGAAGAGGCGTGAGAACGTCTCCCTGCACCTGCGATAAACTCTGTCCCCATTCCTCCAAATGGAAAACAAGATTGCCAACTCTCACCGGCTCCATCAACGTGGCGCTTAACTGGCTTGAAATATCCAACAGGTCCTGGATGACTACCTGCACTTCATCATAAAAAATCGGCGCCAGTGTGGCAGGCACACCCACCAATAGAATCAATGACGAAAAGTAAACAAGATTCACCGCCGCGCGACGCGTCATCTTTGTACTGGATGTGAGATACACAACCGCGGGATTAATCAGATAGGCAACGAAAGCGGCGATCACCAAATTTCGGATGGCATCATGCGCGTAAAAAAGGAACGCAACAAAAGCGACAACATAAATCGTACCCGCCACATAGCGAAAAGATAAACTCCACTGGGTGTTATTTTTCATAGCAACTTCTTTACTGCCTCCAGCGTTGGTTCAATGATCGGAGCGGACTCAACAGCGCTCATCGCAGCGCGGATGTCTTTGAGTCCACTGCCGGTGTTCATCACCAGGATGGGATCTTCGCTTCCGACCAAGCCGGTAATTGATCCTTTGACCAACCCCGCGTATGCCGCCGCCCCAGCCGGTTCGGCAAAGACCCCCACCCTGCCGAGTTCTGCGATGGCTTTCAAAATTTCATCATCTGATACTGTGATATACGTCCCACCCGTCTCTTTCGACGCGCGCACCGCTCTCACTCCGTCACGCGGCAGGTCAACGGAAATCGAATCGGCGATTGTCTTTGCTGAGACGGGCGTGATCGTCTCCGTGTTCCCATGGAACGCGTTTGCAATCGCGGCAGAACCTTCCGCCTGCACACCGATGATGCGCGGGATGCGCGGCATCCAACCGAGTTGAAATAAATCTTTGAATCCTTTATGAATACCGGAGATGATATTCCCATCTCCCACTGAGACAAAGACCGTCAGTGGCGCGTGGTCGAGTCCTTCGCCAAATTCAGCGTGCCATTTCGCGTGCGCTTCCTGCCACCATTCCCAAATTTCGAACGCGGCAGTCTTCTTGCCCTCCGCCGTGAACGGATTGTATCCTGTGTTGCGGCAATACCATCCGAACTCATTCGCACATTTGACGGTGAGATCAAACGCATCGTCGTATGTTCCATCCACAAGAATCACTTTCGCGCCGAAGATCAGCAATTGCGCCACCTTCGCCTGCGGTGCAGACTTAGGCGCGAAGATGATCGCCTTCTGCCCCACCGCGGCAGACATCCCTGCGAGAGCCGCGCCCGCGTTGCCTGTGGAGGCGGTCACGATAGTTTCAGCTTTAATTTCCTGTGCGCGTGCCACAACAATGGCACTGGCTCTATCTTTGAAAGATGCTGTTGGGTTTTTTGATTCATCCTTCAGCCAAAGGTTTTGCAAGCCAAGTTTTTCAGCAAGAGAATTCAACTTGAAAACGGGCGTCCCACCCGCGGCGTGGAGCGGAGTCGCATCGCCTTCGGGTTCAGCGACAGGCAAAAGCGGCAGATACCGCCACAGGGACGGGTCGTTCCGCGAGAGAATATCCTCAGGCTGATATTTCGCCTTGATGGAATCGATGTCCAGCGCCACATCCAGGTTCCCACCGTCTTTGGGGCAGGTGTACGTCACCTCATCAGGAGCGTATTCAGTTCGACACAAGGAACAGATGTAGCCGAGGAATTTTCCCATACATTGATTTTACCCGATATGGATACAGACCTGACATGTCTCATCCGCGCCACTGTTGACCATGACCCACGCGTGGACAAAGGCGCGAGACCGTCAAACTGTCCCGAAGACACCTTCGGCAGGTCTATTGACCAAAAAGGACTCTCAGGCTTGAAACCTTGAGAGTCCTTCTTTAAATTTTACCTGCCACATTCCGATGTTCGTGCAATCATCGCAACTGTCGAAAACCAAAACGAATGTAATCTGTTCCAGAGAACTGAAAATCCAATACAAACGCACCTTCTGGTAGCTGAATCTGAAGGCCATCGGAATTTTCGATTGCATTTGGATCGCCGTTATTGGATGTATTTGAATATTCAGAAATTGGTTGACAGTTTGAGTCGACAATGGACGTGATCTTGAACAGCTGACTGTCGGGAAAGAAGAGGAACGAAAGCGCGGCGATCATTTTCCCGTTTTGGGTCAATTTGATTCCAAACGGACCAACGAAATCTTTGGACGCAAGCTCCTCACTTGAAACGTAGAAATCCTGAGCATAAGCACCAACTTCAATATTCACCTGCTTTGTAGGATCAACATCGGTGAAAAATTGTGTCAGGCAACCCTCATCACCACTTGATGCAGCAAGGACAGAAGAGACAGGAAGTGGCTTTGAAGTCTCGCCTGAATCAGTGGACAGGGAGGTAGGTTCGTTTGGTTGAGTGGGAGGTGCAGGCGTTCTTTGAATCCAGGCAATGATCACAGGGCTGGAGAACAAGGCAGTCACTAAAGTTCCAACGAGGGCAATTAGCGCTACTGTAGTTGCAGGATTTAGCTTTTTGAAAGAAGGATTTTTTACTCTTTTGGTTGATTGCTTTGGCATTATTCACGCTCCAATCAGCAGAAAGTCTTATGAGGTTTTGTTAATACTCTAACTCGAAACTTACTTAATGATCCGAATTATAAGCCTTCCCTCTCCCAAATCTCCCGCGCAATCATCTCCTGATCCACTGGCAACTTATCTACTCTCACACCAACCGCGTTGTAAATCGCGTTCGTGATGGCGGGCGTGGTTGGGATGCTGCAAATCTCCCCCACGCCCTTCGCACCGTAAGGACCTTCCGCAGTGGGATGCTCAACAATAATGGATGTAATCTCAGGCGTGAGCATAATGCCAGGGATGCGATAACGCGCGAGATGGTCAGTGACCACGTAGCCGTTGTCCATGATGAATTCTTCGGTGAGGGCGTTGCCGAGACCCATCATCACGCCGCCTTCGACTTGTCCCTGCAAGCCAAGTGGATTGACTGCCATACCCACGTCGTTGGCAGAGATGACTTTCAGCACACGCACTTCACCCGTCAGTTTGTTGACTTCCACTTCGGCGGCTTGGACTCCGAATGAAAAGGCGAAGTGCATGTCTCCGCCTGTACCGAGGGGCTGGGTTTTCGGCGCTTCGTATTCGTAGACGGCGCGCGGTTGTTGTCCCATGGATTTCATTTCCTTGGCAACTTCGGCGTAGGTCATCGAATATCCGTTAGCGTGGACGATGCCATTTTCAAATCGTATTTGCTCAGGCTTTACATCATACTTCTCAGCCATCGTTGCAGTGATAGCGTCGCGTAAAGTTTTCGCGGCGTAGCGTGAAGCATTGCCCGTTACGTACGTTTGACGTGAGGCTGTTGTGGGTCCGCCATTGGGAGTCAAGTCAGTATCCATCACGAGCACGCGCACTTGTGCTGGTGGAACAGCCATTTCTTCTGCAACGATCATTTGCATGACAGAGACTAGTCCCTGCCCCATTTCGGCAGAAGAGCTTCTCACTTCAAATGTGCCGTTGTCATAGAGTTCCACTTCTGCGCCTGCTTTATCGGGCGCGCCGCCACCGAGTCCCGTGTTCTTGTATCCCGCGGCAAAGCCCCAGGCGCGGACCAAATGACCATCTGTCGCGCTGAGCGGAGGGTTGAGACGTTTTGCGTCGAAACCCGCAGACGAAGCGCGAGTATCATCAGCAACCTGCGCTTCGACTTCGCTCCCTTGGTCTCGATACGGCGGACGAGCACCGCCTACTCGACCAGCAGTCGCTCCGCTCAGCGCGGAGGATACAACTACAGGCTTGAAAGGATGCGGGTTGTGTTTCCGCATTTCTGCATCCACACGATCAATACATTCCATCAAGCCCACTGACTCGCGTAAGAGTTGTCCCGTGTTGGTGATGCTTCCCACGTGCAGCGCGTTCATGCGACGCAGTTCAACGGGTTCGATGTTCAATGTTTCGGCGAGCATGTCCATCATCGACTCGACCGCGAACGCCGATTGCGTGACACCGAAACCACGGAACGCGCCCGCGGGCGGATTGTTGGTGTACATGGCGTAGCAATCGGCGCGCACATGTTCGATATCATACGGACCCGCCGAGTGCGTAGTAGCGCGGGTCATCACCTTTTCGCCGAGCGACGCATACGCGCCCGTATCGCCGTAGAGTTCCGACTCACACGCAACGATGCGCCCGTTTTTCTTCGCGCCGATCTTGACGCGGATTTGTGTGGCATGTCGCTTCGGATGCACGAGCAAACTTTCATGGCGGTCAAACAATAATTTCACAGGGCGCTGGGTCACATTCGCAAGCATCGCAACATGGATCTGCCCCATCACATCTTCCTTGCCGCCAAAGCCGCCGCCCATCAACTGCCCAACGATACGCACACGCGACTCATCCCAACCCATCGCGCGCGCCACCTGCGTCCGATCCTGATACGGAATTTGCGAGCCGACATAAATTTCCATTCGAGAGGTGACAGTCACTTCCTCCCGCTCGGCTTCGCTTCGGGGATGCTTCGCAGAAGTGACTGTCACCTGTGGAACCGCGATACTGCATTCAGGTTCGATGAAAGCGTGCTCGTAAATCGGCGTATGGAACGTGTGCTCCAATATCACATCCGACTCAGCAAAACCCTGCTCCACATCGCCTTTGCGGACTTTGATGTGCTTGAGCAAATTTCCTTTTTCATGGATTTGCGGAATTCCCTCCTGACGCGCCTGCACGGGATTCGTGATGACGGGCTGGAGGTCGAACTCCGCTTCGATCAAAGCCGACGCCTGCTCGGCGATCTGTTGCGTTTCTGCCGCTACGATAGCTATCGCATCCCCCACGTATCTGACGCGTTCCCCGACACCGACCATCACGGGCCAGTCGTAGATGACGAGTCCATGATTGTGTTCGCCTGGTATATCGTCAGCGGTTAAAACCGCTACTACACCCTTTAATACTTTTGCTTTTGAAATATCGAGACTCTTCAAGAACGCGTGCGGCACCATCGCACGGCGGACTTTGGCATACAACATGCCGTCGAACACAAGGTCATCGGTGTAAATCGCCTTGCCATTGACCTTCTCAACTCCATCGGGTCGCAGATGTGTATGTCCAACCGATTTATGGACATGAATCGAATCAGGGATCTTCGGCTTGCGAACTGATTCACCCGTCCGCAACGACTCAGCCGCGGCGAGAATAGAATTCTCAATTGCAGGATACCCCGCACAACGACAAAGCGTATCCTTCAACGCAAAACGGATTTCATCTCTTGTAGGATTCGGATTCCGCTCGAGCAACGCATACGCGGTCATGATCTGCCCTGGGATGCAGAATCCACACTGCACCGCACCATGTTCCACGAAGACTTCCTGTAATGGATGGAGTCCCCCTCTCCCCGCGGGAGAGGGGTTAGGGGTGAGGGCGGCGAGTCCTTCAATCGTAACAATCGTCTTCCCATCCGCGCGCTCGGCGGGATAGATGCACGAGTCCACAGGCTCGCCATCCACAAGGACGGTACACGCGCCGCACTCGGCCTCGTCACATCCGATCTTTGTCCCTGTGAGGCGCAGTCTTTCGCGAAGGAGCGTTGAGAGAGTCTCGCCTGGGATGGGTTCGAGAGTATTTTTGATGCCGTTGACAGTAAGGAAGAGTTGAATGTTCATTTTTTATCCTAAAGTTCTCGGTGGTCGAGTAGCTCCGAATGCTTTTTGAGGAGCGTATCGAGACCACCAATTTCAAGTTTGATAAATTTTTCTTGTTTACTTGATATTGCTGGTTTCGATACGCCCTTCGCAACGAACGCTCAGGGCTACTCAACCAGCGAATACCCCCCTCTTCCACGCGGACTCGAGTGTCTCCCTAAACAACGTCACTACCAAATGCTGACAACATTTTATCGAAGCGGCAGATAAATGATCTGTCCTTCCCAATCTTCCCTCTCACTTGTGACCGTCAGCAGGAGGATATCTTCAATGGCGGTGCGTATGGGCACGGATTGATTTACGGCAATCACACCTGGCATGCGTTTCCCCTCATTGACTCTTTCATAGGCAAATCTTGGAATGGTGTTCAAGTCATGTGTGAGTAAGACCCTGTGTTCCTGCGCCGCCCATTCCAAAACACTCGGATCAGGGACACCTACCAACCCCACATCCTGTATACGGACAATGTCCAGCGCGGGATTCAGCCGCAATAATCCGCGCAAAATGTCGTTGTTGAAATTTTCGTCCGCCACCAAAAGGAGCATATTAAAGTTTCCCGCTATTTTGCCGCGCCAGCAATCGCTCCCTTATTCCAATGGGATTATAACGCGCTTCATTCTCCTGTTGTAATTTTTCAGCCTCTGCTTTTCGCTTGGCTAGATAAGATTCCACATCATTGCGATTGCGCAGGTAATATCCAATCACATAATATACATCCGCTAATGGGACTGTTGGATACTGCTGGGCTATCTCCTCTGCGGTCGCTCCGCCATTGAACGCGGAAACGACCGTATCCAGCGTCACGCGCGTCTTGCTGACACGGATCACTCCATCTGCGTCCGTCTCAATGGGTATGGTTTCAGTAGTAACTAATGTATCCATAAGGTTTGCTCCTGAACTTCTGGTTCAATTATACGCCCTCTCCCACACGGACTCGAGCGTATCTTTGAACAACGTGACAACCAAATGCTGACGATAATCTGCGCTGGCGCAGCGGGATTTTTTACCAAATCACTTCAACATCATACTTACGAATATCTGCATCAACTGATAAAAATGGCATTGACTCAATTTGACTTTGGGCAATCAGCAATCTATCGAATGGGTCGGTGTGACGCATTGGTAATTTATAAACCTGCGCAGCATGATGAATTTGCACAGGCAAGGCTTGGAAGTTATGCAAACTCATGCGGCTGGCAATATAATGCGCGGGGTCTTCAGGCAATGTTAGACGCCCGCGCGCGGTTTTGATGGCAATTTCCCAGGCGCTTGCCGCGCTTAGGAAGATTTCATTATCACCATCCGCGATGATTTCCTTCACAATGGATGACAATTGCGGGTCATCCATATTCCACCAAAGGAACGTATGCGTGTCGAGCAGGTATTTCATACCGCAAATTCCTCAAGCGGCGCGTCGAAATCGGGCATGATGGTTACCTTGCCTTTGTCAATACCAGGCTGGCGCGTGGATACATTCGTGGTCACAGGTAAAATGCGCGCCACAGGTTTGCCTGCCTTTGCAATCACCACTTCCTCGCCATTCATTACACGTTCAAGCAACTTCGAAAAGTGGGTTTTCGCTTCATGGATATTAAAAACAGCCATATTGCACCTCCATTGGTATTGTAGACTAACCAGTGGACTAAGTCAAGGCTAGTCCAGCTCTCCTCCACGCGGACTCGAGCGTCTCTTTGAACAACGTGACAACCAAATGCTGACGATAGTCCGAGCTGGCGCGGCGGGCACTGGTGCGGAATTGGGCTTGGGCGAGCAGGGCTTCGAGCGCGGATTCAAATGTTGCTTCTGTGAGGGGCTGACCACGTAAAACAGATTCTGCTTCTGTAGCGCGAAAGGGAGTCGCACTGCCAGGACCAACTGCGATGCGAATGTCTTTTATTGTGTCTCTTTCGCGTTCGAGCCAAATGGCGACATTGATGATCGGTAATGCAACTCCCTGCGGACGCATGATGCGTTTGAAACAGGAGGCTTGTCCCATTTCAATCAATGGAAGATAAAAACCAACAAGTAATTCCTCCCCATGTTTCAATATCGATTTTCCTGGACCAACAAACAAATCTTTGAATGGGATACGACGCGTTCCAACGCCGCCGGGGACGGCGGCTTGAGCAGCTAGGCTCGCAATCTCTGCGTGCGCGTCTAACGCGAGCAAGGCAATCGTCCCATCTGCGGCGGGGAGGGCATGGGCGACGTTGCCTCCGAGAGTCGCGACATTGCGGACTTGCGGTCCCGCGATCAACTCGCAGGCTTCGGTGAGGGCTTGGGCGTGCGCGCCAGCTAACGGGTCCAGAACGATGCGGTTGACTGGGACGGAGGCGCCGATGAAGAGTGAGTCATCCCGTATTTCGAGCGCGAGTAGTTCTTTGATCTCAGTCACATCAATCAAAGTTTGGACGGGAGCATGTCTGCCTTGTTCAAGGTCAATCAACAAATCCGTGCCACCCGCAATCGGCGCAAGGGGACGCGGCGCAGAGGCAAAGGCATCCATTGCTTCTGCTAATGTTTTGGGCTTGATATAATTTTGCCAGAGTGTCATAATTTAATACGTAGGGGTGACCCCGCCCTTACTTCCCTCGTTCACCGCGCACATACGGGTTGCCCAATGCGGCGGGCGCGCCGAGGCGTTTGCGGATGGCTTCGCGCGAACCGATCACCAGCACGATGACGGTGAACGCGTACGGAAGCATCTGTAAAAAGAAACCGAGATACGGGTTGTAATAAAACGGATTATCAAAGCCAAGTAACGTGAGCGGACCTTGAATATCGAGAATGAGTCTGCGAAGCGCGCCGAACGCATACGAACCGAGCGCGGCGCGGACGGGATCCCATTGCGCGAAGATGACGAGACCCACTGCGATCCATCCCTGACCATTGGTGGTCAACTCGCTGAACCAGCCAGGCGAGACAGCCAGGCTGATGGTCGCGCCGCCGAGTCCCGCCAACATACCACCAACAAAGACGTACAGATAGCGCAAACGAAAAACGTTGATGCCAAGCGCATCCGCCGCGGAGGGATACTCACCCACCGCGCGCAGATGAAGCCCGGGACGCGTGCGGTTGATGTAATACCATGCCAGCGGGACCATCAAATAACCGATGTATACCAACACACTTTGATTGGTGAAGAAGATGGGTCCGAGAATGGGAATGAGGGAAAGCAATGGCATGGAAAAATTGGGCATGAGCGAAACCGTGCCAGCCTTGCTCAAGCCTTCGCCCAACACAAGACTGATACCCGTGCCAAGAAATGTGAGCGCAAGCCCGCTGACGACTTGATCGGCTTGCAGTGTAATGACAATGAAGGCGTGAACCTGGCTGATGAGACCTGCCATGAACATCGCGGCAAGCACACCGATCCATGGATTGCCTGTGGCAATGGTCACGCTAAAGCCAGTCATTGCGCCGATGAGCATCATGCCTTCCACACCGAGATTCAAAACTCCTGAACGTTCGGCGAATACTTCACCCAATGTAGCGAAAAGTAAAACCGTTCCAGTCGCAACGCCTGCCTGAAGAATGATGATGGGATCCATAAATGATTTCTCCGATGATTACTGGCTCAAACCTTTTTTAACCACAAAGGGTCACAAAGGGGCACGAAGGAAAAAGATTTAAACCTTTGTGTACCTTTGTCTCCTTTGTGGTGAAAACTCATTCCTCTTCACCTTTCACGATACGCACTCGGTAGCGCAGAAGGAAGTCACTTGCGATAAGGCAGACCAGAATAATGCCCTGGATCATTTTTGGCACGCCGGAGGGTTGAATCTCGCGCCCCGCCAGAATGAGCGCGCCGAACAAAATCGAAACAAGGATGATCGCAAGCGGATTCAATTTCGCGAGCCATGCAACAATGATTCCCGTAAATCCATAGCCCGCCGCGACGGGAGAGGTCTGCAAGCGATGCACCACGCCCGATACTTCGCTCATCCCGCCCAGCCCTGCCAGCGCGCCCGAGAGCATCATCACCCAAACGGTATTGCGCGTGATGCTGATGCCCGCATATTTCGCGGCATGTGGATTGTCTCCGATCAGGCGAATTTCATATCCCCAACGACTGCGATATACAATAAACCATAATACAACCGCTGCAATAATACCAAACAGCAAACCTGCATGTGTGGTGAGCCCTCGAAAGAATGGAATGCTCGACGCATATTCCGACAGGCGCGGCAACCAAGCAGTCTCAGGGAACTTCGGGCTCATTTGGAATCCGCCTTCGGACCATACGCCGAAGATCCAGAAGTTGATCCATGCCACCGCGATGTAATTCATCATCAACGTGCTGATGATCTCGTTCACGTTGAATTTCGCTTTGAGATAACCAGGGATGAATCCCCACACCGCGCCCGCCGCCATCCCCGCCATTGCCATGACCGGGATGAACAACCAGCGCGACGTTTCAGCAGGCAACACCGGCGCCAGCACAATCGCGCTCGCGCCGAACGCGCCCATGATGAACTGTCCCTCCGCGCCGATATTCCACAACTTCATGCGGAACGCAATCGAGCAAGCCAATGCCGCCAGAATGATCGGCGTCGCTTTCACGATCGTATCGGACAATACTCCAACATCACCGAACGAAGCGCGCGCGATGTGCGCGTACGATAAAAACGGATTGCCTCCGACGATGGCGATGATGATCCCGCCCAAGATCAATGCCACCACGATCGCGCCCAATGAAACCGCGGCAGGAAACCAAGCCGGTGGTTCATCGAGTCGCGGCTCGAGTTGGATGCGCCAGGATGCGCGTCTTTTTTTCAAAATGGATTCAGTCATGCGCCGCGACTCCCTCTTTCTGGATTTGTTCCAGCGGTGTGCCAGTCATCATTAAACCAATCGCTTCGATCTGACTTTGGCCTGGTTCCACCGATTCGACCTTTATCTCGCCCATAATTTTTCCCTCGTAAATCACGTAGACGCGGTCGCTCAATGCAAGCAATTCTTCCAACTCTTCAGAGACCAGCAACACCGCCGCGCCGGCTTCGCGCTGGGTCAGCAACAGGCGGTGGACTCCCTCGATCGCGCCCACATCCAGCCCGCGGGTAGGTTGAACCGCAACCATGAAGTTGGGGCGCCCCGATATTTCACGCGCCAGGATCACGCGTTGTAAATTTCCACCGGACAAGAGTCGCACCGGTGTGTTGACGCTCGGTACGATAATGTCGTATGCCTCTTTGAGTTCATCCGCAAATTTTGTTGCCGCAGGCATATCCAGGATGCCGCGATTCGAGATGGGCGTATTGCGATAATTCTTCATAATGACATTATCAGTGATGCTCAAATTTGGCGCAGAGCCAACGTGCGTGCGATCTTCAGGGACATAGGACATGCCATGTTGAATCCCGAACAATGTATCGCGGTTGCTGACCGTATCGCCATTCAACGTCACCGTGCCTTGCATACATTGGCGCAAACCCGTGATGACCTGTGAAAGTTCATTCTGTCCATTGCCCGCCACGCCCGCCACGCCGACGATCTCGCCCTCGCGCACATTGAGCGAAAGTCCGCGCAAGGCTGGCAGACCTTTGTCATTCTCGGCATGGACATCTTTGACATCCAACACCAACTTGCCCGGTTTGACTGGTTTCTTATCCACGAAGAAGACAACTTCACGCCCCACCATCAAACGCGCCAACTCCTGCCGCGTCACGCCTTTCGATTCAACACCTGAAGCGGTTGCCACGCCGCGCCGCAACACACTGACACGGTCTGCAATCGCAGTCACTTCCTGCAATTTATGACTGATAAAAATAACAGATTTGCCTTGCGCGACCATCGAACGAAGAGTATCGAATAAACCGTCAATCTCCGTCGGCGCAAGGACGGCGGTCGGCTCATCCATGATGAGCACATCCGCGCCGCGATAGAGCATCTTCAACAACTCCACGCGTTGTTGTTCACCGACAGAGAGTTGCCAGATCTTCGCGCGCGGATCAACCTTCAGCCCGAACCGATCGCCGAGATCCGCGATCTTTTTATCGTACTCACTCAAACGCATGAAAAAACGCGGCTCGTCGAGCCCGAGCAAAATATTTTCGGTCACGGTCTGTGAAGGGACGAGCATGAAGTGCTGGTGCACCATGCCGATCCCTGCATTGATGGCATCCCGCGGTGAGGAGAACACAACGGGGCTGCCTTTGACTTTAATAATTCCTGCATCCTGCTTATATAAACCAGCCAGCACGTTCATCAACGTGCTTTTGCCCGCGCCATTCTCCCCCAGCAATGCATGGATCTCTCCCGCGCGTAGATCAAAATCCACGTGGTCATTGGCAAGCACGCCGGGGAATCGCTTGACAATGCCGCGCATTTCAACGATTAGATTGGAGGGTGTTGATTCAGTCAAGGTGTGCCTCCTAAAAAGAACAATTCGCGCTGAACGGAGTGAGCCGTTAGGCGAACGCAGACGAAGCGCTGTCAGCGAGTGCGCTTCGTCTGCGGCTCTCACTGTCGTTCGACCTTCCGCTCACATCGTCCCGATGCTCTGTCGGGAGCGCGAGAGAAAACATTTGACCTCTTACATAAGTCGAATACATGGTTTGCGAAGGCGGACGTTAGAGAACGTCCGCTACACAAAATTATTATTTTATGTGTAGAAGTGCGCTCTCTAGCGCACTTTTGCAAGAGGTCTATTATACAAAAATGGGGCAGAACCACGAAGTGTCCTGCCCCATTCAACAAACTGCTTTTACTAAGGCAACTCAGCGGTGATGCCCTCAGCCCACCACTTCATACAAACATCAATACTGCATGGCAGACCAAATTCAGGGAACGCATCCAGGTCAACCTGCTCGAGGCTCTGACCTGCGGGCAGAACCACGTTGCCCTTGTTGTCATTGATGGGTCCAGTGAACACATCGAAACGGGTGAATGTACCGGCTTCCATTTGAGCAAGGAGATCGCGGACTTCCTGAATTACAGCGGGGTCAAGACTCGCAAGTCCCGGAGTCAACGACTCGCCTTCCATGAATCCGTACAGACCGAGCGCGCCGGTCTCCGAATCGAAGTAATCGTATCCAGGCACGTAGGTGCCGGCGATCGCTCCCTCTGTAATGCGGGCATACTCGCTACCCCAAAGCCAATACGGAGCAGTAAGACAGGCATCCACTTTGCATGAACCGTACCAATCGTAGGTCACACCATATTTGCCTTTTTCCTGGGCTACGTCGGCAACAGCCGGGGTATCCGCGCCAGTGAAGACGACATAAGCGCCAGCGTCAAACAAAGAGGCGGCTGCCTCCTTTTCGATCACAGGGTCATGCCAGGTATTGATCCAGCGCACATCCATCGTACATTCCGGGCAGGTCTTCCTCATACCCAACGCAATGGCGTTACCCAAACGAATTTCCTCAGGGATCGGGAATGTCGCCATATAGCCGATTTTGGTCTCGCCATCCGCCTTCGCGCGCGCGCCAGCCAGCATACCAGCCAGGAACTTCATATTCTCCATCGCGCCCATCAAGTTGCCAAAGTTTGTGAAGTTGGATTTGATGCCTGTAAGATGGATGAACATCGAATCGGGGAACTCACCAGCCACGGTCTCCATCGGATCCATATAGCCGAAGGACGTGCCGAAGATCAAATCAAAACCCTTGCGGGCAAGCGCGCGGAAGACCTGTTCAGAGTCAGCGCCTTCAGGCACGTTCTCGATGTAGGCAACGTGTGTATCAGCCACATTCTCTTCAATGTAAAGCAAGCCTTCATAATGCGCCTGCGACCAGCCGCCATCGTCATGCGGTCCGATCAACACCATGGCTATATTGAACTTGCCGCTCTCGACTGCCGGAATTTGAAAGCCCCCAACTTCCTCAACCGGCGCCGCACATGCCGACAGAACCACTGAAAGGACCGTCAGCAAAACAAAAACCTGCAAAAGTGACTTACGCATTTCTTCTTCTCCTTGTTAATTGAATGGGTATAACGAAAAACAAAGATCATGCAAAGTTATTTCTTCTCGTGCCTCCTTTCAGTTGTCTAAACAATTTTACCAGAAGATTTACATGTGATTAAAATTTACGGCGAACAACCAAATTCGAATCTTGCCTCGCTGATACCTTGAATTTGCTCCGTGTATTTTACTGTTTCACGCTCTATTCGATTCCATAACTTGCACAACAATGGACCAACATAATCTTTTGAAACTTTATAAGAAGCCTGCGACAATTCTATCGCTTTTTTCCAATATCCTGTATGAGCGTAACCTTCGATGAAAACGAAAAGTTCAACTGGGTTATTGAAATGTTCATCGAGCTTGAACGCGACATCACCAAGCCTAATCACTTCGTCCCAATCACCAAACTGACGCGCGAGTTCAGCCTTCTGGAAGTAATAACACCATCCATGCGCGGGTTCAGGACCGTAGAACGAAGGCATGGACGCGGCTGGCTCGCGCAGAATCCTGTCAGCGTTGGAGAGGGCTGAGGCTTCACGCATCAGGCTTTCGTCCAGAATGAAGAGGTTGTTTGAGTCCAGGTCAGGGTCAAGCAGGCGAAGGCAGTATGGCGGATCATAATAAAATGCGACTGCCTGTGAAGTGTTCCCATTGAAATCACCAGCGATATAGCTATAGCGGACGGGAATATTCGCATCCAACGAAGGCAATGACTTGCCCAAGCGGTTGGTCGGATAAAAGAGAACATAATTGATGTGGCTGGCAGTCGCGTTGGAATCATAAATCCAGTTCAGCCCGGCGCTGATCGAATTATCCGCGTAATACGATAATTCCTCATTCATCAATACAAGAGTATCGTGTTTCAACGCGGGCGCGCGCCAGTGCATCTGCCAGAAAAGATTCTTTTGCGATTCCCAATCACGCAGAAATGAATCACCGATCATCACCTGCCGACCCGCGGCAAGCGCGACGAGCGCGACAATCAAGACAATACGAATTCTTTGAGGAAGCAATTCAAGCAAGCCCGCGATGAACAGACTCACACCGAGCATGAACGACATCGTGAAGCGGCTCGCGGGAAAAGCAAGGCTCACATCAAGTGTTGCAATCCAGTACGGACCGCCGCTCAAGATCATGGCAATAAAACCGATCCCAATTGCCCAGCAGGCTGGGCGTTTATCGGTTTGATCTTTTGTGCCAGCAAAGAAAATAAAGACCAGCGCGCCGACAACAACAACGACAGCGACATACATCAACGTGGTCAGCGGACCATCCAGCGCGATGCTGGGAAATAAAAAGATGGCGCTGAACGCCTGCGCAACGACCAGCCATAAATCTGAAAGGATATTTTTTACGAGATCAAATATCGCCCCCAGCGGGTTGGCGCGCAACTCGGAGAAGAACACATTCTGATATGCCAGATTCGTGAAGATAAACGTACGATACAAAATATTTGCGATGAAGACGAGCAGATAAGGCAACCAATGAAAAAACGCACGTCGGGCAATGTGGAAAAATCTTTCATCTTGTGCCGTTTGAAAAAGAACATAATAGATGAGGACAGCACGAACCAGTTCGAGCGAATAGAAATATTCGAGCATCCACAGGTTCAACGCCGAAAGAATCAGCCCAATGACGGTGAACTGCCAATAGTGGGCGGGCGTCTTCATCGCTCGAATCATCAAAAGATACGATGCGAAAAAGAAACAGATGACGATATAAAAATGAGTGGTGAGGAAGGAAGCCCACTGCAAATTGTATCCAGGATACAAAAGAAACAACAACCCAACAACCATTGCCATCTGTTCCCGGTCGTGCCACAGTTCGCGCACGAGTTGCCACAAAAGCACCGCGCCAAGCCATCGCCAGAGAATGGAAAAGATTTGCCAAACCATTGGCACAGGGGGAAGCACACTCGATGTGATTTGGTACAACACCGCCCACACGGGCCGCGCCGTTGAAAAATATTTTGTCAGCGCTTCGCGCCCCAACTCGTAGCGGATCCATGACATCGGCAGGTCGTCCCAATAGAATCCGTGACGCCAGAAGAGCAAGCCATACGCGAGGAAAGACACTCCCAACAGCATGGCGGGAACCGCCCAGCGTGAGGATCTGATGTCCTTGAATTTCACGGACAACGGCTGCATGGAGAATCTCTGTGAAGGCGTCATTACCTGAACTGATTATAACTTCATAGAATCAACTCGATGCGCTGGCGCTCATAACGTCCTTCGCGAAAAACGTATTTTGCCTGATAGCCCATGGACGACAACAGGCCGATACTGACCTCGTTGCCAAGTTCCTGACTGCCCAACACGCGCTTATATCCCGCCGCGCGGCTTGCATCATGGAACTCTTGCATGAGCGCGCGTCCCAGTCCCTGACCGCGCGCCTGAGGATCAACACTCATGTACACCACCTCGATGGCATCCGTTTCATCAGCAATCTGCTTCGATAAGGTGAGCGATGAAACGACTGCCTGCCACAACACCCCGGGGCGTGTGAATAACAATCGAATGCATTGCACTGCAAACCAGGGAATGGATTTTGTTATTTGCGAATTTAGTTTGTCAGGCTTTGGCGTGCCCAACACATAGCCGATCAACACGCCCTTTTCTGAGAGCGCATAGAAGCCGATCACGAGAGGGTCGCTGACAGCGAGTTGAAAGTAACGGAGCACGAACGGAAACCCCATATCTGAAAGCAGTGTGTGCAATGCTGATTCGTGCAATTTCGCCATCGGAACGATCAACGCCGGGGCGATTTTGCGGATAGGATAAAGTTGGTATGTCATCCGGTAGTACCTTTCAAGCCAGTCCTTTAATAAGGAAGGGACCCAGCATTTTCACAACAACGGCTGGCAATCGTTTCCACATCCAAATGGCAAACTGAAATTTGGGACTCTTCTGATTCAATTCAGGGAGGCGCCCGCCTTTGGGAAGGTAATACCAATAGGCGAGCGGCACTTTGCGCGGCTTCCACTTCATCTTGAAGGTTTCGTTGCCTGAGCCGTTCAAACTGCGACCCATATCGCAGATCTGAATCCCTTTTTGGCAATAATGTTCCAAAAGATGCCAATGCAAACATTCACCTGCATAGTCCGGGCGAAACTTGTGCAGGATATTCGCGTGTAAATTCGTAGCAGTCGCTCCGTGATAGGCAAGCACTGCGCTCCCAACCAAGGAGCCCTTTGAATCTTTCGTGACAACAAATTCCAGGTTTTCACCAAGCAGGGTTGCCATCCTCCGCAGATATTGTTTTGAATGATACGGTGAGCCAAGCTCGTGCATACTGCGCGATAGAGCTTCGTAGGTTTCATCCAGCAGTTCGAGGTGACCAAATTGGACTTTGAATCCCTTCCTCAACGATTGACGCGTATGCTTGCGGTGTTGCGGACCAAAATTCTTCATCAGTCCTTCGGGGTTGGCTGGGAGGTCAATCAAATAGGTGGAATAAAGCGGGTTTTGAATCCATGCCGAAGGAGGCGTGTTGTTGTCTTCAACAAATCGAACGACGGCATATTCAACGGCTATTTCATTTGCAAGCATGTGTGCTTCCTTCAAGAGCGCGTCGCGCGCTTCAATAGAGGAAAACGCAAACCCGCCAAATGATCCAAACGGAGATGTCGCAAGATAATTTCCAAAAACGGGGTGACGAACGTAAGTGAGAACAAGGATGCCTGCTGTTTTATTATCTTGCAGGGCTTCAAAACGATACGTTTCGTAACCATAAATTTCTCGAACCAATCGAGACCAGGAATCCAGCGCTGTGAACGTGGCGGCAGATGTGAGCGAATCTGGGAAAGTCAGCGTTTTCTCAGCGGATAACTTTCTTACTTGAATATTACTCATTCGATGCAACGATTTCTTCAAGATACGTCCCAAGTGGGGAAACTGGAAAATTCAGCAGGAGATCACGCAGGAAGGGAGACTTGTCCCAGAGGAAAGGCACAAAGAGGGGATTCCGGATCAGGTCACGCGTAAGGCGGAGTGAGGAGCCAGGACTCACCAGTTCGTAAGGATGCATGATGATGACGGGGCTTTGTCCGCGTTTCAGTTCGTCTTCGATGATGGAGAGAATCCTGCGAGCCATCAAGCCGATGCTGAAACTCGAACCGTACGGGAATTCGCCATTCAATAAAAGTTTGAAAGAGAAATCGCGCGGGGCAACATAATTTTCATGCGCATCGCGCATACGCCGCGTGCTGACGGGAATCTCCCACACATTTCCCTTTTTCAACAACGTGCCCGCAGGCGCATAGATGGACGAACTGTATCGAAAGCCAAACGACTCAAGAAGCGGATACGCATCTTCACTGATTCCAATCATCGGCGCGCGATAGCCCTGCACTTGATATTGTTTGCACCACGCGGACGAATCGCGCAAATCATGGGCAAGTTGACTCACGTTTACAAGCGGGCGATGAAACTGGCAATGCAGTCCAAGTTCATGACCTGCCGCAACAATTTTTTGTGGGACTTTGGGATACCACTCCGCAATTTCGCCAACCAGATAAATACTTGCTTTCGATTCACTTAACTGCTCGAGAATAGGATCAAGCGCGCGCAATGTGAATCCGCCGTCCATGTCGCGGCGGGTCTTCACATCCGTGATCCGGTCATAATGACGGAACAAGGCGAAGACGGGTTCGTAATCAATGCTCAACAAAACGCGGGGAGAAATAGTCATCGGTGTTGGATTGTACTTCACGATATAAAACAACGGGTAGTCGCTCAAACACCGAACAACTACCCAACTAGAACTCATCTCCAAACCACCATGTCACTCCGAGGGAGCGTTCCCTTCGACAGGCTCAGGACAGGCTTTGCGACCGAAGAGTCTCGTACTTTCGGGAGGAGAGACCCTTCGCTATCGCTCAGGGAGACATTTTTGAGATGACTTGTAAAAAACTATCCAACCATAAAACTATCTGACTATCCTAGTCCCTGTTTCGCCCTTTAGCGCGCGCCCGATATTTTCGGGGTTGGTAATCAACGCGACTTCGCCGCCATTTTCCAGATACATGATCGCGGCTTGAATCTTCGGCGCCATCGAACCTTTGGCAAAATGTTTGCCTTCTTCAAGATACGCCTTCGCTTCGGCAAGGGTCATTTGATCGAGCCATTGTTGATCGGGCTTGCCGAAGTTGATGGCAACTTTTTCAACAGCCGTCGCGATGATTAACATGTCAGCATTGATGGAACTCGCCAGTAGTGACGAAGCAAAATCTTTATCAATGACTGCCGCCGTGCCAATCAGTTCACCATCCCCGCGATCCACCACCGGGATTCCGCCGCCGCCCACTGTGATGACCACCTGCCCCGCGGCGAGCAACAACCTGACCGCGTCCAACTCGACGATTTCTTTCGGCAAAGGGGATGCGACGACTCTTCTCCAGCCTCTGCCTGCATCTTCGACGACAGACCAGTTCATCTCCTTTTCGCGTCGCTTCGCCTCGGCTTCGTCCATGAAGGAGCCAATCGGTTTCGTCGGTTTCTTGAACGCAACATCCTCTTTATCAACCAAAACTTGAGTGACGATTGTGCAGGCTTTTTTACTGATCTTGCGTTTGAAGAATTCATTGCGTAACGCCTGTTGCAATTCATAACCGATCGCGCCCTGCGAATCCGCGCCGCACACATCGAGCGGCACTTCGTGCATCCCCTCCACCTTCGCGGCGATCTCGGAACGGCGCAGGATGAACCCAACTTGCGGTCCATTCCCGTGACCGATTGCCAAATCCCAGCCCGCTTCGATCATATCCGCCAGATGAACGGCAGTTTCTCGAAGCGCGGCTTCCTGATCTTCAACAGACACATGTTTGTCGTCCTTGATGAGGGCGTTGCCGCCAATGGCGACGACTGCTAGTTTAGTCATATAGTCTCCTAGTCTTATAGTTCGATGGTCTTGTAGTCATTTGGTCACATAGCCGAACAAATCAAAGACCATCCGACTATGTGACGATCAAACTATTCGACTAACTAACTCATCGTTAACGCCATCACGGCTTTTTGCGCGTGCAGGCGATTCTCGGCTTCGTCGTAGACGACTGAATGTTTGCCGTCAATCACACCGTCCGTGACTTCGAGTCCGCGGTCGGCGGGGAGACAGTGCATGTAGATGGAGTCCTCTTTCGTGAGACCCATGCGGCGTTCATCGGTGATCCATGATTTATATTTGTCAATCAGGGCTTTGCCTTCTTCTTTACCAGTTGTAGTCAGCAACGGACCCCACGACTTGGGATACACAACATCCGCATCCTTGAAGGCTTCATCCATGTTATCGGTGACATCGAAACCGACACCGTATTTCTTCGCGTTGTCTTTTGCCTGTTGCATAATCTCTGGCATGAGTTTGAATTCGGGCGGATGCGCCAGCACCACGTCACAACCGAAGCGGGTCATTTGCAGAATCAGGGATTGCGGCACAGAAATTGGCTTGCTGTATGAGGCAGCATACGCCCACGAAACAACAACTTTCTTTTTCTTCAGGTCTCGTCCCTTCTTTTCGATGACGGTCATAATGTCCGCAAGGCATTGGAAAGGATGATACACGTCGCATTGCATGTTGAGGATGGGCGCACGGCTGGCTTTGGCGACATCATTGATGTACTGATTTCCATATTGCCAGTCGCATTGACGGATGGCGATGCCGTCGAAGTAACGACCAAAAATTTCGCCAATTTCCTTCGCCGTATCGCCGTGTGAAATTTGAGTCGTCTCGCTGTCAATGAACGCGGCATGACCGCCGAGTTGCGCCATGCCCGCTTCGAACGATCCACGTGTGCGCGTGGAGGTGAAAAAGAACAGCATGGCAAGGACCTTATCACGCAGGAGCGCGTGCGGTTCGCCCAGCGCGCGCTTGCGCTTCAAATCCCAGGCCACGTCCAGTACGGTTTCGACTTCCTCTTTGGTGAAGTCCAGATCGCCGATAAAGTCGCGTCCACGAAAGTTGGTTTGCATAATTTAATCTCCTTTGTTTGTAGTTTTTCTGTTTCACCTGGTGGTCGAGTAGGGCCGTGTTCGTCGGCTCGTATCGAGACCACACCATGAAATTTCATGTTTACTTGTTATGCTTTGGTCTCGATACGGGCAGAGAAGATCACTCTGCCCTACTCGACCAACAAATTATATAGATACTCTCAATATTTCAGCGTTTATAAATTTGTCATCCTCCCAAAACAATTTTATTCCTTCGCAATATTCAAAATGCGATCCCCATTTGAAATGATCCGCATCGGGCAGGCACGCCACCGCGCCCAATTCGGCTACTCCGCCGTGATTGATGATCAGCGCGGCGCGCCCGTCGGCAAGGTAGTTCGCCAACTTGCTATACACAGCAACCAATTCATTCGCATAACGCGCGGCAGAACGACCTTCTCCGACAACTTCAGCATATCCTGCTAATGAAAGAGGCCAGGGCGCTTCGCGTTCTACATCATTACCAATCGCACTCATTAACTCGTTTTGTTCATTCATCCACGGCGAAGCCCATTGCAAGCGCGGTTTCAAATGCGCGCGGCAATGTAGATGTGACTACACGATCAAAGGGACCGAGATTTTGCCCCACCAGCCGCGCGAGAGTCACGCCCTGTTGATTCAGGTGAACACCAGGGTTGGAACGAATCGAGTGGCGGCGGATTTCGATGGTTTTCATTGTTGAGGTATACAGGTACACACGTGTTCATATGTTTACGTTATTACGTTATCAACGACGGCAATATCGCGTAAAACTCTGTTGCCTTCACCATATCTTCCAGCGAAACGGAATCGTTCACGGTGTGTGCGGTCTCTTCATCGCCGGGACCAAAGCCGATCGAGGGGATTCCCGCTTTGCCCGCCCAGTAGATGCCGTTGGTCGAGAAGTTCCACTTGCCGCTGGGGGCGGAGGGCAAACCTATTTGTTCACGCGCCAGCTGTCCCGCACGGACGAGCGCGTGATCTTCATCCAATGCCCACGCGGGGAAATATTTATCCACCGGGAAAACAAATCCGGTATAGGATGGGTCGTCGTAAAAGAGTTCTTCGAGTCTGACAGTGTCTTTGTATTCGGATGGGATCAACGCTTCGACCTGCGCCCGAACCTGCTCCTTCGTTTCACCAAACGTCATCCTGCGATCAATGAAGATGACCGCTTCATCCGGCACCGCGTTGATGGATGGCGTCTTGACGTGCAAATCGCTGACGGTGATCTTGCCGTGACCAAGAAACGGATGATCGCCAAGTTGCGGCTCGAGATCGCGGATGCCAGCGATAATGGGAAGTAATTTATAAATGGCGTTATCGCCGAGATGATTCGACGCGGCGTGCGCGCTTCGTCCCTTCGATGTGATCTTCATTTCAAGACGACCCTTGTGACCGCGATAGGTAAGCATCTTCGTCGGCTCGCCAATCACGACAAAATCTGGTTTGATGCCAGGGTCAACTTCAACAAAGGTGTTGGGAGCAATACCATCACATTCCTCTTCCATATTACAGAAGCAATATGCTGTCCAGCCATCGAGCAGACCGAGATCACGCGCCATTGCCAGACCGTAGATCATGCCAGGCGTTGATCCTTTTTCATCGCACGCGCCACGCGCATAGAGAACGCCATCTTCGATCTTGCCTTTGAAGGGGTCCCAACTCCAAGCTGTTGGATCACCAACTCCTACTGTGTCCACATGAGTATCAAAGACGATAACCTTATTGCCGTTGCCAATGCGACCAATCGTATTACCCATTTTGTCAAAACGGACTTCATCATAGGCGAGCTTCCTCATTTCCGCTTGGATACGCTCGCCGACCAGACCAATCTTAGATTCAAACGAGGGAATAGCAACGATCTCGCGCATGAACTGAATAATTTCTTCGCGCTTTTCTGCTACTTTTCGTTGTACGTGACTCACTATATCCGTCATATGTTCCTCCAAACAATTTAATTCAATTTGAACTTCTGGATACTACATTAGCTCTTACTGCTTCCATAGCTTGAATCCGCTTTCGATGCCGCAGATAAGGCGTCACCATATCGCAAAGTTGGAGTAATGTAGCTTTCTTCTCAGTTGCCAAACGCCATAAATCACGCTTGCTTGACAATTGAAACTGACTGATCCAAGTACCGGCTGGTCGAACTAATTTGGGCTCTGGAAAGTCCAACCCTAAATCAACTAATCTAACCCATGCCTGACGCAAAATACCTTTATCCCCTGAATCAACCTTGAAATAAGCCCTGCCACCGCTGACAATAAAACTTCCTTCTGCATCCAGATAACCGGCCCAAAATGAGGCGAACAGATCAGCGTCATTCAAAATCCATGGTTCAATTTCATCATGATGCGGCAATAGAAAATCAAATGAACGATTAAGATGAGCAGTAATCCCTGTACCGCGTCGCGCTTTTGGTTCACTAATCCAAATACCGCCATATTGTTCAAACAATTCCCGTACCAGGTCAATTTGTTCCTGATGTGTGCTTGTGCATCTAACACGGATAGCCCAGTTCCCTGCCTCAACGTGCAAATCGCCTAACCGAAATCCAATAAGATATGCCTTCCCATGTAAACTTCCGTCAAAGTCCTTTTTGGGATATTCATAAACCGAGCCTCCGGCAGGTCGTGCCTGGATACCACAAGCCTTCAAACGTTTATGTATGGTAACTGGACTACATTGATACTGTTCGGCAATTTCGGCAAATGTAAGTTGTTTTTCTATATATAGAGTATGAAGTTCTTCACAGGAAATATCGAATCCACGCTCCAATCGAGCAGCTTCAGACGCACTACGCACCTGTATGCCACACTCGTCCAAGCGGGTATAAATTGTTCGCACCGAACAACCAAATCGTGTGGCAATATTAGGGGCAGAAAGCAATTCTTCTGAATAAAGCCGTGCAATTTCTTCGCAGGGAATGTCGGTTCGCTTTATCATCACTCAACAAAACTCAAAAACTCTGTGCACTCTGTGGCTACGCATTTCCCACGCGGCGATTGACGTGGAAATGGAAATAGCCGGGGATAAAATAACTCACCGAGTAATCCACCACCGTGCTTTTGGAATCGAACAGGCGCGATTCAAAACGCAATAGCACATCATCGCGCTGGATCTCGAGCGGCTTGGCTACTTCAGAAGGCGCGTTGGTGGCGCCGATCACTGCACGTGAGACACTTAATTTGTCGCCGCGACCAATCAAAAAGTCCAGGACGGAACCGCTGAAATTGGCGGGCAAAGCATCAGGCTTGAGAATCGATTCGGGCAGGGTGTCAATCAGATAGGCGGCGGGGCGCCCATCGATGCGCATCACGCGTCGGATGCGTGTGAGGCGGGTCCCATCCGAGACACCGAGGCTCGTTGCCATATCCTTATCCGCTTCAATTTGTTCAATGTACAAGTCGCTGATGGTGATCTCCAACTTCATGCGGCGCGCCATCGTCTCGAGACTCTCCAGCACTTCAAGCCCGGCGTCAATCACAGGCACTTTGCCGACCACATACGTGCCAGAACCCTGTCGCCGGCGAATGATGCCCTGGGTTTCAAACGAGCGCATTGCTTCACGCAAGGTGGTGCGCGAAACGCCCAGTTGTTTTGCCAGTTCGGGTTCGTTCAACAAGCGTTGACCCGCGGGCGTACGCGCGATCAACTTGGCAAGATCGGCTTGCAATCGTTGAAATGGAAAATTAGCCATGGTTCTCCAATACAGGGATAAAACTAAATTTAGTCACATCCACCAGACCCATATCTGAAATTCGCAACTCAGGGATCACGACCAGTGCGAGCAAGGATAACTGCATATTCGGGTTATTCAAATTACAGCCGCAGGATATAAAACCTTTCAGGATGGTGTCCGCTTTGCCCGCAACGACATCCGCTTTTTCAGTGGACATCAAGCCCGCGATCTTCAACTCGACCTGACCGATAACCTTGCCATCTTTGACGACAACCTGACCGCCCCCGCTTCGCGCCAAACTGTTGCCTGCCACCGCCATCGACGCGTCATCCGTGCCGACGACGATCATGTGATGCGAGTCATGCGCGACGGTGGATGCGATCGCGCATTTCGCGGTAAACCCAAACCCGCTGACGAGTCCCATCGTGATTCCGCCTGTGCCTTTGTGCCGTTCGACGAGCGCGATCTTCGCCAGGTCGCGTGAGATGTCTGCTTTGATTTCATTGTTTACAGGTTCAAGGTTGAAGGTCAAATGTCGTGTGGCAGCGTGGTTCTCGATCACTCCGATCACGTTGGCTTTGAGTGGACCCTCACCCCGGCCCTCTCCTTTGAAGGGAGAAGGGGATTCAAGGCGGAAATCATCCTCTTTCAATTTTCTTTTCAAATGAACAGAATTCGTTGCCCACGAGGGATACCTAAATTTTGGCAAACTCACTTTCCACTTTCCATCTTCCGCGATCACTTGTCCTTTTGCAATGACCAAATCCGCCTTGAAATTTTTCAAGTCCTCAACTAGCACCACATCCGCCCAGCGACCAGGGGCGATCATGCCCATTTCTTTTGACAGACCAAAATGCTCGGCAGTGTTGATCGTCATCATTTGGATGGCGATTATCGGTTCGAGTCCCTGCTTGATGGCGTGACGCAGGACACGATCCATGTGACCGTCGTGAGCTAACGTGCCCGCGTGCGAGTCATCTGTGACAAGAAGGAAATGACGCGGGTCAAGTTTCTTTTCGATGATCGCTCCTACCTGCGAAGCGACATCGAACCATGAAGAACCATATCGCAGCATTGCCTTCATGCCTTGCCTTACACGTGCTACAGCATCTTCAAGACGAGTCCCTTCATGGTCGTCTTCTGCGCCGCCCGCGACGTACCCATGAAACGGGATTCCAAGATCGGGCGAAGCGTAATGCCCGCCAATGGTTTTGTTCGCCGCGTGCGTAATGGACATTTCATCCAACATTTTTTTATCGCCCATGAGCACGCCGGGGAAGTTCATCATCTCGCCCAAGCCGATGATACCTTTCCATTTCATCGCGGTCGCAACCTCTTTCGGACCGATATGCGCGCCGGGCGTTTCAAGCCTGGGAGCGGACGGTACGCACGAAGGCATTTGCACCCACACATGGATGGGTTGCTTCAATGCTTCGTCCACCATCAACTTGACGCCGCGCAAACCAAAGACATTCGCGATCTCATGCGGGTCAATGAACATGCCGGTCGTGCCGCGCACTGCCACCGCGCGCACAAACTCAGTGACAGTGCACATGCCCGATTCAACGTGCATGTGCCCATCGAGCAAACCGGGGACAAGATAACGTCCCTTCGCATCAATCACTTTTGTTTTCTTGCTAATAGTATGATGCGCATTGTCACCAACATACGCGATGTGACCGTCTTTGATAGCGATATCGGTGTTCGGGATAATCTCGCCTGATTGAACGCTCACCCACTGACCGTTACGAATCACAAGGTCAGCAGGGACGCGTCCCATAGCAACGTCAACGAGGGAACGGGTTAGTTTTGTGGAGGAAGGCATAGGTTCTCCGTCAAATGTAGACAGGTAAACAAGTAGACAGACATTATCGAATTGATTGAGTCAAAACGCTATAAGCAAGCATGACAACAAATAATGTGTAAGGCCCAATGGGCAACCAAGCAAGCCACATCTTGTTGTACCGTACAGCAATCGCCGAACCGAAATGTCCCAGCGAGAGGAGAAGACCAAGCAAGCGGGAATCGAGCAGTCCGCCGAGGTAAAGGAACGCAAAGGGGAGAACAAGAATTCCAGCGATTATGATTATCTTAAATTTTTTCGTTATTAGTCCGGCAAGCCAAGCGAGCAAGGATGCGATCAACGCGGGCCAGCCGATGAAGATAATGACGATGATATCAAGCATAGTTTTTAGTGTGTCATTGCGAGTGGCGCCTCGGCGCCACGTGGCAATCTCAAGTAACCATTAGACAGAAAATTACATGACACAGCGCTTCGACTGCGTGGCGCCACGGCGCCACTCCGCTCAGCGCGAGAGTAATCTTTTCGCCGCTTTGTTGTGTTTCTCGATCAATTTCTGTTCATCAACTGTGACTAAATTTCCTTCTTTCACAACGAATTTACCGCCGACGACTGTGTAATCTGCATTGACGGGTTGTCCAAAGACGACAGCCGAAACGGGATCATGCATCCCAGCGAAACCAAGTTTGTTCAAATTGATTGCAAAGAAGTCGGCGCATTTGCCGGGTTCGAGGGAGCCAATATCTTTTCGTCCAAGAACCGCCGCGCCGCCGCGTGTGCCGAGGTAGAGGGCTTCGCGGGCGGTCATTAACGCCCTTACCCCTTGACCTTCTCCCTCACCCCTAACCCCTCTCCCGCTAGGAGAGGGGGACGGACTGGCAGAGAAACCAGTGATACCTTCTTTGACGCGCGCGAGCAACATTGCATTGCGGACTTCGGCTAACAGGTGCGAGGCATCGTTCGAGGCGGAGCCGTCCACGCCGAGACCGACGTTGACGCCTGCTTTACGATATTCTTTGATGGGAGCGATGCCAGAGGCGAGGCGCATATTGGAGGTGGGACAGTGCGCCACGCCGCAGTTATGTTTGGCAAAGACTTGAATCTCCTCCTCGTTGACCCAGACCGCGTGCGCGAACCAGACGTCGTCGCCGACCCAGTCCACTTGTTGCATGTACCCGACAGGACGATGTCCGAATTTCTGTAAACAAAATTGTTCTTCGTCTTCGGTTTCGGCGAGATGGGTATGAAGATAGACTCCATATTCACGCGCGAGTTTGGCGGATTGCTTCATCAAGTCGGTGGTGACGCTGAACGGCGAACAGGGCGCCAAAACAATTTGCACCATTGACCCCATTTTCGCGTCGTGATATTTTTCGATGAGACGTTGTGAGTCTTTGAGGATGTTGTCTTCGGTATCCACTACGCTATCGGGTGGGAGTCCGCCCTGCGATTCGCCGAGACTCATCGAGCCGCGCGAGGCGTGGAGGCGGAGTCCGATTTCGGAAGCCGCGGCAATTTCATCGTCCAGTTTTGAACCGTTTGGAAAAAGGTAGAGATGGTCGGAAGCCGTCGTACATCCAGACAGGGCAAGTTCCGCGAGCGCGGTTTGAGTCGAGGTAAAAATATCGTGGGGCGTGAGGCGCGCCCAGATGGGATAGAGGGTCTTGAGCCAGTTGAAGAGGTTGGCGTCCTGCGCGGCAGGGACGGCGCGCGTGAGGGTTTGGTAGAAGTGATGGTGCGTGTTGACGAGACCCGGCAGGACGACATGACCCTTGAGGTCGAGGATTTCATCGGCGGTGGCGGGAAGTTCGGACATGGATCCGACTTCTTCGATGAGCCCGCGGCGAATAAAAAGACCACCGTCGGGAATTTCCCGTTGATGGTCATCCATGGTGAGGAGGTGGGCGTTTTTGATGAGGAGGGTGGACATGGGGGAATGGTAAATAGTAATTGGTAATTGGTGGAGTGGAGAATTAGAGAATTGGAGTTTGAGGAATGTAATTGGTAATTGGAGGTGGTCGAGTAGCCCCGAATGGTTTTAGAGGGGCGTATCGAGACCAGAGTGGAGAATTGTCTAGTTGTCTGACAAATCGAAGTGTAGCAAAAAAGGAGGAGGATGTCAAATATTTCATTTAGTCGAATACAGAATAACGGCTCTAGCCACTACATTAGGGTAAAATTAATCTATGACAACACAATTAGCATTAGCCTTTTATGAAAAAGAAGTAGTTACTTTAGAGAAAAAACATAATTCTGAGTGGGGTACATTTAAAGATAGTCTACGAGCACCAATTCATAGATGGTTTACATATCCTGCTGGTTTTTCTTACAAAGCAGTCGAACACTCAATAGATAAGTATGAGGTTGTTCAAGGTCAAACAATATACGACCCATTCATGGGTTCAGGCACAACCAACCTTACAGCAAAAACATTAGGCATTAACTCTGTTGGCACAGAAGCCCATCCATTCGTTTATCGGATTACTAGAGCAAAACTAAACTGGGATATCGAACCTGAGTCTGTAAAAACTTTCGTGGAACTAGTTCAGAAAAAACTTGCTAACAAATCAAAAGCTTTACAAACAAAAAAACTTCAAAGCGAATTTCCTGAATTGATTTTAAAGTGTTATGAAGAAAAAACACTTTACGATCTCTGGGCGTTAAGGGAATTGATCTTCGAAAATTTAAATAATGACGACATCCAAGACTTTTTCTTCGTTGTTGTTACTGCCATGCTAAGAAATGTCTCTATTGCCGCAACAGGATGGCCATACATTGCCCCAAACAAAGTAAAAACATCGTCGATTAATAAAGATGTCTTAGCTGAGTTTGTGTCACTAGCTAACCAGATGGCAGGCGATATTCGAGCGATTAAGCTATGGTCAAAAGGCAAATACAAGCAATCAGAGCACAACTTGATAAATGGAGATTCTAGAAACACAGAAGGCTATATTCAGGATAAGTCTATAGATCATGTATTTACATCTCCTCCTTACTTAAACAACTTCGATTACGCAGACAGAACGCGGCTTGAATTATATTTTTGGGGTCAAGCTAAATCTTGGGGAGATATTAGCGAAAAAATCCGCGCTGTATTAATGACATCGGCAACTACCCAAATAAATCGGGCCGATGCTAAATATGAAATTGCGGGTGATTTCTCAAAAGAGTGTCCTCAAACCACTAGGTTCTTAGCCGAGAATATTGAAAAACTCGCAAAAATCCGAAAAACAAAAGGCGGAAAGAAAAGCTACGACTTAATGGTAGCAGGATATTTTAACGATATGTATCTAATTATTAAAGACGTATACCGAGTCATGAAACCTAATACGAAGGCACTTTTTGTATTAGGCGACTCCGCGCCATATGGCATCCATATTCCAACCGACAAATTAATTGGCGATATCGGAGTTAGCATTGGCTTTAATGATTACGAAATAGAAATTCTTAGAGCACGCGGAGATAAATGGAAAGCCAATCCGCAACGACACAGCATCCCATTACGGGAAGGTGTCGTCATTCTAAGCAAGTGAGGATTTCATGGCAAACGATAATCAGCATGGCAAAGCCAGTCACGTTGGGCAAACAATTGGTGAAGCCCTTGAAAATGTTGTCATTAAGTTCATTAAGTCATATTTGAAAAAGAATCATCCAGAATATGTAATCCTTGATCCAGAACAGGGAAAAAAGTTATTGACTTTGGACATGCCGGGCGGTATTAAAAGACAACTTGATACTGTTGTTGCACCAATAAACTCTGACGATCCTGTGGCACTACTTGAAACTAAATGGTTGAAAGATGGTCGCCACGGGAACGACAAGGGAGCTTGGATATTGCAACTGCGCGAGGTAAGAAGGAATTACCCAACTGTACGTGGAGCAGCAGCAATTCTAGCTGGGTTTTGGAATGAAGGCTTTAGAGTGCTTTTGAAAAATCAAGGTGGAGGAATTGAAATGATTTTAGTAGCCACCGACGAAGAAATATATAAATCATTACAACCTTATCTTGATAAAACTTTGGGAAATAAGTCCTTCGAGTTGAATGCAAAGCAAATACGAGGTCGTTTTCCAGAAAAACATGTTGAAGTTTTTGACAATTTTCTAATTGCATTTCGGGATTCAGGTGAGTTATACAAGTTGGCAAAGACTTGGCTAAGTTTTAATAGAGTTATTGAACCCACTAATGAAACTATAAACGGAAAAACTCTTATCCGAAGAGCATTGGATACTTTGCTTCAGCCTCTACCCAAGAACCCCAAAGTCAGCAATTTTGAAATTACATTGGAAATTGAAACTGGCAATTTAATATACAAGAACTTCAATGATTTAGAAGAATTGCTCGACTTCATACAAAACAATGCTCAAAATCCAGACAAAATCAGAGAGCTAATCAGCCCTAAAAAGCGCACAAAGAAAATTGAGGAGCAGGCGGGATTTTATTCTACCGAAAATGATGACGATGATTGGTAATATTATTTTCCGTCCTCACAGCAAGTTTTGATTCCTGCGCGCAGGGATAAGCGGATTGGGTGGGGGTTCTCCCTCACCCCAGCCCTCTCCCCCAGGGAGAGGGGGGTACGCGCCTAGAAAAAAGATATAATCACCAAATATGACTACCAGTATAAAACGCCACAAAGTTCAACACTCGATTGATGAATATACCTTCCCCACAGAAGTTTATATTCACGATGTACGATTCGACGATAAACACATGCACGTCGAGTTGACAGATGGACGCGTCATCTCGATCCCATTGTGGTGGATGCCCACGATCCATAACGCATCCGCTGAGGACCGCAACAAGTTTGAGATCAACCAAAGCCGCACGATGATCATTTGGGATCCTGACAAATGCGGAATCAATGATGAAATCAGTATTGCGGATTATCTTGGACCAACAAGGGATGAACTTGGGAAGGCAACACCAGTCTATTCTCAAAAGGAATCCCAAAAGCAAATCGCGGAAGGAAAGACCAGGAAGCAATGAGATAATCCCCGCCTCACGGCGGGGATTTTTATTCAGATCATTCAGTCAGCGCGGCTTGAAGAGAATTAATTTCCGCCCATCGTTACAGTCAACTACGCTGTTGATTCACTCACGGTGAGCCTGCTTTTTTCGAGCAGGAGACCGATCTCGCGCAGGGCTTCTGAAACCGTCATGCCTTCCACCATCGCCCATTCCTGGCAGAGTACTTCCTGCGTAGCGCGGAAGAAAGCCGCGATCGTCCCATTCAACGACTTATTTTCGCCGTACGCATACAGATCCCGGACAACTTCACAATGGGCAGTGATCGTCCCCTGCTTGAGGCGAGCCGACAAATCAGATTGGCGCGAGCGCGAATCCTCGGAAAGAGGCGAGGGATGAGACCCAAGGATCTTTCGGCAACGGGCAATTTCGCTTTTCACGGTCACTTTGCGCAACCCAAACGTTTGCTGTTCCAAAGGCACCCACACGGTACTGCCGCCCGGAATGGAGACTTCGTAATACTGCCGCATCATTCCCGGCTCAAATTCCCGTTCTTGCAGGTTAGCCACCCGCCCCACCCCATACTGCGGATGAACCACATTATCGCCAATTTTGAATGTCATATCTGTCTCCTCAGAAGGACAACCACATCGAAAAATGAAGCCGCCAACCCATAATGGGGTTGACGGCGTTAAGCGCACATAACCTGTTATAAGACTATCTCAGTATATCACACCCGATCAGCTCCATTAGCGGCAAAGCGAAACATTATATGGCTTTCTCAAAGCCCAGAATTATGTTTCTCTCCCGAAGACATCGGGACGATGTGAGGGAGCGTTCTTCAGCGACCGAAGAGTCTCGCACGTTTTCGTAGAGATGCTTCGGGTCAAAAACCGCCCCTCAGCATGACATACCTCCGTTTGCAGGCTACTTCGAGCAGCACATAGGTCTAAATTCCATTGCTTTTCAGTTTTAACGATTGAACTCTCCTCAAATTGGATTATCATTCTCAAATAGATTGCAGGTAGGAAAAGCAATCTTCAATCCTTTTCCATCAGGGCGCTCATGCTGAACAGCCTCAAAAAAACCTACAACGACTTTCCTCCCCTTTTCTGGGTCATTGTTGTCACTCTCTTCATTGACGCCATCGGCGGCACGTTACTATTTCCATTCTTTGCCTTATATATCACACAAAAATTCAGTGTCGGCATGACGCAGGCAGGCATCCTCATCGGCATGTCGTCCCTGTTCGGGTTGGTGGGAAGCGTCATCGGAGGCGCACTCACAGATAAATTCGGGCGCAGGCGTTTGATCCTGTTCGGTCTCGTGTTCAGCGCGTTGAGCAGTCTCTTGTTCGGTCTCGCGTCTGATGTGAAAACCCTTTATGTCCTGGTCGTTTTTGTGGGTCTGCTTTCGCGAGTCGCGGGTCCTGCGCACGATGCGATGATGGCGGATATTCTGCCTGAGTCCAAACGGCAGGAAGGATTCGGGATTACGCGCGTCGCCTTCAACTTTGCCTGGATCTTCGGAACGGCTCTCGGCGGACTGATCGCGGCTCGCTCCTTCCTGGCATTATTCATCATTGACGCGATCCTGAGCATGGTCGTTGCCATCATCCTGTTCCGTTTACTTCCCGAAACCAAACCTGTGGCTCAGGATGTGGAAAAGAAAAACGAATCCCTGCTCACCACAGTGGCAGGTTATCGAATCGTGCTACGCGACCTGGCTTACATGGGCTTCACGCTTGCGGGGATGGTCGCCCTGATCGTGTACCAGCAACAATATAGTTCCCTCCCCGTTTACCTGCGGGACGTTCACGATATAAGTTCCAAAACCTACGGTGTGATGTTATCCATCACGGGGTTGGAGGTGGTGATCTTTCAATTCTGGATCAGCCGCACGATCCGCAAGTACCCTCCATTTCTGATGATGCTATTCGGCACGCTGTTCTTTATCGCCGGGTTTACCATGATCGGTTTTGTGGGAGGGACTGCCCTCTTCCTCCTTGCAGTCATCATCATAACGATTGGTGAGATGATTGTCTTCCCCACCAACCAGGCAATAGCCGCCAATTTCGCCCCCGCAGACATGCGCGGGCGTTATATGGCTGTCTACGGTCTCGCCTGGAATATTCCCGCCACGATCGGTCCTGCCGCGGCAGGTCTCATACTCGATCACTATGATCCGAATCTTCTGTGGTACATAGGCGGAATCCTGTGCGCGGTTTCGGCAATCAGCTTCTACGGCCTGCACCTCTGGCTGGGGGCACAAAAGCGTTTCGCACCCACACAGGATAATGTGTAGCGGACGTTCTCTACGTCCGCTTATAGAATCGACATCAAAATTATCAACACTCCTTAAGCAGTCTGCAATCCCGAAGGCGGTGCATTGAGCCTGTCGAAATGGATGGAATGATTCTAGTTTTGAAACCAACACGCGAAATAATCCCGAAGGCGATGTGTTGAGAGTGTCGAAACAGATGACATGATTTGCGGTCATTTATGACACCTCTACGGGGTTTGATCATCATTCTTAACCAAATATAAACATTCACTCCTTCGGAGTTATTCCTGCGTAAGGTCACATAATCAGTACTTCACGAAAGGGTTTCGTAGTGGCGACTTTAGCCGCTTTTTGCCGGAACGACTAAAGTCGTTACTACGCTTTCGTGATCTACTGATAATAATCGAATGGTACATTCCCTTCCCTGACAGCATTTTTCAGAAATTGATAGCCTCTGTATAGACTCTGAGAGTCTCCGCCATGTATGCTTGGGGCAAATCTTACCCGGAGGTGCTGAATGAAAACAATTTCCATATTTCTTGCACTGGTCAATTCACTGCTGGCAGGGCTATTGCTCGCCGCAAGCCTCAGCGGCAGTGAAATCCGTCAAGCCGCGGCGTGGTGGCTGTTGACCAAAATCTTCGCCGCGCTATTCGTCATCCTTATCGGCGCGCTGACTTTTCTAGGGAGCATCCGATCCATCACGGCGGGCGTTTTACCGCTGGGCAGTTTGTTCCTCGTCGCCCTCGGCGCGGCGACCATCGTGTGGACGATCCACCTCTCGATCATGAGCGGCGACATGGAATTCTATATGGTCGTGTATGGAGGAAGTCTCATGATGCAAGGCATGACGTCCCTGCTTGGGTTCGCGGGTGATTCGAGAAATTTAATCACATCCTGATTTTTGAGTACAATGAGGAGATGAAAAACAAACAGCTTCATCTCCTCATCCTGTTCATTCTGTTGACTCAGTCATGCGGTTTAAGCAATGGAGGAGAACCCGCTTCTCCCTCCGCCGCGCCTGTTGACTCCTCAACAAGTATTCCCCTCACTGAGACATTTACCCCCCTACCTCCAACACTGACTATCACCCCACTTCCAACAAACACACCACTACCAACCGAAACCGCCACGTTGACTCCCATCCCCACGGTTGAAAGCCTCAAAGCAACCGTGACCGCGGATAAATTAAGTTGCCGTTACGGTCCCGGCGCGGAATATCTCTACCTCTACGCCTTGAATGCAACTGCAAACATAAAATTGATCGGGCGCACCGACGCGAACAACTGGGTCTGGGTGGATGGCACAAGTAGATGCTGGGTTCATTCAAAGTTTCTTGAGATACAGGGCGATCCAAAGTCCCTGCCAATTGTATATCCGGGACTTAAATTGCCAGTATCTCCATATTATCCGGGACCGAGTTGGGCAAACACCACGCGCAAGGAAAACAAAGTTGAAATCACCTGGGAGGCTGTTCCCATCAGCCCGGGAAAATACGAAGATGAGTTCATGCACCAATACATTATCGAAGTGTGGCGCTGCGAAGCCGGGAATATTATTTTTGAAACGCTTGGCACGAACTTCCCGTTCATCACGGTTGAAAACGACGAAGCCGGTTGCAATATCCCTTCGCATGGACTCGTCTATGTGCAGGAAAAGCACGGCTATGGAGGACCGGTGGAGATTCCGTGGCCGAGTCCCTGATTGAAACAGAACCCGCCTCCGGCTTGGAAGGAGGCGGGTTTCATTTTTTGTAACATCCCCATCCATTGACATCCAATTGAACAGGAGTAGAATCGCCATAATTAATCCGCCCATTTGACATAAAGATTTTGATACCCACCTTGTGCTGAACGTTGATTTGCGTAGATCAACGTTTTCAAAATATCCATCACAAAGAGGAGAGTGTGTATGAATAAGACAGTCCGGTATCTTTTTTCTGACATGGTTGTGCTGACCCTGATCCTAGGGTCTATGGCGATGGCGCCCGCCGCGCGTTCAGAGGCTTCGATCCATCTGAAGGGCGGCGTTTTCGTTCCCGCGCAAAGCGATTTCGCCGCGCAGGGGAGTCAGAAATACTTCATCGTCCAGTTCGCAGGACCCGTTCAACAAGCATGGAAGGATGCATTGACCGCGGAAGGCGCGGAAGCGCTGGAGTACGTCCCGGACTTCGCGTTCAAAGTCCGCATGAATCCTTCGATTGCGAAACGCGTTGGGCAGAAGAATTTTGTCAGCGCGGTGGTTCCTTTTCAGGCACAGTTCAAGTTCGGGTCCGATTTGAAGCGTGATGGCGAAACGAATGTCTATCGCGTCCGCATCGAGCGCGGTTCCGATTTCGGACTCGTCCGTTCCCTGGTCGCGCGCACAGGCGCGGAAATCCTTGGCTTTGATGGGGATATTGTGATCGTCGCGGCGAACGGTTCGTTCGTGGACGCGATTGCCGCAGTGGACGACGTCGCATCCATCAGCAACTATTCCCTCAATCAAACCTTCGTCAGCAAGCCGACAGGTCCGGCAACCAACGATAAAGCCCGCGACATCATCGGCGCGGGGATTGCAAACGGGCGCGGCTACGATGGCTCTTCGCAAATCGCGGCGGTCTCAGATACCGGCATCGGCGGCGGGACAACTTCAACGGCACATGCCGATATTCCATCGAGCCGCGTGACCGCGATCTACAACTGGCCCGGCGCGGCAGGCGGATGTTTCCAGACTGTCGTTAACGATGGTTCCATTGATGTGGATTCGGGTCATGGCACACACACATCTGGCTCCGTGTTAAGCGCGGGTGAACCCGGCGGACAGGGTCGCGGCGTTGCTCCTGCCGCAAGTCTGGTCTTCCAGTCCACAGAGAATTTTGCGACCATCACCACATTTTGTCAGATCTTCGGCGGCTACCCCGCGAACGGTTATTTCCTCACGGGCATTCCCAGCGATTTGAAGACGATGTATCAACAGGCATATAATGCCGGCGCGCGCATCCATTCGAATTCATGGGGCTCGGCTGTAGCGGGCGATTACACGGTGGACAGCGCCAACAGCGACTCGTTCGTGTGGACGAACCGCGATATGGTCATCACGTTCTCCGCGGGCAACGAAGGCACCGATGCAAACTCGAACGGCGTTGTGGATAATGATTCGATCGGCTCGCCCGCGACGGCAAAGAACGTGCTCACAGTAGGCGCAAGCGAAAACGCACGCACGGATAATTATCCCTGCGATACCAGCCTCACCTACACTTCACACGATGCCTATCAATCCGGGCAGACGTGCACCAGCATGGGCGGGAATCAAGTGAACTTCCTCGGCACTTGGGGTTCGCGCTATGGGGCTGATTTTCCTGCCGAACCCCTCTTTAGTGATGTGACTGCCGGCAACAACGGTCAGATGGCTTCATGGTCCAGCCGCGGTCCCACAGACGATACGCGCATCAAACCGGATGTCGTCGCACCCGGCACATGGGTTCTCTCCGCGTATTCCAGCCTGCATCAGGAGGGCTACGGCGACCCGGTCAATCCGCAGAATAGTGTGTATCAGTGGGATGGCTGGGGCACCCCATACAACAGTGAATACAAATACATGGGCGGCACTTCGATGTCAAACCCGCTTGCGGCGGGCGGCGTGACTGTTGTAAAAGATTATTACAACAAGGCTCATAGCCTGAACGCCACTGCGGCTCTCGTCAAAGCCACTGTGATTAACTCCGCTGTTGATCTGGCGGACGAAAACAATGACGGCGTGAACGACAACGACTTCCCCATCCCGAACAATCACGAAGGCTGGGGCTTGGTCAACCTCGATGGCGCAACCGATGGAACCATCGCATTTGTGGAGGAAGCGACGGGATTAAGCACAGGCGGATCACAAGTCTTCAACGTCACGACAACCGGCGGTCCTTTGAAAGTGACAGTCGTCTGGTCAGACTATCCATCAACAGACACCGCGACGATCAACCTCGTCAACGATCTCGATGTCACCGTCTCCGGTCCAAGCGGCACATTCCTAGGCAACGTCTTCTCCGGTGGTTGGAGCGCGACTGGCGGTTCCGCAGATCGCCGCAACAACGTGGAAAATGTTTACATCCAATCCCCTGTTGCCGGCACGTACACCGTGACTATCAACGCCTTCAACATCCCGAACGGTCCGCAGAAGTTCGCATTGGTCGTGGATGGCGGCACGCTTGGCACAGGACCCACCCCCACTCCGGGTCCAACGAATACACCGACCAATACGCCAACAGCAACTTTTACACCGACGCCAACCAATACACCCTCGCCATCCACAAGCACGGGATACCTTGCGCCCTCCGCGCAAGCCGCGCAGACCTCCAGCGCGGGTGACAATAACGGCTACCAGACCAACCCCACCAACGCATTCGCGAACGACAGCGTTTTCGCAGTGGATACGAACAGCGGCACCGGCTCAAGTTCATCCTGCACGAGCAACAGCAAAGACAAACACCATTTCTACGACTACAACTTTAACCTGCCGCCAACCGCTGTTGTGCAAGGCATCCAGGTGCGCCTCGATGCGCGCGTTGACTCTACAGGCGGCTCTCCCAAGATCTGCGTGCAAATCTCATGGAACGGCGGTACGTCGTGGGTGACTGCCAAACAAACTTCAACGTTAAGCGCAACGGAGACCACGTACACCCTGGGCAGTATCAGCGATCTCTGGGGACGCGCGTGGACTGTCGGCGATTTCAGCAACGCCAACTTCCGCATACGCGTGATTGATGTGGCAAGCAATACAAATCGCGATTTCTCGCTCGATTACATCGCGGTCAACGTCACGTATCAACCATAGGGATGTCATTGCGAGGAGGACTTTAGTCCGACGAAGCAATCTCCAATAAAAGGTGGATGCGACAAATCGCATCCACCTTTTTAGTTTGACTTCCGCTTCATTCCCCGCCGGAACCTGCTTCCGTCCGAAAAACCTTTCCCCTTTGTCGATTTCATCCTTCCTACTTCACACCTGCACTTGCGCCAGGTGCAAGTGTCCTTCATCCTTCTTAATGATGATGCCCGCCCTCATGCACATGCCCATGCTCCAACTCTTCTTCCGTCGGCTCGCGCAAAGCGACTACCTTCACATGAAAATGCAATTCATCACCCGCAAGCGGATGGTTGAAATCCAACGTCACCACATCGCCATCAACACTTTCCACGCGCGCGTACCGCGCGTCGCCCTTGTCGTCACGAACGGTTAACTCTGCATCCAGTTCCATCGGCATGTCTTTCGGGAACTGGTCGCGCGGCACCTTCATGGATGCTTCCTCATCGAATTCGCCATACCCATCCGCAGGTTGAACGACGACATCCTTGCTATCGCCGATCTTCATCCCCATCATCTCACTCTCCAAGCCTGAAATGATATTTCCATAACCAGTCAAAAACTGCAACGGACCTTGTCCCTCAGAAGTATCCAATTGTTCACCATCCACATGGAGCGTGTACTCCATCGAAACCACCACACCATCCTGCACTGAATCTCGGCTCATCTAAAATCCTTTCCTTTAATTTTATGCGCCCATTGTACCAGCGATAAGTTGACAAGTACACACGTATACAAGGGAAACAAGTAGACAAGGAAATAGAGGGAACAAGTACACAAGTAACCCGTAACTTGTAACTCGCCTCATTCTTTCAATTTTCCTCTTTCTTCTTTCATCCTTCATCTTTCACCCTTCATCCCTTACAATTCCCCCATGCGCTACCGCCTCTGCCTCCCCTGGTACTGGGAATATGATATTGACTTTGTCCACATGGTGGGACAGGCTTGCAACGAACAAGGTGTATCTCTCTGGCAGATCACGCCCGATAATTTACTTGAAGCGATCACCGAGTTGTACAAAGGCGAAAAAACTTTTCGCACAATCCTGGACCGCTCACAATACGATCCGCGCTTCGAGCCAATCCATCGCTGGTCACGCGAACATCACGCGCGGCGCATCAATCCTGCCGAGGTCTCTGCATGGTCAGAGGACAAAGCCACCATGCACCTTGAGTTGATCAGCGCGGGGATTCATACGCCTTATACAATTTTGCTTCCTCCTTTTATCGAACAACCTGTCATCGCGCCCATTGACTTGACGCCTTTGGGCAGTCAATTCGTCATCAAGCCATCGAACGGAGGCGGCGGCGAAGGCGTCATTCTCGGGGCATCCTCCCTCGACCAGATCCTGCGCGCCCGCATGGAATTCCCCCAGCAGAAATATTTGGTTCAAGCCACTGTCATTCCGCGCACCATTCAAGGACGCCCCGCCTGGTTCCGCATATTTTATGCGGTTGGCAAAACCTATCCCTGCTGGTGGCATCCGTTCATGCACGTGTATGGAATTGTCACACCATCAGAGGAACACAAATACGAACTCGCCCCGCTTCACGACATCACCCAACGCATCGCATCCATCTGTAAGTTGGATTGGTTCACCACCGAGATCGCACTTACGCTCGAAGAATTCATCGTCGTGGATTACGTCAACGACGGTATTGATACCCGCATCCAATCCAAAGCGGTGGACGGCGCGCCCGACGAAATCATGCAAAGCATTGCATCCCAGTTGGTAACCATCGCAAAAGAGAATCAATAACTCACCTTACGCAGTTATGCTCCCGCAGGGTCACAGACCCTGCGGCGATGCGCCGTCAAACACGGCGGTCATAGACCGCCTCTGAGCAAAGGTGCGTAAGGTCACTCAATAATACAAACGCCGAAGGCGTGAAATGATTTTAGTTTTGGGATGGTTTTTATTAACCCCGAAGGGGTGACACATATCATGTATAGCAAATCATGTCATCCCTTCGGGATTTTTTCATGGCTGACATCCAGTATAAGAATCCTTCCATCCCTTCGGGATTTATCACAACCATTTGCATAAAACATACAAGGAGCCACTATGACCAAACCCCGCGCTCGCGATTTGGGAATTCCATTTGAGGGCGAATCAGGAACGCACAACGCCATCACAGACGTTCAAGGCATAACAGTTGGCTTTGCCACCATCATCGAAGACGACTCTGCACGGACAGGCGTCACCATCATCCATCCGCGCGGACAGGATAACCATGAACCAGTATTTGCCGCGTGGTTTCCCTTCAATGGCAACGGCGAGATGACTGGTTCGGCGTGGGTTGAAGAAGGCGGCTTCCTCGAAGGTCCGATTGGAATCACAAACACACATTCTGTTGGCATCGTGCGCGATACGATCATTCAATGGCAAATAGAACACAATGCACTATTTCAAAAATGGTCCTGCCCTGTAGTTGCCGAAACAGCGGATGGCTGGCTCAATGATATGAATGGATTTTATATAAAGCCAGATCATGTGATAAGCGCTTTGAATTCCGCGAAGTCAGGCGCAATCACCGAAGGCAACGTTGGCGGCGGAACGGGGATGATCTGTTACGAATTCAAAGGCGGAACAGGGACATCCTCGCGAAAACTGCCTGAAAAACTCGGCGGCTGGACTGTCGGCGCGCTGGTTCAATCCAATTTTGGACGGCGATACCTGCTTACAGTTGCAGGCGTCCCTGTTGGACAACACTTAAAAGAAGATGCGCCTTTTACCAATGGAGAGAATCCTTTTCAACAAGATGATGGCTCGTTGATTGTCATCCTCGCGACAGATGCGCCGCTTCTTCCCCATCAACTCAAAAGATTAGCGAAACGCGCTTCAGTAGGAATGGCGCGTACAGGCTCACTGGGCGGAAACGGAAGCGGGGATATTTTCCTTGCCTTCTCCACCGCGAACCCCAACGCGGCGCGCGGTGATGAAAAGGGATTAACAAAACTTCAATCCATGGACAACGAGCACATTGACCCGTTACTCTTTGCATCCGCGTATAGCACAGAAGAAGCCATAATCAATTCCCTGGTCGCAGCAGAAGACATGGTTGGGCATAAAGATATCAGCATAAAGGCATTGCCGCATGATGAGTTGCAAAATATTATGAGGAAGTACAACAGAATGTAATGGGTGGCAAGCAGAATGTATCAAGGGGCAGAACATCGCTATACGCGCAAAGTCGCACCTGTCTTCGGTGGCTTGTTTACAAAGTTAGCAAATAAAACTCTATTGACAATATACATCAAAAGAGATATATTACTACATAGATATATATCTAAAGGAGTATAAAGTGCCACTCTCGCACGCTATTCTTGGCTTTCTTGAATATCAACCTATGTCAGGCTATGATCTGAAAAAATTCTTCGATCAATCCATCGCACATTTTTGGTCGGCAACGCAAAGCCATATATACAAAGCGCTTGAAAACCTGGAAAAGGGTGGGATGGCGGAATCACAGATTATTCAACAGGAAGGAAAACCCTATCGAAAGCAGTATCAAATTACAGGTGCGGGAAGAGCAGAACTACATCGCTGGGTATCCACGCCCCTGCCTATTGAGGGCGCGCGTGAGGCGTGGCTGATTCAGGTCTTCTTTGCGCACAATCTTGCCAACGAGGAAATTGCCAGCCTGTTTGAAAAACGGCTCGAGGACCTGCGCGTATATCTTGCGCAATGCCAGCTTGCCCAAACGAACATTGACGAAAACTACAAGCAAGTCGGCGTGAAACGACTGCGCAACCTTTGGCAATTGACACTTGACTACGGCATTAGCTATTACGAAAACGAGATCGCCTGGCTGGAGAAAACTTTGCCGCGTGTTCGCAAACTGCCAGTGATGGAAATACCAAAGAAATACTAACAACCCTTTTGTCAAAAAGAAAACAAAAATGAATAATCCTTCCCAAAAATCAAATCGTGTCTGGTGGGTCTTGCTTGCGGGCCCGATATTATTCCTGCTGGGCATTCTTGTGATGTCTGTTTATTATGGCGTCGCCTTGCAAGGAAAAAATGTGAACGAAATTCCGAACCTGGTTGCCGCGTCCACGCCATATCAATTGGTGGTGATTCAAATTCTTCTATTGATTATAGTCAGCCGTGCCATGAAACGCGATGAGCTGACCTGGAAAGACATTGGCTGGAAAATAGCACAGGGTCAACAACTTTGGCGTGAACCGCTCATTGGCGCCATCCCTGGAATTGTCCTTGCCTTGCTTTACGTTTATATCCTAACCCCCATGCTGACCACGCTTCAGCAAATTTGGGATTATGTTCCTGCTGGTGATTTACTCACGACACTTGGGGCGTCGCTCATCCCATTTGCAATTGCAGACGTGCTATTCGCTCCGTTCGTTGAGGAAAGTATTTATCGCGGCTTTGGTCTGACGCGCCTGCTCGGGAAATTCAGTCAGCCTGTCGCAGTTGTGTGTTCGATGTTCTTCTTCGGCATCCTACACTGGACAGGCGGCTTCTGGTACATTCTGTTGACAGGCATCCTCGCGGGCGGACTCTTCGTGTGGCTTCGCCTCTCACGGAAAAATCTCATCGCGCCGTTCGCCGCGCATCTGGCATTGAATATCGTTGAGACGATTTTCATCATGGTGACGATCAGAGGCTAAATTGATAAACAACAGAGATATTTTTACAACCAACATCCTCCCTTTTCGTACATACACATAGTTTTCACTCAAGGAGTTCTCATGCCATCCATTCTCGAAGTACAAAATCTCGTCAAACAATACGGCGACTTCACAGCTGTCAAAGGAATTTCCTTTGATATCAAGGAAGGGGAAATATTCAGCCTGCTCGGTCCAAACGGCGCAGGCAAGACAACGACAATCTCGATGCTCTCCACTTTATACACACCTACATCAGGAGACGCCACCATCGGCGGCCATTCGGTGACCAAAGACCCGATGGCAGTTAAGCAAGTGATTGGCGTTGTGCCGCAAGACCTTGCGCTTTATGAAGATTTGACCGCGCGCGAGAACCTGATCTTCTGGGGGCAAATGTATGGACTCGGCGGCAAATCTCTCACCAGCCGCGTGGATGAAGTGTTGGAGCAAATTGGTTTGACAGATAAAGCCAAGAACCGAGTCAAAACCTATTCGGGAGGCATGAAGCGCCGCGTCAACATCGGCGTGGGATTGCTCCACAAGCCGCGTTTGCTTTTCATGGATGAACCCACCGTCGGCATTGATCCGCAATCGCGCCGCGCGATTTTGGATACAGTAAAAGATTTAAACAAACGGGGTATGACTTTACTTTACACAACGCATTACATGGAAGAGGCGCAGGAACTTTCTGACCGTGTTGGCATCATTGATCACGGCGAACTCATCGCTCTCGGCACACAAGCTGAACTCACAAAACAAGTCGGTCAAACCGATACGCTCATCCTGCATGTCGGCGAAAACGACGACCCCGAAATGTTGGCGCAATCTCTCAAAGGCTTGAAGGGCGTGCAACACGCCGAAGTTTCTGATCACAGTGTCGCGATTGTGACGCCATCCGCTGAGGAGATTCTCGCGGCTGTCGTCAGCAAAGCCAACGAGCGCGGCATCAAGATCCGCACAATGGAAATCCGTGAGCCAAATCTCGAAGCGGTGTTCTTGCATCTAACGGCGCGCGCATTGCGCGATTGATTTCCGTGTCTACGTGTTTACGTGTTTCCATGTATACAGGTAAACAAGTAAACACGTAGACAGATACACAAAGAGTCACATATGCGTAAACTCCTCCTCATCGGCATCAAAGACCTCACGCTTGTCTTCCGCGATCGCGCCGCGCTGACCTTCATGCTCCTCGCGCCATTCCTTCTCACAATCGGTCTCGGTTTGGTCACGGGTCGCTTTAGCGGCGGCGCCAGCGGGCTTTCCGACATTCCCGTCATCATCGTCAATTTGGACGACGAACAATTGGGGGACGCGTTAGTAGAAGTCTTCTCTTCGGAGGAACTCGCTGATTTAATGGAACCAACCGCTTCGTCCGACCCTGAGGCGGCTCGCCGTTTAATTGACGAAGACGAAGCCGCGGCTGTGGTCATCATCCCAGAGGGCTTCACCCGAAGCATCATCCCCGCTGATGGGACTGCCTTCGATCAAAACTATGTCGAAACTGAATCCGTGAAGATCGAAGTATATACGAATCCATCGCGCCCGACAAGTTCGGGAATCGTCAAAGCCATTGTGGATGAATTTGTCTCGCGCGTCGAAGAGGGGCGCACAAGCGGCATGACTTCGCTGGCGCTGTTGATTGAAAGCGGCTTGATCGCTCCACAGGACATTGAAACGGAAAGCAATGGTCTGTTTCAAAATGTGGAGACGACAGAGAGCACAGCCATCACTCTCAAGACAAATCAGCAAGGCGCGGAGGCTGTTGATTTTGACATCCTTGCATACATTGCGCCTGGAATGGCATTATTATTCCTGATGTATACCGTTTCGTATGGCGGGCGTTCCATTCTCGCCGAACGTTCACAAGGAACCCTGCCGCGCCTGCTGATATCTCCGACATCAAACGTACAAGTTCTGGGCGGAAAGGTATTGGGAATCTTTTTCATAGGCGTTGCCCAGGTTGGGATTCTGATTTTAGCAAGTTCGATTTTCTTCCGTGTGGATTGGGGCGACACATCAGGTCTGGTCGTATTAATTCTGGCGACCGTGTTCGGCGCGACAGGATGGGGTATGCTCATCACTGCCCTAGCGCGCACGCCCTCGCAGGTTGGCACCATTGGCTCAGCGATCATGCTGATCTTTGGAATCCTTGGCGGAAGTTTCATTCAACTGGACCAAATGCCGCCGCTGGTGAGAACGTTGAGCAGGATCACCCCCAACGCCTGGGGCTTGGACGGGTTTACAACGCTCGCGTTGGGCGGCACATTGAGTAATTTGCTGGAACCGATCACAGCGTTACTCACCATGGGCGGGATATTGTTTGGTGTTGCAGTTGTGTTGTTCAATCGTAAAGGAATCGTGCAGAAATGACACGGAATGTGTCACCCTGAGCCGCTAATGGTCAAGTTGCGAGCATATCGGGATCAAGCGGCGAAGGGTCTCCTGCAACATCGTGGAGATTCTTCGCATCCTTCGGATGCTCAGAATGACATATAGGAACTGTTTATGAAAAAAATCCTTGCCATCATACGCAAAGACGCCATCATCCGATTTTCGAGTTCGTCGGAGTTATTGTTTTTTATTATCCTGCCCATCGTATTCACCTTCCTGCTGGCAGGCGGGACGCCATCGGCGGATGACGATAACAGAATTCGCCTGGTTGTTGTGGATGAAGCGAATACCGCGATCTCAAAAGAAATAATCGGAGAATTGGAGAATTCAACTGCCGTTCGACCAGAAGTAGTAACGCGGAAGGAAGCGCAGAGTCAATTCGATGAACGACGCGCGACTGCTGTGTTCATCATCCCTGTTGGCATTGATATTGAGTCTCTGCAAAATGGCTCGGCAGAGGTCGAGTTGCTTCAACAGCCGAACAACATTGACGCAACGATTGCTGAGCGGGCAGTGTTAACTTCAATCCGCAGGGTGAGTAGTGCATTTTCTGCCGCACAAAATGCGGTCAGTCAGCGTGAGTCGAGGCAGGCCTTCGCGTCCGATTCAGAGAAGCAGGCGTATTTCGAGAGCTCGCTTCAGATGGCACAGTCCATTCAACAGGATGCGCCCGAACGCGTGAGTGTTGTGCAAGGAACGACCGAAGACCAAATTGAATATGACCCCCGAGCGAATTCATCTGCTGGGCAGTTGATCACATGGGTATTCATTCCTTTGTTCGCGATTTCAGCCCTCTTCGCCTATGAACGCCAGCAAGGGACGTTGCGTCGTTTGCTTACAACGCCTTCGCGCACAGCGACATTCTTGCTTGGCACGATCTCGGGTCAGGTTGCGATGGCGCTCGTGCAAATGTTATTGCTGGTTGGCTTTGGAATACTCGCGATGAAACTGAATTGGGGACGCGAACCGCTGGCTTTGTTCCTCATCCTGTTTTGCTCCGCGCTTGCCGCGGCGGCGTTCGGGACGACGATGGGCACGTTCATCAAGACCGAAGGTCAGGCAAGCGGATTGAGCATCATGTTCGGCATGGTCTTCGCTTTGATGGGCGGATGCTGGTATCCGCTTGAGTTGTTCCCGCCTGCGATACAAAATGCCGTGAAGGTATTACCCACCACCTGGGCAATGCAGGGCATGTTGGATCTGGTCTTACGCGGCGGTGGGTTGCAGGATGTGTTGCCCGAAGCGGGAGTCCTGCTTGGGTTCGCGGGAATCTTCTTTGCAGTGGGTGTGATGAGATTTAGATACGAGTAATCCTAAAAACAAAAATAGCGGAAGACATTTAACTGAAAAATCCCTCCTTCTGTGGAGGGGTTTCCAGGGCTATGAAACAATTATTGCACGGGTCTCAAAGCCGGTTGAGGCTTGTCGCGTTGTGTCAAAAATCCACCTGGGAGTTCAACCGGTGCGAAGGGCTTGCCGCTTTCGATATCGGCAAAGGGGATGTAATACAGCGTGACTTCATTGCTGTCGAACCGCTGGAAAACGAAGAGGATGTATTTGCCATCCGGGCTCCAGCGCGCATCGCGGTAACAGCAGACGCCGTCAATGGGGTTGATGATCTTTTCCTGCCGACTCTCGCTGTCGTAGAGATAGAGGTCGCCGAACCCGTCATTGCGAACGGAATCGTTCAGCAGGAAGAGGCGGCCGCCATTCCAATCGAAACTTGTGATTTTTTTCGTGCTCTCCTTGTTCGAGAATCCGAAATTCAAACCGGGGAACTTGTCAATGCGGGTGAGACCGATGTTGGCGCAGTTTGGAACATCCACGCTCACTAAAAAGACCTGGTCTGAGTTGATCAGTTCGGTATCCACAATGCGGGCGGCAAGCTGGGTTTCATCCTTTGACCAGAGGATCTCTCGAAACGGAAACTGGTTGTAGAAACAGTTTTCCCTGTTTGCGGTCAGGTTGAAACGCGTATCCATTTTTTTCAGGGCTTCGATATCAAACGGAATAATATTCAACGTGCGTTGGATGCTGATCGCGGCGAATCTGCCATTCGGTGAAACGCGGAATCCCTCCAAAGTTTCGTCAATGTTGAAACATACAACCTGCTCGTTACTTTTTGTATCCCCATACACCATAAACGCACAATTGCGGGATATATAAACCAATCTATTATCGGTGATCCACTGCAGGTTTGACTTTGGGGAATTATCGGTTCTGATCTGGATCAACCTGCTTCCATCCATGTTCATAAAATACAGTTCGTTCCCGGATAAAAACGCGATTTGATCCGCGCCGCCTGGGATTGTTGGGGGAGTTGGCGTTTCCTGGGTCACATTGGGGACAAGGGTCAATGTGGGCGGGAGAGAAGTGTCAGTTGGCTGTATGCCTGTCGAAACAGGATTCAGGCTTGGGCTGGGAGAGGAAGCGGGTGAAAGAAAAGGCAGTTGTCCGCGCAGGCCAAGCATCCCCACAAAAGCGATCAATACCATCAAGCCCGCAACAATCCAGCCTGTTCTTCGTTGTGAAGAGGCGAGCCGCCTGTCACTCAACGGGGAAATGGATGGAACAGTTCTTTCGTCGCCGAATGCCGCATGGTTCAACGCGCGTGTGAGCTCCATCGCAGTGGAATATCGCTGTCCCTTATCTTTTGCCAGCGCTTTCTTGATGATGGCATCCACTTCTTTGGGAAGGTCGGGCCTTGATTTCAGAATATCTGGAATGGGATCGTTAATGTGTTGAAGCGCCAGGCTAATGACGGTATCCCCGCCGTAGGGCCGCTCACCGGTCAGCATTTCATAAAGGATCGCGCCCAAGCCATATACATCGGCGCGATGATCCACGCTTTCACCGCGCGCCTGCTCAGGGCTGATATAGGCGGGCGTTCCAATGACTTCTTCACCGGTCGCAGAAACAGCAGACTCGGTCAGTTTTGCCACGCCAAAATCCGAGAGGTACGGGTTGTTGCCCGCGTCAAAGAGAACATTATCGGGCTTGATATCGCGGTGGATGATTTTTCTTGCATGCGCATGGTCCAGCGCGGCCGCCAGTCGTTCAACGATCAACGCGGCGTCTTCCAGTGATAATTTTCCCTTCCTGATCATTTCCGAAAGGGAGCCGCCGGACATGTACCGCATGACAAAAAAAGGCTGGTTGTTATCCTCCCCCACATCGTACACTGGCACAATCGCAGGATGCTCCAACGATGCGATCATTTTCAGTTCGCGTTTGAACCGTGAACGCGTGAGCAGGTTGTGCAGCATCTCACGCGGCAAAACCTTGACTGCCACTTCGCGGTTGGAGATGGGATCGTGCGCGCGGTAGACCGTCGCCATGCCGCCGCGGCCCAGCTCCGACTTGATCTTATACCTGCCGACTTTATCTGGAGACATGCGCCAAGTATATCAAAACCAATGCGTCCCCAAGTCGTACAAAACCCTATTAAAGAAAAAGCGGTGTCCTGAGCATGTCGAAGGGACCCGCTTCGCGCGCCGCTTCAACCTGCTTCTGTTTCAATGTACGGATCCTCAGTACTTCACGAAAGGGTTTCGTAGTGGCGACTTCCCTGGCACCGCCCGCCAGGGCAGGTGTAGTCGCTTTTTACCCGAACGACTAACCCACAGGGCGCCTCGCAGAGTCGTTACTACGTTTTCGTGATTTACGGATCCTGCATCTCAGCCGCCCTAAACGTGTTTTGCATGAGAATCGCAATCGTCATGGGACCTACCCCGCCAGGGACGGGCGTAATGAACCCCGCCACTTCCTTCGCTTCGTCGAAATTCACATCGCCCACAAGGCGATAGCCGCTCTTCTTTGTGGCATCCGGCTTGGAATTGATACCTACGTCAATGACTGCCGCGCCAGGTTTGATCCAATCCCCGCGCACAAACTCGGTCTTGCCAATGGCGGCGATCAAAATATCAGCGCTGCGGATCACGGACGGCAAATCCTTCGTGCGTGAGTGACAGACAGTCACAGTCGCGTTTCTACCAATCAGCAACAACGCGGCGGGCATACCCACGATATTCGAACGACCCAACACTACCGCGTTCGCGCCTTCGATCTGCACGCCCGCCTTCTCAAGCAGGTAAATACTTCCGTATGGCGTGCATGGGACGAACAAAGGCTCGCGTCCCTTTTGCGCCAACCGACCGATGTTGATGGGCGAGAACCCGTCCACATCCTTCTCGATGCCCACGAGTTGAAGCACGCGCTCTTCATTCAAATGCGAAGGCAGGGGTAATTGCACCAGAATCCCATGCACTGACTTGTCATCGTTCAAAGACTTGATCAGTTTCTCGAGTTCATCCTGTGAAGTGTCGCCGGGCAAATTATGGCTGATCGAACCCATCCCTAATTCTGCGCATGCTTTTTGCTTCGAGGCAACATATGTTGCCGAATCCATACGCTCTCCTACCAATACGGTGGCAAGCGTCGGCTTTGATTTTCCCACCGCCATGCGTTTGGCAACATTTTCGGCAACTTCATGGCGCACCTGTTGCGCGATCATTTTTCCATCAATGAGTTGAGCGGTCATACATATTCTCCCATGTTTAAGATTACGCCTTTCAATTTATCCCCGGAACATTCCTGCAACACAACATCATCCAATTCATTCCAACGCGGCGCCGGGGTATAGGCTTGCACGCGCACATAATTTTCGGTCAGCCCTTCCATTTTCCAGCCGCGCTCCCCCATCTCGGAAGTGGACTCCCATAACACCGACATCGTCTGCCCGATGAATTGTTCGCGATAGGATTTCGCCAATTCTTCCAACACATCATGCAGGATGTGATTCCGCTTCTTTCTTAACTCAGGCTTGATCTGCCCCTTCATCCTTGCCGCCCCTGTGCCGGGACGCGGCGAATACGTGAAGACGTGCCCGCCAGCGAAGTTGATCTCGCGCGCAAAATCAAGAGTCTGCGCAAATTCATCATCCGTTTCGCCGGGGAAGCCCGCGATGATATCCGTTGTGATGGCAACATTAGGCATCACCTCGCGCGCCGCGGACACCAACTCGCGGAAGGACTGTGGTGTGGTGTTGCGCCGCATCCGCCTCAGCGTGGATTCGCTCCCGGATTGCAGAGGCAGGTGCAGGTGAGGCATGAGGCGTGAATCTTCCCATAAAGAAAAGAAGTCCGCGTTCAAATCCCAGGGTTCGAGAGAAGAGAGTCGCAGGCGCGGCACATCCGTTTCGCGGAGGATCGCTTTGATGAGATTGGTCAAGTGCAGGTTGAAGTCATATCCCCATGATCCGAGGTGCACACCTGTTAAGACAATTTCTTTTGTGCCGCCATCCAGCGCGGATTGGATATCGAGAATTACATCCGCGATGTGGCGGCTTCGCGCTTCGCCGCGCGCAACGGTTGTAATGCAGAACGTGCATTGGTTATTACAACCGTCCTGCACTTTGATGAAGGCGCGCGTGCGGCGATGAAGCCCGGGTAGAGGTTCGCGCGTGATGGGTTCAATATCAAACGACTCCTGTGGAAGATACAATACATCAGCAACAAGATGATCTTTGCGATCATTTGTGATCACGCGAGTCACATTTGGCAGTTCGAGCGCTCGTTGAGGCTGGAGTGTTGTCCAGCAACCCGTTGCGACGATTTCATTCACTCCCGCGCGCGCGATCTGACGGATCTTACTGCGCGAAACGGACGCGGCGTCGTTCGTCACCGCGCAGGTGTTGACCACAGCCAGTTCCGCCATGTCCGCCGTCGCGACGATATCATGCCCCGCCGCGCGGAACTGCCGCGCCATGCTTTCAATTTCGCTTTGATTGAGTCTACAGCCGATGGTATCGAGGTAGATTTTCATAATTCGTATATGTCATTGCGAGGAGGGCTTTAGCCCGACGAAGCAATCCCCAACGATGACAGAGATTGCTTCGTCGCAACGAACGCTCCTCGCAATGACATAATGATTCACGGTTGCATCACCACAAAATGATCGAACAACACATCCACGCCAGGCTCGGCGAAGGAACCTGCGAGCATGCCCACATCGCCGGATTGCAGATCAGAATCCTTTGCCCCAGCAATCAGATTGTAGTTCACATAAAGAGTGAGCGAATCCCCGATGCAATCGGCGCGCAAATGATTCAGGGACGCGCCCACCTGGACGTTTGCGGATGCCTGCATCTCACTCTGCCCCAGCAGGGTTGTTTGACCTCCGATAAATTTGCCAATTGCATAATAACCATCGTTCGTGATGATGAAGAAATAATAATTCCCACTTTGGTAGCGGCACATCAGCCCCATGCGGTTTTCATCCGGACCGTTGAGCTTCGTCACATCCGCTTCGAGGCGCACATCGCGGAAATCCTTTTCAGGCGTGGACCAGAAATTAAGTTTGGATTGCCGAATCAGGAAGCGGTAGCCGCCGCTGTCGTAGTCCATGATGCCGCCGTCATTTGCAACTCGATCCCAGCCTGTGGTGTTCCTGTCAAACTCATCTTGAAAGAGAAGGGTGCCAGAAACCGCGAGAGGAGTCGCGGGGGTTGGGGGAGAAGCGCAGGCGGAGAGAAGAAAGAGGAAAGACACTTGCACCGCACGCAAGTGCAGGTGGGAAAGAAAGAGGATTTTTTTCACGAGATGGATTTTATCATGCGCATCACTCTGGAGTCGCAAGTCTGGAGTCCAGAAGCTTGCTTCTGGTTCTCGGACAGCAAGCTGTCCAACTCCAGAGTCATTTCACGGAAAATACAGTTTCACCAAGCCCTCGGCTTCGGCGCTTCCCAAATCGCGGGCGCGAGTCAAATGATCGAATGCGCGGGCGCGGTTATTCGTCTGCAAATACAACATCCCCAAATGCAGATGCACAAACGCGTTCTGTGAATCCTTTTCCAACGCGCCCGCAAGAATCCGTTTGGCTTCCTCGTAGCGCGCGTCGAGCAGAAGTAACCAGCCCAACACATCCAAATTTACAGCGTCGTCCGCGATCACGACTGCGCGTTGCGCGGCGGGTATGCCCACATCTTTCAAATTGACATGATTCCGACCGCAAAAAATTGCGAGCGCGCGCCAGGTTGTCGCATCATTGGGCGCGAGCGTGGTTGCATATTGAAACGCTTCCAACGCGCGGATCAAATCGCCTGCATTCACATACGCGTCTCCAAGTGAGACAAAGCGCGCAGGGTTATTCGGCTCGAGCGACGCGGCAAATTGGAACTCGATCAACGCATCGCGATAATTCCCGACTCGTTGGAAGTAGAGTCCGCGCAAGCCGCGCACGGTGGATGAATTTGGATTCAATTGCAATGCCCGATTAAGTTCATCGCTTCCTTCGTCGCCTGTGTGCTGGTTCGCTTCGCCGAGCCATGCCCACGCCTCGGCATTTTCCTCATCCGCGCGGACGGCGGATTCGAACGCGGCGCGCGCAAGATGCCACTCCTCCACCAGACCAAGCCCGCGTCCGATGAAGATGAACCGTTCGGAGGGCGCGTCGTTTAATGAGGCAAGATTCAAGGCGGTACGAAGAGTCTGGGCGGCAGGATCAAATTGAGGGTCCAGTTGGGAGGCGGTAATTAATTCCGATGATGCCCCGTTCGGGTCGGAAAGAGTCAGCAGGAGTCCCAACCGGTAATGCGCGGACGCGTCATCCAAATGAATCGAAACATAGTTTTGTAAATATTGCGCGGCTTTGGGGTAATCCGCCTGTTCCTGATAAATTTGGGCAAGCCGCGAATAAAGATTTTCCGAGAAATTTTCCTGCGCAAGCCCCTGTTCCCAAATTTCAGTGGCGCGCACATGATCGTCCTCCAAATAATTGACATCGCCCCACGCCACCCAGCCTTCGGGCGAAAGCGCGTTTCTTTGATTTGCAATTTGATAGACCTCATCAGCCAACGCGTATTCCTTTGCATGGTAATACGCGTGACCCGAAAGTTCATATAAATCTGCGCGCCAGGGAAGTCGTTGGGCGGCGGTCTTGTAATGCTCCGCAACTTCGATGTAGGAACTCGCAGTGGTTGCTTTTTTTAGTTCTGAATAGCCTGTGATAATCACAGGCGCGGCGACCGCCAGCAGGAGAATCGAGATAACGAAAACGGCGCGAAAAATATTTGAGCGCATCGAATGAATTATAGTCCCTGACCGTTGGTTGAATTGGAAATCATGGTCTTGTAACCACAGGTTTGGGACAGATTTGCCCAAGTGGAATATAATGACAGGCGAGATGGTTACTTCCCTGAATCAAATTTTCAACGTTCTCACCGAGCCTGCGGGAAGCTTGATCTATCATCTCATCCTGGTGTTCTCCATCGCAGGCGCGTTGCAATCTGCGTTTGTTCACTGGCGGTCCAGTGAATTCCCCCAGGCGCGGCGGACGATGTTTGGACTCTCTTTGCTCCTGGTTGCCCAGGTCAGTTCGTTCGTTTTGAGCGGCGTCGGGAATCAGGGGATCATCAACCTGCCGCTCATCCTGCCTCCGCTGGACCGCGCGCTCACTCTCTTTTCCCTGCTGTGGATGATCTGGCTGTGGAACTTCCCCGAACCCAGCCGCGCGGCGGATGCGACAACGGGATTGTTGACCCTGCTCATTGCCGCGGCGCTTTCACTGAACCTTCTGACCTATGCGCAGGATGCAGACCTTTCCTCCTATAACCGAACCCTATACGATGGCATCTGGCAATTGGCAAATATTGCCGTTGCGGTCTTCGGTCTGTTCCTTTTGGCGCTTCGCCGCCCAAACGGATGGGGATATGGCTTGGCGGTATTCCTGCTCGCATTCGCAGGGCACCTCCTTCATATGATGGTAGGTCGTTTCGATGGGAACTTCCCCGGCGCGGTGCGGCTGACGTACATGGCGGCATTCCCCATCCTGATGACCCTGCCACAGCGCTTTCCCTCCCCCTCAACCGGACCCACCTCCATCAATAGACAATCATCGCCCGTGGATGAACGCCGGCGGTATAGCACAGACCCGAAGACCTTCCACGCGCTTCTCGCGCTTGCCGGAGAATCCAGCACGGAGAAGTTGAGCCAGGCGATCACACGCGCCATCGCGCAGACCATGCTTGCAGATTTGTGCTTCCTCATTTATCTCACCGATAACAAAAACCAGATACAAATCGCAAGCGGATACGACCTCATCCGCGAAGAGGCTCTCGAAGGCGGGAGCATGAATAAGAATCTGATTCCCATGCTTACCAACGCCTTGCAACGCGGACGTCCACTGCGATTGCCTTCGAGCAGTACATCGGCAGATATCAAAGGGTTGAGCGACATGCTGGGTCTCCCCAGTCCGGGGCACCTGCTGAGCGTTCCCATTGTGACGCCGGAAAAAGATTCGCTTGGCGGTGTGTTGTTGATCTCGCCATATTCGAATCGTTTGTGGAGCGCCGAAGATCAAGCCTTCGTCACCAACATCGCGGTCTCCCTTGTCCCCATCATCCAGCGCGGGCAGAAGATGACCTCGCTCGAACAACGCGGTGAACAAACAAAACTAGCCCTTGATACGGCGCAGGAACGCACTGCCGATCTCGAACGCCGAAATAATGACCTGCTCAAGCAAATGGAAGCCGTGAAAGCCGATGCCGAACAAGGGCTTGCCCAAGCCGAGAATCTCGCCGCCATGACGACCATGCAGGCAGAGACCCAGAAAGCCATCGAAAGGCTCAAACAGGAAAACGAAGACCTGCGCGGCGGGAAAGTTGGGAAAGGTCCCGGTTCAAAACAAGTGGAAGGCGAGTTACGCCTCACACTGGAGGAAGTAGCCCGCTTGCAAAATCAACTCGCAGAAGCGAATATACGGATCATGGAAGCGGAAAAAGGGAGCGCCTCCGCGCATTCAACCGAACAGGCAGAGGTGGTCGCTTCGATTTCGCAGGAGTTACGCCAGCCGATGTCTTCGATTGTGGGATACACCGATTTGCTGTTGGGCGAATCGGTCGGCATCCTCGGCGCGTTGCAGCGCAAATTCGTTGACCGCATCAAAGCCTCCACCGAGCGCATCGGCATTTTGATTGACGATTTGATCCAGGTCACAACGCTCGAAACCGGTCTCAACGAACTCAAACCCGAACCCGTGGATTTGAACCTGATCATTGACAACGCCATGTCGTACACGAGCAGTCAGGTGCGCGAGAAAAATATTTCGATGCACCTCGACCTGCCGAAGAACGTGGCATCCATCTACGCCGACCGCGAAGCCCTGCAACAGATTTTGATCCACCTCCTGCAAAACGCGGGAGCCGCCTCCCCGTTGGAAGGAACCGTGCGTTTACACGTCCAAACGCGAACCGAGGAGGGCAGGGAATACGTCCTCATCCAGGTCAGCGATACGGGTGGAGGCATCCCTGCGGAGGATCTATCGCGCGTGTTCACCCGCCTCTATCGCGCAGATAATGTTCTCATCCAGGGTGTGGGTGATACCGGCGTGGGGCTTTCGATTGCGAAGACGCTCACCGAGGCGCAAAAAGGACGCATCTGGGTGGAGAGTCAAGCGGGCGCCGGCTCCACCTTCAGCGTGCTTCTGCCCATCGCGAAAAACGCGCCTGCCAGGGTCGCGGAGAATTAACCATGCAAGCCCTGCGTCAACTGGGCGGGGGGATCATCATCGCTCTTGTTTCCATCGTTTTAGTCATTGGAGGAATCTCGCTCGCTCTCGCCGAATCTGCCTCTCCACTTGAAACTCCAACACAAGCGCCTCCCGCCGTGCAATTGAGCTTTTCCACCCCCACAGCTCCTTCTGTTTTGTCCCAAACCGAAACACCCACTGCAACGGCATTCCCAACAAGTACGATTTCAATTCCTCCAACAGCCTGCACACCGCCCAGCGGATGGTTTCAAACCATTGTCGGCTCAAACGACACGATCTACACGCTCGCACAAAGATACAACACGTCTGAAGAGGCATTGAAGAACGCCAATTGCCTTACTTCGCTTGAAGTGCAACCTGGAAATGTTTTGTACGTGCCGCCTGTTCCAACTGTTTACGTGATACCCTGCGGTCCGCCCGCGGGCTGGGTCAAAACACATCTCGTACAGGCGGGCGATAATTTATTTCGCATCGCGCTTTCCTACGGCATCACGGTTCCGCAATTACAAGCCGGCAATTGCATGGGCTCGTCCATCACCATTTACGCGGGGCAAAGGCTCTGGGTTCCAAACATTCCGACCCTCACACCCGTCCCCGGCGTCACCATCATTCCAAATTTTCCAACCTCAACAGCCTCACAGACTCCCACAAACACAACCGTTCCCACATCCACACTGCCGCCGACCATCACCTCAACTTTTATCGCCACAGCGTCGCCTGTGCCAACTGCAACGCAAACCAGCACCCCCCCGCCCATCAACACCCAAACGCCGTCCATCACGCCTTTCCCAACCCCATGAATAAAAAATTACAAATGCTCCTCATCGCGAGTTTAATACTCGCCGGATGTGGAACCGCCGCGCCTCCCTCCGGGCAACCGACTCTTCCCTTCGCGCTGGTGACTGTCGCGCCAAATGCCTCACCGACTCCGACTCCTTTTCAACCGATTCCCTGGACTCCCTCCTTCGTCTCCGCTCAGGACGGCACGCTTCTTTCCCAGCCGGTAATTGATCTTGTTCCCCAAACCGCGACCCTCCCCGCGTCGACTCCAACTGAGATCCCCACCATTGACCCGAACTTCCTGATCAACACCGTCGCGCCACTGCCAACGATTGACAGTCAAGTGCTCAACAACGGACAGGATACCGTCAACTTTTTGTTGATCGGTTCAGACCGCAGATTCGCAACAGGCTCCACCCGCACAGACACAATGGTCATCGCGATCCTGCGTCCCAACGAGGGACAGGTCTCACTCATTTCGATTCCGCGCGACTTGTGGGTTTCCATTCCTGGCTACGAGAACAACCGCATCAACACAGCCTATCAACTCGGCATCTCCACCGGCTATCCCGGCGGCGGACCCGGCTTGCTCAAAGACACCATCCAATACAACCTCGGCATCCGCATTGACCATACTGCCATGGTGGATTTCAACGGCTTCAGCACCATCGTCAACACCCTGGGCGGCGTGGATGTCCCCGTCTCGTGCTCCTACACCGATTGGAAATTGATTGACCCAAGTTACAACCCTGAGATCGAAGCCAACTGGTATTTGTACACAGTCAACCCGGGTGTCATCCACATGGACGGCGATCTCGCGTTGTGGTACGCGCGCTCACGGCAAAAGTCCAGCGACTTCGACCGCGGACGCAGACAACAGGAAGTCCTGCGCGCATTGTTCACGCAAGCCCTGCAAGCCGGGACTCTCGCGCGCATCCCTGAGTTGTATAACAACCTGAAAGATTCGGTCGAAACCGATCTGGGACTCGGCGACCTGTTGCAACTCTCCCTCTACACGCCCAAGATGACGAATGCCGACATCCGCAGTTATTACATCCGCCCGCCCATCGTCAATTCGTGGATCACCAGCGGCGGCGCGTACGTCCTTTCGCCGAATCAAGACCTGCTCCAGCAAATGTTGACCGAAGCGTTGTCCGCTTCGACAAAGACCGTTGAACGGCAATCAGTTGTCATTGAGGTAATGAACGGGACGTCCATCGCGGGTTATGAAACACTAGCGTCCACCCGTCTCAACTACGCGGGCTACGAAACGCGCATCATCCCCTCCGACCGGCAGGACTACGCGTATTCCGTTTTGATTGATAAAACTACCCTGCAAGACCGCAACCTGAGCAAACCCATCCTCAATGTGATGGGATTGTTGCCGGGGAATCTTATCCCCTCACCCCAGCCCTCTCCCGCAGGAGAGGGGGCAGGCGCCGCGCATTATCTTTTGATTTTGGGATACGATTACCAGCCGTGCTTTAGCCCCGAGAAGTTGACACAATAAACAAACATGGTGGCCTCGACAAGGTATAATTGTGCCATGCAACGAACACTTGGAATTAAAAAGGTCGTCACAAAAACAAAATTAAGAGATAAGAAAACCGACTCTGCCTACTGGAGAATGCAATCCTACGCGGCACGTTTAGCCGCACTGGAAGAGATTAGACGAGAATATCATGGGGAAGAGACATCAATGCAAAAAGTTATGACTATTATTCAGATGAAATATGACAATCCATAGCATCCCTCAAATCGGCAGTGTTTTGCGAAACGCTGTCGCATTTAATTTCAAGAATTCACCTGCCAAAATGATGCGGGCGGATTCCATTCCGACTCAGGTTGAACATTTCTTCAACCTCCTCGAATCTCGCAATATCGAATATGTTTTGGTAAACGGCATTGCCTTACTCACATACGTGGAGGGGCGCAACACGCAGGATATTGACCTCATCATGGCTTTGCCCTCTCTATCAAAACTACCTGAAATTAAAATTGAAAGCCAGGATATGCACTTCGCACGCGGTAAATTCGGCGAACTGCAAATTGACATCCTACTGACAAAAAATCCCTTATTTGCCGAAGTGGAAAAGAATTACACAACAACAAAGCAATTCATGGATCGCAAGATTCGCTGTGCTACAGTGGAAGGATTGCTTCTACTGAAATTGTTCGCCCTGCCTGCGCTGTATCGCCGGGGAAGTTTTGAACGCGTGGGAATCTATGAAAACGACATTGCCACATTGATGAATGCGTTCAAACCCAAAATGGAACCGCTCTTCGCGGAACTTAGCAACCACCTGAATGAAACTGACATGTCCGAAGCTCGCAAAATCATCGCGGACATCGAGACACGCATCCAGCGGTTTCGCAAAGCGAACAAATAACGCGCCGAACGAATCCTAATTTCCTTTTAGGAGAAAAAATGAACTCCAAATACAACCCCATCTTGTTGGCAATTCTAGCTTTGATACTCACCAGCCTCGCATGCCAGGCTTTGACTGGTACGCAAGAGCTTGCAAGCACCGCTGAGCCTCAACAACCTGTATCCACAGTCATCCCCACGCAGGTTTCAGTGGAACCAGCAACCATTGACTCTCAGGGTTCCGGCATATTGTGTGTTGGCTCGGGGACTGGATTAAGCTGCTTGAATGAAAACGGTTGGCAAATTTACACAGACGAAAATTCCGATCTGCCAAATAACTATCTGTACGCGGGAGCAGTCTGCCCGGATGGTCAACTTGCCATCGCTCATATCAGCGGACTCACTTTATTCGATGGCACAACATTTAAGCAGATCCCCGAAATGGACACTTCATCCTCGCCGGAAGGAATCGCCTGCGATGCAAGCGGTGGAATTTGGGTCGCACACTTCCAGGGAGTCAGTCGTTATGCCGATGGTCAATGGACAACTTACGGGTCCGAAAATTTGGCGAGCGGAGAATCCGCCAATGAGTTGGTGTACGATGTCGAAGTCGCACCCGATGGGAAGGTGTGGGTCGTCACATCCCGCAGTGTGGCTTTCTTCGAAAACAACGCATGGACAGTATTTCAAGAAGGACAGGGCTTCGACGAGAGCCGCTTCTTCAATGCGCTGGCGCTGGATGCAAAGGGACGTCCGTGGGCGGCGCACGGTAATGGCCTGGATGTCTTCGAGAACGGCGCATGGCAGTTCTTCTTCAATATTGATTACAGTTCCCCTGAAAGTCTTGCAGTCGATTCCAACGGTCAGGTGTGGTTTGGAACTCTCAGCAACGGCGTCTATCTTTTCGACGGCAACACGTGGACTCAATATGACCGCGGCTCAGAGAACCTTCTGAGCAACTATGTCGCCTCCATCTCAGCCGATAGCGGCGGACGCGTGTGGCTGGGAACGACTTACGGCTTGACTGTCTTCGACGGCGCGAATTGGCAAACCTTTTTGATGAGCAACTCCGGTTTGGGCGATAACGACGTCGAATTTGTCATCGTGACGGATGACGGTCCCGCCCTGCCCGCCCTCGAAGAAAAAGATCCAGCCTCCCTCACCGGAAAAATTCTGCACGTTGATGGAACTCCGCTGGCAGATGCGCTTGTGGAAATCTGCGTCGAGACCCTCGGTGGCGCCTTCCATGGAGATACCCCCTGCTCTGACCAGCCCTTCTTCCTCTCCACGAAAACCGATGCAAACGGCGTCTTCTTATTCGCTGAGGTCCCTGCTGGATACTATGTCATTGTCGCGGATACCGGAGGCGGCTGGGCGGTTCTCACCGACCAGTTCGGTATCGCCTCTGAGCGGACGCTAATCGAGGCTGGGGAACAGTACGATATTGAAACGCTGACTTTAGAAGAATAAAGTCACGTTGGGAAGCAGTACCCCTCTCCCCCGATGGGAGAGGGGTTAGGAGTGAGGTCGAAAACTACCAGCCCTGCTTTAGCCCCGAGAAGTTGACGCAGTTAGGTTATCAGATAGCTAGCTATTGGTTTCTGTTTTTTCAATTTGTGTTGGAGCGTCATGTTTAAGACCAAGAACGACAAGCCACAGCCATTTGTTACACTTGAATAATCGAAGCGGTTTTAGATCTTCTGGAAACTTTTGTCCTCTGTGACCATC
>Ga0247727_10000897_pt1 | contig 72344 bp, 62 predicted proteins | sample WisWelCaveWW1625_FD_202498 | JGI IMG/M metagenome (GOLD analysis project Ga0247727, IMG submission 202498) | Biofilm microbial communities from Wishing Well Cave, Virginia, United States - WW16-25 | ecosystem: Environmental > Aquatic > Deep subsurface > Groundwater > Cave microbial mat | place... | reverse complement strand
ATCCTCCCCGAGCGGCTCAAGCCCCTCTTCGACACCCCCAAAATGTAGTGCCAACTCGGACCCTCTTTTTGCCTCCGGGTGGCTCTAAACCACTCCGTTTCGGAAATGCTGCGGAAGTTGGGCTAACGCGCCGTCACCGGTACTCGTTGACGATCTCGGCGAACTTCTCGAGATCTGCATACTTCTGCTGCCAGGTCGTGTACATCACGCCGGTGACGCCCTTAACCTTCTTCGCCGAGTCGAGCCATTGGCGGACGCCGGCCGGATCGGAATCGTAGTAGCCCGCGATCACCATGCGGTGGCCTCGCTCGGCGAAGAAGGGCAGGGACTTGTCGCGGGCGCCGACGTGCCACGCGCCGATGATCACATCCTTGTCGAGCCCCTCCCACGATCCGGCGAGGTCACCCCGGACGAGGTAATAGTCCGTGTGCGCGTTGTGGTGCGGGTCGAACATGTCGCTCCAGACGTAGATCTCCCCCTTGGGATTGACCTCGCGCAGGATCTTCACGCACGCCCGTGCGCTCTCCGCCAGCAGTGCCCCGGCGTCGAGCTTGCGGTCCTGGCATGCCTTGCACCAGTTCCAGACGCGAATCTCGTCATGCGACATGAAGTAGCCCTTCGCGCCCCAGGCGGCATGCATCCGCTTCGCCTCGTCGCGCAGGAGTTCAAGCGTGCGTGGCTCGGACGGGCAGACGCAAACCTGGCCGTCGTGCACGGTCACCACGTGGTGGAAGCTGAGCATGAGCTTCGTTCCGTCCGGCAGCTTCGTCTTGATCAGCGGCGGCTCGTGCCAGACCTCGTACCCGCCTTTCCACGGCACCGTGCCCATGCGGGGATCGACGACCTTCTCGAAGTCCCTGCCCTCGACCAGCGGCTCGCTGTCGCGCTTGAGGAGCAGGGGTGCGCCGTCCCGGCGGACGACGTTGAGCAGCGCGACCTCCTCGATCACGGGGTCCTTCCAGCCGAGTGTCCCCGTGCGGCCGTCCCAGCAGCCGAAGTAGAGCCGGATTTCCTCGTGTTCAAGGGAGTTGAAGACGACGTGATGGTCGGTCCAGTCCTGCGTGGGCTTCACGCCCAGGCTTGAGTACGCCAGCGCGCGGCGGCCAACGAGCGCCTGCACGCGCGGCTCCCCCTTGAAGCTCTCCGTCTTCACCTTCACGGTGACGTGGTACTGTCGGAACGGCGACACCTTGACCTTGAAGACGACGCGCGCGTTCTTGCCGTTCGGATCGGTGCAGGTGAAGGTCGACTCGTCGGCCGCGACGATTTCGTCCTTCCACTCCGGCTTGACCAGTTCGCGACGATCCGGCACGAGGCGCGCCACGCCGTCCTTCACCACAAGGGGCGCGTCCCGGACCGGGAGCGCCTCCGCAAGATTCGGATCGTGCCAGAGCATGCTCCCGGAGTAGCCGACGGGAAAGAGAGCCGGGATGACCTCGAGCTTCAGCTCCGCCGCCAGCAGCTTCACGCGCTCGACATTCTTGAAGTAGCGCGCATCCATGTCGCCGAGCTTCGCGAATTTCGAGTCAGCGAGGAGAACTCCGTTGTAGCCCGCCTTGGCCGCGCGGCGCATGACCGCTTCGAGGGTGTCGATGTTCTTGTCGACCCAGAGATTGAACGAGCAATAGACCCAGCGCTTTTCGAGGGAGAGCTTCTCCTGGGGGAGCAGAAGCAGGACGAGAAGGACGCATCGAGCCATGCCTTGGAGACTATACGATGCGGGGATGCTGGTGGTCACCGGCGGCGCAGGCTACATCGGCTCGGTGGTCGTGCGGCTGCTGCGCGACGCGGGCCGCGAGGTGTTCGTCGTCGACGATCTCCGAACGGGACACCGCGACGCGTTGGAGGGTGTGCCGCACCTGGTGGCCGACATCATGGACGCGGTTCTTGACTGGACGAACGTCGAGGGAGTCTTCCATTTCGCGGCGCTGATCCAGGTCGAGGAGTCGGTGCGCGAGCCGGCGCTCTATCGCCGCAACAATTGCGAGGCAGCAAAGCGGTTTCTTGCGCCCGCGGTCGAACGCGGGCTGCCGATCGTCTTCTCGTCCACGGCGGCCGTCTACGGCGAGCCGGAGTCGACGCCGATCGCCGAAGACCATCCGACAAGGCCGCTGAACCCCTACGGCGAGGCAAAGCTCGAGGTCGAGAGGTGGCTGAGGGAACGCGGCGCGCGCGCGGCGATCCTGCGGTATTTCAACGCCGCGGGCGGCAACGAACGCCACCGGCCGGAGACGCATCTCATCCCGCGGCTCCTGGCGGCGACGGAGCCTTTCGTCATCTACGGCAGCGACTATCCGACGCGCGACGGCACGTGCGTGCGCGACTTCATTCATGTCGAGGATCTCGCCAGGGCGCACCTCCTGGCGCTGGGCAAGGCCGGGACCTGGAACCTGGGGACGGGCCGGGGGACGACGGTGCGCGAAGTGGTGGAGCGATCGGGCAAGGCCTACCGCCTCGCGCCGAGACGCCCCGGCGATGCGGCCGAACTTGTCGCCGATGCCTCGCGGGCGAAGCGCGAGTTCGGGTGGGAGCCCAGGCTGACACTAGACGACATCCTGGGGCGGCGCTGACTCGCGTTTGCGCCGCTGTTCGTAAGTCGTATTTCGCGCCAGCTCCCGCTCGTAGACCCGGTAGGTCTTGTACGGCTTCGCGCCGAGTTCGCGGAGCGGCCGGTTCATCGCCTCGTTGTTCTCCAGCACCCAGGAGAGCTCCGCTGCCTTGTAGCCCCGTTTGAGCCCGTCCTCGATGTAGCGCTGGTAGAAGAGGGTACCGATGCCCATGTGCTGGAACTTCTTCTTCACGCCAAGGGCAACGAGGCGGAGCGCCGGGATCTTGCGAAGGCTCGACTTGAGGAAGTAAAGCCAGCCGAAGGGGAAGAGCCGGCCGTTGGCGCGCTTGAGGGCGTGGTTGATGTCCGGCAGTGCCAGGGAGAAGCCGACGTCCTCACCATTGACGGTCGCGAAGTAGACGAACTCGGGGAGGATGATCGAGCGGAGGTCGTCGGCGGCGAAGCGGATTTCTTCCGGCGTCATCGGCACGAATCCCCAGTTCTTCTCCCATGCGTCGTTGTAGATCGACATCACGCGCCCGAGTTCGTCCGCGAAACGCGTCATGTCGACGGTCCGGATCGTCACCGAGCCGCGCTCCTTGACGGCGTTGGCGACCCGGTCGATCTTCTCGCGGATGAGCTCCGTGTGGAGCAGGATGTACGCGTAAAGGTCCATCGACTTGACGTACTCGGCCGCCTCCAGGAGCTCGGCGTACCACGGCGGGTTGTACGTCATCATCACGAAGGGCGGCCACTTGAAGCCGTCGACCAGCAGGCCGCACGGATCGTTCATCGAGGGATTCACGGGCCCGCGGGCATGTGTCATGCCCTTCCCGCGGAGCCACGCCTCGGCGGCCGCAAAGAGATCCTGCGTGATTCGCTGGTCGCGCTCCGACTCGAAAAAGCCGAAGAAGCCGACGTGATCCTCGTGCACCTGGTTGTGCAGGTAGTTCACGATGGCGGCGATCCGACCGACCGGCTTCCCGTCACGCCGCGCGATGAAGTACTCGGCCTGGGCGTGCATCCAGAACGGGCTTCGGCGCTGCGGGAGCATCAGTTTGCGCTCGGCGCCCAGCAGCGGAGGGACCCAGTTCGCATCGCCCTTGTACAGGGACCAGGGCAGGCGGATGAACTCCTCCATTTCGCCGGAGGAGCGGACGGGGGTGACGGCCATCGCTCAGATGGGGTGGCCGAAGTACGCGGCGAGCGCCGCAAAGCGCGGCCGCTCGTCCACGCTGAAGCGGAGCGGGAACTTGCCGTCCCCGGCCTCCAGCGTGTAGCCGGCCGTCGTGCTCTTCGTCACCTTCTTGACGCATTCGATCGGGATCCAGACCGAGAGCGATCCCATGCCGGCGGGGATCTTGCCGTCGGGCAGGGGAAGATCGTTGACCTTCAGCGGGTCCAGCGCGCCACCGTCCTTTTCACTGATGAGGAAGACGCCTTCGGCCTTGGCCACCAGGAATCCGGAGGTCCATGCGCTGCCCGACATGAACCGCACGTCCTTGATGAGGTACGGGAACGCGACTTTTTCAGCGGGCGCGCCGGCCGCGGTCGACCCTGCCGTCGCCTCCCGCTTGTAGGTGGCGGTCTGGCCCATCGGCCGGGTCGTGAGGCACTTGCCGCACTTCGACTCCATCGAGGAGTTCTGGGTGTAGCCGCAGCTTCTGCACGTCCAGACGTTCATGGCTAGATGACGCCCAGCTTCTTCCCGACATTGCCGATGATGTCGATGACGCGATCGAGTTCGGCGTCGGTGTGCGTCGCCATGTAGGAGGTGCGCAGCAGGCACAGGTCGGCGGGCACGGCGGGCGGGATGATCGGGTTGACGAAGACGCCGGCCTCGAAGAGGTCGCGCCAGAAGATCAGGGTGCGCTCGAACTCGCCGACGATGATCGGCACGACCGGCGACTCGGTGTTCCCGATGTTGAAGCCCAGGTCGCGGTACGCCGCCTGCATCTTGCGCGTGTTGCGCCACAGGCGCTCGCGATGCTCGGGCTCCTTCTCGATGATGTCGAGGCACGCGAGAACGGTGGCGACGCACGACGGCGGCATCGAGGCCGAGAAGATCAGCGCGCGCGCGTGGTGCTTGAGATAGTCCATCACCGCGCCTTCTCCCGCGACGAAGCCGCCGAGGGACGCAAAGGACTTGGAGAACGTGCCCATGATGAGGTCGCAGTCCTTCTCGACCCCGTAGTGCTCCGCGGTCCCGTGGCCGTTCGCGCCCATGTAGCCGATGCCATGGGCGTCGTCGAGGAGGATCCGGAAGCCGTATTTTTTCTTCATCGGCACGATGTGCGCGAGATCGCCCGTGTCGCCTTCCATCGAGAAGACGCCCTCGGTGATCACGAGCGTGGAGCCAACCGCCTCGTCCATTTCAACCGAGGTGATGATGCGCTCAAGGTCGACCATGTCGTTGTGCTTGAACTTGATCGTGCGGCCGAAGGCGAGGCGGGTGCCATCGATGATCGACGCGTGGTTCATCCGGTCGCAGAGGATGATGTCGTCCTTGCCGACGAGCGTCGAGATCGCGCCGAGATTGGCCTGGTAGCCGGTGGAGAAGAGCAGGCACTTCTCCTTGCGGGTGAAGCGGGCGAGACGGTGCTCCAGCTCCTCGTGAATGTCGAGGGTGCCGTTGAGGAATCGCGAGCCGGTGCAGCCGGTGCCGTATTTCTCCAGCGCCCGCTTGGCGGCTTCCTTCACCTTTGGGTGCGTGGTGAGGCCGAGGTAGTTGTTCGAGCCGATCATGATCATCTTCTTGCCCTTGATGACCACCTCGGCATCGGCGCCTGATTCAATCGCCTTGAAATAGGGATAGAGGCCGCTCGCCTCGGCCTCCTTGTGGCGAGTGTAGTTCCGGCACTTTTGGAACAGATCGGCGCGGGCGTTGCCCATAGTGAGGGGCACATTCTAGCGGCGAGGGATGAAAAGGGAAGAAGAGAGATGAACCGCCTGCTCGAGCCGCGCGCTCGAGGGAGGGGGTGGCCGCGATCGGAACGGATCGGAATAGAGCGCTTGGGTGCGGCGCGGCGTCTTTGATACCATTCGTGGTTCGCACCATGCCAAAAGAAGGCGTCATCGTCGTCCGCGGCGCGAGACAGCACAACCTGAAGAACGTGCAGGTCTCGATTCCGCGCGACCAGCTCGTGGTCATCACGGGTCTGTCCGGCTCCGGGAAGAGCTCGCTCGCGTTCGACACGATCTACGCCGAGGGACAGCGGCGCTACGTCGAGTCGTTGTCGGCCTATGCGCGCCAGTTCCTCGAGCAGATGCAGAAGCCCGACGTGGACTCGATTGAGGGGCTCCCGCCGACGATCTCGATCGAGCAGCGGACGGGCCACGCGACGCCGCGGTCAACGGTGGCGACGAGCACGGAGATCTACGACTACCTGCGCCTTCTCTACGCGCGCGTCGGGCGGCCGCATTGCCACCAGTGCGGCGAGCGGATCGACCGGCAGACGACCGACCAGATCGGCGATCAGCTCATCCTCTTCGACCCGGGCTCGAAGCTGGTCCTGCTCGCGCCGCTCGTGCGCGGCAAGAAGGGCCAGCACAAGGAGATCTTCGACCGCGTCAAGCGCGAGGGGTTCGTCCGCGTCCGCGTCGACGGCACCGTGATGGAGCTCAAGCAGGTCCTCACGCTCGACAAGAACAAGAAGCACGACATCGAGGCGGTGGTTGACCGGCTGGTGGTCGACGCGACGCTCTCCAAGCGGCGGCTGGCCGACAGCGTGGAGACCGCGGTCAAGATGGGCGATGGACAGCTCATCGTCGCGACCGACAAGGGAGACCGGGTCTACTCCACGCTCTACGCCTGCTCCACGTGCGGCATCAGCCTGGGCGAGCTCCAGCCGCGCCTCTTCTCGTTCAACAGCCCCTACGGCGCGTGCGTCACCTGCGACGGCCTGGGCACCAAGCTTGAACTCGACCTGGAGCTGATGGTGCCCAATCCCAAGCTGTCGCTGAAGGACGGCGCGATCGAACCGTGGCGCCGCCTCGGGCGACGGATGACGATCCGTTACGGCCGCCGGCTGCGCGAGTTCTGTGAGCGGTTCGGCGTGAAGCACACGGCGGCGTTCGAGAAACTCGACGCCGAGCGCCGCCGGATCCTCCTGGCCGGAACGAAGCCCGACGACGAGAAGAAGTTCGGGGGCTGGTTCGAAGGTGTCATCCCGAGCCTCATGCAGCGGTTCGAGGTGACGGAGAGCGACTTCATCAAGCGGCGCATCATGCAGTACATGAGCGAGCTGCCCTGTCCGGCGTGCAAGGGCAAGCGGCTCAGGCCCGAAGCGCTGGCCGTCCGTGTCGGCGCGAGGAACATCGACGAAGTGACGCGCTTCACGATCGAACAGGCGGTGAAGTTCTTCGAGACGGTCGATCTCACGCGCGAGGAGCGCTACATCGCGCGCATGATCCTGAAGGAGGTGCGCAGCCGCCTCGGTTTCCTTGCGGATGTGGGCCTCGGGTACATCACGCTCGACCGGCGGAGCTCGACGCTCTCGGGCGGCGAACACCAGAGGATCCGCCTGGCGTCGCAAGTCGGAAGCGGGCTCGTGGGCGTCTGCTATGTCCTCGACGAGCCGACGATCGGCCTGCACGAAAGGGACAACCAGCGCCTGCTCGACACGCTGCGGAAGCTGCGGGACCTGGGCAACACGGTCCTCGTCGTCGAGCACGACGAGGAGACGATCCGGCTCGCGGACCACATCGTCGACGTCGGGCCCGGTGCGGGCCACCACGGCGGGGAGATCATCGCCGAGGGGACAGCGGAGCAGATCGCCGCGGAGCCGAAGTCGATCACCGGCAGGTATCTTTCGGGCACCGACGAGATCCCCGTGCCGTCGGAACGGCGGGCCCTCGATCTCGCGCGCGCCATTGAAGTGAAAGGTGCGAAGGCGAACAACCTCAAGAACATATCGGTGCGGTTTCCGCTCGGCGGCTTCCAGTGCGTCACCGGCGTCTCCGGGTCGGGGAAGTCGACGCTCGTTTCGGAGATCCTCAAGCCGGCGCTGGCGAAGGCGCTGATCGGCGCGAAGGAGAAGCCGGGCGCGCACGACGGCGTCACCGGCACGGCCTACCTGAGCCGCGTGATCGAGATCGACCAGTCGCCGATCGGCCGAACGCCGCGGTCGAATCCGGTCACCTACACGGGCGCCTTCGACGAGATCCGGAAGGTCTTCGCGCTGACGAAGGAGTCGCGGGCGCGCGGCTACAAGGCAGGACGATTCAGCTTCAACGTCAAGGGCGGACGGTGCGAGGCGTGCGAGGGCGCCGGCACGAAGATCATCGAGATGCACTTCCTGCCGGACGTCTACATCACGTGCGAGGAGTGCAAGGGGAAGCGCTACAACCGCGAAACGCTGGAGGTGAAGTACAAGGGCAAGGACGTCTGCGAAATCCTTGGGATGCCGATCGAGGACGCGCTTCAGTTCTTCGCGAACTTTCCGAAGATCGAGAAGGTCCTGCGAACGCTCGACCAGGTCGGCCTTGGCTACATGGCGATGGGCCAGGCGTCAACGACGCTGTCGGGCGGCGAGGCGCAGCGGGTGAAGCTCGCGACCGAACTCGGCAAGTCGACCTCGGGCCACACGCTCTACATCCTCGACGAGCCGACGACGGGGCTGCACTTTGCCGACATCAAGAAGCTGCTGAGCGTGCTGGGCGCGCTGGTCGACCAGGGAAACACGGTGCTCGTGATCGAGCACAACATGCACGTCATCAAGACGGCGGACTGGATCGTCGATCTTGGCCCCGAGGGCGGCGAGCGCGGGGGCGAGGTCGTGATCCAGGGGGTGCCCGAGAAGGTCGCGTCCCATCCGACGTCGTACACCGGGAAGTTCCTGCGCAAGTATCTCGGGATGAAGGACGAAGTGGAGGCGAACGCGTGAGCTACGGTCCTCCGCGCGGCAAGCGCGAACTCGATGCGTTCACCGCGATTTTCGCGCAGTCGTTCAACGTTCCCTCCGACCGTGCCGCGCTGTGGATGGGCCGCGCGAAGCGCCAGGAACTCCGGGTCCTTCGGCGCGGGGGGTCCGTCGTCGCCGGGCTCGTCATTCTGCCCATGGGTCAGTGGTATGGCGGCCGGGTCGTGCCGATGGCGGGGATCGCCGCGGTCGGGGTCGAGCCGGACCAGCGCGCGAGCGGCGCCGGATCGGAGCTGATGCGCGAGACGTTGAAGGAGCTGCATCGCCGCGGAGTTGCCACGAGCACGCTCTACCCCGCAACAGTGCCGGTTTACCGGCGGGTGGGATACGAGCACGCCGGGACCTGGCTGAACTACCGGCTGGCGACGAGGCTCATCGCGGAGCGCGACCGCGGCCTCACCGTGCGGCGGGCGAAGGCGTCGGACCGGGGGGCGATGATGGCGCTCTACACCGCGCGGGCCCGGACCCGGGCCGGCCTCGCGGATCGCCGCGACTACCTGTGGACGCGCGTCTTCGAGCCGACCATCGGAACGAAGGCGCACGGGTATGTCGTCGAGCGCAAGGGCCGGATCGAGGGCTACACGTTCTTCTACCAGCAGGCGAACGACAAGAAGCACTTCGACCTCTACACAACCGACTGGGTCGCCGCGACTCCGGATGCGACCCGACGGCTTCTCGCCTTCTTCGCCAGCCATCGATCGCTGGCGGACGACGTGATCTGGCAGGGCGGACCGACGGAACCGCTCTTCCTGATCACCTCGGAGCATGAGGCGAAGGTCGACCGTTTCGTGCGATGGATGACGCGCATCGTGGACGTGAAGCGCGCGCTCGAGTCGCGCGGCTACGCGGAGACGGTGGACGTCGAGGCGCACCTCGACGTGAGGGACGAGCTGTTGAGCGGGAACCACGGACGGTTCGTCGCCACCATTCGCGGCGGGCGCGCGGCGGTCCGGCGTGGAGGCGGCGGCAGGGTGCAACTGACGATCAACGGGCTCGCGTCGCTGTTCACCGGCTACGCCGCTCCGGCGGAACTCGTCGTGGCCGGCCTGATGAGCGGCCCTGACAGCGATCTTGGCGCGCTGCAGGCCGCGTTCGCCGGCCCGGCGCCGCATCTCACGGATTTCTTTTGATGGCCATCGCCATCGCGGACCGCCAGGAGCGCCTGCGTATTCCCGCGTCGAAGATGCGGCGGCTGGTGCGCCTGATCCTGGACGGCGAGCGTGCAGCGCTGAAACTGTCCTTTGCCTTCGTGGACGGACGCGAGATGCGGCGGCTCAACAAGCGCTTCTTGAAGCACGACTTCGACACCGACGTGCTGTCGTTTCCGCTGGAGGCTGGGAAGGGCGAGATCGTGATCTCGACCGACTACGCCGCGGCCGAAGCGGAGAAGCGAGGCATCGGCGTGGAGGAGGAGCTCGTGCGTTACGCGGCCCACGGCGTGCTGCACCTGCTGGGCTACGACGACCACGCGCCGGCCGACAAGAAGCGGATGTGGAGACGGCAGGAACGGTACGTGCGCGACGCGCTGCGGTAAGATTCTCGGGGAGGATTCCATGGAAGCCTATGCCCCCTGTCCGAAGTGCCAGAACGCCGCCGCCACGCCCGTCAGCTTCACGTGGTGGGGAGGCCTGATCGGCCCGAAGATGCTGTCGCACGTGAAGTGCAGCAAGTGCGGAAGCTGCTACAACGGCAAGACGGGTCGGGACAACACGACCGGCATCATCATCTACACGGTCGTCTGCTTCGTGATCTTCGCCGGCATCGGATTCGCGCTCTTCTTCATGAACCGTTGATGCACCTCGAGGGCCGGCTCAGCGTCCAGGCGGCGCTCGACGTCGGGCGCCGGAAGATCGAGCATCTGCTCGTCGCGCGCGGAGCGGACGAGGAGAAGTTCAAGGACGTGCTCGCCGCGGCGAAGGCGCGGAAGATCCCGGTGAAACGCGTCGAGGCCGCGGAGCTGGACGACATCGCGCACGCGAAAACGCATGGAGGGCTGGTCGCGGTCTGCGCCCCGCGAGCGGCGGACCTGGAACGCGCGCTCGATCCGATCCTGGCGGGCACGCCCCTGCTGCTGCTGCTCGAGGGCGTCGACGACGCGCGCAACTTCGGATCGACGCTTCGCACGGCGGAGGCGCTCGGCGTCCACGCCGTGCTGCTGAGAAAGCGGGAATGGGACTTCGACGAGACGGACGTGATGCGCTCGTCGTCCGGCGCCTTCGAGCGCATGTGCATCGTGCGGTTCGACCACGAGGACGGGCTCGTTGGCAGGCTGAAGAAACGCGGGTTGGCGGTGTGGGCGGCCGTCCCGAACGTGATGGGGACGATTTACGATGCCGATCTGGCCAAGCCCGCGGTCGTCGCGATCGGCGGCGAGAAGCGCGGGCTGTCCGGGACGCTGCGTGCGCAGTGCACCGGTTTCATGCGGATCCCGATGAAATCCGGGTCGACATCGCTGGCCATGCGCGATGCGGCCGCCATCGTCATCGCGGAGTGCGGTCGTCAGCGATCTCGGCGAGGCGGCGGGGCGTGAGCGCGATCCGCTCGCGGGAGACGGTCGCCCAGTTCCAATGGCGGACGAGCTCGGCGGGTCGGCCCAGGTCGGGAAGGCCCGACCATCGGGCGAGGGCCGACACGATGCGTCCGGGCGCCGCGCCCTGCTCGCGGAGCTCCGCGATGCGCGCCTCTCCGTGGCGCTTCGCGAGCCGCTTGCCATCGGGGCCGACGACGAGCGGCGCATGACCAAATCGCGGCGCCGCCGCGCCGAGCAGCCGGTAGAGCAGCAGCTGGCGCGACGTCGACGGCAGGAGGTCGTCCCCGCGGACGACCTCGGTCACGCCCTGCTCGATGTCGTCGAGGACGACCGCCAGCTGGTAGGCGGGCGAATCGGGGGACTTGGCGACGACGAAGTCGCCGACCGTCGCGGAAACGTCGAAGAGCCGGGGCCCCGCGAGAAGGTCGTCGAACGAGACGGGGCCGGGCGGAACGCGGACGCGCCACGCGACGGTACGGTCGGGCGCGTGATCGCGGCAAGTTCCGGGATAGCGGATTTCAACATCGCCCTCATGAGGCGCAGACTGCGCGGCCAGGATGTCGGCGCGCGAGCAGCCGCACGGATAGAGGTGGGGCCGGAGGCGCTCGAATTCGGCCGCGTATCGGGCGCGACGCGCGCTCTGCACCACGGGGTCGCCGTCCCAGTCGAGGCCGAGCCAGCGGAGGTCGTCGATGAGCTTCTCGACGACGCCGGGCTTCACGCGCGGCGCATCGAGGTCCTCGATGCGCAGGAGGACGCGGCCGCCCTGGGCCCGCGCGGAGAGCCATGCCCATAGAAACGTGCGCACATTGCCGAGATGGAGGGAGCCGGTGGGGCTGGGGGCCAGGCGTCCGATGGAAGTCGAGGGGGTCACGGGGCGAGATTGTAACTTCCACCGCTGGCGTCGATTTGCTTCAATGCGCGCCCTCGGAGGACAGCGTGAGCAACGGCGACTTCGACGCGATCGTGAAAGCCGCGCAAGGCAAGGGCGCCGACGGCGCGCGGCGGCTTGTCGACCGGATCTTCAAGGAGTGCCCCGGCCGGATGTCCGAGGCGCTGGCGGCCGTCGGCGGCCTGCAGGGCGCCGTCGTGTGGGAGGAATCCCTGGGCGCCGCGCGCTCGTGCGTTCGGGAGCTTGCGAAGCGGGCCGAGGCGCAGGGCCTCGACGTGATCGTGAGCGAGCTCGAGGCGACGCTCGTCGATCTCTGGGCGGTGGAGCACGCGGGCGGCTTCCGTGTCGCGGACCTCACGCCGCCGCCGGTGAACGCCATCGTCGACGCGTTCCCGCCGTCGATGAAGAAGATCGCGCCGCCGCCGCCGAAGAAGCAGAAGCTCGACGCCCCGCGACGCAAGATCCTGCCGTTGGGGCCCGATGGGGTGCGGAAGGCGCTCGACATCGCGATGATGCTCCAGGGTCTTTACGAGCTGGGCGACTGGACGTCACTGCCGGACAAGGAGCGGGCGAACCGCGAGCTGTTCTTCGACGATTGGCGGAGGATGGCCTTCGAGTCGGGCGCCACGACATGGGACGCGTTCCGCCAGATGGCGGGAGTGCCCGCGCCGGAGTCGCTGATCGAGAGTCGGCTGGTGACGCGCTTCTCGCGCATCGCGATGGCGGACGTCCTGCGCGCGATGGACGAGCGGCGTCGGGACAACATCTCGACGGTGCCGAACGTCAGCGTCCTCAAGTGCGCTCAGTGCGGAGGGAACCAGGGACGCGAGCGGATGCGGTGCGAGAAGTGCGCCGGCATGTTCTGCTCGAAGTGCCGCGCGAGGACCGCGGACCTCTGCCTGGCCGACTACATCGGGGGTCGCTACAGCGCCGTGGCGGCCGAGGTGCGGGTGAAGCTCGCCTCCGACGCGAAGGAGCTCTGCACGAAGATGCGCATCGACGAACACACGCGCAACGAACGGTTCGTGAAGCCTCTCGCCGAACGGGGGATTGACATCGTCTTCCAGGACAACGCACCGCTCGAGGGCGTCGAGGCGGATGGCGAGCATGGCCGGCGGCGGCTCGTCGTCCAGAACCGCGAAAACACGAGCACGCGCAAGATCTTCTTCGCGGCGCTGGCGCGTACCCATTTCAAGACCGCGGAGATCACGCCGACGCCGGAGCTTGAGTCGCTTTTCGTGGACGCATGCCTGGGCGTTCCGATCGAGACCGGGTTCGCGTGGCTCGCCCAGCGCACGTCATAGGAGCGCGGAGCGCAGCCGGTTCGGATAGTCGGTGATAATCCCCTCGACGCCGAGCGCGGCGAGTTCCTTCGCGCGCGCAGGATCGTTCACGGTCCAGACATGCACGCGCGCGCCGCAGGAGCGGATGAACTCCGGGGTCGCGAGGCGGTCGGCGGGCGCCAGGATGTCGACGCCCGGAACGCGCGTCGGTTCGTCGAGCAGCGCCGACGCCGTGATGCGGGGCTCCATCGCCTTCGCGTTCACGATCCAGCCGTGATCGAAGCTCGAGAGAATCACGCCGTCCAGGATGCCGGCCCGTCGGATCGCGGCGAGGACGTCGCGGGCCCGGGCCTGCTTCACCTCGACGTTGATGATGGCGCCGCGGGATCGGATGAGGTCGAGCGCCTCCGCGAGCGTGCAGGCCCGCGTTTCGGCGAAGGTCATCGCGTCGATGCGGCGGCCATCGATCTCCTCGTCGTGTGCAAGGACGAGCGTGCCGTCCCTCGTCGTCCGGACGTCGCACTCGATGCCGTCTGCTCCGTCGGCGAGGGCGTGCTCGAAGGCGACGAGGGTGTTCCCGGGGGCGTGGGCGCAGCCGCGGTGGCCGAGGAGGACGGGCTTCATTTGATCCGCTTGCGTGCATCCTCGATGATCGTGCGGAGCGAGGGCGTGTCGTTGTCCGGGTAGCCGAGCAGGAGCGCGCGTTCGAGGTCGGCAACGCACTCGCGCCAGTGTGAGAGCCGGTACTGGACGCGGCCGCGGTTCGCGAGAATGTCGGCGCGCTCCGGGAAGTCGCGGATCACCGCGTCGAGCTCGGCGAGCGCCTCCGGGTCGCGTTTGAGCTTCGAGTAGAGCGCGGCGCGGGTGAGAAGGGCGTCGATGTAGCGCGGGTTGAACTTGAGGGCCTGGTCGCAGTCCTCCAGGGCCTGGGAGAACTCGGCCCGTGCGAACTTGGAGGTGGCGCGGCTGGTGTAGCACTTGAAGGACTTGGGGTCGGCCTGGATGCCGCGGGTGAAGGCGTCGAGCGCCTGGACGTGATCGCCCATCTTCTGATGGTAGAGGCCGAGGCCGAGCCAGGCGTGAGCGTCGCGCGGGTTGATTCTCACGGCGCCCTGGAAGTCGGCGAGCGCCGCCGTCCGGTCGAAGAAGTCGAACTTGACGGCGGCCCGCATGTAGAGGGCGTCGACGAAGTTCGGCCGCTGTCGCAGCGCCTGGTCGAGGTCGTCGAGGGCCGCTTTCGCGGCGTCCAGCCGTCCCTGGCCGGGCGGCATGTTCTTCGCCAGGGAATAGCGGTTGTGCCCTCGCAGGTAGAAGTGATGCTCCTTGCCGCGACCCGCGTCGATCGCCTTCGTCAGACCGGACTCCACCTTGTCATAGCGTCCCTCGGCGAAGGCGATGCCGGCATCGAGGAAGTCGCGGTCGGCTTCGCCCTCGAGGTCGGCGGCCTTCGTGAAATCCGCGACCGCCCGGCGGCCGAGCGGCTTGAGCACCTCGTTGGTGTAGGTGATTTCCTGTGAGCCGCTGGAGACCTCCTGGAGGTAGCGCTGGAGCAGGAGCGCGCCGCGCTCGCGGTAGGCCGCCGCCTGGCGGTCGTTGAACTTGATGGCCTCGGTGAAGTCGGCCTCGGCCTTTTCGGCCTCGAACAGCAGGATCCACGCACGGCCCCGGGCGACGAGGGCCTCCGGGAAGCCCGGGGACTTCTCGAGGGCCGTGTTGAAACGCTGGATGGCGGCCCGCGCGATGTCGGCCATCCGCGACAGATCAGCGCCGGCACGATACAGATCCCGCTCGGCCTCGTGCAGCTGTTGTTCCCCGGCGTTGAGGTCGGTCGTGGCCTGCAGGCGCTTCTCCTGCGCATCTCGGACTTTCCGCGACTCGTCCTCCGCCTTCCGCTTCGCCTCCTCGGCTTTCCGCTTCTCCTCGTCGATGTGCTTGCGCGCCTTATCGAACTTGTCGGCGAGGCCGGGGAGATCGGGATCGAGTTCCTGCGCCTTGCCGTAGGCGACGACCGCCCTCTGATAGTCGCCCGTCCTGGCGGCGGCATCGCCGTCGCGCATCATTTCCTCGGCGCGGTCACGCCGGCCGGAGCCGAGCACGAATACGACGGCGACGACGGCGACGATCACGGCCGCACCGAGGCCGAGGAGAATGGGGAGCTTCTTCTTGAGTGAACGTGCGAAACGGTCGGCCGCTCCACGAGGCTTCGCGGAAACGGCTTCGCCGTTGAGAAAATGATCGAGGTCGTCGGCGAGCGCCTTGGCGCTGGGGTAGCGCCGGCCGCGGTCCTTCTCGAGCGCCTTGAGGACGATGGCCTCAAGGTCGCGCGACAGCCCCATCACGGTCTTGGACGGCGGGTCGGGTTCGGTGTTGAGCACGCGGTTGAGGGTCTCGACCGGGTTCGCGGCGTGAAAGGGCGGGCGTGCGGTGAGGAGTTCGTAGAGCACGGCCCCGAGCGAATAGGTGTCACTCACCTTGTCGACGAGCTTGCCTTGGGCCTGCTCCGGGGACATGTAGGAAGGAGTTCCGACGATGGTCCCGGCCGTCGTGAGCTTGCTTTCCCTGGCGAGCGACTTCGCGAGGCCGAAGTCCATCACGAAGACCTTGCCGCGGCCGTCGAGCATCAGGTTCGACGGCTTGATGTCGCGGTGCACGACGCCGTCGCGATGGGCCGCGTCAGCCGCGAGCGCCGCGTCGCGGACGATCTCGGCGGCGCGGCGCGGCGGTGTCTTCTGGCCGCCGAGCGAATGGCCGTCGATGTACTCCATCGCGATGAAGTGGCGGTCGCCGGTCTTCGAGACTTCGTAGATCTGCATGATGTTCGGGTGCTTCAGCTTCGCGGCGACCTGGGCCTCGCGGTAAAAGCGCGCGACCTCCTCGGGGCCCGTCTTGCCGATGAGGACCTTGATCGCGACGTAGCGGCGGAGCGCGGGCTCGTAGGCCTTGTAGACGACGCCCATGCCGCCGCGACCGAGCTCGCTCAGGAGCCAGAACTTGCCGAACTTCCGCTTCTCGTCCGTCATCGCGCTGCGGACATCGGAGGGGAGCGTGTCGTCCTTCACATGGACGCTGGCGCCCTGCTTGCGGGCGAGGAGGCCCTTGCACCGGCGGCAGGTCCATTTCCGGTCGGCGCCGGTCTGCGGGATCATGTAGCCGACGCCGCACTGCGGGCAGACGAGCTCGACCGTGAGCTCCGCGTGCAGGAACGGCTTGAGCGTTTCAAAATCGAGGACGTTGTCGCGGATGAGGATGACGGCGAGGCGCGGGATCATCCGTGGGTCCTGGCGCGCCTCGAGCGCCTGGCTCTTGAGCGCCCCTTTCGCGGCCTCTTCCGTGAGGACTTTCCGGGTGATGAGGGTCTTCGCGAGCTTGATGTCCTCTTCGCGGACGTGTTCCCAGTCGCCGGACCGGGCGAGGAGCGGGCCGAGGTCGCGGGTGATGGCCGTGATGGCGTCCTGCTGGACGTAGCCGCGCTGGAGGAGGATGTCTGTCAGGCGGGTCTCGGTCGATGCGCCGCACTCTCGGAGGGCTTCGAGGAGCTTCGCCTGGTCGAGCAGGCCGCGCTGGAGGGCGATGCGGCCAATGAGGGGATCGAGTTCGTCCTGGGCGGCGGGCACAGGCGGATTATAAGAGAGAGAAAGAGGGAGAGAGGGAGAGAGAGAAAGAGAGGGAGAAAGAGAGGCTAATCGCCCAGCTGCTTCTTGAGCTGCTCGATGTTCTTTTCCAGCTGTTGCCGGGCCGGGTGGCCGAGCTCGATGGCCTTTTCGAGGTCGGGGATGGCTTCGCGGATCTTGCCAAGCTGGGCCCGGGCGATGCCGCGGGCGTGCCAGCCCATCGCGTACTCGGGGTTGACCTTGATCGCGGTCTCGGCGTCCTCGAGGGCGCCGGACCAGTCGCGCTGCATCAGCTTGAGTTCGGCGCGGTCGGCCCAGGCGCGGGGTGCGCCCTTGTCGAGCTCCACGGCTTTCGTGAAGTGGTCCATCGCGTTCTTGTTGTCGCGCTGCCGCAGGTAGTAGATCGCGATCGCGTTGTGCGCCCACGAGTTTTTCGGGTTGATGGCGATGGCCTTCTGGAAGTCCGCCGCCGCGGCGTCGGGCTGGCCGAGCTCGAACTGGATCGCCCCGCGCATGATGTACGCGTCGGGGTAGTTGACGCGGTTCTGGATCGCCTTCGTGTAGGCCTCGACGGCGGAGGCGAGCGCGTCGCGCGCCGGGTTGCGGAGCGAACCGCGGTAGATCGCGTCGCCCTTCAGCTTCCACGCCTCCTCCTTGGAGTCGTTCTTCGCGAGCACGCGGTCGCAGAGGCGGATCGTCTCCTCCATGTTGTCGTTGGCGTAGGCCAGGAAGGCCTCGGCAAGGTCGGTGTCGTCGCCAAGCCCGAGGCGCTTCGCCTCGGTGAGATCCGGAAGCGCCTTGCGAAGCAAGCCGACGGCGCCCTCCGACTGCGCGAAGCCGCGCCAGCCGCGCGAGGTCATCGCGTCCAGGTAGAGCTGGAGGTAGAGCCGGCCGCGCTCCCAGTAGGCGGAGGCGAACGTCTTCATGATGTCGATCGCCTGCGAGTAGTCCTGGATCGCCTCGGCGTACTCGTACCGGAGCGCGTGGGCGCGGCCGCGGAGCAGGAGCGCTTCGTGGTGGCGCGCGTAGATCCCCAGCGCCCTGCTGAAGCACTCGACGGCCTCGCCGGCGAGCTTCTGCTGGCGCGCCATGTCGGCGCCGGGCTTGTACAGGTCGCGGTCGGCGGTTTCCAGCTTCTGGCGCCCCGAGTCGTAGTCTCGCTGAGCCTCGGCGAGCTTCTTCGAGCGCTCGGCGTCGCTTGCCTGGAGCTGCTCGAGTTCCTTTCGCTTCAGCTCCGCGATCTCCGCGATCGTCGTCTTGACGGAGGAGAGCTTCGCCTCGACCCCCTTCGCCTCAGGGAACTCCTTGCCGACGCTCAGCGCCTTTTCGTACTCGACGCGCGCAGACTCCCAGTCCTTCGCCGCGACCCTCGCGTCGCCCGCCTGGATGCGGTCGTCGAATTCCTTCCGGACCTGGGCTTCGCGGCGCTTTTTCTCCGCCGCCTCTTTCCCGGCAGCGGCCGTCGCCTCATCGGCGGCCTTCTTCAGTTCCGCGATGGCGTCATCGCACTTCTTGATCCAAGCGGCGAGGCGGGGATCGGTGTCGTCCAGGGCCATGGCCGCCGTGAACTCGGCCTTGGCCGCCACGTACTTCTTCGCCTTGAAGAGATCCGACGCGGTCGTAAAGTGCTGGTCCACCTCGCCGGCGCGCTGCGAGCTGGAGCTCAGGTACAGAAGAACCGCGATCACGGGGACGACGACGAGCACGGCGGCGGCGGCGTAGATCGCCTTGTTGCGCTTCACCTTCTTGGCGGCGCGCTCGACCACGTTCATGGAGCGGGCGCTGACGGCCTCGCCCTCCAGGTAGCGAGAGAGGTCGCGTCCCAGGGCGGCGGCCGTCTGGTAGCGGTTGGCGCGGTCTTTCTCGAGGCACTTCAGGACGATGTTCTCGACGTCGCGCGGAACCGCGGGGTTGATCTTGGAGGGGGGCATCGGGTCGTCGTCGAGCACCTGCTTGAGCGTTTCGACGGGCGTCGCGCCCTTGAAGGGCGGGCGGCCGGTGAGCAGCTCGTAGAGCACGGCGCCCAGCGAGTAGATGTCAACGCGGCGGTCGAGGCGGTGGATCTTCCCCTCGGCCTGCTCGGGGGGCATGTAGCTCGGCGTGCCGATGATCGTGCCCGTGACGGTGATGGCCGATTCGGCGCTGAGGGACTTCGCCAGGCCGAAGTCCATCACGTGCGGGATGCCCTTCTTGTCGAGCATGATGTTCTGCGGCTTGATGTCGCGATGAATGATGTCCTTCTGATGGGCGATGTCGAGCGCGAGCGCCACGGTGCGGACGATGTCGCACGCCTTCCGGATGGGGAGGCGGTCGCTGCCGAGCTGGTCACCCTCGATGTACTCCATAGAAATGAAGAACCGGCCGTCCTGCTTGCCGGTCTCGTAGATGCCGATGATGTTCGGATGACGGAGATTCGCGGCGGTCTGGGCCTCGCGGAGGAACCGCTCGACTTCATCCTGTGAACGCTGCGTGAGAAGGACCTTGATCGCGACCATCCGGTTGAGCGACGTGTCCCACGCCTGGTAGACGGCGCCCATGCCGCCGCGGCCGAGCTCCTTGACGAGCCAGTACTTGCCGAACTGGTTCTTCGGATTGCGCATGGCGCGCTGGGCGGCCTCGGGGACCTCGGCGCCGCCGCGCGGCACCCCGGTCGAGTCGCCCGGCTGGGCGCCGCGCTTCGCGTCCTCGGGGAGCAGCATGCCGCTGCACTTTTTGCAGATGTACTTCTTGTTCGGGTCGAACTCGGCCGAGGCGACGGTGGCCGAACACTGTGCGCAGACGAGCTTGACCTGCGCGGCCTGGGCCTTGAGGGCGGCCTCGAGGTCGGCGAACGAGCAGAAGCCGCGCTTGATCATGAGCTCGCCGAGGCGCGAGACCTGTCGTCCGCCCTCTTTCGCCTCCTCGTCCTGGGCGGCGAGGCACTCCTTGAGCTGCTGCTCGGTGATGGACTTCCGCTGCACGAGCAGGCGACCGATCATCGTGTCCTCGCGCCGGACAACCTGGAAGTCGTCCTTGCTGTCGAGCAGTCCGCCGATTTCGAGGCGCAAGGCGCTCAGCTGGGTCTCCTCCAGGTAGCCCTTCGTGATCAGCAGGTCGGTGAGCTTGGCCGTGGAGGCGCTGGAGCCTTCGCCGCCGGCTTCGCGGAGGCACTCCACGAGCTGGTCGCGCGAGACGATGCCCCGCTCGATCAGCACGTGGCCGACGATCGTGTCGTAGTCCTTGTTCATTCGACGTGGTCTTTTACAGCTTCCAGACCATGTTCCATGGGATTGGACGTTGTACGACGCCGCCGGTTCCGGGGTTGGAGAATCATGGCCCCGCCACGGGAATCCGCAGCGCGCTGCCGCAGTTGTAGCACTGCAGCGTCGTTCCCGGCTGGAGCATCACGACGTTGAATTGCGTCTGGCAGGCAGGGCAGTAGAGGATCAGGCCCTTCTGCGCGTCGAGGATGCGGCGCACCTGGTCGACGGTCAGGTAGCCTTTCAGGACCAGGATGTCGCCGAGGCGCATGAAGCGCTCCTTCGGCAGCTGCTCCTGCACGCCGAGACACTCGTGCAGGTGCTGCTCCGTGCAGAAGGAGAGCCGGATCGCGACCTTGCCGAACAGGTTGTCCTCCTTCACCGCCTTGGCGCGCGTATGGGACTGGACGACAAGCTCCTTCTGAGCCTCGATGACCATCTCGAGCTCGCGCTGGCCGATGATCTTGAGCTCGATCAGGATCACGCCAAGCGGCTTGCGCTCCTTGGCGTACTGCTGGAGCTCCAGCGCCTCGTCGAGCTGCTTCCTCGTCACCAAACCGAGCTTCAGCGCGATCTGGCCGAAGAGCGAGTCGGCCTTCTGGCGGTGCTTATCCTCTTCCATCTCGACTCATGGCGCTTCGCGCCACTCGCTCGATGCAAGCATACCGACGAACGCGGACATGGTTTCTATCACCTCGCTCGATGCAGGCATACCGACGAACGCGGACGTGGTTTCCATCACCTCGCTGGATGCAAGCATACCGACGAACGCGGACATGGTTTCCATCACCTCGCTCGATGCAGGCAGACCGAGACACGCGGCCATGATTTCCACCACCTTGCTCGATGCAGGCATGCCGACGCACGCGGACATGGTTTCCATCAGCGTACTTTACCGTTTGCGGCAAGAAGGAGGGCGACGATCGACTTGGCGTCGCGGATCTTGCCGGTCCTGGCCATGGATAGCGCCTTCTTGAACGGAACGCGGAGGGCGCGGATCACCTCGTCTTCATCCTGGTGCGCCGAGGCGGGCGAGAGCCCGGTGGCCCTGAAGAGGTGCATCTTCTCGGTGCAGAACCCCGGGGCGGTGTAGAACTCCGCGACCTTGACGAGTTTCCGCGCCTTGTAGCCCGTCTCCTCGATGATCTCGCGGGCTGCCGTGGCGCGAGGCGTCTCGCCGGCCTCGAGCGTGCCGGCGGGGATCTCGAAGATCTCACCCCCCGCGGCGACGCGAAACTGCCTGAGGAGAATCACGTCGCCGTTCTCGAAGACGGGAAGGATCGCGACAGCGCCCGGGTGCTCGATGATGCTGAAGTTCGAGGCGCGGCCGGTCGGCAGGATCACGTCACGCGACATCAAGGTGAAGACGCGGGCTTTGAAGATCTCCTTCTCGCCCGTCACGCGGTACTTCGTCACAGCCTCGCCCCTGCCGCAACGACGATGGCGGCGGGGACGTTCGTTCGCTTCCCGTCGTAGAAGGTCCGGAACCCGGCGATGACCTCGCCGATCGCCTTGACGCGGTCCTCGGGATCGAGTCCGTCGAAGTGCGGACGGAGGAATGCCGCGACCTCGTAGAGCATTTGCCAGAGCTCCTCGGGAGTGCCCGGCCACGGGGTAGGCACGACCCGGCTCTCCTCCTTGACCGCTTTGAATCCCGCCTTGCGGAGATGCAGCGAAAGGGTGCCCGGTTCGGCGAAGCGCAGGGGGGAAGGCGCGTCAGCGGGGAGTGAGGGGAACAACTTGCGTTTCGCGAAGGGCCGGACGACGTGCTGGAAATAAGGGCTCGCTTCGATCGGACCCCAGCAGACGAACGCGGCGCGGGCGCGCGGTTTGAGCACGCGGCGGATTTCGCGCAGCGCCTTGACGCAGTTCCAGAAGTAGGGGGCGCCGCACCGGCACGTGACGGCGTCGAACGACTTGTCCTCGAAGGGCAGGTCATGCGCATCGGCCTGCTGGAAGGAGACGTTGCGGTGCCCGGCACGCTCGGCGTTCTCGCGGGCGATCGAGAGCATCTCGTTGCTGAGGTCGGTGGAGGTGACGGCGCCCTTCGAGCCGACGACGCTCGCGATGTGCAGGGCGGGATCGCCGGGGCCGGAGGCGACGTCCAGGACGCGCATTCCCTTCTTGATGCGGGCTCCCTTGACGAGGGCGTCGGTGAGCGCGCCGAGCTGGACGACGGCCTTTGGATACCACTTTCGCCACGCGGCAACGGTCGCCACCGAGGTCCATTCTGCTTGAACCTGCTGACGGTAGGCGGCGGCGCGAGGCGGCCGCCGGGCGGCGTTGCGCTTCTTCTTCGCGGTCACGGTCCCCCTCGAGTGGTGATCGACAAGATACCGCTTCGGAAGAAGGGAATGAAAGGAATGAAGGTGGAAGAAAGAGGGAGAGAGGGAGAGAGGGAAAGAGAGAAAGGAAAAGGGGGACTACCACTCGCGGCGGGCGCGGGCAATCGTCTCCTTCGGCGCGTCCCGTTTCGAGAAGCGGGCGTCGAAGATGAACTGGTAGTGCCGCTCCGCCAGCCAGTCGTAGATCGTCCCGAGCGGCACGAGGATGCCGAGATGCGGCACCGGCGTCGTGACGGGATTGTCGAACGTGCAGATCATCGCGCTGACGCCGAGGAGTTCGCTCGTCTCGCGGTGAAAGACGCCGCCGCCGGAGTTTCCGAAGATCGTCGGCGCGTTCATCATCCAGAAGCGCTCGCCGGCGACTTCCTTGTGGAGCGTCGAGATTTCGCCGATCGACGGCAGCGGATCGTGGCCGAGCGGACAGCCGACGGCGTAGATCGGGGTGAAGACGCCGACCTGGCCGAGCCGCTCGCGCGCGGCGAGCTTGGCGGCGGGATAGGATTTCGTCGACCGCAGCTTCAGGAGGGCGAGGTCTTTTTTCTCGTCGTGCACGACGAGGTCGGAGAGCGCCACCTCGGCCAGGTCGCCGTCCAGGCGGTAGATCTTGACGTCTACGGGCAGGCGCTCCTCCTGGTTCTTCTCGTTCGTGCGGACGGCTTTCGCGACGACATGGTAGGCGGTGACGACGAACGTGCTCTCGCCGCCCGAGTAGATGATGGTTCCGCCGCCAACGCCGCCCTTGGCGGAGACCTGGACGGACGGGAGCAGAACGGCGGTGGCCAGGGCGTTCAAGTCGGGCGCGGCCTGGCGGGCCTTCAGCGCCTCGGCGGTGGCCGCGTCCATCTTCTTTTCGAGTCTCGCGAAGCGTTCGCGCGTCGCGGCTTCGACGGCTCCGACGGCGAACCGGAGGGCCGCGATTTCGGCGCGGGCGGCCGCCACGTCGGCGGCGCGGGCGAGGTCGGCGAGTTTCCTCTCCGTTCCAGCCAGGCGGTCCAACAGCGCGCTGTTCTCGCCGCGGAGGGCGGCGAGTTCATCGGCGCGCGCGGCGTCGGCCAGGTGGGAATCGATGTCGCCGAGTTTTGCGGCGAGCCGCCGCTGGTTGTCGTTGAGGGTGCGATGGGAGAACGCGGCGAGGGAAAGGAACGCGCCGATGCCAAGAACGGGAAGGAAATATCGCCGCATAACGCCCCCTCTTTCTCCAAGGAGAAGATCGGCAGACAGGGGCCGGGAACTGAATAGCGAAGAGGAGGTACAATCGCCCCACGGCATGAATCTCACCGTCATCCAGCAGCTGTTGGCGCCGGTGGTGATGATCTCGGCGTCGGGGCTGCTTTGCCTCGCCCTTTTCAACCGGCTGTCCACGTTGGTGTCGCGAATCCGCCAGTTCAACCGGGAGCGGCTGGAGCACGCGATCCGGATCCGGGGCGCCGGCGACACCGTGCGAAGGACGCTGGAGCTGCACGACGCGGCGCTCGAGAAGCAGATCCCGCGGATGCTCGGCCGGGCGCGGATCCTCCACCGCGCGTTGATGTGCCTGGTGTCGGGCGTGGTGGCGATGCTGGTCTGCTCGCTGACGATCGGCGCGGCGATGCTCGCGCCGGCCGCCATGCCCGCCGCGATCGCCTGCTTCGTTCTAGGCGTGGCGTGCATGCTGGTCGGGATGCTCTTCGCACTTCGCGAGCTGACCATCAGCCTCGGTGACGTGGAGCTCGAAGCGCATGCGCTGGAGGAGCTGCCCACCGGGCGCGAGGAAGAGGATCGCGAGGCCTAAACAAGCCCCTTGCGCAGATCCTTGAGGGCGTAGAACGTCCCACGCCATTCGATGCCGCCGCGGGCGAGCGTGAGAACGGCGGAGCGGATCAGCGCCGCGCAGAAAACGACGCCGCCGAGCGGGAAGAAGAGGCCGTTGAGCCGGCGTAGTCCGCGCGCGATCGGCTGCACCGCGCCGCCCACGACCATCGCCAGCAGCGTCGCTCCGCAGAGCAGCCGCGGCCCAAGGGGACCGAGGAAGACTCCGGCGACCGGCCAGCAGCACATGAGCAGCACCACGAGGATGCCGCCGAACGTTCGGACCAGGCTGTAGCGAAATGCCGAGAACAGGTTCTTCGTCATGCCGCGCACGAATCCGCCGATGCCCGCGATCCAGCGGACGCGGACGGCGCCCGTGCCGATCGCGATTCCAACGCGCGCACCCGACTCCTTCAGCCGCTTGCCGAGCTTGACGTCGTCGAGCACGTCGAGCGGCAGCGACGCGTGGCCGCCCATGGTCCGGTAGAACGCGGCGCGCACGAGGTTGAAGGCGCCGATGCCGATGTGCGATTTGCTCCGCGGATCGGCGGCGCTCGAGAACCCAGTGTGCAGGAGGTACATCATGCCGAAGACGCCGACCGTCGCCGTCTCGATCATCGCCTCGAGCTCGAGGTCCGGGAAGACGCAGAGTTGGTCGAGGTTGCGATCGACGGCGTACCGCACGGCGCGGCGCAGTGCCGTCGGTTCGAACCGCACGTCGGCGTCCGTGAAGAGGATGAAGTCGCCCGTCGCCTGCTGCGACGCGACGTGAAGCGCGTGGTTTTTGCCGAGCCACCCGGGCGGGAGTTCACGCACGTGGACGACGCGGAGCCTCTCGACTCGGAGAGCGGAGCTCTCCTCCCTCGAGGCAGGCCTCTCGATGGGGACACTCGATCTCTCCTCCCTCGAGGCAGGCCTCTCGACGGGGACACTCGATCTCTCCTCCCCCGCGGCAGGCCTCGAGTTGCTCAGCGCGTCGAGGATGGACCCGGTGCGGTCGGTCGAGCGGTCGTCGACCGCGATGATCTCCAGGTCGGGGTAGTCGACGGCGAGGAGCGTCTTCATCGCGGCGTCGACCGTCTCTTCCTCGTTGCAGGCCGGCGCGATCACGGTCAGCCGCGGGACCGGTCCATCGGCGGGAAGCGCGAGGAGGCGCGGCGGGTTGAAGCGCGAGATGGCGAACGCGACGGCCGCAACGAGCCAGGGAATGAGGGAGCCGGCGGCCAGCGCCCAGAGGAAGTAGATCATCGGGGGTTCATCCGCCTACGCCGTCCCATGGTCCGCCCACAGCGGTCGAAAGGCTTCGGCGAGATGAGACCCGCGGTGATCACCGCCGGTCTCACTTGATCAGGATGCGGAGGCCGAGGGCGTCGCGCTTCTCGGTCGGCTCAGGCTGTCCGCGGAAGCCGGAGCGGGCGTAGTTGGCGATGTAGCTGTAGCAGCCGCCGCGCGACGATTTGTACTTGGCGGTTTGCGGGCCGGCCGGATCGGTGAGCTTGGCGTTCGAGAACGGTTCGTACCAGTCGGTGCACCACTCGTAGACGTTGCCGTGCATGTCGTAAAGGCCGAGAGCGTTGGGCTTCTTCTGGCCGACAGGATGCGTCGTGCCTCCCGAGTTCGCGTCGATCCACGCGTACTCGCCGATCGCCGCCGGGTCGCCGCCGAAGGACCACGCCGTCTTCGATCCCGCGCGGCAGGCGCACTCCCACTCCGCTTCCGTCGGCATGTAGATCTTCCGCCTGCCGATCTGATCGGCGACCTTGGTGTTCAGCTTCTCGATGAAGGAGGCGCAGTCGAGCCAGGTGATGGACTCGACCGGGAACGTTCCACCGCGATTCTTCGACGGGTTCGACCCCATCACGGCCTCCCACACGGCCTGGGTCATTTCGGTAGTCATCATCCAGTAGTCGCGGGTCAGGGTGACCTCGTGGGGCATGGCATTCTTGAGCCAGGGCTCCTTGTCGAACTCCGGATCCCCCATCGTGAATGTGGAGGCACGGACGCGGACGAAAGTCAGCACGCTCCCCTGGACGTTGATCTCGATCTTCTCAGGGATGAGGTTTGGTTCGATCGTGGCGAGGAGCGTCTTCGCTGATGCGTCGCCCGGCTTTGCCTGGAGGGCGCGGTCGACGGCGATTTTCGCCTTCTGCCATTCCTTCCTCGACTGCAGATCGCGCGCCTCTGCCATCGCGTCGTCGAACTGCTTCTGACGGCGCGCGTCGCTGCTGCGAGCAAGGCCCTTCGCCGCCTCGTCGGGAAGAACCGGCTGCGCCTCCTTGAATTTCGCGTCGGCGAGGTCGAAGTTGGAGGCCTTGAGCGCGGTTTCGGCTTCGTCGAGCGCCAGTTGCGCCTTGCGCCTCATCTCCGCCTTGCGCTTGTCCTCTTCCGCCTTGGCGATCTCGGGCACGAGCGACTGGAGCGTTGACTGGGCCGTCCTGGCGTCCTCGGGGTCGTCGGCGGCGGCCAGCGCCAGCTTCCACAAATCGGCGGCCTTGACGGGGTCCTTCTCCGCCCGCGCCTCGGCCGTGAACCGGTCGAACGCCTTCTTGCGCGAGAGTCGTTCATCGGCGGCTCTCTTGCGCGCGGTCAGCGCGGAGAGGTAATCCTCGAGCTCGCGGGGCGGTTTGCGGACGGCCGCCGCCGCGGTGGCGAGTTCGAGGGCCTGGTCGAGGCTGCCCTTCTCATCGGCGTCCCGGGCCGTCAGCCACTTCGTACGCTGGTCGGCCGGCTCGAGGAGGTCGCGGATGGCGGCCTTTTCCTCGTCGGTCTTTGCGTACTCGCCCGCCTTCGCGCAAGCCTGCAGCACCGGCTTCCAGGCGTCGATCGTGTCCTTCGCCTGGGCGTTGAACGAGGCGCTCTCCGCGTTCTCGCGCCAGCGGCGGAAGTTCTCCTCGCGCTGCTCGCTGCCCTTGATCGCGCTGATCTGCGCGTTGATGCGCGTCTTGGCGTCCCTCAAGCGCTGGTCATCCGGATAGTTTCCCAGGGCCGAGTTGATCGCGGCGAGCGCCGCGTCGAAGTCGTTGGTCTTCTCAAGTGTCGCGACGTTCGTCAACACGCGGGTGACGGCCTCGTCGCGGTCGCGCCTCTCGCGCTGCTCTTTCGCCTTGGGCTCGTACTCGTCGCGGAGCGTCTTCGCCTCGGGTGTGTCGACGTCCTTGAGCGAGGCGAGGGCGGCCTCGTAGTCGCCGTCGGCTGCTTTCGCCTTCGCGTCGCCGAGGGCCTTCTCGACGGCCTTCCGCTTCACGGTCGGATCGACCGGGGGATTGACCGGGGGCGGTGGTTTGACCTCGCCGCCGCGGGTGAGGAGCACGGCGACGACCACGATGACGGCGATGAGGGCGACGGCGCCTGCCGCGATGAAGGGAAGGGCCGCCTTCCTCTTTTCAGCCTCTTTCTTGCGCCTGACGGCGGTGATCACGGTCGGCTTGTAGGACTCTTCGCTGAGCCGTCCTTCGAGGGCGGCAAGGAGTTCGGTGCCGTTCTGGAACCGCTCCAGCGGATTCTTGGCCAGGCACTTGGCGACGATGTCGCGGGTGCGCCCGCTGGTGGACGCGGGCAGCGGCTCGGGGTCCTTCATCGCGGTGTCGCGGAGGATGATGGCGATGCTGGAGCCGGCGAAGGGCGCTTTGCCCATCATGAGCGCGTAGAGGGTCGCGCCCATGGCGAAGACGTCGGCGGCCGGACCGGCGGTCTTGGCATCTTCGGCCTGTTCCGGAGCCATGTAGCCGGGCGTGCCCATGGCGACCATCGACATGGTGCCGACGCTGCCTCCGCCGCCCTCGGGCTTGGCGAGGCCGAGATCGGCGAGCTTCGTGCGGTCGAGATTGTTGTTGGGGATGAGGATGTTGTCCGGCTTGACGTCGCGATGAATGATGCCGCGCTCGTGGGCCGCGGCGAGCCCCTTCGTGGAGGCTCGGACGATCTTGAGCGCGTCCGATTCCGTGAGGCCCAGGGCGCCGGCCTCCTTGGTGCGGCGCACCAGCGCGCCCGCGCTCTCTCCGCGGATGAACTGCATGACGAGGTAGTGGGTTTCGCCGTCGACGTTGACGTCGAGGACGCGCACGATGTGGTCGCTCTCGAGCGACGCCGCCATGCGGCCCTCGCTCATGAAGCGGTCGATGATCTTGGCGTCCTGCTCGGCGAGGTGGAACGGGAGGATCTTGATCGCGACTTCGACATGGAGGCGGGGATGAATGGCGTAGTAGACCGCGCCCATTGCCCCCTTGCCGATTTTTCGGAGGAGGGGGATGCCGCCGACCGTGGGATGGCCCTCGGCATCGCGGGGCAGGCCCATGAGAAGTTGATCCTTGGTGAGATCCTGGGCGGGAAGGGGAGTGAAGCTGATGGTTGCGCGGGTCCCGCCGCCGGCGACGGTCTTGCCGGCCGTGGATGGAGTGGGATCGGGCCCCTTCGGGTCAGCCATAGAGTCCCTAATGGTATCCGTCGGTGCGCGCAGGCATCAAGCCCGCCGCCCATGGTTCATACGACCCTTGCGAGCGTGCGGATTGATGACAAGTTCGAGGAGGGAGTGTATCTTGTTTGCGGAAGAGAGATCGGCGGAGTTCGTCAACCAACGCGACAGTTCTTACACAGTGCTTTTATAGGGAGGCATTGCATGAAGAAGTCTGCAGCACTGGTGCCCCTTCTCCTCGGCGCGATGGCCCTGTCGGCCTTCGCGCAGGGAGCCAAGGTGGACACCGATCCAAAGAACGCCGAGACCACGAAGTTGACGGTCTCGGGAGGGCTCGACATCTGGTGGGTGTGGCGTGACCGCCCGTTGAACGCCGTGGCAGGGCAGTTCGGCACGTACGGCGCGGGCGAGTTCCGGTCGGAGGGCATTTTTCACGGGCACTTCACGGTCCGCCTCGACGCGGACCTGTCGGAGAAGGTGCGCGTGACCGTGGCGCTCGACAACAAGCGGGTCGAGGGCGGCGGGCAGTTCACGGACGTGCTCGGCGCGAACCCGGAAGGGCTCGCCGTGACCGTGCGGCAGGCGAACATCTCGCTCGGCGACGTCTTCACCAAGGACGTGAGCGTGCTCATTGGGACGAATGCGCATTCCTTCGACGTGCGCAACAACGGGTCGTGCATGTTTTTTGATCCGGCGCATTCGGACAGCATCTTCAGCAACGCCACGGGCGCGCTCGGTCCCGGCGGCGCCGGCTTCCCGACGTCCCTCTCCGATGAGCTCCAGCCGGTCGGCTTGATCCTGACGTACGCCACGGAGTCGATCCAGCTTCACGGCATCTTCGACATTGCGTTGATCGAAGGCGGCGCGGCGAAGCATGACGAGGCGGCGTACGGCCTCGACTTCTGGTACATCTTCCAGGGCCGCTGACCCATCACGGGCATTCCCCTCGGGCAGGGGAGCCGGATCGGCGCCATCGCGCTGCTCTCGAACAGCAACTTCGCCGGCGGCGGCGAATCGGCGATGTTCACGCTGGGCCTGGGAGCGAGCCTCCAGGACATCCTCTCGAAGGGCCTCGAGATCTTCTTCCAGTTCTACTTCCAGACCGGGACCATCACGGAAGTCGGCACGACGAACATCGATGCGAAGGGCATCGCGCTCGAATTCGGCCTCAAGTATGCGTTCGACTCGAGTCTGAGGCCGTGGATCGAGGGCAAGGTCGACCTGCTGTCGGGCGACGACGGCACGGGGGCGACCGATGACGAGGTCGAGGCGTTCCTCTCGTACGAGAGCGTCTCGGACCTGATGATCCTCGACAACCCGTATTTCGGGCTGGACTGGGATACGAACGTGCTGGTCTTCAAGTTCAGCGGCGGGGTTGCGTTCTCGGCCGGGGCCGGCAAGGAAAACGTGCGGCTGTCGGCCGTCTTCGGCCTCGCGAAGACGGACGAAGACGTCACCTTCGGCCTGGTGACGGAGGACAAGCTCGGCACGGAGCTTGACATCAAACTCGATTACGACTACTCGAAGCAGGTCACCCTCGAGGCCGGAGGAGCGTTCCTCTTCGGTTCGGACATCCTGGAGCAGGCCGGGGGCGGCTCGACCGACCCGGACGCGGACAGCAACGCGATGCTCTTCTGGTGGGGAGTTCGGGCCAAGTTCTAGACGCGACGGGCATCAAGGGAGCCCCGGTCTTCACCGACCGGGGCTCTTTCTTTTGTGGCGACGAACGCCCGCCAACCCATTTTCGAGCCCATATTTCGCTTGGTGGCCGGAGACGGTTCGTGTATAGTCCTCCGCTAGAGAGAGCGGCGGCCAGGCATCCAATCCAAACGCAGTCAACTCGGAGATTTCATAGATAGGGAGGTCTGCATGTTGAAGTCGTTTGTCCTCGTTCCGGCGCTCCTTTCCGCGATGGCCCTGTCGGCCTTCGCGCAGGGAGCCAAGGTTGACACCGATCCGAAGTCCACGGAGACGATGAAGGTCACGGTCTCCGGCTCGCTCGACATCGACTGGGTGTGGCGCGATCGCGCGCTCGGCACCTCACGCGGCACCTACGGGACGTACGACCCGGGCGAGTCGCGCGGCGAAGGCGTCATGCACGGCCACTACTCGATTCGAGTCGATGCCGATCTCAGCGACAAGGTGAAGCTCACCGTCGTCCTCGAGAACAACCGCTACGACACAGCGGCTCCGTCGAACGACCTGCTCGGCACGAACCCCGAGGGGCTGCCGGTCAGCGCGCACGAAGTCCAGATCGCGTTCGGTGAGCTCTTCACCGCGGGCATGAGCGGCACCATCGGCACGCACGGCTACATGTGGTCGCCGCGCGGCGACGGCCGGTCGCTCATCATGGCGATGGACTCGTCCGACTCCATCCTTCCCGCTTCCGCCGTTGCGGATTTCCAGGCGGGCGGCCTCAACCAGAGCGACGGGTCTGGCCAGTCGCTGCGTCCCGCGGGCGCGGTCTTCGCCTACACGCAGGAGGCGTGGGGAATGCACTTCGCCCTGCTTCCGGCGACGGTCGAGGGCGGCTCTGCGAAGGCCGACGAGGCGAACTATGCCGTCGACTTCTTCTACAACCTCGCCTCGATGGGCAAGGGCAGCAACATCGGCGCGATCCTCATGCTGACCTCCATCGCGGGTGGCGAGAGCGCCATCTTCACGGGCGGCTTTGGCGGCGACCTGTTCTTCATGGACAACAACGCCATGGAGCTCTACTTCCAGGTCCTGTTCCAGTCGGGCACGTGGTTCGAGGTCGGCACCACGAACATCAAGGCGGGCGGCATCGCGTTCGAGATCGGCGGCAAGTACAACTTCACCAGCGCGATGCATCCGTGGATCCAGGCGCAGATCACGTACCTCTCGGGCGACAAGGACCAGGACCCGGGCGACACCGACATCGACGCCTTCCTGGGGTACGAGAACAACAACGACCTGATGATCATCCTCTCCGACTTCTACGGCATGGATTGGTTCACCAACATGCTGGGGATTCTCATCAGCGGCGGCCTCGACCTGAGCGTCGGCGCCGGCAAGGACAACCTGCACTTCAAGGGCGTGCTGGGGATCATGACGACGGTTGAGGACGTCCGCGGGCCCCTCTTCACCGACACGACGAACAAGCTCGGCAACGAGTTTGACGTCATGGTCGTGTACGACTACTCGAAGCAGGTGGCGTTCAACGCGGGCATCGCCCTCCTCTTCGGCTCGGAAGTGCTGGAAGCCATCGGCGGCGGCTCGACCAACGACAACGCCGACGACAGCTCGATGCTCTTCACGATCGGAGCCCACGCGAAGTTCTAAGGAAGATAGTTTCCTAAAGGAGCCCCGGTCCTCGCGGACCGGGGCTTCTTCGTTTGTAGAGAGCGTCAACAGCGGCGCCGTTGCCGCTCGTAGGCGGTAGAGGGAGCGTTGCGACGACTACCAAAGGGGTGCCCTACGGGCCCATGAGAGGCTGGAACCGAGGCGTTGAAGCCGCGTCGAAAACCGCTATAATGGCGGTCCCGAATGGCTGACACTCCGGCACCCCCGACACCCTCCCCGAACAGCGGCGGACGCCTTGTCCCCGTGCTGATCGAGGAGGAGATGAAGGATTCCTACCTCAACTACGCGATGTCGGTCATCGTCTCGCGCGCGCTGCCGGACGTCCGCGACGGGCTCAAGCCGTCGCAGCGGCGCGTCCTGATCGCGATGAACGATCTGAACCTCGGGCCGCGCGCGAAGCACCGCAAGTGCGCCAAGATCACCGGCGACACGACCGGCAACTACCACCCGCACGGCGACCAGGTCGTCTATCCGACGCTCGTCCGCATGGCGCAGGACTTCGCGATGCGCTACATGCTCGTCGACGGCCAGGGGAACTTCGGAACCGTCGACGGCGATCCTCCCGCCGCGCAGCGCTACACCGAAGCGCGGATGACCAGCTTCGCGTCGGAGATGCTCGAGGATCTTGAGCGAAAGACCGTCGACTTCCAGCCGAACTACGACGAAACGCGCGAAGAGCCCGTCGTCCTTCCGAGCAAGTTCCCCAACCTGCTCTGCAACGGCGCCATGGGCATTGCCGTCGGCATGGCGACGTCGATTCCGCCCCACAACCTCGGCGAGGTGTGCGACGCCATCCTGCACGTCCTCAAGAACCCGAAGGCGACGCCCGATGACCTCATGCAGTTCATCAAGGGCCCGGACTTCCCGACCGGCGGCGTGATCTGCGGCGTCGCCGGCATCCGCGAGGCGTACCGCACCGGCCGCGGCCACCTGACGGTCCGCGGCAAGGTGAAGGTCGAGGATGGGAAGGGCGGCCGCAAGTCGATCGTGGTCGAGGAGATCCCGTACAACGTCAACAAGACGGCGCTGATCGAGCGGATCAAGGAACTCGTCAAGGACGACGCGATCTCGGGCATCCAGGACATGGAGGACCACTCCAGCCGGGAGGGGATGCGAATCGTCATCGAGGTCCGCAAGGGCGAGGACGAAAACGTCGTCCTCAACCAGCTCTACGCGATGACCTCGCTGCAGGAGACGTTCGCCGTCAACTGCATCGCGCTGGTGAACGGGCGGCCGGAGACGCTGTCGCTGCCGCCGCTGATCACGGCCTACATCGACCACCGCAAGGAAGTCATCCGCCGGCGCACCCGGTTCCTGCTGGAGGAGGCGGAGCGCGAGGCGCATATCCTCGAAGGCCTCGTCAAGGCGCTCGACGTCATCGACGAGTTGATCAAGGTCATCCGCGCCTCGGCCTCGGTGCCGGTCGCGAAGGCCGAGATCATCAAGCGATGGACGTTCACCGAGCTCCAGGCCGACGCCATCCTGCGGATGACGCTGGCGAAGCTCACGGGCCTCGAGCGCGAGAAGCTGAAGGCCGAGCTCGCCGAGCTCCAGAAGAAGATCGCGGAGTACAAGGCGATTCTCGGCGACGAGAAGCTGGTGCTCGACCTGATCCGCAAGGACGTCGAGGAGATGAAGAAGGGCTCCGACCCGCGCCGGACCCAGATCGACGCGGCGGAGGCGGAGGCGTTCGAGCGCGAGGAGCTGATCCCCGAGGAGGACATGGTCGTCGTCATGTCGCACCTCGGCTACATCAAGCGCGTGCCGGTGGCGAGCTACCGCAAGCAGCGGCGCGGCGGCAAGGGCGTCATCGGTGCCGACACCAAGGAGACCGACTTCATCGAGCGGCTCTTCATCGCGTCGACGCACGACTACCTGCTCTTCTTCACCGAGGACGGGAAGGTGCGGGCGCTGAAAGTGTACGAGCTGCCGGCCCTGGAGCGGACGGCCCGCGGAAAGCCGGTCTCGACCCTGCTGATGCTCAAGGAGACGGACCGGATCAGCGCGCTCGTGGCGGTGAAGAACTTCGAGACGGGCTTCCTGGTGATGACGACGATGCGCGGGCTGGCGAAGAAGACGGAGCTCGCGGCGTACCAGAACATCCGCCAGACGGGCATCATCGCCATCAATCTCGAGGAGGGGGACAAGCTCATCTACGTCGTCCAGACCGACGGGAAGAAGGAGATCGTGCTTGGCACGGCGCTGGGGATGAGCATCCGGTTCCACGAGGAGGACCTGCGTCCGATGGGGCGCGCGACATACGGCGTCGCCGGCATCAAGCTCGACGCGGGCGATGCCGTGGTCGACATGATCCTGGTCGAGCCGGGGGTGACCGTGCTGACGGCGTGCGAAAACGGATTCGGCAAGCGGTCGGACATCGAGGATTACCGGCTGCAGTCGCGCGCGGGCAAGGGCGTCATCAACGTGAAGGCGACGGACCGCAACGGCAAGGTCGTGGCGATGAAGCCGGTGCGCGACGCGGACGACCTCATCATGATCACGCAGGACGGCATCGTCGTGCGCATCTCGTGCAAGGACATCCGCGTGATGGGGCGCAACACGCAGGGCGTGAGGCTGATCCGGCTCGAGGAGAAGGACAAGCTGGTGGCGCTCGCGAGCGTGGTGAAGGAGGAGGGCGAGGAACCGGCGATCAAGAAGGCCGAGGTTCCGCCGGATGAGGAGAAAGAAGGAGAGAGGGAGAAGGGGAAAGAGGGAGAGCCGAACGGGGCGGCGCCGAAGGCTTGATCAAGTCGGTCATTCGTGATAGGCTTCGGTCAAGCAAGGAGTAGTTATGCCGCCCCTGGCGAAGCGCAGGAAGACGACCCGGTTCAGCACGAACTTCAAGACAGACGCCTGCATCTATATCATCCAGAAGGAGCCCTCGACGGCGCAGTTGGCGAAGAAGCTGGGCGTGTCGGTCAGCACGGTCGGCCGGCTCATTCGGGAGCTGCGGAGTGAGAAGCGTGACATCGTCTCCGTCCGGACGCGCCGCGGGTGGAAGTACCAAATGAAACAGGAGGACCCGGAGGAGGTCCTGAAGCACTGGACGTCCACGTTCGTGATCCCGATAGGCGAGTGTCATCCGCCGCGAGGCAAGGCGGAGGACGACATTTACGACAACCCGTAGCCCATGCCGCGGCTCGCGTTCATCGATTCAAGCGCTTTCATGGCGCGCTACCTGCCCGATGATCAATACCACACGGCCGCCGTCGCGGAATACGAACGGCTGGCGAAATCGGGGTATTCGTTCGTCACGTCCAACTACGTCTTCGATGAAGTCGTGACGGGCGCAAAGCGTCGGTCGAGCCATGAGCGCGCACGCAAAGCGGGAGACGCCATCCGCGCCCACTCAAAGCTCTTCCGCGTGCTCGTCGATGAAGCGATCGAGGACGAGGCGTGGGCCCTTCACGACAAGTTCAAGGAGCATCAACTCTCCTTCACGGACGTCACCTGTGTGGCGGTCATGCGAAGGCAGGGGATCAGCGAGATCTTCTCCTTCGATTCCGACTTCGACCGCGTCGGGCTCGTACGCCTTCCGGCAGGCCGCTAACATACGTCCGTGGCGACCGACCTTCTCCCGCGCCTCGACTGGCTCGTGCGCCTTCGCTGGGTCGCGATCGCCGGTATCGTCGCCGTCGCGCTCGTCAGCGGTCCAGGGCTGCATCTGCTGAAGGCGTGGCCCGCGGCCCTCGTCATCGCCGGGGTGCTTGCCGCCGCCAACATCGCGTTCCGCAGCCTCGTCAAGCGCGAGGTCCGGCCGGGCGCGCTTGCGCTCGTTCAGATCGGCGTTGATCTGCTCGCGCTGACCTTCCTCCTGCACTACTCCGGCAGCGTCGAGAATCCCTTCATCATCTACTACGTCTTCCACGTGATCATCGGCAGCATCCTCCTGGGCCGCGCGCAGAGCTACCTCGTCGCCGCGGGCGCGTCGGCGATGATCATCCTGATGGCGGTCGGCGAGGGAATCGGCGCCTGTCCGCACCATGCGATCAACGTCGTCACCAACTGGCAGAATCCGACCTACCTCGCCGCCGTGACGGGCGTCATGGTCTCCACCCTCTTCATCTCCGTCTTCCTCGCGACGACGATCATGCAGGGCGTGCGCGACAAGGAAGGCGAGCTTCGCCGCATGCACGAACGGCTCGCCCAGACCGAAAAGCTCGCCGCGATCGGCCAGCTCGCGACCGGCGTCGCCCACGAGCTCAACACGCCGCTCGCCTCGATCGCCGCCTACGCCGAGGAGATGAGCGACCTCGTCAGCGGGAACGGCGTCGGCGAGAAGATGCGCGGCTACTCCGAGACGATCCGCAAGCAGACCGAGCGGTGCAAGGGGATCACGCAGGGACTCCTCAACTTCGCCCGCCCGTCGACGCTCCAGGTCTATCGCGTCGACGTGAACTACGTCGTGGGAGAGGCCCTCGAGTACCTGAAGTTCAAGCGCCCCATCGGCGGCGTCGCCATCGAGACGAAGCTCGCGCCGAACCTGCCGCAGGTGCTCGCCGATCCGACCCACCTGCTCCAGGCGGTCCTCTCCATCATGGTGAACGCGCTCGACGCGGTCGGGCCGAGCGGGCACATCACGATCGAGACGAAGGCGGAGCGCGGGGTGACGCTGCGCGTCATCGACGACGGCTGCGGCATCCCGGCGGAGAATCTCGCGCGCCTCTTCGAGCCGTTCTTCACGACCAAGGAGGTCGGGAAAGGGACGGGGCTCGGCCTTTCGATCAGCCGCGACCTTCTCAAGCGGTACGGCGGCGAGATCGCGGTGGATTCGGCGGGCAAGGGCACGACGGTGACGATCATTCTGCCTGAGGCCACGTGACCGAAGCGCTTACGATCCTTGTCGTCGACGACGATGACGCCTTCCGCGGCATCGTGACCGACCGGTTCGTCCGCAAGGGCCATCGCGTGATGGCGGCGAAGGACGGTCCGTCGGCGCTGGCGCAGCTCAACGGACGGGATATCGATGTCGCGGTCCTCGACTTGCGGATGCCGGGGATGGACGGACTCGACCTGCTCCTGAAAGTGAAGCAGCGGGCGCCGGCGGCGGTGGTGCTCATCCTCACGGGGCACGGCACCGTCGAAACGGCCGTCGAGGCGATGAGGCGCGGCGCCGCCGACTTCCTTCAGAAGCCGTGCTCCCTCGCCGAAATCGAGCTGAAGATCGAGAAGGCGCGCGAGGGGAGCCTCCTGGCACGCGAGAACCGGCAGCTGAAGGCGGCGATGGCCATCGGCGCCGCGTCGTCGGCGATCGTCGGGAAGTCGCGCGCGATCCAGGCGGTGCTCGACCTCATCGCGAAGGTGCGCGACACCGAGTCGCCCGTGCTCGTCGAGGGCGAGAGCGGGACGGGCAAGGAACTCGTGGCGCGCGCACTGCACTTCGACGGCTCGCGGCGGGAGATGCCGTTCGTCGCCGTCAACTGCGCGACGCTCCAGGAGACGCTGCTCGAGAGCGAGCTCTTCGGCCACAAGGTGGGGGCGTACACCGGCGCGACCACCGACAAGCCGGGGCTCTTCGAGATCGCGGACCGCGGGACGCTCTTCATCGACGAAATCGCCGAGGCCGCGCCCGGGGTGCAGGCGAAGCTGCTGCGGGTCCTCGAGACGGGGGAGTTCCGCGCCGTCGGCGACGTGAAGGAGAAGCGCGTCAAGGTCCGCGTCGTCGCGGCGACGAATCGCGTCCTGCGCGAGCTCGCGGAGGAGGGCACGTTCCGCAAGGACCTCTTCTTCCGCCTCAACGTCGTCTCGATCCGCGTGCCGCCGCTGCGCGAGCGGCGCGAGGATCTCGGGCCGCTCGTCGACCATTTCCTGATGAGATCAGCCGCGGCGCGCGTGAAGGGGGTGAGGCTGAGCGACCGCGCGATGGCCGCCGCGATGGCGTACGACTGGCCCGGCAACGTGCGCGAGCTCTTCAACTGCCTGGAGCGCGCGACCCTGCTCGTGAACGGACGGGTGATCGACGACCTTGGACTCGGGACGGTGACGGCGTCGCCGGCGCCGGCCGGCAGCCTGGAGCAGGTCGAGCTCGATCACATCCAGCGCGTGCTGACGGCGGCGGACGGGAACATCTCGAAGGCGGCGGAGATGCTCGGGGTCTCGCGTCGGAACCTGCATCGCAAGATCAACCAGTACAAATTGAAGGTCTAGTGTCTACCTGCACCGCCGCCGCCCGTCTGAGATAGAGGATGCAATCGGACGAGACGCTGGCGGCGCTCGGCACGCGTGAGGCGTTCGAGGAGCTTTACGGGCGCCACAAGAACAGCCTCTACGCCTTCATCCTGCGGCAGGTGCGCGACGGCGCCCTCGCTGACGACCTCTTTCAGACCACGGTCCTGAAGGCCTTCAAGAACCTCGCCACGTTCCGCGGAAGCTCGAGCTTCAGGACATGGCTCTTCACCATCGCGTCGAGGTCGGTGATCGACGATCGTCGACGCGCAAGGCCGATGGCGGAACTCACGGATGTCGCCGCGGCGAGTCACGAGTCGCGCCGGGAGGAGTTCGAAATCCTCCAGCGGGCGCTCGACGAATTGCCGCCCCAGCACAAGGCGCTCTTCCTGCTCGTCCGCTACCACGACATGAAAGTGGCGGACGCCGCGGAGGCCGCGGGCCTGTCGCCCGCCTCCGGGAAGGTGACGCTCTTCCGGATCCAGAAGAAACTCGGCGAGATGATCGGAAAGGTCAAGACATGAACTGCGAATCGTTCGAAGGGCTGATGGCCGGGCTCCTGGCCGGCGATGCGACACGCGAGGAGCGTGAGACCGTCGAGGCGCACCTGCTCGACTGCGCGGCGTGCCGCGACGTGTTCGCCACGGCGAAGCAGGGCTGGGAGGGGGCGAAGCTCGTCCGGGTCGCGGGGCTGCCCGACGAGGTCGACCGCCGCGTCCGCGAAGCGCTCAAGCCGAAGAGCGCGTGGGAGCGGTTTTTCCGCGTCGGCACCGGCATCGCGGCCGGGATCATGATCGCCGTCGCACTCTTCCGTGCGATGCCTGCGGGCCCCACGAAGAAGGAGACGCCGCCGCCCGCCGCGTTCGCCATGGTCGCCCCGGCGCGCATCGGCACGCTCTACGCCGTCGATCCCGACACCCAGCAGCCTGTCGGCGAGCTCTCGATCCAGTCACTCTCGGTGAACGTCGAGATTCTCGACGGCGTCGCGCAGACCACGGTCGAGCAGACCTTCTTCAACGAGACGGACGCGCGGCTCGAGGGGCAGTTCCGGTTCCCGCTGCCGTCCGATGCGAGCATCACGCGGCTCGCGATGGAGATCGACGGGAAGCTGATGGAGGGCGAGGTCGTCGAGCGCCAGAAGGCGCGCCAGACGTACGAGGGCATCGTGCGGAGCATGAAGGATCCGGCGCTGCTTGAGTGGATGCCGGGCGGCATGTTCTCGTGCCGGATCTTCCCCATCGAGGCGAAGCAGCCGAAGCGGATCGTCATCGGCTACCAGCAGGCGCTGGCGGGATTCGACGGGAAGATGCAGTACGTCTACCCGCTGGTCAGCGAGACGACGTCGACGCGCGAGATCGGCCTCTTCACGTTCAACGCGGTCGCGAAAGGGGCGAAGCTCGCGGGGAAGACGTCGATGACGGAGGCGAAGTTCCGCGCGAAGCAGGACGTCGTCGTCGAGGTCGAAGTCGAGGCGGCCGAAGCATCGCTCGTCTCGCATCGGGAAGGCGAGTGGGCGCACTTCAACCTGTTCGTCCAGCCGAAGGCCGACGCGATGGAGCAGGCGAGGGCGCGGACGTCGACGATCTATCTCGTCGACAACTCCGCGGCGATGAACGAGCCGACGATGGATGTCGTGCGTCGCGTCGTTTCGAAGCTCGTCGGCGCCACGGACCAGGTCTTCGGATTCAACCTGACCGGCGATCTGTCGGAGGCGACGAAGCAGTCGGCGCTCGACAAGCTCTTCGCGCTCAAGCCGAACGGGGCGCTGGACCTGGCGAAGGCGGTGCGGCTCTCGATGGCCGCGTGCCCCGACGGCGGCGAGGTCGTCTTCGTCGGCGGCGGGACGCCGTCGTGGGGCGAGACCGATGCGGCGAAGATCGTCGCCGGCGCGAAGGAGGCGTGCGGGACGAAGCAGGTGACGTTCCGCGCGGTCGCGGTCGGGAGCGGAGCGGATCGGGTGACGCTCACGGCGGTCGCGTCGGCATTCAGCGGCGGCGTTCAGGCGATCTCGCCGAGCGACGACGTCAACGCGCGGATTGCGCAGATCGCATTGACGGCCGGGCGCGCCGCGATGAGCGATGTGAAGGTGCAGTTCGAGGGGCAGACCGCGGATATCGCGCCGGCGCAGCTCGGCAGCGTCTATTTCGGCGAGCGGGTGCTGGTCGCGGGCCGGTGCACGGGAACGTCGGTGAAGGCGGTCCTGACCGGCAAGGTGCAGGGCCGCGACGTGCGGCGCGAATGGACCTTCGCGGTGCCGGCGGAGGAGAAGGGGAATCTCTTCGTGCGGCGGCTGTGGGCGCAGCGGCGGCTCGTCGATTTGATGGCGAAGGGCGCAGCGGCTCAGGACGAGATCACGAAACTCGGCGTCGCGGAGCGGCTGATGACGCCTTTCACGTCGTTCCTGGTGCTTGAGAGCGAGAAGGCGTACGAGGATCACGCGATCGAGCGGGCGAAGAAGGCGGAGGAGCGGCTGGTGAAGGGCGAGCCGGTCACCGATCCCGAGAAGCGGAAGAAAGAAGTGCTGACGAAAATGTCGCACTTGCTCGATCTCGCGTACATGTCCTTCGATCAAAAGAAGCTCGACAAGACGATTCAGATCTGCAACGAGATTCTCGTCATCGACCCGCGCTACACCGTGGCGCTGGAGCTGAAGGAGGATGCCGAGAAATCGCGTCATCGCGAGGAGTACTACGAGTTCCTCAAGAAAAAGGTCGAGAACTGGAAGTCGTTGTCGGACAGCAACGATCACGCGGTGATTCCGAACGCCGACACCGTGCGGATCCCATCGGCGGCGGAGTGGCGTGAGATTACGGGCCGCGTCACGCAGAGGGTGATCAAGACGCAGGATGCACTGGATGCCGAGAACGTTCAACCGCGCCTCCTCGATCAGGGTGGCCTCGAGCTAGGGTACCAGTGGCTCGATGGGTTCGAAACTCGCATGCTTCCTTATGACACCGTGACCGGGAAGTACCGCTCCGATCCCCGCTCGTTCCGCCTGCCGTTGGCGGGAGGGTCGGGAGGGTCCGGGACACTGGCGAACCAGTTCGGCGGCCTGGAGTTCACGATTGCGCCCGGGGACATTGGAGGCTTCCGAGCGCCGGGCGGGAGTTGGGGCTCACTCCCGGACCGCCGCTATCCGGGGCGTTCGACGGTCGGCTTCCGCACCGAGACCGGTCCAGTGCAGAGCTTTCCCGGGGTCGATGTTGAGGTCGCGAGCAACTACTGGGTCGGCAGCGTCTACGGTCTCAATGGAATCGCGCCGAATAGTGGAGGAACGGACTACGCGGGCAACATGGTCCGGCTGGTAGAGCCGTCCATGGCCAGCGCTGACGGCAACTGGGGGTACCTCCCCGACTTCGGCATACAGATGGCGACGGCCGGCGTCTGGCGGGATGCGCGCCCCGATATCTTTGGGGTTGCCATCAATCTCGCGGGGCCTATCGGTGCGCCAGTGACCAACGGGACGGTCTTCATCCCAGTCGACAAGTTCGGGAGGATCATCCAGGGTCCGCGCTCGGGAATCATGCCCGGCTTCGAGCGATTCACGATCAGCGGCGGCGGTGGCGGTGGCGCGAATGCCACCATCGACCTGCCGAGAATCAGCGACATTCCCATCATGGGCGAGCTGTTCAGGCGCAATGGAGAGTCGGGCTGGTTCGACCGCTGGGGCAATTTCCGGCCTGGGATCGACCTTCCGTCGTTCGGTGCCTCGATGATTGACGAGGACCGCCTGAAGGGCAAGCCGTTCAATCCCTTCGCGCCCGACGCCAGAGTCGGGCAGGTCATTGTATCCAACACCAAGAAGCTCCTTTGGGACGTTGACGTCTACCGCCGTCAGCTGGAAGTGGCGCAGGCGCAGCTCCGGGATCTCATCGAGCGCGTCCGCGGGGACGAAGACCTGCGGGGCACGACTGAGCCGATGAGCCAGCTGCTCCGCAGAATCGGACAGCTGCTCGACGTGCTTCGGAGCCCCGAGGTGGCGCAGCGCGCCCACGTGCCGCACCTTCAAACCAAGCTCGACGAGGTCGATGTCGCCATCAGACGAGGGCTCGCGGAGTTCGACACGCACCTGCGCGAGATCGAAGTCGGCCTGAAGGCGAACCGTGCCGTCGACGTGTGGAACGCCATCGCTCGGGCGAACGACTCGTCTGATGCAGCCGTCAAAAAGATCCAAGAGCTGTGGGACTTCTGCCACTCACTGCTGGCCGAGCGATCCGACACGGAGATCTTCGCCTATTGGCAGCGCGTGGGAATGTACCGGGCTCGCCTCCCGCAGATATGGGCTCCGTACTTGGCGCAGGTGGCGGCGCTCAGTGCAGACTACCAGGAGGCCAAGGACGTGCAGGATAGGACGTCACCGGCGAGTCCCGTCTATGCAGAAGTGCTGGGCCGCGTCGAGAGGGCGCGGGAGGCACATCTCCGTGCGAACGCCGGCACCGCCAACGCGTTCCAGGAGCTTCAGCACGAGGAGCAGGAATTCCGGCGCCTCACCTTCATCCTGGTCATGCGCGGCCTACTCACGGATGGACTCGACGTCACGCCCAGCGGCCTTGGCGCGCAAGGCCGGATCACGGGCGTCGAATTCTCCGGCGTCAACCTAGGCGGCTTCGCGGCCGGCGACTTCGTCGCCATCACGCGCGGCAAGCTGCTGATCGCGGTCGTCCGCATCAACAGCGAAGGTCGCGGCGACTGGACGTCCTGCACCTACGGCTTCCCGCAGGCGACCGATTCGGCGCACAAGATCGTCGATGAAGCGGCGCTGACGAAGTCGATCTCGCTGCGCTTCGAGCGCGACGCCGTCGACACCAAGAATGACGCGACCCTGCGGCTGCTCCTCATCCTCAAGGAGCGCCCATGAACCGCACCGTCGCGTGGGGCGTCGCCTTCGTGGCCTCCTCGATCGGCGCGGCGACGATGCTCTACACCGCCACGCACGAGCCGAGGCCGGCGGAGAAGATCGCCGTCCGCAACGCGCGAGAGGTCAGCGACATCGACCTCCAGCTCATCGTCGGCAAGATCCGCGAGGGCGACCTCATGGCGTTGAAGCGCGATCTCGCCGGCGCGAAGATCGCGTGGGAGAAGGCGCGGGCGATGGGGCAGGGGCTGTGGCCGGTGCACGTCGGCCTCGGCGACAGCTACGCGCGAAACGCGATGGCGGCCGAGGCGGAAGTCGAGTACGCGGCGGCCGAGCGGCTCGCGGCGGAGGTCACACCCGTGGCGGCGAGCGCACTGCGCTGCCGGCGGGTCTTCAACCTGCGACAGCTGAAGAGCGACGCCGCGGCGCTGGAGCTCCTGATCGACTTCGATCATCTCCAGGTGCCGGGGCCGCTGGTCGTCGCGCTGGCGACCGACGGAGCACCGCTATTGAAGAAGGCCGACCGCGATCCGCGCTACTGGCCGATCGTCTACACCGTGCTCATGAGGGCGGGCGACAAGGCGGGGGCGGCGAAGGCGCTGGCGAAAACGTCCATCCTCGGCGCGCCGTGGGATGCGAACCTGGCCGGCGCGGCGGTCCAGTTCCTTCGGTCGGAGAAGCTCGTCGACGAGGCGATCGCGGTCTGCCGGGCCCATGCGAAGGCGGCGCCCGATGACGTCGCGGTGTGGGAGCTGATGGGCGACGTCCTCCGCGAGGCGGGGCGGCACGACGAGGCGCTGCTCGCGTACGCGTCGATGGCGGCGCTGCGGCCCGGCGACGCCGCCACCCACCGGCGGCTCGGGGTCATCCTGCGCGAGCTGAAGAAATACAGCGAAGCCATTTCGCAGTTCGAGCAGGTCGACAAGCTCCGCCCCGAGGAGCCCGACGGCCTGCGCGAGATTGCCGAAACGCGCACGGCCATGGGCGACACCGACGGCGCGCTCAGACTCTTCGAGGCGATCCTCGCGAAGAAGTGGGAGGCGCGGTTCGGCGACGTCATGGCGCAGATGCGCGTCCCGATCGCGGCGGCGTATCGGAAGAAGATCGAGTCGGCCACCGGCGACGAGAAGGCGTCGATCCGCAAGCGCGCGGCCGATCTCGGGATCATCGAGCTCGGCCTCTTCGACGTAAAGATCACGATGACGTGGGATACCGCGACCGACGTCGACCTCTACGTGACCGACCCGAAGGGCGAGACGGTTTCCTACAACAAGCGCACGTCGGCGTCGGGCGCCGTCTACTTCATCGACGACCGCGACGGCTTCGGGCCGGAGACCTACGTGCTCGCGAAGGGGCCGGCGGGGAACTACAAGATCGAGGCGCACTACTGCGGCGGGAGCGGCCGGACGACGGTGCGGCTGACGGTCGTCCTGCGGCAGGGGACGGCGCAGGAGGAGACGCGCCACGAGACGCTCGTGCTCGAGAAGCAGGGCGAGCGGAAGGCGATCGCGGAGGCCGTGGTGCGATGAACCAAGGAGCACTGTGCGCTACCAATCTCTCGTGAAGCGGCTTCCATGGCTTTTGTTCGCGCTCGTACTCGTCTCGTGGTTTGTTGGCGGAGTACGGCAGGTGCGCGAGGAGCGGCGCGCCGCGCGCGATGTGCCGCGGGTGGCGCCCATGGCGTCGCGCCCGCCGTTGCCCGTTCCTGAAGCGACGACGCCGGCTGACGCGCCACTCTCTCCGACGGCCATCTCGGCGTTGGCGACGGCCGGTGGTGAGGCCGCGACTCTGCGCTGGACCGTGGAGCTCTCTGCAGGCTTGACCGGCGCGACGTTCACGTTGGACATGACCGAGGGCGTCACCATCGATATGGCCAATCTGTTCGAGAGCGGGTCTCGCAGTTTCAGCGTGAGCGTCGTGGCGCTCGGCACCCTTGTCGTCGATTGCGAGGTTCGCGTGAGGCAACCCGATGCTCCCACGCTCGAGACGCTCCGGGTTGACATCGTCGCCAAGACCGTCGGCGAGGCGATCTCGCAGCTTCGCGCGGCGGGGTTGAGCATCCAGCTTGACGGCGAGATCGACGAGTCGGCGGTGATTTCGATCGACTTGCGCGGAGGCCTGGCGCGCTCGGCGCTCGACTGGCTTGCGTCGGCGGCGGGACTCTCGCTCCGCATCGAGGATGGCGTCGCGCACCTCTCGCCGAAACCCTGAGGGAAGCCGGCCGCCGCTCCGTCCAGCATGATGTGAGCCGTCTTCCGTGGATCCTGGTGCCCCTCGTCGCCATGACGGCCACGCGGAATCCGCCGGCGATGCGGCGCGTCCCAGTCGTCGAGCGGCGTGCGGAGCCATGCGATCCTCCGGTGCCCGACGCGGTCGAGATCGCGCCGTTGTCCGCGGACCCCATCGCCCGAGGCGACTCCCACTTCAAGCTCGGCCGCCGCTACTTCAAGATCCATCAGTTCGACGACGCGGTCACGGAGTTCGAGCTGGCGGGCGAGGAGGCCGCTGCATGGCTGGCGGCCGCCAGGTGGGAGGCGAAGCTGGAGAATAAACGAATCCGGCGGGAAGCCCATGGGCTGGATGATGAGATTCGTGAGAAGCTCCGAACGACGCGCATCACGGTGCAGTTCGACGCCGCGGAGTTCAATGCGATCGTCGACTATGTTCGCGAGGTGAGCGAAATCAACTTCGTGATCGAACACACCAACATCGAGGACCCGATGCCCCTGGCGGCGTTCGACATTGTCGACCTTCAGTGCGACCTGCTGCTCGATGCACTCTGCGCAGCCACGGGAAGGAGCTGGCGAGTCGATGGAGGGGTCGTGGTTTTCGAGCGGCCAGGCAGGTGCCGCCCAGCTCCAGCGGACCTCGAGACATCGCGGATCGACCTCTGCGCGGAGAACGCGACGCTCGATGAGATGCTGGATGAACTGAAGTCTGCGGGAGTGGCCGTAGAGCGCCGCGCCAGCCTCCCGGATCGCGTCGCCACCGTTGATCTCCGCGGTGTCCTCGTCCGTCCGGCCGTCGACTGGCTGCGCGCGGAGTACGGCGTCGAGATCGAGATCGCGGGCGGCAAGGTGATTGTGAAATGAAAGTGGTGCCATGGCTCTTGGCCGCGATGGTTGTGGTCGGCGCCGGACTCCATCGCACACCGGTGGGGAAACTCCGTCGATCGAGCGTTGGCCCGACGCAACCATCCATGACGGTCGCGGTAGCCGCCGTTCCCGAAGCGCCGCGCGTGCCGTTCCGTCCCGCGGAACGGCGAGATGAGTCGACGTGGCGAATGCTGACGGAGGAGCTCCAATACGCCCGCGCCGAGGCCGAGCGGCTCGCCAAGGATCTCGCGCAGCTGGAGGAGGCCCACATCGATCAGGCGCGCGGCAAGAAGAGGCTCGAGGAGACCATTGCGAGCTTGAACGTCCCGGGTCCCAGCAACGCACCGCCCATGAAGGCACTCGAGGGCCGCGTGACTTCCGTCGGCGATGGCTACACCGTCCTCTCGATCGGAACGAGCCATGGCGTCGTGGACGGCAGCGAATTCACGATCTACCGCGACGGCGGCTTCGTCGCGAAGATCGCCATCAATCGCGTTGAAGCAGCGTGGTGCAGCGGCCGCGTGACCTTGAAGAAGGACGAACCGAAAGTCGGCGACGACGCCTCGAACTCCATCTTCGTCACGACGCCGTCGAAATAGGTGGGGTAGATTTGAGTATGCGCGCGATCGTTGCCCTGCTCCTCCTGCTCGCCGCCTGCCGCGGTCCCGCGGTCGTCGACTACGAAGCTCAAACCGGCGAGACCGCCGCGCCGGGACTCGACGGCTACCAGGAGCTCCCGCTGGCGCGGCTCGCCTCATCGCCCCGCGGCTCCGCGCAGCGCCAGGCGTTCGAGCGGGTGCAGGAGGCCGTCGACCTCGCGAACCGCTTCGCCGCGTCGGACTGGAACCACTTCTATCCGCGCGGCTGCAGGTTCCGGCTCACCGAGGCCGGCGTGCTGCGGCTGGAGTCGGAGGCTGACCGGTTCGATGTCCACATCTGGATCTCGGCGTGGGGGACGCTCGTCAACCAGCTCGGCTTCAGCGCGCAAGAAACGGCGGACGGATTCGTCGTCGGGCGGTTCCAGGATCCGAAGAGCAAGCTCATCGATGCCGGCCTTGCGAACTCCTTCTTCATGACGCTGGAGGGCGCGTGGCGCGACCCGTCGATGATCGCCGCCCTGATGCTCCACGAGATGTCGCACACGCTCCAGGTGCGCACGCAGGGCCAGCTCTCGTACTGGCTCGAGTACTACTTCGCGGCGGTCATCCTCTTCCAGGGAGGCGACGAAGCGAACGACCTCGAGAAGGTGCCCTACCGGGTCGAGGCCGAATTCTGGCGGTGGCTTGCCGCGAGAGCGTGACTTTTTGGCGCACGCGTGACCGAATCACGCGGCGAAACCGCAGAATTCACGTGGAATTGATGGCAGCGGGCGTGCTATTCGTCCCACATCAGGGATTCTGCTACCATGCCGCCCACCTTGGACGAATCGACCGACAAGGATCGCGAGATCCGCAAGCAAATCGCTGCCGGGGGAGGGAGCGATCAGGGCACGATCTTCACCAGGGCGCTCCAGTTCTTCGTCGTCCCGCTGGGCATCGTGACGATCGCGATCGGAATCTACCTTTTCTTCACGTACCTTGCCGGCGGGCCGAAGCGCGGGCCGGCCGAGATCATCAAGGACCTTCGGGAAGGCGGACCCAAGTCGCGGGCGCAGGCGGCGCTGGAACTGGCCGAGGTGCTTCGTCGGACGCCTGACGCGCTCAAGAAGTTCCCCGGGCTGGTCCAGGACCTGATCGTGACCTACGAGGCGCTCCCGCCCGACGCGCCGATGAACGACGCGCTCTCGGTGGGCGCGCCGCTGCATATCAAGATCCTCGTGGTCCAGTGCCTCTCGCTGCTGGGCGATCCATCGGCCGTTCCGCTGCTGCTGCGCGAGGCGAAGCAGGGGCCGCTGGAGCTTCGCCCCTATTGCATCAGCGCGCTCGGCGGGTGCCGCGACACGAGGGTCGTTCCCGACCTGATTGCAATGCTTGACAGTGAATCGGCCACGATTCGAAAATACTCGGCCAACGCTCTGGGGATGCTGCGGGACGGCCGGGCGGTCGACCCGCTGAAGGCGAAACTGGGAGACAGCGCGACGGACGTGCAGTGGAACGCGGCGTGCGTTCTGGGCTACTACTTCCGGGATGCGAGCGCGGTGCCGGTCCTGAAGGCGATGCTCGACCGTCCGACGGTTGAAACGGCAGTGGGGAAGAACGAGTACACGGCGGAACTGATCGTCGAGCGCATGGTCACGGCGATGAACGCGGTGGTCTCGCTCGGCGACGAGGGCTTCCGGCCGACGCTCGAGGCGATTTCGAAGAACGATCCGGACCAGAAGATCCGGATCGCGGCATCGCAGGCGCTCGCGAAGCTGGGAAAGAAATAAGATGGCAGACGCACCGAAGGCGAAGGAGCCGGCCGCACGGAGCAGTTCGCTGCCGGACTTCCAGATCGTCGGCGAGTATCCGCCGAAGCCGCAGATCTCGCGGCGCGGGTTCATCTCGTGGGCGGGCGCGGCGTGGGGCACCTTCGCGCTGGCGAACGCGGCGGGCATCGGCATCTGCGGGCGCTTCATGCTGCCGAACGTGCTCTTTGAAGCGCCGCAGGTTTTCAAGGCGGGCAAGGTCGAGGACTACGAAGTCGGGGTCCCGTCGGACCGCTTCAAGTCGTCGCAGAAGGCGGTCATCGTCAAGCTGGAGAAGGACTGGAACAAGAAGCCGGCGCTGATCGCGCTCGACATCACCTGCACGCACCTGGGCTGCACGCCGAACATCCTGCAGGCGGAGAACAAGATCAAGTGCCCGTGCCACGGGTCGGGCTTCCGGTTCGACGGCCGCAACTTCGAGGGGCCGGCGCCCCGCCCGCTGGAGCGGTACAAGGTCTTCATCGATCCGATCGACGGGCTCGTGACGGTCGACAAGACGAAGAAGTACCACCACGAGAAGGACGAGTGGAAGGATCCCGACTGCTACATCCCCCTGTGACGCAATAGAGAACGGCATGCTTGCATTGAGCGGAGGCGCGCGAAGCGCGCCATAGTCGAAATGGCAAAAAAGGGCGATCTCGGGAAAATCTGGGACTACGTCGTCAACACCCAGGTGTGGCGCTCCATCATGCGCCACGGCTATCCCGACAGCCCGCGCAACCGGTCGCTGGCGATCCTGTCGAACCTCGTGCTGCACCTGCACCCGATCCGGCTCCGGAAGAGCGGCCTGCGGGTGCGCTACACGTGGTGCATGGGCGGGCTGACGTTCTTCCTCTTCCTTTCGCTGACGATCACCGGCCTCCTGCTGATGTTCTACTACCGCCCGACGGCGGAGTACGCGTACGTCGACATCCAGTACCTCAGGGCGGACGTGCCGCTGGGGATCATGCGCGAGCTGCACCGGTGGGGTGCCCACGCGATGGTCATCAGCGTGTGGCTGCACATGATGCGCGTCTTCATGACCGGCGCCTACAAGCCGCCAAGGGAGTTCAACTGGAGCGTCGGGGTGATCCTGCTCGTCCTCACGCTCCTGCTGTCGTTCACCGGCTACCTGCTGCCGTGGGATCAGCTGGCGATCTGGGCCATCACGGTCGGCACGAACATGGCGCGCGCGACGCCGCTCATGGGACATGAGGGTCCGGGTGCGTCGTTCATCGTGCTGCCGAACGAGGGAGGCAACATCACGGTCGTCCACGCGGCGAGCGACGTGCGATTCGGCCTGCTCGGCGGCCGGTTCGTCGGCGCGTCGGCCATCCTGCGGTTCTACGTGCTGCACTGCGTCGGATTCCCGCTGGTGGCGGCGCTCCTGATCGCATTGCACTTCTGGCGGGTGCGCAAGGACGGGGGGATCAGTGGTCCGCTCTGACGAAAGACGGAAGAAGGAAGAGAGAAGACGGAAGGAAAGGCTGAAGAGCGAAGGCGGAAGACCGAAAGAAGGACCGAGGACCGAAGAAACACCGAGACGGGCAAAGAGAACCAGATGCTACCCGAGGCATTCAAGGAGTTCCTGAACGGCATCTTCAACCCCATCGTCTACACGGTGATGGGAGTGCTCGGCTTCGCCCTCATGCTGAAGTTTTACCGGCTGTGGACGAAGCCGAAAATCGCGCTCACGATCCTCGGCGTGGCGGTGGTGTTCTTCCTGATCTCGGCGCCGGACCCCAACTTCCGCAAGATCATCGGGAAGCCCGACAACGTGCCGATCGTGGCGCTGATCTTCGTGCTCGGTTTCTTCACGTGGCTCTCGCTCCGCCAGGCGGCGATCAACGACGAGCGGATCGAGAAGGGGCTTCCGCCCCGCGAGGCGGAGGAGTCGAACGACCGCGTCCTCGTCTGGCCCGACCTCGTCTACCAGGAGCTGATCTCGATGGTGATCTTCACCATCGTCCTGGTGGTCTGGTCGATCCTGCTGAAGGCCCCGCTGGAGGAGCCGGCGAATCCGGGAAAAACGCCCAATCCGTCGAAGGCGCCGTGGTACTTCCTCGGGCTCCAGGAGATGCTCGTCTATTTCGACCCGTGGATCGCCGGCGTCGTGCTGCCGAGCATGATCATCTCCGGGCTCATCGCGGTCCCGTACTGCGACAAGAACCCGAAGGGGATGGGCTACTACACGCTGAAGGAGCGTCCCTTCGCGATCATCACGTTCCTCTTCGGCTTCATCATCCTCTGGGTCATGCTCATCATCATGGGCACGTTCCTGCGCGGACCGAACTGGAACTTCTTCGGTCCGTATGAGAAATGGGACGGGCACAAGCTCGAGTCCCTGACCAACGTGAACCTGTCGGAGTATTTCTGGACGAAGGGGCTCGGCAAGGGGCTCCCGGAGCACTGGCTGCTGCGGGAGATGCCCGGCATCGTGGTCACGGCGCTTTACTTCCTCGTCCTGCCGCCGCTGCTGGCCTTCACGGTGTGCAAGAAGCTGGTGGCGCAGATCGGCTGGATCCGCTACAGCGTGGTCATCGGCCACGTCATCGTGATGGCAGGGATGCTCATCAAGATGGTCCTGCGCTGGACGATCAACATGAAGTACATCGTGTTCATCCCGGAGTATTTCTTCAACATCTGAGAAACGCCAAGACGCCAAGGAATAAGACGAAGAGCGCCAAGACGCCAAGAGACTAAGAATGGCTGACGCAAAAGCGCCCGCGACCTATGAAGCGCCGAAGGAGCTTCCGCTCCAGGCGCAGACTCAGAAGTTCGCGGGCAGGGCGAAGCGCACGCCGGAGGACCAGGCGGAGTTCTTCTACAGCCTCCGGGGCATGCACATCCTCTTCTTCGTCTCGTCGCTCATCATGCTGCTCTCGCTCGTCTGGACGATGATCCAGGACTGGGACCGCCCCTGGAAGAAGTACCAGTACGCCTTCAAGTCGATGGAGCTCGCACGCGTCGAGCACGAGATCCAGTCGGCGACGCACGTCAAGGGAATGACCGAGCCCGAACGCCGCCGGCTCGACGCCGAGATCTCGAAGATGGAGCCCGATCCCGCGAAGCCGCTCGAGGGGCCGATCGCGGACTGGACGCTCGTCCGTGCGCTCGCGTGGTTCGACGGTGAGATCGCCCGAATCGCCGCCATGGCGCGCACCCCCGAGCTCGACCGCCGGCGCGAGGAGCTCGAGAAGGAGTCGGCGAAGGTCGCCGCCCAGACCGCGCGCGGCGACAAGACCCGGACCCTGAAGGCGCTCCAGGAGGCAAAGGAAAAACTGGCGGGCGACCATCAGCTCAAGATGCAGATCATGAACTTCGTCAACTCGGACTACATGACGTTCCGCTACCGCCATGACGAAGCGCACGAGCAGCTCGTCCGCGCCCACGAGGAGAAGAGCCCGCGCGTCGAGGCGTACGAGCAGATCTACGAGCGCGAGAAGCGCAACTTCGAGAGGATCCTCGAGGAGCGGCAGAAGTCGAAGGCGGCGTTCGACCAGGTCGACACCGAGATGGGCAGTCTCGACGACTCGATCGTCGCCGTCACGAAACCGCTGACGCTCCTCAAGGACGCGCGCACGGCCCTCGACAAGGCCGTCATCGCCGGAATGCGGCGCGTGCGGTCGGAGAAGCCGCAGCCGGGCAACACCGTCCGTGATCTTCCCGGCCTCGACTTCTTCGATCCGTCCGTCCGGGTCGTCCAGGTCATCGTCACCGACTCGCAGCAGGACATCCACTTCGCCAAGGTCGACCGCGTCGACCGCTGCCACACCTGCCACCAGGGCATCGGCAATCCCAACTACTCGGCCGCGACGGAGAAGCACGAGGGACACGAGAGCCTGGTCTTCAAGGACGAGTACCTCGCGGCGTTCGTGAAGCACGCGGCCGGAACGTGCGAGGAGACGACGTGCGTCGTCTGCAAGCAGAAGAGGGAGCCGCTCGTCGATGACAAGGGCGCGACGTCGGCCACCCACGTGCCGAAGCGCGGCGAGTGGGGCAAGGAGAGGGCCGACGAGTACACGCGCGCGCTGGCGGCGCATCCCCGGCTCGACCTCTACGTGGGCGGAGCGTCACCGCACCCGATCGCGCGGTTCGGCTGCACGAGCTGCCACGGCGGCGACGGGCGCGAGACCGAGTTCAACACCGCCGTGCACTTCCCCAACGACGAGGAGCAGGAGCACCACTGGAAGAACCGGCTCGGCTACGTCTACCGCGAGCTCTGGGACGAGCCGATGCTGCCGAAGAAGCACGTCTACGCGTCGTGCCGCAAGTGCCACACGTCGGCGGTCGATCTCGAGGACGGCGGCGATTACGTGGCGGGGCAGAAGCTCTACGAGCGGCTCGGCTGCTACGCGTGCCACCGGACCGACTCGTACCAGATCCTGCCGAAGAACCTCGACGAGATGGACAAGTCGGGCGAGACCAACCGCAAGTACCGGCGCCCGGGCCCGCCGCTCACCCACATCGCCGACAAGGTCGACGAGAACTGGATGTACAAGTGGGTCCTCGCCCCGAAGGACTACCGGCACACCACGCGGATGCCGCACTTCTTCGGGCAGTCGAACTCGCGGTCGGTGAAAGTCGGCAACAAGGTCTACGATCCGACGCAGGTCGAGTCGACGATCGTCGCGTCGCTCACGAAGTACATCATGAGCACGAGCCAGACGCGGAGCTACCCGGAGCTGCCGCCCACGCCGTTCCCGGCCGACCCGAAGCGGGGCGAACTTCTCTTCGAGCAGGTGGGCTGCCGCGCGTGCCATACGACGCAGCCGGACGAGCTCTACCCGGAGCGCCGCGACATCCGCAACGAGGACGACCGCTACCGGGCGGCCGAGGACGACGTGCTGACAAAGGCCGAGAAGGAGTCGGAAACGCAGCGAAAGGCGAAAGAGAAGGAGAAGTACGTTCCGAAGGAGATCACCCCCGGCCGCAACAGCCACTATCAGAAGGAGTTCGCGCCGAACCTCTCGGCGATGGGAAGCAAGGTGAACGCGAAGTGGCTCTTCGCGTGGCTGAAAAACCCGAAGCACTACTTCGAGCAGACGCGCATGGGCAGCTTCCGGCTCTCGGACCAGGAGGCGGCCGACGTGTCGGCGTTCCTGCTGTCGATGAAGAAGAGCTCCTTTGATGCGAAGCCCGGGATGCCCGCGACGGACGACGCGCTGCTCAACCAGCTGATCTTCGAGCAGCTCAGGGCGAAGATGCCCGACGTCGACGCCGATGCCGAAACGAAGCGCATGGGCCTGATGGCCGACGGCAAGACGGTGGACCTGGAGACCAAGCAGCTCTGGTTCGGCCGGAAGATGGTGATGAACTACGGCTGCTTCTCCTGCCACGAGCTGAAGTCCGAAGTGGTGCCCGAAATGAAGGGGCAGGACTACGTCGCGTGGACCGACCGGACGGGGAAGGGGCGCCGCCTCCCCGGCACGACGCCGGTCGACTGGACGAACCAGGAGGGGATCGGCGTCGAAATGACCGGCGCGCAGCCATGGGGCGTCAAGGGCGTGGACCGGCTCGCCTTCAACTTCGCGGAGTACGAGCCGCCGAACTACACCGGCGTCGCCTTCAAGCATCCGATCACGAAGAAGGACTACGTCCAGGTCGGGACGCCGAAGCCCGAGACGGTGGTGCGGGTCCACAAGCTGCGCCACACGTTCCTGGCCAACAAGCTGCTCAACCCGCGGCTCTTTGACGGCGGCAAGGAGTCGTCGACGCCGCCGGACGAACTCCTGAAGATGCCGAACTTCTACCTCACCACGGAAGAGACGCAGCTGCTCTCGACCTTCGTGCTCTCGTTCCTCGATGCGGAGGTCGCGGGGCTGGTGGAGAAGATCAAGAAGCGGCCGTCGCCGGATGAGGTCGCGCTCGCGCGCGGGCAGCGGCTGGTGCGGGAGTCGAACTGCCGGGGCTGCCATCGCCTCGAGATGGACCGATACAAGGTCGAGTGGAAGCGGATGGAGAAGCAGCCCGACGGCAGCGAGAAGGAGATCACGTCGAACCCCTGGATCGAAGGCCGCCTGCGGCGCGAGTTGAGCCACGACGAGGTCAAGAAGCTCGCCGTCGAGTGGAAGCTGGGCGAGGGGGCGCGCGTCTTCGAGTTCAACTGGACGAGCGACGGCTGCACGATGGAGATGCCCAAGGTCCTGGGCGGCGGGGGCTCCATCGTCTTCGACGGCCGCGACTGGTGGTATCGCGACGGGGCGAAGCAGATGCCGGTCATCGTCCATCGCGAGCAGAACGGCGGCGACATCCTCGAGCAGATCCGGCTGTTCAAGAAGAAGACCGGAACCGACTACTGGTTCACGGACGAGTCGCCGACGTACGAGTCGCGCTATCCGCCGTACCTGCGCACGCAGGGAGTGAAGACGCAGACCGAGTGGTTCTACGCGTTCCTCAAGTCGCCGTACGCGATCCGGCCGAATCTCGCGCCGACGCTCCCCGACTATCCAGACAAGCCCTCGGACGAAGTGCGCAAGCAGGTGAAGGAACTCGTCGCGAAGCTGTGGGATCCAGACGACGAGGAAGAGGAGGTCCTGAAGCCACTGAGGGCGCTCGGGGGGCCGGGCTTGGCGGCGGCGAAAGAGGAGTTCCTCGGCGCCACCAACGTCGTGATCCGCTGGCGGCTGATGCTCCTGATGGGAGTGGCGGGCCATCCCGACATCAGCGTTCGGATGCCCACCTTCGGCTTCAGCGACGAGGAGGCGACGTCGATCGCGAAGTACTTCTGGGTGCGTGACCAGCTGAAGGGGAAGGACGTCTATCCGCACACGGCGTTCCCGGAGCGTGATCCGGAGACCCTGGTCAAGAGGCAGGATCTGATCGGGACAGCGGCGAAAACCGTGGTCGCGAAAGACTGTGTGACGTGTCACCTCTATGACGGGAAGGCTCCGAAGCTGGACGATCCAAAGGGGTCGAACAAGATCGCCCCCGACTTCACGCAGATGGAGAACCGGCTGCGCCCGCGGTGGCTCTATGCATGGCTGAAGAACCCCGCCAACGTCTACCCGGGGACGACCATGCTCCTGTACCAGTACGATCCGCCGGAGCTGCTCTCCGCGACGGCCGAGTTCATCCTGAACTTTCAGAAATTCAAGGGGCTGAAGAACAAGTAGTGATGCTTTTTCACGGAAAGGGAGATATGCGTACGACGATGTTCACCATGTCCATGGCGGTCCTTCTCGCGGCGTGCGGCAGCGAGTCGCCGAAGGCGACGAAGAGCGCCGTCGATCCCGGCCTGCTTCCGGTCAGCGCCGCGGTGGCCACCGACCTGGGGCTGCGCGACGGATCGGATGTCACGGGCAAGGTCGCCTGGAAGGGCGAGAAGCTGAAGAAGCCGAAGTCGATCAAGTTCGGCGCCGAGCCGTACTGTGAGGCGGCCCATCCCGACCCGGTCCCGGGCGAGGAGTATGTCGTCGCCGAGGACGGCGGCGTCCAGTGGGCGTTCGTCTACGTGACGAACGTGGACAAGAAGTACGACGCAACGGGCGAAGCGGTGCTCGACCAGAGCGGCTGCATGTACAAGCCGCACGTCCTCGGCGTCATGGTCGGCCAGACGGTGAAGATCAAGAACAGCGACAAGATCCTGCACAACATCCACGGGCTGCCCACGGCCAACAAGGAGTTCAACATGGGCCAGCCGAAGGAAGGGCAGGTCGACGAGGTGAAGTTCACGACGGCCGAGATGGCGATGAAGATCAAGTGCGACGTCCATCCGTGGATGGGCGCCTGGGCGCACGTGATGACGCATCCGTTCTTCGCCACGTCGGGGGCGGACGGCTCGTTCAAGATCAGCGGCCTGCCGGCCGGCAAGTACAAGATCGCCGTCTGGCACGAGTCGTTCGAAGGCGCGAAGGAAGCGGAGGTCGAGGTCGACGGCAAGGGGCCGAAGGCCGACGTCAACTTCGAACTCAACGCAAAGAAGACGAAGTAGTCCGGCGGGAACGAACATAAGACGAGTCCTCGGCGCGGGCGGTCCGCGCCGGGGACTTCGACACAAGACGGGAGGGTTCGCGTGAAACCACGCACCGCTCTACTCGGAGCGATCGCGGCGGCGGTCCTGATGTTCGCCGGAGACGCCGCGTTCGGCCAGGCGCCCAACGAGCAGCCCGGCGGCCTCTGGATGCCGCCGAGCGCGTCGTCGTTCGGCCCTGATGTCGACTTCATGTACACGGTGATCGTCTGGCTCACCGGGGTCACGTTCTTCCTGGTCGAGGGACTGCTGCTGCTTTTCTGCGTGATGTACCGGCGGCGCCCCGGGCACCGGCCGCAGTACACGCACGGGTCGACCACGGCCGAGCTGATCTGGACGATCGCGCCGGGAGTCATCTTTCTCGGACTGGCGATCTGGCAGATCCCCGCGTGGAACCTGGCGAAGAAGAACATGCCGAAGCCGGGCGACGCGGGTGTCACCCATATCCAGATCATCGGGCGGCAGTTCAAGTTCAACTATCGATACCCGATGAACGAGAAGGAGCGCGAGAAGTACGGGTGCGAGTATCCCTTCATGGTCATCGGCGAGAACCCGCTCTACGTCCCGTTCGGAAACAAGGTCGTGGCCGACCTGCGGTCGTCCGACGTGATCCACAGCTTCTTCATCCCCCACATGAGGGTGAAGCAGGACGCGGTGCCCGGCATGCGCGGCCGCATCTGGTTCGAGCCGAGCCGCATGATGCTGATCAAGCTGAAGGACGCCAACGGCGCGCCCGATGAGAAGCAGACCATCGAGTGGATCAAGGATCCAAAGGTCTTCGAGCCGGGCGGCACGCATTTCAGCAAGAAGATCGCCGTCCGCCGCTACCAGAACTTCATCAACCAGGATACGCATGCGACGCGCTACCTGCCGCTGCTGACCGATCCCTGGGGGACGAAGCCCGAGCAGATCGCGGCGACGCCCGTGAAAGCGCTTTCCGACGGCGCGGTGAAGTCGGCCAAGTGGGGTGAGTGCGACTACGCGGTCGGCATTTACGACATCGCGTGCGCGGAGCTCTGCGGGCTGGGCCACTACACGATGAACTCTTACCTGTACGTCGTGCCGAAGGCGGCGTACGAGGCATGGCTGGTCGAGATGGGGCCGGAATCGGATGATCCGGCGGACAAGGGCACGAAGAACATCTGGAGGCTTTGGAAAGACTAGGCCTCAAGGGAAACACAAGGGGAACGACGGAAACACGAAGAGACGAACGAAAACACGGACGAAACGCAGCGGAACACAGAAGAAACGCGAACGAACACGGACGAAAACGCGGAAGAAGAACGCGGACGAAACACCAAGACGCGAGGCTAAACGATGAGCGACGGGCATGAGGCGGGACACGGCGGCCACGGCGACGCCGGCCACGGCGGCGGGCACGGGCACGTCGAGCTGGAGCCGAACTGGTTCTTCAAGTACGTGTGGTCGACCGACCACAAGATGATCGGGAAGCAGTTCCTGTTCACCTCGTTCATCTTCCTCTTCATCGCCGGCGCGCTGGCGCTTTCGCTGCGCTGGCAGCTCGCGTACCCCGGCAAGCCGGTGCCGGTCATCGGCAGGCTCTTCTTCGCGAGCGCCAAGGCGAAGGAGGACGCGGCCAAGGAGCTGAAGGACGCCGAGAAGGAGAAGCGCGCGCCCGATGCCACCAAGACGGTGCTGGGCGACGTGAAGCCCGAGCAGTTCATCATGCTCACGACGATGCACGGCACGCTGATGATCTTCTTCGTCGTCATCCCGATCCTCGTGGGCGCGTTCGGAAACTTCCTCATCCCGCTGCACTGCGGCGCGCCCGACATGGCGTTCCCGAACCTCAACGCCCTGTCGTACTGGGTCTTCTTCCTGGCCTGCGTTTTCGCGACCCTCGGGTTCCTGGGAGGGACCGGCACGGCCGCGTCATCGGGCTGGACGTCGTACGCGCCGCTCTCGGCGCTGCCTGACGCGTCGCCCGGCTCGGGCTGGGGGCAGACGATGTGGCTCTTCGGCCTCGTCTGCGTCGGCTTCTCGTCCATCTTCGGCGCGGTGAACTACCTGACGACGATCCTGACGATGCGCGCGCCGGGGCTCTCGATGTTCCGCCTGCCGCTCACGACCTGGGCGCAGTTCATCACCGCCGTGCTCCAGCTCATCGCGACGCCGGTGCTCGCCGCGGCGCTGCTGATGCTCACCAGCGACCGGCTTCTGGGATCGAGCTTCTTCATCCCGGGCGACCTGGAGGTGACGGAGAAGGCGATCGAGCATTCCGGCGGCTCGGTGCTCCTCTGGCAGCACGTCTTCTGGTTCTACTCGCACCCGGCGGTCTACATTCTCGTCCTGCCGGGCATGGGCATCGCGAGCGACCTGCTCGCGGTGGGCGCCCGCAAGCCGATCTTCGGCTACAAGGCGATGGTCTACTCGATCTGCGCGATCGCGGGCCTCGGCTTCATCGTCTGGGCGCACCACATGTTCGTCAGCGGCATGAACCCGACGCTCGGCACGGCCTTCATGATCTCGACGATGATGATCGCGCTGCCGAGCTCGGTGAAGGTCTTCAACTGGCTCGGAACGCTGTGGCGCGGATCGATCCGCTTCGACACCCCGACCCTCAACGCGCTGTCGTTCGTGGCGCTCTTCACGATCGGCGGCCTGTCGGGCATCTTCATGGCGGCGACGCCCGTCGACATCTTCATCCACGACACGTACTACATCGTCGCGCATTTCCACTACGTGGTGTTCGGCGGCACGCTCTTCGCGGTCTTCGGCGGGATCTTCTTCTGGTACCCGAAGATGTTCGGCCGGATGATGAGCGAGCCGATCGGGAAGCTCCACTGGTTCCTGACGTTCGTCTTCTTCAACGCGACGTTCTTCCCCATGCACATCATCGGCGCATGGGGCCACATGCGGCGCATCGCCAGCATCGAGAAGTACGTCTGGCTCCAGCCGATGCACTCGTGGAACCTCATGATCACGTGGAGCGCCATCGCCCTGGGCTTTAGCCAGCTCATCTTCGTCTTCAACTTCCTGTGGAGCCTGAAGCACGGCAAGAAGGCCGAGAACAACCCGTGGCAGGCGAACACGCTGGAGTGGACGATCCAGTCGCCCCCGGGCCACGGCAACTACGACCCGACGCCCGTGGTCCACCGCGGACCGTACGAGTACGGCCAGGAGACGGAGAAGGACTGGACGAGCCAGGCGGACGCGAGTGGGCCGCCTGCGGCGGCGCACTAGGCTAGTAGCTAGTAGCTAGTGAAGAGTAGGCAGTAGTAGAAGAGTAGAAGAGTAGAAAGTAGTGAACGACGCAAGAAGCAAGGGGCTGCAAGCGTTCGCCGTTCTGACGGCGGCGGCCACGCTTTGCCTCATTCTCGCGGGCGGGTTCGTGACCACGACGAAGACGGGCGACACGATCAGCGGATGGCCGTTCCTCTGGGGGAAGATCGAGCCCGGATTCCCCATCGAGTTCGCGCATCGCATCGCGGCGATGGTCGTCGGCGTGCTGGTCGCCATCCTGGCGGCGTGGACGTTCGCGGTCGAGCGCCGGTCGTGGGTGAAGAAGGTCGTCCTGATCGCCCTGGCCGGCGTCATCGTGCAGGCGGCCATCGGCGGCCTGCGCATCTACATTCCGAGGGCGACGGTCTCCATCATTCACGCGTGCTTCGGACAGGTCGTTTTCTGCGCCGTGAGCTCAATCGCGCTCTTCCTGTCGAAGTCGTGGAGCGAGGCGCGCGTCGACGACCGCGCGGCGGCGGCGCGCAGGCTCGGCACGATGACGACGGCGTTCGCGTTTCTTCAGCTCGTGGCGGGCGCGGTCACGCGCCATACGGGCTCGGGCATCGCGATCCACCTCATCGGCGCGTTCCTCGTCATCTTCCACGCGGCGATCTTCTCGGGACGGCTCACGGAATCGACGTTGAAGGGCGGCGCCGGGATTCTGCTCGGGCTGGTCGGCGTCCAGGTCATCCTCGGCTTCGCGGCGTGGGGCATCACGACGAGCGGCTTCGTGCGCTCGCACGAGTCGCCCGTGATTCCGATCCTCACGATTTCGTCGCATGTCGCGGTGGGCGCCTCGGTGCTCTTGACGAGCTTCCTCCTGACGCTGCGCTGCTACCGCGCGGCGGGGCCGGTCGAGGCCCAGGCGGTGCCCGCATGACGCAGGCGGCCGTCGTGGAGACTCCCCTGGCCGTGCCCGTGGCGAGAAGCCGCGCATTCGACTACGTGACGCTCCTGAAGCCGCGCATCACGTCGCTGGTCGCGGCGACGGCGGCGGGCGGCTACTACGTCGGCTCGGGAACGGGCGGCGTCCCGATGCTGCACGCGATCGCGGGGACGGCGGTCTGCGCCGCCGGCGCCAGCGCGCTCAACATGGCGCTGGAGCGCCGCCCGGATTCGCTGATGGAGCGGACGATGGACCGCCCGGTGCCGGCGGGACGCGTGTCGGTGACGGAGGCGTTCGCGGTCGGCGCGCTCCTGTCGATCGCGGGCGTCGTCTATCTCGCGCTGGCGGCGAACTGGCTCGCGGCGGCGCTCGGCCTCGCGGCGGTCGTGGGCTACGCCTTCGTCTACACGCCGTTGAAGACGCGCACGCACCTGGCGACGCTGATCGGCGCCGTCCCGGGCGCGCTGCCGCCGGTGATCGGCTACGCGGCGGGCGCCGCGGTTCTCGACCGGGGCGCGGCGGCGCTCTTCCTGATCCTGTTTTTCTGGCAGCTCCCGCACTTCCTGGCGCTCGCGTGGCTCTATCGCGAGCAGTACGCGAAGGCCGGCGTGCCGGTGCTGCCCGTCCTTGAGCCGGACGGCGGGAGCACCGCGCGGCAGGTCATTCTCCAGACGCTCGCCCTGATCGTGGCGAGCGCGCTGCCGGCCTGGTCCGGACTCGGCCGGGGGTATCTCATCGCGGCTGTCGTGCTCGGCGCGGCGTTCCTCGTCCCGGGGATCGCGTTCGCGCGGCAGCGCTCGCGGGAGCGCGCCGTCCGCCTGTTCCTGGCTTCCGTCGTTTATCTGCCCCTCCTGTTCGGCGCCATGGCGCTCGGGCGGGCGGGGCTCATCTAGAGGACTCTGGAATGGACCACGCAGCGGCCGCGCCTGGCGGAGACATCGGTGTACCGGCGAAGGAGAACGATGCGGCGTTCTACCGCGCCCGGCTCGGGATGTGGATGTTCCTCGCGTCGGAGATCATGATGTTCGGCGCGTTCATCGCGTGCTACATCGTGCTGCGCATCGCGAACCCGACCGTCTTCAAGCCCGAGTACCTGCACCATCACCTGAGCTGGAAGATCGGCCTTTTCAATACGTTCGTGCTGATCATCAGCTCGTTCACGATGGTGATGGCGGTCTACTACATCCGGAGGAACAAGCCGACGGTGAGCGGGCTGCTGATCGCGATCACGGCGTCGCTCGGCGTCGTCTTCCTCGTCGTGAAGCTGATGTTCGAGTACGCGGTGGACTTCAGCCACGGCATCTACCCCAACACGAGCGTCTTCTGGGGCTGCTACTTCCTGCTGACGGGATTCCACGGCATCCACGTCCTGTGCGGCGTCGTCTACCTGTTCGCCCTGATTCCGTGCATGGTCGACTGCCACAAGTGCGGAGAGCCGCGGTTCAACTCGGAGCGCCACGCGCACATCGAGCTGGGCGGCCTGTACTGGCACCTCGTCGACGTCATCTGGATCTTCATCTTCCCGCTGCTCTACCTCATCCCCATCACCAAGTGAGGCACGATCATGTCAGCTGAACACAATGTCCCGAGCACGAAGGCCTATGCGGCCGTGCTGGTCGCGCTCATCGTCGGCACCATCACGACGGTCGCGGTGGCGCAGGCCGATCTCGGCCACGCGGGCAACGTCCTGCTCGGCCTCGGGATCGCCGTCATCAAGGCGAGCCTGGTCTGCATGATCTTCATGCAGCTCAAGTTCGAGCAGAAGTGGTGGGCGGGGCTCGTGATCTTCCCGCTCGTCCTCGTGGGCATCATCGTTTGCTCGAACCTGCCCGACACCGGCCTGAACGGCGTGCGCCAAGGCCGTGAGACCAAGGACGGGCCGTTCAAGCCCATCACGCAGGACGAGAATCAGTACGGCCTTACGACGGTCGCGCGCGTGTGGTGCGAGGGATGCCATGGCTACCTGAAGGAAGGCGAGGACGACTGCAAGAAGCACCCCCACGGCGCCGCAGGCCACGGCGGCGCGAACGAGCCCAAGGACGACCACAAGAAGTGAGAGCGTGACCGCCTGGCTGCCGACGATCAACGCGTGTCTGAACGGTTCGAGCTTTATCCTTCTGGTGCTGGCGCTCGTCTTCATCAAGCGCAAGAACGTCGGGGCGCACAAGGCGTGCAACCTCGCGGCGTTCGCGGCAAGCATCGTCTTCCTGGTCTGCTACCTCGTCTACCACGCGCAGGTGGGGTCGGTGAAGTTCCAGGGGCAGGGCTGGGTGAGGCCGGTCTACTTCACGATTCTCATCTCGCACACGATCCTGGCGGCGCTCGTGCCGTTCCTGGCGATCGTGACGCTCCGGCGCGGGCTGCGGATGGACGTCGAACGCCATCGGAAGATCGCGAAGGTGACGCTGCCGGTGTGGATGTACGTCTCCGTGACGGGCGTGGTCATTTACGTCATGCTGTATCATCTTTATCCCGTAGGATGAATTCGTGATCCCCGACTTCCTCGCGGTCGCGCTCCAATGAGACAGTTGAAAAAACGCCATCACCACCGGTCCGGGTGGGAAGCAGGAGATGCAGCCGCTGGCGCTGGGGATCGGCTACAGCATCTACTTTTTCCTGATCCTCGCCTTCAGCGTGATGGGCGCCATCGCCTTCTACGTCATCCGGATGATCCGGCGTGAAGAGAGGGCATTGAGGGAGAAAGAGGGAGAGAGGGAAAGAGAGAGAGAGAGAACGGAGAAAGAAGGGGCGAAGAAAGCGTCGGAAGCCCTGCCGGAGTGACCGAGATGGCGAAGAATGTTTGGGAGGATGGCATGAGATACGTGATGACGGTGTCGCTGGTGCTGTCGCTGGCCGCCTGTGGAAGCAGCGGCGGTGGCGGCGCGACGGCGGGGGAGTTCTGTCCACAGTGCGTCGGATTCTGCGGCGCAGGCTGCCCAAAGGACGACAAGGGAAACTGCAAGGCATGCGGCAAGGCGCCGGTCAAGGCGAACGAGTGCCAGCTCAGCTTCTTCTGGTGCAGCGGCCACAAGGTCTGGCACGCGGGAAAGCCCTGCGTGGACGACGAGTCCAAGAAGTGCTGCGCCGAGACGAAGGCGACGGCGATGTGCGTCGCCCGCGCGACGAAGGGGCTCGCGAAGGCGAAGTACTGCCCGGCGTGCCGCGGCTTCTGCGGCGCGGCGTGCCCTCTCGACGACAAGGGGAACTGCAAGGCGTGCGGGAAGCCGCCGGTGGAAGCCGACGCGATCGAGCGCTGCTGGTTCTGGTGCAACGGGCATAACGTGTGGCACGACGAGGTTTGCGGAGACAACGCGGCGAAGAAGTGCTGCACCGAGAAGAAGATCTGGATCCTGGCCTGCTTCAGCGACTAGCGGACGCAGGGACGGCCTGTCACAGCCGGGGGCAACTGGGACAGGCGGTCGCGGCGCGTGCCGCTTTGGACGCCCCACGGGCGGCACGCCCTTTGCGTGATCGGCCCTTGGAGGTGCGTATGAAGTCACGGCTCATGGCGCTGGTGGTCTGCGCGGTCGTCGCGGGGTGCGACAGCAAGCCGGCCTCGCCGGCGCCCGGCCCGGGACCCACCACGACCCCGCCGGTCGGCGACGGGAAGAAGGAGCCGGCCAAGACCGACTCGAAGAACGACCCGGCCGCGGCGCCCGATCAGGAGATCGCGATCTCCGGCAAGGTGTCCTTCGACGGGACGCCGCCGAAGCGCGGGAAGGTGCAGGGGATCGATTCGGATCCGCTGTGCGCGGCGCAGTACACCGAGGAGAAGCCCCTCTACAAGGACGAGCTCATCGTCGGGGCCGATGGAGCGATCTGCGACGTGCTCGTCTGGGTGAAGAGCGGGCTCGAAGGGCGCCGCTATCCGGCGCCGAATGAGTCCATGCGGGTCACGCAGAAGGGCTGCCACTACCATCCGCACGTCTTCGGGATCGTGGCGGGGCAGTCGATCCTCGTGGTGAACGACGACGGCACGACGCACAACGTCCACCCGCTGCCGAAGGTGAACGGGCTGAATCCCGAGAACACCGCCCAGAGGGCCGGCCAGGAGAATACGTGGACGCTCCCCAGTCCGGAGGGGCCGTTCCGGATCAAGTGCGACATCCACCCGTGGATGTCGTGCTTCTGCCTCGTGTCGCCGCATCCGTACTTCGTCGTGACGGGCGGCGACGGTGCGTTCGAGCTGAAGAACCTGCCGCCGGGCGAGTACGAGATCGAGGCGTGGACCGAGAAGCTCGGCGCGCAGTCGAAGACCGTGACGGTGGGCGGCGACAAGAAGAAGGCGAAGATCGATTTCACGTTTAAGAAGTAGCTAGTGGGCCGTAGCTAGTAGCTAGTAGCAAGGGAACGGCGGCCCGAAGACGGGCGCCTCTATTGAGTAGAAAAGCAGAAGAGTAGAAGAGTAGAAGAGTAGACGAGCAGTAGGGTGGCGAATGGGTAGGCTCGCCGGCATCGCGGTTTCGCTCCTGGGACTCGCCGTCGTCTTCGCCGCCATCACCAGGAGCGCGGCGGCGGACGGGCGGCGGCGCGCGGTGCCTGCAGCGGAGGCGGCTGGTGTCGCTGATCCGCCCGTGCTTCCGAGCCCGGCGGCCCCGGTTGCGGCGGTCGACACGTCGGCGAGGCCGCTGAACATCACGGGGCGGGTGACGTTCGAGGGCGAGGCACCCAAGGCGAAGAAGGTCCGCGGAGCCGGGCTGGCGTGTGGGTGCGTGCCGAATGGAATTCCCGAGGTGGCATCCCTGATCCTCGTGAATTCAAACGGCACGCTGCGCAACGTCGTGGTCCTGGTGACGAAGGCGCCGCGCGGCGCGAAGCCGTCGAAGCCCGCGGCGCCGCTCACGATCCGCTCGAAGGCGCACGTCTTCGTTCCGTGCGTCTCCGCGGTCGCGGCCGGCGCGGAGGTGACCTTCACGAATGACGACCCGTGCTTCGGCTGCGTGCATGCGCTTTGCGAGGCGAACATCGAGCAGAACTTCACGCTGAAGGAAGGGCAGTCGAAGACGGTGAGGTTCGACAACGCCGAGGCGGTCCGGGTCAAGTCGGACCTCTATCCGTGGATGCGCGCGTGGATCGTGGTGGCGCCGACGCCGTTCTTCGACGTCACGGACGACGCGGGGAGGTTCGAGCTCAAGGACCTTCCGCCCGGCGAGTACACGGTCGAGGCGCGCCACGAAACGCTGGGCACGCAGAAGCAGACGGTGACGCTTGCGGCGGGCGGGGCTCCGAAGCTAGAGTTCGTCTTCCGCAAGCCATGAACAAGACGCTCACCACGCTCGCGAGCCTGGGCTTCGTCGCGCTCATCGTCGGGATCCTGTTGACGGCGACGTCGAACCCGCCGAAGCCGAAGCTGCCGATCTACGGCGATCTCGGGCCGTTCCGGCTCGTCGAGCGGAGCGGGAAGGAGATGACGGAGCAGGACCTGGCGGGGCGGGTCTGGATCGCCGACTTCATCTTCACGAAATGCGCGGGGCCGTGTCCGGTGCTGACGACGCAGATGTCGATCCTTCAGAACACGCTGCCGCGGGAGGTGCGCTATGTTTCGTTCTCGGTCGATCCCGAGCGCGACACGCCGGAGGAGCTGCGGAAGTACGCGGAGGCGTACGGCGCGGACCGCTCGCGGTGGTCGTTCCTGACGGGGGAGTGGCCGGCGATCGACAAGCTGGTGCGGAACCAGTTCAAGCTGACGGCGAAGCGGCAGACCGACGCGCAGCCGGGGTTCGAGGTGCTGCACGATCTGCGGTTCGTCCTGATGGACAAGAAGGGGCGGATCCGCGGCTACTACATCGCGTCGAACGGGGAGTACGAGGCGCAGCCGGAGGAGTTGAAGAAGCTGCGCGAGGACGTGGAGACGCTGCTGAAGGAGTAGGCGGGCGCAGTGCGTTGTGCACAGGTCCTCACGAACCCGTGCACGGCGATAGCGCGGGCTGCGGATAGCCGGAAGTGTGAGTCGGTCATCTGATACCCGTCGCGAACCCTAATGCTCTACCAGAAGTGGCGGCGTGCGAAGGCGTGGCCAGAGCCGGATTTGAGGTAGCGCTCGAAACGCTCGGCTTTGGCGCGATCGCGGAATCGGATCGCGATCTCAAGTTCCCAGGATGCGTACTTCGCCGAGTAGGCTCCGCCCTTCCCGGAGTTGTGCTCCTTCAGTCGGCGGTCGACATCGTCGGTGATTCCGATGTGGCGGGCCTGCCGGTCCTTTCGGCTGACGAGGAGATAGACCCACACCATGAGCACCTCTATCGTTGGCCCTGCTCCGCGCACTCAGGGTGGCGCTACGCAGGGCGATCCTTCTTCGCGCAACGATACCGCGAGCAGAAGGGCTTGTCCTTCGTAGCGCCACTGCCCGAGCGAAGCGAGGATGCGCGAAGAAGGATCGGTCATCTGATCCCCGTCGCGAACCATAAGACCCCCCGTCGGACGCTCCGGGCGTTCACGCAGTTCTACACCACCAGCCTGCACCGTACCAAGCGGCTGGTTCTGTCGCAGAAGCCGGCCGAACTGGCCCATCTGGAACTGGTCGACCAGCACGCGTGGGAGAAGTACCAGACCTACCTGCAGAGGACTTCACCCTTGGAACGGGCCGAGTTCTACCAACGGCAGATGAAGGAGCGGGGGCTCCGGACGGCTCAGGCGGTGGCGGCGGTGGTGGGCGAATCGGGCGACATGGTCCGCCGCCACCTCCGCATCCTCGAGCTTCCCGAAACGGTCCGGACCTACCTTCGCGACAACCGGACCCCCGAGAACCTCCGGTTCTTCAGCCTGCGGGAGCTGTTGAAGCTCGTGCGCGTCGGCGACCCGAAAGCGACGACGCGCCGGTTCCGGGAACTGCTCGCAGAGGCGCGGGGCTCCGTGACGGGGCGGCGCCCGTAACCCTTGGCCGGACCAAGGGTGACGGGCGCGCGCGAGCCGAGCGGAGGCCCTGGACCGTGTCGGAAAGGTTGTTTGGCGATAGCGCCCCGCGATGGCTACATTTCGCGGGCGCTCGGAATACTGTTGTTCCTCCCCTCTCGTTGTACCCCGCCGGCTCTCAAGCCGGGCGGGTTCCCACATCCGGCTCGGGCAGCGGCGCGGGCGAACGGCGTCGCCATGCTGCGGCGTGGCGGCCCCATCGGGCGGTCCGGATGATACGAGGACCGCTGGCGGCGGACACGCCAGGCGCCTCACGGCGCCGAAGCCCTTCCAGTTGCTCGCTCTCATACGAGGCGGCAAGTCCCCTCCCGGCGAGCCCTCGACTCGCGCCGGACGGCATCACCAACGGGGGAAGACTTCCTCCCTTCCCCCGACCGGGGAGGAGTCTTCGGACATCCACCCTGGGTTTCGGGAACGCGCGACGCTCAGTGCCGGGCGGGGCGCAATAGAGGAGTGGCTCGATCGGGTCCACCATCTTGGACCTCGACCACGGATCGGCGCGGTGCGGCGGCGGAGCCTGCGTAGGCTCCTCCGGCGGGAAGACCTTCGGGGTCACCTGTTCCTCGCACGATCCCCGTTCAACTCCGATTGTGTGCGATTCGTTGCGGAAACATAGAACCCTCGCGCCGTCTTCATCGTTGACGGGTATGGGTACGCCCTTGAGCAGGAACGACGTCAAGAAAAAACTGAACGGGGTTCACCGGGACAGAACGGCTGAGGAGTAGGTCAGAGCCGAACCCATTTCGGCCCGTATGGGTCCTCGCTGGGCAGAGGCGTGCGAGACGGGCCGTTGACTATTATGGGCTGTGGGGCCCCCATAATCCCCTGCGTTCAACTGGGCGCCCTCGCGATCCTCTCGTGGTTCGGGTGCTTTCATGAACGGTGAACCCACAATGGCCATAGAATCGCGCGCCATGGTCGAGTGTGTCGAAACGAGGCGGGTGAACCATGCGCTTCCGGACTACGTTGCGTTCCTTGGAGGCACTCTGACGAAACGGGGGTTGGTATGAGCGCGCGATGGTCGGTCGTTCTCGTGCTTCTTTTTGCTACTGGGGTCGCTGTCCCAACAGCCAGTTCTGCCGCGGCTGCACCCGTCCTACTTGATGACACATGCCAGTTGTTCTTGGTTTTTGTTGACGACATCGTGACGTGGCTGCCTGAAGGACCGAAGAGCGGATTCCAGAAACGTCCGGGTAACAGATTCTTGATGGCCGTTGGTTGGACGGGGACAGGCAATCCTAGGAGATTGACGGCGGTCGCCACGGCCTCCAACTACAGGGGCATCTGTTTGAACTACCCGCATGACAACCCGACGGACGCGCAAGACTTCAGCTTCGTGGTCAGCAATCCGATCAACACGGACTGGTCGTTGGTGTCGGCCGACCTCTACTACAACGGGAAAGACGGCACATGGGTCGAGAGCAAACCTCTCAATTCGGGGGAGGTTCATTCCTTGAGATCACGTCGCACGATTTCGGTGGCCACGTCAGCATTCGGATAACCGCCGAGATGTGCACGGACTCTAAGCTCGTCAAGCTTCCTCAGGATACTGATGGAGATGGGCTACCCGACGCGTGGGAAATGAAGCAGCGACTCTATGACCCGAATCTCAGCGCCGTGAAGCCGTACGAAATCGGAAGCGCGACCACGGTCACGGGCATCAATGACGGCGAGAGCGATCTCGACATAGGGTACATTCCGCCAGGTTCGACGACGGCGAATGGCGAGCGGGTGGTAGACACTTCCGCAGATCCGGGCACGCCGACAAAGATCCACGACGAGTACGGAGACGGCTTCACCGCGTTCGAGGAATACCGAGGAGCCTTCGTGTTCGGGGCCTTCTTTCGTTTCGATGACCTTCCTAACCAGGGCGGTCCCAGCAATCCGCCGGGCTTTGGGGGGCCGCTTGTGAAGGATGTCTTCATCCACGAAGGGACCGGGTACATGCAGCTGACAGATGTAGCTCCCGTCTCCAAGTCGACCATGATGGCAATGCATGGCATCTCGTACCACACAATCAAGGCGGACGAGATGTCGGATGAGTTTGCTGCAGACGGCTCGGCGGAGGCTGGCTTCATGGATCCATACTTCGACATCACGGCCGGGGGCCACCAGCGAGCCATTTGGATCAAGAAGGAGCAGTTACCGAAGCAGGCAAAGAAGGGGCAGGTCATCTTCGGGTTCACGAACGGGAAGGGAGTCAATTCACACCCAGCGCCAATTCTCCTCTACGACAAGGCAATCAAGGATGAGGGCGAAAATGTTGACGTTGACTCGGGCACCCCAACGTCGGTTCGAGAGTTCGGGCGGTACACCGTCAGCCACGAGGTGTTACACAAGCTACAGCTCTCGCACACGCAGCAAGCGATCGCGCCAGGTGCGCTGCCGGCGAACACGTACAACAACGGCGTTTACGACCTGGAGGGCTCGACAGACGGTCCCCGGACGTGGAGTCTCGTTCAGGTCACACGGAATCCCTCAAACCCCAATAAGTTCGCCTCGGCGGCCCTGGAGCGCCTTTGCAGCGCGGCGGAAGTCGAAATGAGCTTGCCATCGACCGTAGATGAAGAGCCCCCGGCAGTCACCGTCCTGCTTCACGGCGTGGAGCATCGGGCGGCAAGGCAGAAATGGCAGGCCCCCGCCGCAGTCACGGGCAACTTGATCTATTGGATCCACTCTGGAACCGTAATCGACGCTTACCCGGAGTTTGGGACTTTACGAGCAGCACTTCGCGTCGCCGAGATCCAGAAACTCAAGATCAAGTCGTAAGCCGCAATGATGCTCAGTGTTTTCGCGCTGTGCGCGCTGGTGTTGAGCTCAGTCGCGCAGGACTCCGACGTGGAAGCCCTGCTCGATTCGCTCGACCCCAAGGCTACACCCGAGGACATCGCCAAGTGCAGCCTGTTGCGGCAGATCATGATCCAGGACGACGGCGGCGTTGCGGTCGCGAGAGCCTATCTGAGCAAAGGGAAGAGCGCGCCTGGGCGGTTGTTGGCCTGCGTGGTTCTCAGGGCGAATCGGGAAGTGGCAGTGTTGCAGAATTTCGTCAAGGACGACGACGTCCTTGTCCGCACGTTCGCATGCGTCGTTGCGAAGCAGTACTTCGTGCCCGACCGCGACGATGCCCCGCCCCCAGACCTGTCCTTCAAAGCTTCCGATGTCCGCGCTTTGAAGGCAGTATTCGCACCGGTCCAGATGACGCCGGATCAGGATCGTGTCTGGATTGCACATCTCGTGCGTCGCCTTCTAGGAAACCAGGAGACGGAGGGCTATTTTGTTGACGCGCTTTTGGAGTCACCTCAGTCACTGGCGAGTGTTTTTGGCGACACCTTGTCAAGTGTCTCGGTTTCCGAAGACGTTCGCATGGCCTATAGGAACGCCTTGGATGTGATCCTAAAGAGCGAATTCTCCGAAATCCCTTCCAAGCGAGAGCAGCTCAGGGAGAACCTATATTCACGGCTAAAGGAGCGCCTGGATCAACTGGCGATGTCCTCGTCGGAGGAGCGCACGTGGGCGCTGAAGACTCAGCAGTACCTCATGGCGCCTGACGATCTCTGCAAGGCGCTTCCGCTGTTTCTTGCGGATGGAGATGCGGATGTGAAGCGCGCGGCCCAGCGTCGATCATTTCAGGCTCTCGAGTTCCTCGCCAGATTTGGTCGAAGCGGCGAATTTCAAGCAGTAGCGCTTCAACTTGAGGCGACCCTCGGTGCGGAAACAGCAGAATATGCAACGTGGATGCGCCGGCGCATCGCAGACGCGCGCGAGATACTGGACGAGCGCGAGCGTGCAACGGGCCATGAAGGAGAGGGCATCCGGTACCTTTGCGTCGATGGGAACCTGACCAGGGTGACGTCCCAGGAATTCGCCCTCTGCCTCGCAAAATTCGGAACCGCATTCATCACGAAGGCACAGAGGGACATCGTTGCAGAGCTCGACACGGACACTCCAACAGTCCCGCCTGACAAGGCGCCATATGAGGCTCAGCTTGCGGCTAGGACCAACGAAGAGAAAACGAAAACTCCGCACGGCCCCTCGCCTACCGGCCAAACTAGCCGCCTTGCGATCGCTATCCTTGTTGGCAGCATCGCTGCGCTGCTGATCGCCTGGAGGCTTCTCAACAAGAGAGAATGACAGCGTCGAAGAAAGCCAAGTTTCCTGCGTCGCTACACCCTGCCCGATCCGTTTCTCCTGCAATGCCCGGAGTGAGCGCGATAAGCCGTCCGGCACGGCGGATGTTGGGCAAGTCGGAGGCCGAGCGCACGCACGAGATCGTCGTGAGCGACGTGGTCGCGAGCCTCAAAACGTTCCAGCACCTTATCGAGGCGAACGCCGACAAGCCTGACCGGATCAAGTTCCTGCTCCCGCGCTTCATCGACTACGTTGTCAGGCGTGCCGGCGAGAAGGGCGAAGGCAGTTGGAAGTGGCGCTGTTTCAGGAACCGGTCGCGGCTGCGTCTATGCCTGGCGCGCAGGACCACGGCGCGTCAGGGTTCGCAGCCGGGGATCAGATGATCGGGGCGGCGGGCCTCCTTCGCCGAAACGGGGAAAGCGGAGCTCAATAATCCAGCAGATGGGAGTGTCCGCGAAGGGGTCGGCGCGGCTACGGCGAGCCCGCTGTCGTGTCGTTTTTCATCGAATCGCTTCGCGAATCGATGAAAGAGTCGGTCTTCTGATACCCGTCGCGAACCATAAGACGCCCCGTCGGACGCTCCGGGCGTTCACGCCGTTCTACACCACCAGCCGGCACCGTACCAAGCGGTTGGTTCTGTCGCAGAAACCGGCCGAACTGGCCCATCTGGAGCTGGTCGACCGGCACGCGTGGGAGAAGTACCAGACCTACCTGCAGAGGACTTCACCCTTGGAACGGGCCGAGTTCTACCAACGGCAGATGAAGGAGCGGGGGCTCCGGACGGCTCAGGCGGTGGCGGCGGTGGTGGGC
>Ga0247727_10000896_pt1 | contig 72357 bp, 49 predicted proteins | sample WisWelCaveWW1625_FD_202498 | JGI IMG/M metagenome (GOLD analysis project Ga0247727, IMG submission 202498) | Biofilm microbial communities from Wishing Well Cave, Virginia, United States - WW16-25 | ecosystem: Environmental > Aquatic > Deep subsurface > Groundwater > Cave microbial mat | place... | reverse complement strand
TTAAGATTTTGGCATAAAGACAAACTCGTCGATGTTCAGACTTTCAAGAATAGCGACCTTAGGGGGGTGTCCACTTTTCAGTCTTAAATCCCTTTAAAACTGTCCACTTTTGAATCTTAACTGACAGCGAAAGCAAATTTAGCTTTGCATTCAAACGCTTTATGATATAATCCCGGTTCGCGATCTCTTGAACTCACCGTAAGTTAAGAAACTCCTCAATGAGCGGGGAGCAAGAGATCAAATTCATTTCCCTTTAAGGAGGCCAGAATTTTTCGATGACATCCCAGTTTGCAGAACTCTATGAGAAGACCCTTCACACCTTTGAGGAAGGGGATGTGGTAAAAGGCAAGATTGTCGGTATCAGAAACCGCGAGGTGATGGTCGACATTGGTTATAAATCAGAAGGGATTTTACTCATCGAAGAATTTACCGATCCTTCAGAAGTTCAACTCGATGCAGAGATTGATGTTTTGTTTGAAGGGTTTGATGATGAGCACGGCATCGTCCTCCTGTCAAAAAGGAAAGCCGACCGCCAGCGCACCTGGAGCAATATCCTTTCCAATGCCGAAGAAGGCAGTATTGTCGATGGAAAGATTCTAAAGAAAGTCCGCGGCGGTTTTATGGTCGATATCGGAATGGAGGCATTTCTTCCTGCCTCGCTCGTAGATATAAAACCCACCCGCAATCTGGATCAGTTCCTTGGCCTCCAGGGAAAATTTGTCGTTGTTAAAATTAATCAGAAACGAAAAAACGTCGTCGTCTCCCGCAAGGATTTCCTTGAAAAGGAGAAATCTTCCGCGCGTTCCAAAATGTTTGACACCCTTGCCGTGGGGCAATGGATCAAAGGCAAAGTTAAAAATATTACGGATTTCGGAGTTTTTATCGACCTCGGAAGCCTGGACGGTCTTTTACATATTACCGACATGAGTTGGGGCCGGATTTCCCACCCTTCTGAACTTGTCAAAATCGGAGATGAAGTTGACGTGGTGGTGGTTGGAATTGACCGCACCCGCGAAAAAGTGTCTCTTGGGTTTAAACAAAAAGGACAAGACCCTTGGGAAACGGTGGAAAATAAATATTCCATTGCAAACCAATGCAGGGGAAAAGTGGTCAATATTCTCCCTTACGGAGCTTTTGTCGAGTTAGAGCCGGGTGTAGAGGGGCTTGTGCATATCAGTGAACTTTCCTGGACCAAGCGTGTGAATCATCCTTCTGAATTATTGCAGATGGGGGATGAGGTTGAGGTTATTATTTTGAATCTGGACAAACCGGGAAAAAAGATTTCGCTTGGCATGAAACAGATTCAGGAGAATCCTTGGTCAAAGGTGAGTAACAAATACCGCATTGGGGATCAGGTCGAAGGCACGGTCCGGAACATGACCGACTACGGGCTTTTTGTGGAGCTTGAACCCGGGATTGACGGCCTGGTTCATGTGTCGGATATTTCCTGGACACATAAAATTACGCGCCCCAGCGACGCCTTTAAAAAAGGCGATAAAGTGAAAGTCATGGTCCTTACCCTTGATACCGAAGCTCAAAAAATTTCTCTTGGGATCAAGCAGCTTGCCGATGATCCCTGGACCGACCTGACCAAACAGCTTTTGTCGGGCATTCAGGTCACAGGAAAAGTGAGCCGCATTGTCAATTTTGGTTTGTTTGTCGAGCTTGAGAATGGCCTGGAAGGTTTAGTGCATGTTTCCGAAATCCCGGCTGCCAAATCCGCCAAAATTGAAACTCAATTTCAGGTCGGTGAACCACTTAACGTCACCATTCTGAATGTGGATCACGAAGCGCGTAAGATTGCCCTGACCCTCAAGGGTGAAACGGCGTCTCTTCCCGCCTCTTATTAATTTTTGTGGTTAGCCCATCTCCCCAAAGGCGCGTTGTCATCACGGGCTTGGGCGTCCTTTCTTCTATTGGTTTTGGTAAAGACGCTTTTTGGGAATCCCTGCGTTTAGGCCGTTCCGGCGTTTCCCGCATTGAGGCTTTTGACCCTGCCGAATTTACCACCCAGTTTGCGGGCGAAATCAAGAATTTCAACCCGGCTGATTTTATCGATGCCAAGCGATTAAGACGGATGGACCGAACATCCCAATTTGCCGTGGCCTGCGCCAAAATGGCTGTCCAGGATGCTGGCGTTGACCTTCATTGTAACGGCCGTGATAAAACCGGTGTCATTATTGGAACCGCCATGGCCGGTCATGGGTACATCCTTGAACAGCACCGGACCTTGATGCAAAAGGGCCCCATGAAAATTAACCCCTTCACCGCCCTGGCCTCTTTTCCTGATGCCTGCGCGAGCAATGTTTCAATTGAACTTGGCGTTACGGGCCCCAGTTTTTCGATTGCCACAGCCTGTTCCTCGGCGTCTGATGCCGGCGGCTATGCCTTCGAAGCGATCCGCAGCGGCACCGTTGATTTTCTCATTATGGGCGGTGCCGAGGCTTCGATTTATCCTGGGATTCTGGCGGCTTTTTGTGTGGCTCGGGCATTATCCACACGCAATGAAGAACCGCAAAAGGCCTCGCGTCCTTTCAGCCGTGACCGGGATGGATTTGTCCTGGGAGAAGGGGCTGGCATGCTTGTGCTTGAAGAGTATGAGCACGCCAAAAAACGGGGAGCGCAAATCTATGCCGAAATCCTGGGCCACGGCATGACCTGCGACGCCTACCACATGACCGCGCCTGATCCGGAAGGTAAAGAAGCGGTCCGGGCCATGCAGATGGCTATGCGAAATGCGGGAGTCAACCCTGAGGACATTGATTACATTAATGCCCACGGAACATCCACGGTTCTGAATGACAAGACCGAAACGATGATTATCAAAAAAGTTTTTGGCCCAAGAGCCGGTAAAATCCCGATCAGTGCCACCAAGTCCATGGTGGGACATTTGATCGGAGCGGCAGGAAGCGTTGAATTGATTGCTACCATCTTGGCCATGAAGCATGCAGAGATCCCGCCCACGATTAACTACACGGTTTCAGACCCCGAATGTGATTTGGATTATGTTCCCAACCAATCGCGCAAAGCGGTGATCCGCAAGGCGATGAAAAATTCGTTTGGTTTCGGCGGGAAAAATTCGATTTTAATTATCGGGAAGGTCTAGTGCGCAGTCAAGATTGAAATTGGAGCTTCCAATTTCAATTTGCACAGTACCGCGCGAACCCATTAAAAATTAAATTGACGCGGTATTAGGGTTTCCGCGGCTGAAGGGTTTCAGTTTCCTCGCCCTTTGCGCCGGCACAAATTCCGCGTTTTGAATTTTCAATGAACCGCGCAAGGTATTTGACTTCTTCGCTTTTTAAATCTTTCTTCATCACTTCAAGGGCTTGGCTGACATTGAGTCCTGACCGGTAAAGAAGCTTATAAGCCTGTTTGATTTCATCGCGTGCGGCGGGAGGAATTTCTGCCCGGCGAAGTCCTACCACATTGATTCCCAGCACCACGGCTGGCCTTCCTCCGCACATCATGAAAGGCGGAATATCTTTATTGACGGCTGAAAGGGCGCTTAACATAGCGAGCCTGCCCACCCGTGTAAATTGATGAAGTCCCGTCATCCCTGAAAGAAGAACGCCGTCTTCGATTTCGCAATAACCGGTTAACGACGCCTGATTGACCATAATCACGTTGTTTCCCACCACGCAATTGTGGGCAATGTGGCAGTACGCCATGAGATAATTATTGTCGCCAATCACCGTGGCGGTTTCAGGCTTGGTGCCGCGGTGAATCGTGACGAATTCCCTAATTTGATTGGAATTGCCGATTTTTGTGAAACTGGTTGCGTTCTTGTAAGCCAGGTCCTGCGGGGCGTGGCCAATCACGGCATGCATATGAATTTCATTGTGACTTCCGATCTCGGTCCCCGAACAAAGGTAGGCCCCTGCGTGAAGGGTATTGTGGGAGCCTAGCTTGACGTTATCTTCAATAATGACATGCGGCCCGATTTTGTTGGCAAGGCCCATTTCGACATTTTTCCCAACGATCGCGGTAGGATGAATTTCTGACATGCGGGGAATTGTACCACAAGCCTGGAGGGATGGCCAACCCGGCCATTGGGTTGTTTGACTCAGGTTTTAATCCTTGTTACAATGCCGCATTCTATTTTAACTTCTTATCAGAAAGAGAGATAAGTATTGCTCGCCTCACTCGCTGAACAATTAAAAGTGCTTCAGGAAGGGTGTGTGGATGTTATTGCCCACGCCGAATTTGAAGAGAGGATCCGGCTTTCAATCCAGGAGAACCGGCCTCTGCGCATTAAATACGGCGCAGACCCTTCGGCCCCGGATTTACATCTCGGGCATACGGTCCCGTTAAGAAAGCTTAAGCAGTTTCAGGAGTTCGGCCACCGGGTGGTTTTTATCATCGGGGATTTTACGGCCCGGATCGGGGACCCCACGGAACGAACCGAAACCCGGAAAATGTTGAGCGTAGAAGAGATCAAACGCAATGCTCTTACGTATCAGGAACAGGTGTTTCGCATTCTGGATCCTCAAAAAACCGAGGTGCGGTATAACTCCGAGTGGCTTGCTGCGTTGACGCCCGCCGATTTTTTAAATCTTACCTCCCACTATACCGTTGCGCGATTGCTTGAGCGCGATGATTTCCAAAAGCGTTACCAGGCAAACCTTCCCATTGCCCTTGTTGAATTTCTTTACCCTCTTTTGCAGGGGTATGATTCGGTGATCGTTAAGTCCGATATCGAACTGGGCGGGACGGATCAAAAATTTAATTTTCTTGTGGGGCGCGAGCTTCAGAAGGTTTGGCATCAAAAGCCCCAGATGGTAATGACGCTTCCGCTCATTGAAGGGACAGACGGAATGCGCAAAATGAGCAAAAGCTACGGCAATTCCATTGCGGTTCAGGACCCGCCGCGGGAAATGTTTGGAAAAGTTATGTCCCTTCCGGATGCACTTGTTCCCCGCTATTTTCAGTACATAAGCGGCCTTTCAGCCAAAGAATATGCGCCGCTTCTTGAAAGCAAATTCAAAGAAAATCCGCGGGAAGTAAAGGCGGACCTTGCCGAGCAAATCGTCAGGCTTTATTACTCGAGTGATGAAGCGCGCCAGGCAAGGGAAGAATTTGACCATATTTTCCGTGATAAAGGGCTTCCGGACAAAATCGATGAAATTTCGATTGCACAAAAAACACTCGACCTTGTCTCCCTTTTAAAAGAAACCGGTCTTGTTTCAAGCAAGAGCGAGGCGCGCCGGCTGATTGAACAGGGAGGCGTCAAAATTGACCAGAAAAAAATCATTGATACGGCGCATACGGTCATTTTAAGCGAACCGGTGTTGATTCAGTGCGGGAAGAGGAAATTTGCAAAGGTGAAGTATGGCGGATGAACATAAAAGACCGCTTGTCGAAGCGCCTGAAGCGCCGGTGATGGTCCAGATGGACAAGGTTTATAAATCGTTCGGGGCTTTTAAAGCCCTTGAAGACGTTTCCTTCCAACTCCGGAAAGGAGAGGTGCTTGGATTCTTGGGGCCCAATGGCGCCGGTAAAACGACAACAATGCGCATCCTGGCGGGTTATTTTCCGCCAAGCAAAGGCAGTGTCCTGATCGGGAATCAGGATTTATTCAAAAATCCGCAAAAGGTAAAACGCCAGATCGGGTACTTGCCTGAGTCGATGAGTCTCTACGGGGATATGCGGGTTCAGGAGTTTCTCACGTTTGCCGCGAAACTCAAAAAAGTTCCGCTTCGCCGGCGGAACGCAGACCTTAAAGAGAAATTGGACCGTTGCGGGCTTTGGGACGTGAGAACCCGCTTAATCCGTTTGCTTTCCAAAGGGTTTCGCCAGAGGGTTGGGCTTGCCCAAGCCCTGATTGGGGACCCGGATGTGCTTGTGCTTGATGAACCTACAAGCGGCCTGGACCCTAAACAGATCATAGAAATACGGACGCTTGTCCGTGAACTTGGGCGGGAGCGAAGCCTTGTACTTTCTACGCATATTTTGCCCGAAGTCAGCATGGTGTGCGACCGGGTTTTAATTTTAAATCAAGGAAAAGTCGTTGCAAGCGGTACCACCGACGAGCTTGAATCGGGCCTTCAGGCTCGCCATGAGGTTTTGGTCACGGTGGGCGAAAGGCACCGCAGGGAAGAAATTGAGGGCCTGTTTCAAAGCATCCCCGGGGTTGAACGTGTGACGCTTCAGGAGGAAAGAGGGGATCGTATCTCCTTTTCTCTTGGGGTGGCCAAGGGCGTTGAAGTCCGCCCTGAGATCACCAAGCTATTTGTCGGGCGCCAAATTCCGATCCTTGAAATCCGCTCCGGGCGGTTAAGCCTTGAAGAAATTTTTCTAAAACTCGTCATGCAGGAAAATCATCCGGAGAGATCCCTGTGAGAAGCGCTTTGATCCTGGCGAAAAAAGATATCGCGTCCTATTTTCACACCTGGCTTGGGTTCGTCATTTTTATTTTCTTTTTTTTAGTTTCCGGCATTTTCTTTTCTTTCCTCGTCCTGAGTTATTCGCGAATTTCAATCGAAGCCGCGCGCAACGCCTATGAAGGTGTCCAGGGGATTCAGATGGCGCACTTTGTCTTTGGTTCATTTTTTCTGAATATGAGCGGGATGCTGCTTTTTCTCACCCCCCTGGTTTCTATGCGAGCGATTGCCGAAGAACGTAAATATCAAACCCTGGAACTGCTTTTTACTTACCCCCTTTCTGATTTTGATATCACGTGGGGGAAATATCTTGGGCTGCTTGGTGTTTTCTGCCTTCTTCTTGTTCCAACAGCCGGCTATGTGTATCTTTTTCACTATCTTGGAGGCCAGATGGATTGGGGGCCCATCCTCATGGGATATTTGGGGTACTTTTTATTAGGCAGTGCCTGCCTTGCCTTCGGGCTTTTTATTTCTTCATTGACTGAAAATCAGGTCATTAATGCCATTGTGACTTTTGCCGGTCTTTTACTGTTTTGGTCCCTGGACTGGGCCGTCAATATGGTGGATCCGCCCTGGCAGCAATGGCTTCAGGCCCTTTCTCCCTTATCCCATTACCGGGAGTTTGCTCTGGGGATTATGGACTTAAGCCACGTGGTGTATTTTTGTTTTTTTACCCTTTATTTTCTTTTTTTGACGCTTCGTTCGATTGAAACAAGAAACTGGAAAGGCTAGGCGTGTGAAACAGTTTTTGAATCGGTTTCAGCTTTTGTTTGTTTCCGTGATTTTGCTCGCTACTTTCGCCATGATGATGGTGCTGGTTATCCGCAACAACCAGCGCTGGGATTTGACGGGTCAAAAAATTTATTCGCTTTCGCCGACAACGCTTGAGCTTATCCGCCAGATGCGCCCCCAAAAAGTGGAAGTGCTGGCTTTTTATTCCCAGGATGACCCCAGCCGGAATGATTTTGAAATCTTTTTGAAGGAATGCAAACTTCAGCACAGTCAGTTTGAATACCACTTTTACGATCCTGACCGTGTACCGCAGCTGGCCAAAAAGTGGCGTGTCCGGGAGCTTCAGACTGTGGTGATTCGCTACGACGAGCATGAGGAAAGAATCATTCATCCTCATGAGCAAATGTTTGCCAATGCGCTCCTGCGCCTTGTGAAGCCACGGACCACATCCCTTTGTTTTATTACAGGACATGGGGAGGCCGGCTTGGAGAGCGAAGAAAGAAACGGCCTCAAACTTATTCGGGAAGCCCTGGAAGAACATCATTATGCAAGTCAGGAAATCCTTCTTGCAAGGGATAAGGTTCCTCCCGCGTGTCAGGTGCTGGTCGTGCCAGGCCCTCAGCGTGATTGGGAAAGTGAAGAGGTGAACTATCTCAGGCAGGCGTTCCAGGAAAACAAGAGCATTTTTTTTCTTGTGGATCCTGTGGACCCTGGGACCGGACAATCGTTTGATACACTCATGAAAGATTTCGGCATTCGTCTCGGCGCTGATGTGATTGTAGATAAAATGAGCCGTATGGTAGGGGGGGATTTTCTTGTGCCTTTTGTGAATCAGTATGCCCGGGAACATTCCATTACGGATGGCTTTGACATGGCCACTTTTTTTCCCGTGGCCCGAAGTGTCCAGATAACGAATAAAGTTCCACCCGAACTTTCAGTGCTTCCGCTTGCTTTTTCAGGCGCGGGAAGTTGGGCTGAGACAAACCTTGCAACCCTTGAGAAGGGAGAAGCCGCTTTTGAGGCAGAAAGCGATTTGCCGGGGCCGATTTCGCTTGTGGTGGTTGCCGAGAAAAGACCTGCCGGAGGGCGCTTGGCGGTTGTGGGAGATAGTGATTTTGTGACCAATGCCTACCTTGACCTTGCCGGAAACAAGGACTTTGTGCTTCGAACCCTGCAGTGGCTTTCCAAAGATGACCGTGCCGTGGAAATTGAAAAAAGGCCTTCCAAGTTTCAGCCCTTAGAGCTTGACACTCAGAAGCGCTTTGTGCTTCTTTCGGTCAGCATTCTGGGTTACCCGCTAGTCTTTCTTCTTTTGGGAATGGTTTGCCTTTTCCTTCGAAGGCAGGGCGCATGAAATTTTCTACTACCCTCATTTTTTTTCTGCTGTTTCTGGCGGTAGGAGGAGCCTTCCTTTACTTAAATCAGCGGTCGGCTTCTCAGCTGTCTCAGCCCGTTTCTCAAACTTCCTTTAAGGAAAGCGTGCCGGCGGAAGTTCCCTCCCAAAATACGCCGGTCCTTGACCGGTCTGAAAAAATCACCTGGATGCAGATTCAAAATACTGAAAAAAATGAAACCGTGACCCTGGCACGGGAAGACAAATTGTGGGAAGTGAAATATCCGGTGGTCTATCCGGCAAGTGACGGGGTGGTTGACGAAATGGTGCGGACTTTAATGGCGGCTGTAAAACTCAGGCAGCTTGCGCCGGAAAAAGGCTGGGAAGAATACGGCCTTCTTCGCCCGTCCATTAAAATCGGCCTTAAAACAGAAGCGCATCCCGTCCGCCGTTATCTCCTTTTAGGTCATCAATCCGAAGTGGGAGACTCTGTTTTTGCCCGGTGGCAGGAAGAAAAGAATTTTTTTCTGGTCAACACGGAACTGAAACGGATTTTTGACCGCTCCCTTTACGCACTTCGCGAGAAGCGGATTTTTCGCATTGCGCCCGCAGCCGTTTTAAAGATTCATTTTGAAATGGGACCGGAATTTTATGAACTCGTTAAACGCAATGATCAATGGGTGTGGGTGAAGCCTCAGGGGCGCAGGGGAATGGTGGTGGACCCAGTCTCCGCCGAAGAATTTTCAAGCCATTTGCGCGATCTTTTTATCAAGGATTTTCTGGATGAGCAAAAGGAAAAAATAGACGCGAGTTTTTTTAAAACCGCCGGAACCATTACGGTTTGGGGCAGCGGCAGGCAAAAGGAAATATTTTATCTTGGGCAGGAAGCGCCGGTGCGGGATGCTTTTTACGGCAGGCGGAATGGTGAAAACGGCATTCTTTTAATTGACCGCGGCATTCTGCGCGCCCTTCTTGATACGGTCAGAAACATGGGGAGCGGTGTGGTGGTGGGGTAGTGATGCAGGCGGCCCTTGCTCAAAAGATTTTGGATTTAAAAAAATCCATTGAAGCAATTGCCAAAAGGGCCTCGCGTCCTTATGATGCTATCCGTTTTATCCTGGTGACGAAGGGCGTAGCGAGCGTTAGAATTCTTGAGGCGCGGGATGCCGGCATCCGGGATTTTGGGGAGAACCGGATGCAGGAATTTTTAAAAAAGAAAGAAGTCCTTCCTTCAGATATAAGCTGGCATTTTATAGGCCATTTACAAACGAACAAGGTCAAATTTCTTTTGGAACATATCGCCTCAGTTTCCCTTTTGCATTCCTTGGATCGTCCGGAGCTTGCCCGGGAAATTGACCGTGAAGCAAGGCTTAAAGGGATTTCGCATGTGCCGTGTCTCGTTCAGGTCAATAGCTCAGGGGAAGAAACAAAAGGCGGGTTTTTGCCTGAAGAAACGGAAAGCTTTGTTTCCGAACTGCCGGAAGATTCACCGGTTTTAATCCGGGGGCTTATGACCATTGGCCCGCTCACAGAAGACCGCGAGAAGATTCGCGCGGCTTTCCGGCGGGTGAAAGAATTGCAAGAAAGATTAGCAAAACGGTTTCCTCAAAAAAACTGGGGCATCCTTTCAATGGGAATGTCTTCCGATTATACAATAGCGATTGAAGAAGGCGCCAATTTGCTGCGTATCGGCACCGCCGTTTTTGGCCCGCGGGGAGAACTGAAATGATGAAAGAAAAGATAGGGATTATTGGGGTGGGGAATATGGGGCAGGCGATCCTTGAGGGCCTTTTCCAGAAAAAAATTGCGTCCCCCAAGCAGGTCTGGGTCTATGATAAGATCCATGAAAAATTAATGCCCTTTGTCAAACAGTGGAAAGTCCACCGGGCCGCATCCACGGCTGAACTTGTGGATCGCGCCAAAGTCATTTTGCTTGCGATCAAGCCCCAGGATTTGTTCGGATCCGCCGGTGAATTTAAAGAACGTTTAAACTCTTCGCATACGCTGATTTCAATTTTGGCCGGAACCCCGCTTGCAAAAATCCGTGCGGCGTTGGGAACGAAGCCCAAGTTTGTCCGTGCCATGCCCAATCTGGCGGCCAAAGTGGGGCAGGCGGTTACGGTATTGACTGGAAGCCACCGGTCCTCGCTTGTTCTCGCTGAAAAAATTTTTTCCGGCTGCGGCAAAACCCTCAGACTGGAAGAAAAATTTTTTGACCTTGTGACTGCCGTAAGCGGAAGCGGCCCGGCTTATTTCTTCCTCATGATGGAGCTTCTTGCCAAGGCTGGAAGGGGAGAAGGACTTACGGAAAAGGCGGCCCGGGTCCTTGCAGTTCAAACCGCGGTCGGAGCAGGCCTGCTTGCCCAAGCGTCTCCTTTTTCACCGGAAGAACTTCGGGTGATGGTGACTTCCAAGGGGGGAACGACCGAGGCCGCACTAAAGACATTGGAAAGCAAAAATTTTTCAAAGGTTTTTATTCATGGTATTGAGGCTGCCGTAAACCGGAGCCGTGAATTGAGCCAAACATAGACCGTGGAGGATAAAAGATGTTTATTCTAGGGGAACTTTTTAGCAGCCTTGCATTTTTGATCAACGGGGTTTTTACGCTTCTTTCGTGGCTTCTCTTTGCACGAATTATTGTGTCGTGGTTTCCCGTGGATCCGTATCACACCATTGTCGTTTTCTTAGTCCAGGTGACGGACCCGATTCTGGCCCCTTTCCGTCGCATTCCCCTTCAGGTGGGAATGGTTGATCTCACGCCGATGGTGGCGTTTGCGGCTTTGTATTTTGTGAACCGCGTTCTTGTGCGGATTTGCCTTATGCTGGCTTACCGCTTGAATGGAGGATCCGTTTAAATTTTATGAAAGAAACCCGAAGACCTGCCGAATCGGATCTTTTTAAACGCGTCCAGGAATCCTTGCGCGTGATCCGCCGCTTGACCCGCGATGTTCCGGAAGTGCTCATCATCCTTGGGACAGGCCTTGGAAACTTGAGCAAAAAAATCAAAGGGCAGGTCAAAATTCCTTATCAAAAGATCCCTCATTTTCCTCTAACTACAGCCGAATCCCACGCCGGAAACCTGGTGTTTGGAACTTTGTCGGAGAAAAAAGTGGTAGTGATGGAAGGACGTTTTCATTTTTATGAGGGCTATACACCAGAGGAAATTACATTTCCCATTCGCGTTTTGAAGATGCTTGGGGCCAAAATCCTTGTGGTCTCAAATGCCGCAGGCGGGATGAATTTAAGTTATCGGATGGGTGAAATTGTCCTGATTGAAGATCATATTAATTTCATGGGGATCAATCCATTGATAGGACCGCATGATCCTCGGTTTGGTGCCCGGTTTGCGGATATGTCTGCACCCTATTCTTCGCGGCTCCTTGGGCTTACGGAACAGGCTGCGCGGCAGGAGAAAATTCCGGCAGGGCGAGGGGTTTATGTGGGTGTGACGGGGCCTAATCTTGAGACCCGGGCGGAGTACCGCATGCTGAGAAATTTTGGGGCGGATCTTGTCGGGATGTCCACGGTGCCTGAGGTGATTGTCGGTGTCCAGATGGGGATGGAGATTTTAGGGGTTAGTGTTGTGACGGATGTCTGCGACCCCGACCACTTAAAACCTGTGGATATTAAAGAAATTATCCGCGTGGCCAATGAAGCCGGGCCTAAGCTTGACCGGCTGCTTGTCGCGGCAATCCAAAAGTTCTAACCATGACGCAATCCAAAAGTTATAAAGAAACGCTCAATCTTCCGCAAACCGCCTTTCCCATGAAAGCGGAGCTTGCCCGGCGTGAGCCTGAAGTCCTCGAACAATGGAAGCAAGATTCCCTTTATGAAGCCATCCGCAAACAATCTCAAGGGAAGCCTAAGTATATCCTTCATGACGGACCTCCGTATGCCAACGGACATATTCACATTGGACATGCCTTAAATAAAATCCTTAAAGACATCATTGTGAAATATAAAACGATGAGCGGATTTGACTCCCTTTACGTTCCCGGCTGGGATTGCCACGGGCTTCCCATTGAGCATCAATGCCTTAAAGAAATGGGGAAGCGCAAAGACGAGGTGGATCGTGTGTCTTTCCGGCGCGAGGCCCGCAAATACGCCGAAAAATTTGTCACAATTCAACGTGAGGAATTTAAAAGGCTGGGTGTTTTTGGAGAGTGGGAGAATCCTTACCTAACCATGGATTATAAATACCAGGCTGTGATTGCGGATTCCTTCCTTAAAATTTACGAGAAAGGTTTTATCGAGCAGCGTCTCAAGCCCGTGCCCTGGTGCTGGGACTGCGAAACCGCCCTTGCGGATGCGGAGTTGGAGTATGAGGATAAAACGTCGTTGTCCATTTATGTCCAGTTTGAAGTTGTGCAAGATGAAGGCTTAAAGAAGCTCACCAAAAATCGCCCTGTTTACTTATTAGTTTGGACTACCACACCGTGGACTTTGCCCGCTAACGTGGGAGTCGCTTTTAATCCACAAGTTGCTTATCTCCTGGCGGAGACAGATAAAGGTATATTCATTTTTGCAGAAAGTCTGAAGGACACGCTTCAAAAGAAATTAGGATGGAATGAAATCAAGATGCTTAGTACGTATCAGCCACAAAAAGTTGGGAATCAAGTTCCATATCTTCCCCTTATTTTTGAGCAGGTGCGGCATCCTTTTCTTAACCGGGATTCCAGGGTCATTTTTGCAGATTATGTTTCAGCCACGGACGGCACTGGTATTGTTCACATTGCCCCGGGACACGGCGAAGAAGATTATAAGTATGGCCATTTGGATAATGAACTTCCCATTGTGTCACCGGTGGATGAAAGGGGGAGATTTACGAAAGAATTTCCCGAGGCTGCAGGAATGCATGTTTTTAAGGCTAATGAAAAAATCATAGAAATTCTGAAAGAAAAGGGAGCTCTTCTTCACACGGAATCTTACCAGCATTCCTACCCTCATTGCTGGCGCTGTAAAAAGTCGATCATCTTCCGCGCGACTCCGCAGTGGTTTATGAAAATCGACCACCACCATCTGCGCGAGGAAATGAAGAGTGCCATTGAAAGTAAAATCCGGTTTACCCCGGATTGGGGGAAAAACCGCATTGGCGGGATGGTCGAAATGCGCCCCGATTGGTGCCTGTCGCGTCAGCGTTATTGGGGAGTTCCGATTCCCATTTTAAGGTGTGCTTTGTGCCCGGATCAATTTTTTGTCTCTGAATCAAGGCCGAAGGTGCTGGAGATTTTTTCTGAAGAAGGAGCCGACGCCTGGTTTCAAAGGCCCGCAAACGATTTTCTGCCTCAAGGGTTTCAGTGCCCGCGGTGTTCGGGCCAGCAATTCGTTAAAGAAGAAGATATCATTGACGTCTGGTTTGATTCCGGCGTAAGCCATCAGGCGGTTTTGAAGACAACCCCGGGTCTTTCTTATCCTGCGGATCTTTATTTGGAAGGGTCCGATCAGCATCGCGGCTGGTTTCAAAGCGCTCTGACCACGGCCACGGCACTTGAGGGGGCATCGCCTTTTCATGGTGTTTTGACGCACGGATTTGTGGTGGACGGTGAAGGCAAGAAAATGTCCAAATCTGCCGGTAATGTCGTGGCGCCGCAGGATGTGATGAAAGAATTTGGCGCGGATATTTTAAGGCTGTGGGTCTCTTCCTGCGATTATCAGTTTGACGTGAGGCTTTCTAAAGAAATCTTAAGGCAGCTTGCCGATGCCTACCGGAAAATCCGGAACACGTTCCGTTATATGCTTGCCAACCTCTATGATTTTAACCCCCAAAAAGACGCCATCCCTTTTCATGAACTTCATCCGCTCGACAAGTGGATTTTGTGGAAAGCCGATCTTGTGATGCATGCGATTGATCTTGATTACAACGAATTCCGCTTTCACCGGATTTATAGCCAGGTTCATGATTTCTGTTCGATTGATTTGAGTTCCTATTATTTTGACATCCTTAAAGATACGCTTTACACGGCGGGGGAAAACTCATTTTTAAGGCGCTCCGGACAAACCGCGCTTTTTCATCTTTTGTCCAAACTGGTGCGGGTCGTTGCCCCGATTCTTCCTTTTACGGCGGATGAAGTGTGGAAGGCTTTTCCGATTGAGGCCCAGATGCCTTCCATTCATCTCGGCGCTTTTCCCCGCGAGGAGCATCCCTTGTCCGGCAAAGACCAGCAGGCGTTTGACGATTGGTCCTGTGTACGCACCTTGCGTGACGCCGTGACGCCTTTTCTTGAAAAACAAAGAGAAAAGAAAGTCATTGGATCAAGCCTGGATGCCAAAGTTTACATAAAAGTGGAACATGCGGGCCTTGAAAAAATCCTTAAAGAGGAACTTAAAGAGCTGCCGCGGGTTCTCATCGTTTCTCAAGTGGATTGGATGGAAACTCGGGCGTCTGAAACCGAAGAAACAAGCCTAATGTTTGAGCCGCTTAAAGAAAGCGTGCGAATACTTGTTTCCGTTGAGAAGGCGGATGGATTAAAATGTGTCCGCTGCTGGAACTATTCTTTAGTCGTCGGCAGTGATAAAGAAGACCCTGAGCTTTGCGGGAAATGCCTTGAGGCCGTACGGTGAATCTTTATTTTAAAAAAAGAAAAAGATTGCTGAAACACCTCCTCGTGGGCGCGAGTCTTTTTGTCTTCGGCGCTTGCACGATTTACCTTCTCCCCTTTTTACCTAAGAATTTTTCAGGCGCAAAATGGATCGCCCATCCGCTGTTTCCTGTGTTCCTGATGACTTTGATTTGTATTGCGGCGTATAAGCCGCTTGATTTTTTTTATTCCGAAATTTTCAAACGGGTTCTTTTTAAGAGAAAAAGTTTTATTCATATGTCGCTGATTCACCTTGCCGAGGAACTCCGCCTTGTTCTGGATCTTCAGGAGCTTGCCAACCTCGTGGTCAATACCTTTGGAGAAGTCCTGCATCTAAAGATGGTTGCGATGGTGGTTCCGAATTTAGCCAAAGAGAGTTTTGAAATCGCTTCCGGTTTTGGATGGAGCGTCACGGATTACCGGAGAGTTCATTTGGCTCAAAATGCGGCCCTCATTTCGTTGATTCAGGAAAGCGGGCCGCATGTGCTTGTCCGCAATTCCGTTGTTCGTGCTGAAGCCTGGCAGGAAGCTAACCGTTTGGCGCACGAATTTGATATGCTGCAGGCAGGGTGGATTATTCCCTTATTCCTTAAAGAGAACTTAGTGGGGCTCTTGGGCTTTTCTGCGGAGCAGTCCGACCGCACTTTTGATAAGACTGATTTTCATTTTTTTAGGGAATTTGCGGCAGCTTTAGCTAAAAATGTCCACAATGCGCTGACGGTCCGGGAACTGAAAGCGGCGAACTTAGAGCTTCAGGATACCCAATCCCGGCTTGTTCAGGCGGCCAAGCTTTCAGCCATTGAGCAGCTTGCAACCGGCCTCGCCCATGAAATTCATAACCCGCTCACCATTATCTCAGGCAAGGCCCAGATCCTGCTTTTGCAAAAGGAGCGTGCCCCGTTAGATGAAAGGGTGGAAGAGGTTCTTAAGACCATTGTGAAGCAAACCAAGCGGGCGGCCGATATAACAAGGAAACTTTTAATGTTTTCGCAAGGGTCGGGCGCCCCGAAAGAAATGCTCAGGCTGGAGCAGGTTTTGCAGGATACGCTTGCGCTTGTTTCATATCAGACTTCTTTGGAAGGCATTGAATTGACGCAGTCCATTGGGCCCAATATTCCCCGCCTTTATGCCAATGTTCATGAAATTCGCGAAGTTTTTCTGAATTTGGTGCTGAATGCGGTTCAATCCATCGGGGCAAGAGGCGGAAAAATTCATGTGGAGATCCGCTATCTTAACCGGGAAAGAATCATTGAAATCCAGGTGTCCGATACAGGCCGAGGCATTGAAAAAGAAAATGTCGAGAAACTTTTTAACCCCTTTTTTACCACGCGCCATGATGCTCTGGGGCTGGGGCTTTTTGTGACAAAACAGATTATCCACCGGTATGGCGGTTCCATTCGTGTTGAGAGCAGAGCCAGAGAGGGCAGTTTGTTTATCATCTGTTTTTCTGACGCGCAGACATTTGCAACTGGCTCCACGGAAGAGAACGCATCGCTTCCTTCCCTTTATCTTTCTCAGGAGCAATAGGAAAAGGTCCTGGCAGGGGAAGGCCGTCCAGCGTTCTCGTACAATTTAAATGATCGATTGAGTTAACGGAGGTTTAAGGATGAAGAAACTACTTGTGGTTGATGATGAAATGGAGATTTGTGAATTCCTGAAACTCTTTTTCGAAGAGCGGGGGTTCCTGGTGGATACGGCCCTGACAGGACAGGATGCTGTTGCATTGGTTGAGAGCAAGCATCCCCATGTGATTTTATTGGATATTAATATGCCGGGCATGGACGGAATGATGACGCTTAAGCTAGTGAAGCAAAAGTATCCGCAAGTGAAGGTCATTATGGTCACGGCCCTTGAAACGCGTGAAAAAATTGAAGAGGCCATGCGCGCCGGAGCGGATAATTACATCACAAAGCCTTTGAGTTTGGAATACCTTGAAAAAGATGTGCAGGAAAAAGTGGCTCATCTTGCGCTCAGCAACCAGCCATCGGCTTAAGGGTGTGGAGCGGCAGGATGAACGCATAATGTTTGGGGGATGAGAAGAAAAAGATGAACTATCAAAAAGCTCTTCGGGATGTTGCGAAAAGTATGGTGCAGCTCAACCGCCCCGAAAGGCTCCTTAAAATGATTACCCGTTTCATTGACCGCGAGTTTGGCCTTTCCCATACCTCCCTTCTTGTCTTTGACGAAAAGAAAAAGTGTTTTGCTTTTGTCGATTCAAAAGGAAGCAGACGTTTTCCTATCCGGCTTTTGAAATTCGAACTCAATCATCCTTTGGTCACCTGGTTTGACAATAAAAAGCAAAAGGCAAGCGAGGATTTTCTTTATCTCCCTCAGGTGGAGAAATGGTGCGTGAACGGCCATGCCAAAGCCCGCCAAGCGACTCAAGAAGAAATTCAGACGGTCAAAAGAGTGATGAAAGATTTGAAAGTGGAATTGGTCGTTCCGGGATACCACAAGAAACATTTGCTGGGGCTTCTTTTCTTGGGTAAGAAAATGAATCACCGGGCGTTTACGGAATCTGAAATCGCATTTTTTCAAGTCCTCACTCAAGACTGCTCAATGGCCATTAAAAGCGCCAGTTATCATCAGAGTCTCATGGAACAAAATCAGGCTTTGGCTAAAAAAATTGAAGAAATTGAACATTTACGCAAAAACGAACGCGAAACCTATTACCAGATCATGCGGTCACTCGCTCAGGAGGTTCATGCCAAGGACCCTTATACCTTTGGCCACATTAATCAGGTTGAACGGCTTGGGATGATGGCCGCCAAGGAAATGGGGCTTGAGTTGACAGAAAAGAAAAAAGACATTCTTTCCGCTTCTCTTATCCTGCACGATGTCGGGAAAATAGGAATCCCTGAGCCTATTTTGAATAAGCCGGAAAAACTCACCGCAAGTGAATGGGAAATCATGAAATCCCACGTGGAAAAAGGGGCCAAGATTCTTGACCATTTGACCGCTTTCAAAGAGGTCGCAGAAATTGTCTATTGCCACCACGAAAATTTTGATGGTTCAGGGTATCCCCGCGGTCTGAAAGGGAACGAAATTCCACTGGAGGCGCGGATTATTTCCGTTGTGGATGCCTTTCATGCGATTGTCTCAAAACGGTGTTATGACGCGCCGAGGTCGGTTCATGCGGCCTTTGAAGAGCTTGAAAAGGGGGCCGGAACGCAGTTTGATGCTCAAGTGGTCAGTGCCTTTGTGCGGGCCATTAAAAGGGATATGGAAAAACGCGGGGTAGTTCAGTGGACGGAACATGAGTAGAAAATCGTATCATAGTGTAGAATTAAACAGTATGAAACGAAAAACGAAAGGGCTTGCGCGAGGCCGAGGGCGTCTGTATAATTCGATCTCTTTTTTAAGGTTCAGGTAAAGGAGGGATTTTCTTTGAAGGAATTGCCGAAAAAAGATTTAGAAAAATTTAAAAAGATTCTAGTGGAAAACCGGGTCAAGATCGCCGGAGATTTGCGCCACCTGGAAGGCGATGCGCTTAATACAAGCCAGCGGGATGCTTCCGGGGATTTGTCAGGGTACTCCCTCCACATGGCAGATATGGCAACGGATAATTTTGATCGTGAGTTTTCCTTAGGCCTTGCTTCCAATGAACAGCAGCAGCTCAATATGATTGACGTTGCATTGCATAAAATTCAGGAAGGAACCTACGGTTTATGTGAGAATTGTAATAAACCGATCCCTCAGAAGCGGCTGCTTGCCAGGCCGCATGCCTCTCTTTGTATTAAATGTCAGGAACTCGAGGAGAAGCAAAAACGGCGTCCGTAGTTTCTTTTTACGGTTTTGCCTTAGCCGTCATTTTAGTTGACCAGGGAACAAAATTTTTAGTTTTAAGCAAGCTCCCTGTTGATGCCACCCTCCCGATTATCCCTCAAATTTTTCATCTGACCCTTGTCTATAATCGCGGAATTGCATTCGGCCTTTTTAATCAGCATGAAACGCTCCTTCTCATCTTAATCACCTTGAGTCTGCTTGTGCTTATCATCTTGGGATTTCGAATCGCCCGGAAAGAAGCTTCCGAGTCAACCTTGGGGGACATGGTTCCCCGCTTCGGACTAGCGCTTATTCTCGGAGGAGCCATAGGCAACTGGATCGATCGGCTCCGGTACAAAGCCGTGATTGATTTTCTTGATTTCAGAGTCTGGCCTGTGTTTAATGTTGCCGATTCGGCCATAACGATCGGTGTGGCCCTGTACCTGCTGCTTTTTCTGAAGAAAAATAAATCCTGATTCATGAAACCTATCCTTTTTTCATTGGGCCCTCTTCACCTTTACTCCTTTGGCCTTATGGTGGCTCTGGGGGTCTTTCTTTCACTTATCCTAATGATCCGGGTAGCGCGCCGGGATCAGTTTCCCCAAAATGCCAACGACGTTTATGATTTGGTTTTTGTCACGGTTTTGGGCGGTTTTGCAGGCGCCCGTCTTTTTTACATTGTTCAGAACTGGGAGGAGTATGCCCCCAACCCTTGGAAAGTTTTTGCCTTCTGGGAAGGCGGTATTATTTTTTACGGAGGTGTGGCCGGAGCACTCGCGGCGCTTTTTGTTTTCAGTCGCTGGAAACAAATCCCCTTTTTGAAAACCCTGGATTTTCTTATTCCTTTTGAGGCCTTGACGCACGCCTTCGGCCGAGTGGGGTGTTTTTTAAATGGCTGCTGTTATGGAAAGGTTTGTCATCTGCCCTGGGCCGTAACTTTTCCGGATGCGCCTGAGCCTCGTCATCCCACCCAGATTTATGAAGCGCTGTTTAATTTAGGCCTTTTTTTATATTTAAGCCGGCGTTACAAGCAAAAACATTTTCCGGGAGAAATCATCGCGGTTTATTTTATGTTTTATGCGGTGTGGCGCTTTATGATTGAGTTTTTGCGGGCGGATAACCCGATTTGGAATTTTCTGACGTGGAATCAGTGGCAGAGCCTCGCGCTCTTTTTAGCGGCAGCTTTATTTTTTCTGCAATGGCGAAAGGCATAGCGAAACCATTTCCGTTGTCCTCCGAACGTTTTCGAAGGGCAGGTGGCAATCGTTGTGGACACTTTAGCAGAAGAGGTTTTTTTATGTCACAGCAAGAAATGGTGGTGGGAGAAGAGGGAGAGGGCCGGCGGCTGGATGTTTATCTGGCCGGCGTCCTTGCCGGGCGATTCTCGCGCTCCCAGATTAAGAAGCTGATTGAGCAGGGAAAAATTCAAGTGCAAGGCCGGGAGATATCCGCCCATTACCGCGTCAAAAAAGGGGATGTTGTCTCGGTGGAGCCTGCGCTTGCCTCAGACGATGAAACTCGGGCTGAGAACATTCCTATTGATATTGTTTATGAGGATGAGGATGTCCTTGTGGTCAACAAGCCTGCGGGGATGGTGGTCCATCCGGCCTGCGGGAATCTCCGGCATACCCTAGTCAATGCCCTTCTGTACCATACGCAGCACCTTTCCTCTTTTGGGGACGCTGTGCGGCCCGGTATCGTGCACCGGCTTGATAAGGAAACCTCAGGGATTCTTGTGGTCGCGAAAAATAATCAGGCGCACGCGGTGTTAGCACGTCAATTTAAAAAGCACACGATCGAACGGACTTATAATGTCGTTGTCCGGGGCGTGGTCCAGCATAATGAAGGTGTTTGCGAGGAGCCGGTGGGCCGCGCTTTTTTGAACCGAAAAAAAGTGATTATCAAGCCTTCCGGTGGAAAAGACGCCGTGACGTATTTCCGTGTGGTCCGGCGCTTTCAGAAAGCGACCTTGCTTGAAGTGCATCCTAAGACGGGAAGGACGCATCAAATCCGGGTCCATATGGCGCACCTGGGGCATCCCGTCCTTGGGGATTTGCTGTACGGGGTGAGTTCCCCCTGGATCGTACGCCAGGCACTTCATGCCGTTTCTTTAGGCTTTCTTCATCCGCGGACAAAAGAAAAGGTTTCTTTCGCAAGCCGTTTGCCTCAGGATATGGAACATCTTTTGACCTGCCTTGAATCGGAAGGCTGATTTCCTTATAATCCGATCCACTAACACTTAATTTATGATTGCCGTGCCCATTCTTCTGGTCTCATTTCTTTTTTTCCTTTATCAAAGCTGGGTTTATTCTAACGGTGGAAAGATTCGAAATCGCAAGGGGATGACCGGCTGTGAAGTGGCGAGGCAGCTCCTTAGCCGAAACGGATTTCAGGATGTCCCGGTTGAAATGATGGCCCCCTTAAATCACGATTCCCTTCCTTCGTTCAGGCAGCTTTATCTTTCTCCGGATATTTATAAAGGTAAAAACCTTTGGGCGATTGCCGGGGCAGCCCGGGAGTCCGCGCGGCTTGCCCTTGTGTCTTCCAGTGTTTTGCCGCTGCGTATCAAAAACCGGCTTTCTTTTCTTTTACACGGTGTGATTTTTATCGCCTGGGGCAGTTTTCTTTTAGGTTTGACGGGGGAGCGTTTTGAATTTTTTAAATGGACGGGGAGTTTTTTGTTCATCCTTCTGTTTGTTCTCGCGCTTTTGAGGCTTCCAAGGGAGTGGGAAGTCAGTGAAAAGGCGCTTTTTTATCTGCGCCAGTCCCAGTGGTTTGAACTGGATGAATTTATCCGGCTTAAGAGAATCCTCCGGGCCTTGCGCTTAACGCTGGTTTCACAAATTTTCAGGGTTCCTTTTGAAGCGGTTAAAAATCTTGCAGTTCATTTGAAGACGAAAGGGTGATATGGCACATAAAAATCTCGGGAGTTTTATTGAGCAGCTTCGAAATCAAAATGAAATCCATGAAATCCGGGCGGAAGTGGACCCCGTCCTCGAAGTGACGGAAATTTATGACCGGATCGTCAAAAAAGGAGGCCCAGCGCTTCTTTTTCATAACGTAAAAGGATCCACGATTCCCCTTGCCATTAATCTTTTCGGCGCCCCTTCAAGAATGAATGCTGCCTTGGGTGTGAGCGGTCCGGAGGCTATTGCCAAGCGCATTGAATCATTTACCGAGATGAAGCCTCCCGGGAATTTGCTTGAGAAGCTGCAGGCTTTGCCGAAGCTGGGTTCCTTAAATGCTGCCCTGCCCAAAATCGTCAAATCCGCAGCCTGCCAGGAAGTTGTGATCCGGCCGGGTGAGGGGCCGATGCTTGATAAACTTCCCGTGATTCAATGCTGGCCCAAAGACGGAGGAAAATTTATTACGCTTCCGCTTGTTTTTTCACGGGATCCCGAAACCGGGAGACGTAATGTGGGGCTTTACCGGATGCATGTTTATGACAATCAAACCACGGGAATGCACTGGCAGATTCATAAAGACGGGGCCGAGCATTTTCGCCGGCTTCCCAAAGGAACCGGAAAACGCCTTGAAGTGGCTGCGTGTATTGGCGCGGATCCTGTGACCATGTTTTCGGCGGCCTGTCCTCTTCCGTCCGGAATGGATGAACTGATGCTCGCAGGGTTTGTCCGCGAAGAGCCTGTGCAACTTGTGAAATGTAAAACCATTGATCTTGAGGTGCCGGCAGAGGCTGAGATTGTTCTCGAAGGGTACGTGGAAGAAGGGGAGTATCGTGTTGAAGGTCCGTTTGGAGATCACACGGGTTTTTATTCCCGGGCTAAAGAGTTTCCTGTTTTTCATGTCACTTGCATGACGCACCGTAAGAATCCGGTGTATGTGACAACCGTGGTCGGAAGGCCTCCGATGGAAGATTGTTATATGGGGAAAGCGATTGAGCGCATTTTTCTTCCCTTGATTAAAAAGCAGCTTCCTGAAATTGTGGATATCAACCTGCCCTGGGAAGGCTGTTTCCATAATTTGATTGTGGTGGCGATCCGTAAAAGTTATCCGGAACAAGCCAAAAAAGTGATGCATGCGATTTGGGGTCTGGGTCAAATGATGTTTTCCAAATGCATTGTTGTTTTGGATCATGATGCCAATATTCAGGATATTCGGGAAGTGGCCTGGCGGGCTTTCAATAACGTGGACCCGCGCCGTGACATTGTTTTTGTGGACGGCCCGATTGATGAGCTGGATCATTCGGCCAATCAGGATTTTTTTGGGTCGAAGATGGGCGTGGATGCCACCCGTAAAAGCGAAGCCGAGGGGATGAAACGCCCTTGGCCGGAAGATATGGTTATGTCGGAGGATATCAAAAGAAAGGTAAGCGAGCGCTGGAAGGAATATGGTTTTGATGCAAAAGTTTTTAAATAAAATAACTGTTTTCCTTGAGATGATCAAATTTGAGCACTCGATTTTTGCCCTTCCGTTTGCCTATCTCGGATTATTTCTGGCCGAAGGGGGATGGCCAAGAGCGTCCCTGCTTGGTTGGGTGACCCTAGCGATGGTGAGCTTCCGGACTATGGCCATGGCTGCAAACCGTCTTGTGGATGTGCCGGTGGATCGTCTTAATCCCAGAACCCAAAACCGTGCCCTGCCAAAAGGATTGCTGCGTCCTTTGTTTGTGTGGGCCGTTACTTTTCTGAGTCTTGCACTTTTTGAATTCAGTACCTGGCAATTAAACCCGCTCTGCTTTCAGTTGTCCATGATTCCTGTTCTATTGGCCTGGATTTACCCGTTTGCCAAAAGATTTACGTGGCTCTCCCACGGCATTTTGGGTATCATACTTGGCATTGCACCCTACGGTGCCTGGCTTGCAAGCCGTCAGGAATTTTCGTGGGTTCCAGGTTTGCTTACAATTGGCGTCACCGCATGGGTGGCTGGTTTTGATATCATTTATTCGATGCAGGATATGGATTTTGACCGTAAGCATCGCTTGTTTTCATTTCCGGCGCAGTTTGGAAGTCAGGCGGGAGTTGTGTTGACCCGTGTCCTCCATACGGTTGCTGTGGCGTCGTGGTGGGTGGCAGGGGTTCTTTCCGGCAGGGGCTTCATTTATATGCTCGGTATGCTCGCGGTAACGGGTTTTCTTATCCGGGAAAATTGGCTTATTCGCTCCTGTGGTTTGACGAAAGTAGGAGAAGTTTTTTTCACCATGAACGCGGTTGTAAGTATCGCACTCTTTCTTGCAGCCGCAGCGGACTTATCTCTCAAAGGGTTTGGATTATGAAACCTTACATTGTGGCTGTCACGGGGGCAAGCGGCGTGATTTACGGGATCAGGCTTGTCCAGGCTTTGATCGATATGGAACGTGACGTTGCCTTAGTGGTTTCCGAGCAAGCCCGTGTCGTTTTGCAGGAAGAAATGGGGATTGCCTCCCAAGATATTGTCCACCCTGAAAATCTTCACCGTATTTTTGGTTCTTCGGCTTCCCGCTATATAACTCTCTATTCTCCGAAAGATTTTACCGCGCCGATCGCGAGCGGCTCCTACCCCGTGGAAGGAATGGCCGTGATTCCGTGCACAATGGGAACGCTTGGGGCTATCGCGTGCGGAACAAGCCAGAATCTTATTCACCGCGCCGCGGATTGCGCGATTAAGGAAGGCAGAAAGCTTGTGCTCGTGCCTCGCGAGACACCGCTCAATTCAATCCATCTTGAAAATATGCTTAAGCTTTCCCGCCTGGGAGTCAGCATGGTGGCTGCCATGCCGGCCTTTTATAGCGGCGAAAAAAGTGTAGAAGATATGGTCAATTTTATGGTAGGCAAGGTGCTCGACCAACTGGGTATCGTGCATGCCCTTTACCCGCGCTGGACCGGTAAAAAAATAGAACCGTTTACTTTGACTGAGAATCTCTAACTTATGGCAAATGAAGTCAAGGGACCTCGCCCCGCTGTCAAAACCATAACCCGGGTCGGCAAAATTTGTTTCATTAATTCGCTCCCCTTTTTTCATAACCTAAATCAACTCGATCCTTCCCTGGAGTTTTATTCTTCGTTTCCAAGCCGGATTAACCTTGCGATGCATCAGGCGAAAATCGATATCGCCCCGATTTCTTCCCTGGAATACCTCAACCACAAAAAAAATTATCTTCTTTTGCCGGACCTTGTAATTGGTTCCCGTGATTTTTCGGGCAGCGTTCTTTTGATTTCTAAGGAAAAAATTGAGGGGTTAAAGGGTGTTGAGATTGCTCTTTCCCGGCAAAGCCTGAGTTCAACCGTTCTTTTAAGGATTCTTTTGCAATTTAAATATAAATTCGATAATCGCTTCGTGATATCAAGCAAAAGCCCGGATGAAATGCTTGCGAAACATACGGCTGCTTTGGTGATCGGAGACGACGCTTTGAAATATCATCCGAAGGAATTCGTTTATAAGTATGATTTAAGCGAGCTTTGGTGGAACTGGACCGAGAAACCTTTTTGTTTTGCCGTGTGGGCGGTTCGGAAAGCCTTTGCCGCCAAGCATCCGGAAGAGGTGCAAACCTTTTACCGTATGCTGAAAGAAAACCTTAACCGGAACCTTACGGATATTGAGAATTTAATTAAGGGCGCTTTGAGTTTGAGTTTTATGGATGCGGAATTCCCTAAAATCTTCGGCTATCTTTTTAACTTAAGTTATGGTTTCGATGATTCTATGAAAGAAGGGCTTGAGCTTTTTTATCGTCTGGCTAATCGTCTTGGCGTTTCTCCGCGCTTGAAGCGGCTTGAGTTTTTTAAAATATGAACCTTATCCACGACCGGATTCTTGAAAAACGGCTTGCAGGCGGCCGGCTGATGCTTGAAGAAGGGATCCTGCTTTATTCCTGCGATCTTTTAAAGCTCGGGCAGGCCGCGCATTCGCTTAAAGAACAGCAGCATCCGGACCGCCGCGTGACTTTTATTGTTGATCGAAATGTCAGTTATACGAATGCCTGCGTCGTGGATTGCGATTTTTGTGCTTTTTACCGCAGCCCGGGTGATAAAGAGGCTTACACGTTAAGCTACGAAGAGATTTTTCAAAAAATCCAGGAGTTGGTAGACCTCGAGGGGACACAGGTCTTGATTCAGGGGGGCGTCAATCCTGAACTTCCTTTGGACTATTACCTTGATCTCATTCGCGCGATCCGCCAAAAATTTCCCCAGGTGCAAGTGCATTCCTTTTCCGTGGTGGAATTTGACATGATTTCCAAGAAATTCCGCCTTCCTTTGCCGGAAGTCTTCCGGTTGTTTAAAGAAGCAGGTCTTAATTCGCTTCCCGGCGGCGGCGCGGAAATTCTGGTGGAGCGGGTTCGTAAAATCATCAGCCCCAAAAAGGCATCTTCCGAGCGTTGGCTTGAGGTGATGAGAACGGCCCACAGCGCGGGTCTCAAATCAACGGCCACCATGGTGTTTGGGCATGTCGAAACCATTGAGGAAAGAATTATGCACCTTCTCAGTATCCGCGCTCTTCAGGATGAAACGCACGGCTTTCGCGCTTTTATCCCGTGGACACTGTCGCCCCAGGGCACGCCACGGATGAGCCATTTCCGCCCGGCAGGAGGAGAGGACTATTTAAAGACCGTGGCGATTGCGCGTTTAATGCTGGATAATTTTGAGCATATCCAAAGCGGCTGGCTGACCGAAGGGCTTAAGTTAGGACAAATTGCATTAGGATTTGGATGTGACGATATGGGAGGCACACTCTTGGAAGATAAAGTCCTTGAGCCCACGGGGATCCAGGTCCAGACGCGCCGTGAGGACCTTATCCGGCTGATTCGTGAAGCCGGCTGCATTCCGGTCCAACGCAACACCAACTACGAAATCCTGCAGGTCTTCAATTAAGCTTTCATCTTCTATGGCATCCCTGGATCTCGCATCTCCCGACCGAAAAAAAATCCGTCAAATTTTTGATTCCATTGCAGACCGCTATGATTTTATCAATAGTTTCTTAAGTCTTCGTCTGGATGAAGGGTGGCGCCGGCGTGCCCGTGACCTGGTTTTTGAGGGAACCGAGCAGTCGATTCTGGACCTGGGCACGGGAACCGGAAGATTTCTTTCCTTGTTTTTAAAAGATTATCCCTGGAAAAAAGCGGTGGGGCTTGATTTTTCCGAATCGATGCTGCAGACCTCAAGAAAAAAACTTCCTTCGTCCGCTTCGTGGGTGAGTGCAGATTTTCATGATTTGCCTTTTCAGCCTGAAACCTTTGATCTCATTATTTCAAGTTTTACCCTGCGAAGCGTTAAAGATGTTCCTTTGTTTCTTCGTGAAGTGCACCGGCTGCTCCGCAAAAAAGGAAAAGCGGCGTTTCTTTGCCTGACGCGTCCCCGGAATGCGCTGTGGAAGCTTCTTTATTATCCGTACTTGAAGTATTATTTGCCCCTGGTGGGGAAACTCATTTCCGGTAACCGGGAGGCTTATCAGTTTTTATCCCAATCAATCCAAACATTTCAATCCCCTGAAGAAACGGCAAAAATGATGCGTGAAGCAGGATTTTCTTCGGCTGAATTTTGCTCTTTTACGCTGGGAGCGGCAACCCTTATCGTAGGAAGAAAATGAATTACGCAGAGAAAATTCAATCCTTAAAACTCATTTTACCTTTGCCGCCTAACCCAGCGGGTTCCTATCAGCCTGTGATTTATGCGGGGAGGCTTGCTTTTTTAAGCGGCCAGGTTTCAAAGTCATCAGACGGAAAAATTTTGACCGGAAAGGTAGGTCTGGATCTCACCCTTGAAGAAGGGAAGGAAGCCGCGTGCCTTGCAGCTCTCAATGTCTTAAGCATCATTCAGAATCTTGTTGGATTCAACCGGTTTGAAAAAATTGTCCGCGTGGTGGGGTATGTCCAGAGCGCCCCTAATTTTTATGATATTTCACAAGTGGTGAATGGTGCTTCGGATTTATTCATTGAAGTTTTTGGCGATCACGGCGCACATGCGCGCTCTAGCCTGGGGATGACGAGTCTCCCCTTGAATGCAGCCGTTGAGCTTGAGGTCACACTCGAGACCCGATGAAATCATTTTTTAAATTCCTTCTGATTTTAGCGGGCATCATTCTTTTGAGCGCCTTTTTAGCACCGCCTCTTTTTCGCATCCTTCCCTTTAAATTCGAAAGAATTTTCAACCGGCTTATCATGATTTTTAGTTTTGCGGCTATTTTTACTTTTGTCCGCTTTCGTCGTGACACCTTCAAAAGTTACGGGCTCACGTGGCTGAATTCACGACATGCAAGTGATCTTGGCATTGGTTTTTTAGCCGGATTCATCACTTTGTCACTTTTAGCCGTTGTTAAAATAGGATTAGGCTACGCATTTTGGCGGCCTGAGCCCGTGACTTTTTTGTCCTTAGTCCTTCAGACCTTACAGGTTATGGGGGCTGCACTTCTGATTGGATTAATGGAAGAGTTTTTTTTTCGGGGAGTTATTTTTAAAACTCTGCTTGAGCGCTTTAAGTGGAGCCTTCCAGTTGCCATTTTTGGAACAAGCCTTTTTTATGCACTGATCCACTTTGTCAGCCACAAAAAACCCTTTGTCGGGCCTGAGCCCACGTGGTTCGACAGCCTTCGCCTTGTGGCGGCACCTTTCCAGTCTCTTCAGCATTGGCCTGAGTTTTGGCCTGATGCCGTGGGCCTTTTTATATTCGGTGTTATTTTGAATGGGCTTGTGATTTGGACGAAATCCCTTTATCCCGGGATCGGCCTTCATGCAGGGTGTGTATTCTTCATAAAGCTCGACGGACTTTTTTTTGACTTTTTAGATGTGCATAATAAGATTTTTTTTGGTACTAAGAAGATGTACGATGGTATCCTTGGCTGGGTATTTCTTTTGGTGATGGGATGGATGTTAGTGCGAATTTTTAAGACAAAAAAAAGCATAGAAAACACATAAGCCTGGAAAAGGAGAATCCCTTGCGACGAATCATTTGCATGATACTGGCTGTTTCAATGTTTCTTCCGCTTTTTTTCCTGTACCCTCAACAAGGATTTGGCTTGGAAGGAGTGGATACTTTGATATCCTCCGCGCCTCTTTATCATTTCGCGGAGCAATTGCCCCGAGCGGAAAGTTTTGTGGTTGAAGGGGGTAAGGATGTGCTCCTCGGCGTTTGGCAGCGGGACCGTTTTGTTTTCTCAGGATTGGCTGACTATACGCAAATCAAGGTATCCAATAACAGTTATGAGGGCTCTTTTCGCAAAGGAATTTTTTTTCACCCCATTCAGAATGCGATCAGAAAACTCAGGTTCCGCAATGTTGTGCCCGGCTCCAAACTTGTCATTTATTACGGGATTGATGATGCCGGAACTAACTTTGGGGAGGGGGCGGTCAGCCACTTGAAAATCTGGCTGGGGAGAAAAGAACTGAAGAAAATCCGGATTCTGAATGAAAAGGGGTGGAAAAAAGAAGAACTGGATTTAGGAGTGGCTTCCTTTTTAAAGCGCAAAATTGTCGTAACCTTTGAAGTGACAAGTGATAACATCAAAGAGAGGAGACTGAGTTTTGACGCTGAAATCTACCCATAACTTTTTTTGAGGTTTCTTTGACAGCATTTACTTCGTAAGTTATGCTTTAGACAGCATATAAAATCATCAAATTTTTTATAAGTACTTACGGCAAAAGGATGTTTCTAATGACCTCCTTTAAGGAGCAGAAAGAAAACTATCCCGTTACACGCCTGATTTTCTTCCTATTTATTTTCTCTTCTTTTCTCGTTACAAAAAGTCCAGCCAGTTTTGCCCAGCACGACGAAACCTCTCAGAAACAAACCAAACTTAAGCCCTCCGTTACGACCCCGCCTCTGCCTCCTCCTCAAGAAATTGTGGAAGAGGAACCACTGATCGCCCAACTGATTGAAATCTGCGGTGATTTCATTCGACAGCCCGGCGAACAATGCGATGACGGGAACCAAATAGACGGAGATGGATGCTCAAGTGAATGCTTGCTTGAAAATTGCGGCAACCGTATCAAGGAACTGGGCGAGGAATGCGATGACGGAAATTTTGTGGATAACGACGGCTGCGACAAATTCTGCCGCTCGGAAAGCGTTTGCGGCAACAATCAGAAAGAGCCGGGGGAAGATTGTGATGACGGGAACCTGATTGACAATGACGGATGTTCCTCTTCATGCCAGCTGGAGCAGGTTTGCGGGAATGGAGTCCTTGAAAGCGGTGAGCAGTGCGACGACGGCAATAAGCAAAACAACGATGGTTGTACGAATGACTGCAGGCGCGAGGGTGTTTGCGGGAATGGGATTAAAGATTTGGGCGAGCAGTGTGATGACGGGAATTTGGTGGATGGAGACGGTTGCGATAAAATTTGCGAGAAAGAAGCGGTTTGCGGAAACAGGATCCGTGAGGGGGATGAGGAATGCGATGACGGCAATACCGTTTCGGGGGATGGCTGCTCTGTGCTTTGTAAGGCTGAAGCACTTCGCTGTGGAAACGGCAGGGTTGAGCAAGGGGAGCAGTGCGATGACGGAAATACAGATGACGCTGACGGATGCTCCTCAAGCTGCAAGATCGAACCTGGAGAATGTGGAAATGGCAAGGAAGAACCCGGTGAGCAGTGTGACGATGGAAATCGCAAAGACGGGGATGGATGTAATTCTCAATGCAAAAACGAATTTTGCGGGGATGGGAAAGAACAGACAGTGCCGCCGCTTTTTGAGGAATGCGATGACGGGAATGAAAGGGATGACGATCGCTGCAATAACCAGTGCCAGGTGACTTTCTGCGGAGATGGCGAGATTCAACAGCCAGAAGGCGAACAGTGTGATGATGGAAACAAGGTTTCTGGGGATGACTGCAGTGATACCTGTCAAACAGAAGTGGGGCCGGCTTGCGGCAATGGCACTTTGGAATCCAATAATAATGAGCAGTGCGATGACGGGAACCGCGCAGATGAAGATGGCTGCGATAAGAATTGTCAGAAAGAATTCTGCAGCGACGGCAAGACCCAGAAGGAGTTGGGAGAGGAATGTGATGACGGGAACCGTGAGAATGGAGACGACTGCTCGTCTGCATGTAAAACCGAATTTTGCGGGGATAAAATTATTCAACCGAGTAAAGAAGAGTGTGATGACGGGAATCAAACGCCTGGAGATGGCTGTGAAAATGATTGTAAGCTGACACCTCCGCCCCATTGCGGAGATGGCAGAGTCCAGGAAAATGAAGGTGAAGAATGTGATGACGGGAACACGGCTGATGGTGACGGATGTAATTCACGCTGCCAGGATGAATTTTGCGGCGATGGAGAAGAGCAGACGGGCCCACCGCGGTTTGAGGAATGCGATGACGGGAACGGCAGGGATGACGACCGCTGTGATAATGCTTGTCAGGTCACTTTCTGCGGCAATGGAGATTTGGAAGAGCATACGGGAGAGGAATGTGATGACGGGAATAATAATGATGGAGACAAATGTGACCGGAATTGCCGCGTAGAACGTCCGCGATGCGGAGATGGAAAAGTTCAAGCGGTAGACGGTGAAGAATGCGATGACGGGAATAATGAGAATGGAGATGGATGCCGGTTTAATTGTCAGTTAGAGTTTTGCGGAAATTCGGTAGCAGAGACGGGAGAAGAGTGTGACGACGGAAATCGTAATAATGGGGATGGCTGTAATGTTGATTGTGAGGTCGAATTCTGCGGTGATCAGGTCCGTCAGGTATCGGCCGGAGAAGACTGCGACGATGGCAATAGAACGCCTGAAGACGGTTGTGAGAACGACTGCAAATTAACGCCGCCCCCAGGCTGCGGCGATGGCACGGTTCAGCAGGCCCAAGGTGAGGAATGCGATGATGGGAATACGACGGATGGAGACGGTTGTAATTCACGCTGCCAGGATGAATTCTGCGGGGACAGTGTTGTGGTATGGCGGCAAGGGGAAGAATGCGATGACGGAAACCGGATCGATGATGACCGGTGTGACAACAACTGCCAGGTGACATTTTGCGGAAACGGGGATTTAGAAGAACACGCGGGTGAGGAATGTGATGACGGAAATAATAATGATGGAGATGGGTGTGACAGGACCTGCCGGTTGGAGCGGCCGGGTTGCGGGAATGGGACGGTTGAGGCGGGCGAAGAATGCGACGACGGGAATAATCTCAATGGAGACGGCTGTAGGTTTAACTGCCAGTTAGAGTTTTGCGGAGATTCAGTCGCTCAGACAGGTGAAGAATGCGATGACGGGAACCGTGACGATGGGGACGGGTGTAATTCGGAATGCGATGTGGAATTTTGTGGAGACCGTGTGGTGCAAGCCGGAGCGGGTGAGGAATGCGATGACGGGAATAAGACGCCTGGGGACGGTTGCGAGAATGATTGTAAATTAACACCGCCACCGAACTGCGGAGACGGGACATTGCAGGTTGGAGAAGGCGAAGAGTGCGATGACGGAAACACCACTGAGGGAGATGGTTGTAGCGCAACGTGCCAGAGAGAATTCTGCGGAGATCAGGTGGTGGTGTGGCAATTGGGAGAGGAATGTGATGACGGGAACCGTGATAATTTTGACCGCTGCGATAATGATTGTCAGGTGACTTTCTGCGGGAACACGGTCGTGGAGGAGTCGGTTGGAGAAGAGTGCGATGACGGGAATAATGTTGACGGAGACAATTGTGACCGGAACTGCCGGTTGGAGCGGCCTGGCTGCGGCAATGGGACATTGGAGACAGGAGAAGAGTGCGACGACGGGAATAATCTCAATGGCGACGGATGCCGGTTTAATTGTCAATTGGAGTTTTGTGGTGATTCAGTCGCGCAGACGGGCGAGGAGTGCGATGACGGGAACCGGGAGGATAATGACGGGTGCAATAGTGAATGCGATGTGGAATTTTGTGGAGACCGTGTGGTGCAAGCCGGAGCGGGTGAGGAATGCGATGACGGGAATAAGACGCCTGGGGACGGTTGCGAGAATGATTGTAAATTAACACCGCCACCGAACTGCGGAGACGGGACATTGCAGGTTGGAGAAGGCGAAGAGTGCGATGACGGAAACACCACGGATGGAGACGGCTGCAGCGTAACGTGTCAGCGTGAATTCTGTGGGGATCAGGTGGTGGTGTGGCAATTGGGAGAGGAATGTGATGACGGGAACCGGAATAATTTTGACCGCTGCGATAATGATTGTCAGGTAACTTTCTGCGGGAACACGGTGGTGGAGGAACACGCCGGCGAAGAATGCGATGACGGCAATAATAATGACGGAGACAATTGTGACCGGAACTGCCGGTTGGAGCGGCTCGGCTGCGGGAACGGGACGGTTGAGACCGGAGAAGAGTGCGACGACGGGAACAATCTCAATGGAGATGGGTGCCGGTTTAACTGTCAGCTTGAATTTTGTGGAGATAGTGTGGCGCAGACAGGCGAGGAGTGCGATGACGGGAACCGTGACGATGGGGACGGGTGTAATTCGGAATGCGATGTGGAATTTTGTGGAGACCGGGTGGTGCAAGCCGGAGCGGGTGAGGAATGCGATGACGGGAATAAGACGGCTGGAGACGGTTGCGAGAATGATTGTAAATTAACACCGCCACCGAACTGCGGAGACGGGACATTGCAGGTTGGAGAAGGCGAAGAGTGCGATGACGGAAACACCACGGATGGAGACGGCTGCAGCGTAACGTGTCAGCGTGAATTCTGTGGGGATCAGGTGGTGGTGTGGCAATTGGGAGAGGAATGTGATGACGGGAACCGGAATAATTTTGACCGCTGCGATAATGATTGTCAGGTAACTTTCTGCGGGAACACGGTGGTGGAGGAACACGCCGGCGAAGAATGCGATGACGGCAATAATAATGACGGAGACAATTGTGACCGGAACTGCCGGTTGGAGCGGCTCGGCTGCGGGAACGGGACGGTTGAGACCGGAGAAGAGTGCGACGACGGGAACAATCTCAATGGAGATGGGTGCCGGTTTAACTGTCAGCTTGAATTTTGTGGAGATAGTGTGGCGCAGACAGGCGAGGAGTGCGATGACGGGAACCGTGACGATGGGGACGGGTGTAATTCGGAATGCGATGTGGAATTTTGTGGAGACCGGGTGGTGCAAGCCGGAGCTGGGGAAGAATGCGATGACGGGAATAAGACGGCTGGAGACGGTTGTGAAAATGATTGCAAATTGACACCTCCTCCGAACTGCGGAGACGGAACGACACAGGTTGGAGAAGGTGAAGAATGCGATGACGGAAACGCCACGGATGGAGACGGCTGCAGCGTAACGTGTCAGCGTGAATTCTGCGGGGATCAGGTGGTGGTGTGGCAATTGGGAGAGGAATGTGATGACGGGAACCGGAATAATTTTGACCGGTGTGATAACAACTGTCAGGTAACTTTCTGCGCGAACACAGTGGTGGAGGAGTATGCCGGGGAAGAATGCGATGACGGGAATAATAATGACGGGGATGGATGTGATAGGAATTGCCGTCTTGAGAGACTTGGTTGCGGGAACGGGACATTGGAGGCTGGAGAAGAATGTGATGACGGGAACAATCTAAATGGCGACGGATGCCGGTTTAACTGTCAATTGGAATTCTGCGGAGACAGTGTGGCGCAGACCGGAGAAGAATGCGATGACGGAAACCGTGAGGATGGAGACGGGTGCAATAGTGAATGCGATGTGGAATTTTGCGGCGACCGAGTGGTGCAAGCCGGAGCCGGGGAAGAATGCGATGACGGGAATAAGACAGCTGGAGACGGTTGCGAGAATAATTGCAAACTAACCCCACCGCCCCATTGTGGAGACCGGGATGTCCAAGTTGACGAGGGCGAGGAATGTGATGACGGAAACACCACTGACGGAGATGGCTGTAGTGCAGCGTGCCAGAGGGAATTCTGCGGGAATGAAGTTGTGGAGTGGCAGTTGGGAGAAGAGTGTGACGATGGGAATCGGCGTAATGACGATGCGTGTGATAATTCGTGTCATATTACCTTCTGCGGTGATGCTGCCGTGCAAGAGTTTGCGGGAGAAGAATGCGATGATGGAGCAAACGTTGACGGAGATGGTTGCAACAGGAACTGCCGGTTAGAGAGACCGGGGTGCGGCAATGGGACAGTTGATGCGGGAGAAGAATGCGATGACGGGAATAATCTCAACGGGGACGGGTGCCGGTTTAATTGTCAGCTTGAGTTTTGCGGAAACTCGGTGGCAGAGACGGGAGAGGAGTGCGACGACGGGAACCGGGAGGATAATGACGGGTGCAATAGTGAATGCGATGTCGAGTTTTGCGGAGACCGGGCGGTGCAGGCTGCGGCGGGAGAGGAATGCGATGACGGGAATAAGACGGCTGGGGACGGCTGCGAAAACGATTGTACCTTAACAACGCCTCCTCATTGCGGGGATGGGACATTGCAGGTTGGGGAAGGTGAAGAGTGTGATGACGGAAACACCCTTGACGGAGACGGCTGCAGCGCAACCTGTCAAACGGAATTTTGCGGGAATGAAGTTGTGGAATGGCAGCAGGGAGAGGAATGTGATGACGGGAACCGGAATAATTTTGACCGGTGTGATAACCAGTGTCAGGTGACGTTCTGCGGCAATCTTGTGGTTGAAGGATACGCGGGAGAAGAGTGTGACGACGGAAATCATGATAATGGAGATGGGTGTGAGGCTGATTGCCGCTTTACTCCGCCTGTTGGCTGCGGCAACGGACTTTTGGAGACAGGAGAAGAATGTGACGACGGGAACAATCTCAACGGCGACGGCTGCCGGTTCAATTGTCAGTTCGAATTTTGCGGAGATAGTGTAGCGCAGACAGGCGAGGAGTGCGACGACGGTAATCGTGCGGATAATGACGGATGCTCCTCCGAATGCGGGAAAGAATATTGCGGGGATCGAGTTGTTCAAGCGGGTGCCGGGGAAGAGTGTGATGACGCGAACAGGGTAGCTGGGGATGGATGCGATCTCAACTGCCATTTTGAACCACCTCCTCGATGCGGCGACGGCACAGTTCAAGTGGATGAAAGAGAGGAATGTGATGATGGGAATACCGAGGACGGGGATGGATGTTCAAGTGCCTGTCAGCGGGAATTTTGCGGGGATGATTTTGTTCAGGCGGTGCTTGGTGAAGAATGCGATGACGGGAATCGCCGCAATGATGACGAGTGTAACAACGCATGCCAGGTAACCTTCTGCGGAAACGGTACTGTTGAAGAATTTGCCGGAGAAGAGTGTGATGACGGCAACCATGTTGAGGGAGACGGATGTAATCGAAATTGCCGTTTAGAAAGACCTAATTGCGGGAATGATATCATTGATCCCGGCGAAGAATGCGATGACGGGAATAACAGTGACGGTGACGGCTGCCGCTTCAATTGCCAGCTCGAATTCTGCGGCGACAGTATCGCGCAAACAGGCGAAGAATGCGACGACGGCAACCGTGAAGATGACGACGGATGCTCGGCTGAATGCAATGTGGAATTCTGCGGCGATAAGGTTATTCAAGCCGGTGCCGGAGAACAGTGTGACGACGGGAACCGGATTGAAGGAGACGGCTGCTCAGCTACCTGCAAAATCGAAGTGGATGAGACTCTTTGCGGAAACGGGATTCTTGAACCCAATAATCGCGAAGAGTGCGATGACGGAAATACAGCCGACGGCGACGGCTGCAGTTCAACCTGTCAGGACGAGTTCTGTTCGGATAGCATTGTCCAGTGGCAGCTTGGCGAAGAGTGCGACTACGGTGACCGGAATAACAATGACGGATGCGATACCGAATGCCAGGTGGAATTCTGCGGGAATAAAAAAGTAGAACCCTTTGCCACTGAAGAATGCGATGACGGCAACCAGACGAATGGCGACGGCTGCGATTCCGAGTGCCATTTCGAGTTTCCGCCCACTTGCGGTAACGGAACACTGGAGGCAGGTGAGGAATGCGACGACGGGAACAATGTCAATGGCGACGGCTGCCGCTTCAATTGCCAGCAGGAATTCTGCGGTGACGGAACCGCCCAGTCATTCCTCGGCGAAGAGTGTGACGACGGGAACAGAAATGACGGCGACGGCTGCTCCACCGAATGCCAGGATGAATTTTGCGGGGATTTGATTGTTCAGCCCGGCCAGGAACAGTGTGACGACGGCAATCGAGTGGATGGCGACGGGTGCAGCCGGACCTGCCAGATTGAAACTCCGCCTAACTGCGGCGATGGAACCTTGCAGCCGGAACAAAACGAGCAGTGTGATGACGGGAACAATGTCTCGAATGACGGCTGCAGTGCTACCTGCGGAATGGAATATTGCGGTGATCATACCGTAGAAACAGCCCTTGGAGAAGAGTGCGATGACGGGAACAGAATTTACAATGACGGCTGCAGTGCTGACTGTAAAGTTGATTTCTGCGGTGACAAAATCAGTCAATCGGCTGCCGGTGAAGAATGCGATGACGGGAATCATACCGAGGGGGATGGCTGCGATAAAAACTGCCGTCTTGAAAGACCACTATGCGGTAATGCTGTGATTGACCCCGGAGAAGAGTGCGATGATGGAAATACGCTGGATGGAGACGGCTGCCGCCACAACTGTCAAATGGAATTCTGCGGCGATAACACGGCTCAATCCAATCTTGGTGAACGCTGCGATGACGGCAACCGAATCAGTAATGACGGCTGCTCTAACCTTTGTGAGGTTGAGTTCTGCGGCGACGGGATCATTCAAACCAGCGGTGCCGAACAGTGTGATGACGGCAACACAGCAAGCGGAGACGGCTGCGACAAAAATTGCCGGATTGAAGCACCGCCTTCCTGCGGCAACGGCCTCGTCGACAGTCCCCTGGAAGAATGCGATGACGGCAACCAACTTAACCAGGATGGGTGTACATCCAACTGTCAAAATGAATATTGCGGCGACGGAATTCCCAATTACAGCCTAGGTGAGCAATGTGATGACGGCAACCGCAGCGACAACGACGGCTGTAGTGCCGTCTGTCTTGTCGAATATTGCGGAGATGGCCGCACGCAAGCTTCGGCAGGGGAACAGTGTGACGACGGAAATAATTCAAATGGCGACGGCTGTTCTACTACCTGTCAGAAAGAAGTGGATGAGCTTCGCTGCGGCAATGGGATACCCGAACCTGAAAATAATGAAGAGTGTGATGATGCCAATACCGTTAATGGCGACGGTTGTACCGCGAATTGCCAATTAGAGTTTTGCGGCGACGGCCTGCCGCACTCCTTCCACGGTGAGGAATGCGATGACGGCAACCGCGACAATAGCGACGGGTGCGACAGCACCTGCCAGGTGGAGTTCTGCGGGGACGGAGTAACGCAATTCGGCAGTGTCGGCGAGCAGTGTGATGACGGGAATAATGCGGACGGAGACGGCTGCGACCACCGCTGCCAAGTTGAAATGCCTCCCAATTGCGGTGACAGTATCGTCCAGTACGAAGAGAATGAACAGTGTGATGACGGAAATCAAATTGCAGGCGACGGCTGCAGCCCCACCTGCCAAAATGAATTCTGTGGTGACGGTATCGCATACGGGAATCTGGGAGAGCGCTGTGATGACCGCAACCGCATTAATGGGGACGGGTGTACCAGCACCTGCCAGCTTGAAGTCTGTGGCGACGGGCTTACATCTACAGGAATCGGCGAACAGTGCGATGACGGGAATACTCTGCCCGGAGACGGGTGTGACCATTTCTGCCAGGTCGAGCGCCCGCCCAACTGCGGCGACGGCGTTCTTCATCCCAATGAAAACGAACAATGCGACGACGGTAATGTCGTCAGTGGCGACGGCTGCAGCTCCACGTGTCAAAAAGAATACTGCGGCGACGGCATTACGCATTCTACAATCGGCGAACAATGCGACGACCGCAATCACCTCACAGGCGACGGGTGCGACGCGCATTGTAAAGATGAATACTGCGGCGATACATTGACGTCGTTTTGGATTGGAGAAGAATGCGACGACGGAAATACATCGGACGGTGATGGCTGCAACAGCCAGTGTCTTTTTGAGAAACCGCCGAACTGCGGCGACGGAATTCTCCAATCGGATCAAGGCGAAGAATGCGATACCGGTTCTAATAATGTGGATGGCGATGCGGATCGGTGCAGTTCCACCTGTCAAAACGAATTTTGTGGTGACGGTATCGCATATTCTGCTCAGGATGAAGAATGCGACGACCGCAATCACGCCAATGACGACGGCTGCGATCAGCACTGCCAGATGGAATTCTGCGGCAACGGGACCGTGGAATATACTTTTGCGGCAGAACAATGCGACGATAACCAGATTCCTCCTCAGGATGGTGACGGCTGTGACGACAGCTGTCAATTTGAAGTCGGCCCCGAGTGTGGAAATGGAGTCCTTGATGCCGATAATCAAGAGGAATGTGATGACGGGAATACCCTAAATGGCGACGGCTGCGCTGCCAACTGCCAAAAGGAACGCTGCGGCGACGGCTTTTTGCAAAGCCAGCTTGGCGAACAATGCGATGACCGTAATTACGTGAATGGCGACGGGTGTAACCAGTTTTGCCGTATCGAGTTCTGCGGCGACGGCCAGCTTCAAAATAACAGGGAATTCTTCGAGGAGCCGCTAAGAGAAGCTCAGGGCAATGCCGGCCTTGCCGAGCAATGCGATGACGGCAATAACACTAATGGCGACGGCTGCGATGCGACCTGCAGTTTTGAGCAGCCGCCCAATTGCGGGGACGGAACGGTCCAAGCGAATGAGAACGAACAGTGTGACGACGGCAATACGGATTCGGGAGACGGGTGCTCTTCAACCTGCCAGCGTGAGCAATGCGGGGATACCCGGATCCAGTCAGGGCTCGGCGAACAATGTGATGACGGCAATAATAATAACGGAGACGGCTGTTCCGCCCAATGTGCCCAGGAATTCTGCGGCAATGGCACCACCGAGGCTTATATCGGAGAAGAATGCGATTCAAGCCCGGGCTGCGGTCCGGATTGCCTGTTTATTAAACCGCCCAACTGTCCGGATGGGATTGTCCAAATAGATGAACTTGAAGAATGCGATGACGGCAATAGCACAAAATGTGATGGCTGCAGCCCCACCTGCCAGGAAGAGTTCTGCGGCGACGGCATTATCTGTCCGCAACTCCAGGAAGGTTGCGATGATTATAATCACTTAAATGAAGACGGCTGCACTTACGATTGCAAAGCCGAATTCTGCGGTGACGGGATCATCCAGCGCGGCATTGGCGAACAATGCGATGACGGCAACGCCGCCAATGGCGACGGCTGCTCCGCGCAATGTACGCAAGAGTGCACCACGGATGCCGATTGCTCGGATGACGGGAATATTTGTACCACCGCGCGGTGTTTGAATAATTTGTGTCTGGTTGAAAATAATAATGTGCCCTGCAGCGACCTTAATCCCTGCACGGTCGGGGATCAATGTGTCGCTGGCCGTTGCCAGGGGAATGCCAAGATTTGTCCGGATTGTACCCTCTGCCGCGGTGCGGATGGCGTTTGCATTGCTCAGCCTGGGTTTGAAATTTGCAAGCTCCAGTGTGTGCCTATTGGGACGCCTTGCTGCATGCAGGATATTGATTGTAATGATTTGAACCTTTGTACCGATGATTTCTGCAAGCCTGATGGAACTTGCGGACATGCCGATAATAATAATCCGTGCGATGACGCCAATCCTTGCACGGATGGAGATGCCTGTGACGGCGGCGTTTGCCGGGGCGGAGCGCCGGTGGATTGCCCTGGATGCCAGGTCGTGAATGGCCAGTGCGCCTGCTTTGAATGTAATCCGGCGAATGGTCAGTGCCGGCAGTTTGTGCCGTGAGGTGCAGTAAGTGGTAGACTTTATTTTGTGGTTTAGGAAGGCAAACGGATGAAACAAAAAATCGGCAGGGGTGGCCCCCCGTGGCCACCCGCCACTTTTACTGATTGCGAAGGCACCCACAAAAGGCGCCACCAGGGCACCCACAGGGGGGCGCCCCTTCTACTGCTTTTTCTCTTCTTTTCTTTCTTATCTTTTTCCCTCACCCCCCGCACCCTGTGGGCGGAGCAGCCAGGGGACGGCGAAGGGGGGATTTGTCTTCCCTGTGATAATACGGCAAACCCCTGCAATGACGGCAATCCCTGCACGGATGAAAGTTGCATTGATTTGGCCGACGGTTCTGAGGGGTGTGATGTTAAGCCCAACAATAATAATCCCTGCAGTGACGGCAATGCTTGTACAACACCGGATCGCTGCGTCAACGGAGTCTGCCAGGGAGGGGCGCAAATAACTTGCCCGGATGATAACGACGGAAATATTTGCACGGGCCTTATCTGCGATGCCACGACCGGGAATTGTACCTCTACTAATGTAGCCGGCCCTTGTGATGACGGCAATCCCTGTACGGTTAACGATAATTGTGTCGGTGGGGTATGCCGTGGAAGTCCCAAAGTCTGCGATGATCAGGATTCTTGTACCGATAATAGCTGCAACCCGCAGAGCGGTCAGTGCCAATTCAATCTGCGGCAGCAGCCCCTTGCCAGATGCAGCAAAACTCAAGCTTGTCCGGCAGGTAACAATTGCAATCTTACAACCTGTCTTTGTGAACAGTTATGCAGTGCGAATAAACCATTAGCTGCTGGAGGTCAATGCAAACCGGACTGCCCGGCGGGCCAGGCCTGTGATGCCGATTGCAGCTGCAAAGTTTGTCCTGGAGCGGGAAACGCATGCACGCTTAATTGTCCAGGCGGACAGTGTGTGATCGGTGCGGATGGAAAGTGCGTGTGCCGAAGAAACTGCAGCGCAGGACCCAAACAGCCCGGCGAGCTATGCCGCAATGATTGCCCGCAAGGCGCAGCCTGCAATGAAAACTGTGTCTGCGAGCAGTCATGCAGTGCCAATAAAGGCGCTCCGCCGGGCGGCGTTCAATGTAAGAATGATTGCCCGCTAGGGATGCAGTGTAACCTTCAGCAGTGCAAATGCGAACGGCCATGCAGCCAGGGCCCGAAACAGCCCGGCGAAATTTGCATTGATAACTGTCCTCAAAATACCCAGTGTGATCAAAATACTTGTGTTTGCCGCCAGCCGTGTAATGCCAATGCGGGAAAGCCTCCTCAAGGGGTTCAGTGTCAGCCCAATTGCCCCCAAAACCAGGCATGTAGTCCTCTGAACTGTAGTTGCATTCAATGTCCCATAGTTGGACGTTGTACGCTGCAATGCCCCGGCGGCAGTACCTGTGTCATTAAAAATGGCCAATGTTCCTGTGAAAGACGCTGTGCTGCAGGACCAAAACAAGAAGGCGAAACTTGCCGCGACGATTGTCCGAACAAAAATCTGGGTGTTATTTGTGATCAGAATACCTGCACCTGCCAGCAGCCGTGCCAGGCGGGGTTAGGAAAACCTCCGGCAGGTGTCCAGTGTCAGCCCCAATGCCCTGACGGACAAGCTTGCAATGCCAACTGCGGATGCGTGCAATGTCCCGCGGCCGGCGGCGGGTGTCCGGCCAATTTCTGTCCGCCGGGGACAGAGTGTAAAATTGAAAATGGCCAGTGCAAATGCGAGAGGCTTTGCAGTCAGGGGCCGAAGCAGGGTAATGAACTTTGCAGGAATGACTGCCCTCAAGGCGCTGTTTGCAATCAAAATACTTGCGTTTGCGAACAATCCTGTGCCGCTAACATCCCTCCGCCTGCAGTTGGCGTATGCAAGAATGATTGCCCACAAGGACAAGCTTGTAACCAAAATTGTAATTGCCAGCAGTGTCCCGGTGCGAACGGAGCGTGTACGCTTGTCTGTCCCGGCGGCGCCTGTGTTATTCGAAATGGGCAATGCAAATGTGAAAGATTATGCAGCCAAGGTCCCATGAAACCGGGAGAAGTTTGCAAACCCGTATGTCCTAATGGCGCTGTTTGTGATGAAAACACATGTACCTGCCAGCAGCCTTGTGACGCTCAACTGCCAGGTCCAATCGCGGGGGCTCAATGTAATGACAACTGCCCTCAGGGACAAGGTTGTAATGGAAACTGCAATTGCCAGCAATGTCCTATTAATAATCAATGCCCTGCCAATTTCTGTCCTGCGGGAACCCAGTGTCAGATTCAGAATGGCAGATGTGTATGTGAACAGCCGTGTGCTGCCAATGTAGGACAGGTTTTGCCGGGTGCGCAGTGTAAAGACAACTGCCCTCAAGGAGCTGCGTGTAATCTGAATACTTGCACATGTGAGCAACCGTGTAATGCCAATGCAGGACAAATTATCCAGGGAGCGCAGTGCAAACCTAATTGCCCCGCGGGCCAAGGGTGCGAAGGTAATACCTGTACGTGTAAAGTTTGTCCGATTAATGGCCAATGCCCTGCGAATTTCTGTCCGCAGGGAACAAAATGTGTGCCGGGGAATAATGGATGTGTTTGCGAGCAATTATGCAGCGCGAATCTTGGCCAGGTCATCAATGGGGCTCAATGTAAAGACAACTGTCCTCAAGGGTCGGCTTGTAATCTTCAGACGTGTACCTGCCAGCAGCGCTGTGATGCCAATCTTGGACAAATCGTTGGCGGAGCGCAATGTCTGCCCAATTGTCCGCAAGGACAAGGTTGCGAGGGGAATACTTGTACATGTAAACAATGCCCGATCAACGGACAATGCCCTGCTAATTTCTGTCCTGCTGGGACAAAATGTGTGCCTGGGAATAATGGGTGTGTTTGCGAGCAGCTTTGCAGTGGGAACGTAGGGCAGGTATTAAACGGGGCCCAGTGTAAGAATGATTGTCCGCAAGGGGCCGTTTGCAATCAAAATACTTGTACGTGCGAGCAGCCATGTAACGCAAACTTGGGACAAGTTATTCAAGGGGCGCAGTGTAAGCCCAATTGTCCGGCGGGGAAAGGCTGCGACGGCAATACTTGCAGTTGTAAAGTGTGTCCGGTGAATGGCCAATGCCCTGCCAATTTCTGTCCTGCGGGAACAAAATGCGTGCCTGGAAATAATGGATGTGTTTGTGAACAGCCGTGCAGCGGAAATGTCGGGCAGGTATTAAATGGTGCTCAATGTAAAAACGACTGTCCGCAAGGATCCGCATGTAATCTCAATAAATGCGTTTGCGAGCAGCCCTGTGATGCAAATGCTGGGCAGGTGATTCAAGGGGCGCAATGTAAGCCCAATTGTCCGGCAGGGAAAGTCTGTGAGGGCAATACATGCAGCTGCAAAGTTTGTCCTGTCAATGGGCAGTGTAATCTTAAATGCCCTAACAATACTAAGTGTGTGCTTGATGCAAATAACCAGTGCAAATGTGAAAGACCCTGTAGCAAAGGACCGTTGCAGCAGGGAGAAATTTGTAAGGATGATTGCGCTCAGGGGGTGGGGGCCGGCTCGAAGTGCGACCCCGTAACGTGTACCTGTTCAAAGATTCCGTGTGATCAAACCGCTCCACAATGTGGAGGAGATTGTCCCGTCGCGCCGAAGGTTTGTAAACCCGAAGCCGGGGGGTGTCAATGCAAAACGCCGGTTCTTTGCACGAAAGGAGTGGCTCCCGGGCAGGGAGAATTTTGTAAGCCGGATTGCCCAAAAAATCAAAAAAATAAAATTTGCGATCCAGCGCAATGTAAATGCGTTGAGTGTCTAGTGGCGGGAGATTGTCCGGATAAGGTTTGTCAGAAAAAAGAATGTAAAGATAATGTGTGTGTGTATACAAATATTGGAAATTGCGGCCCAGGGCGTGCGTGTCCTGCGGGACAGCAATGCCAAAATTGTAACTGTGTTGCCCCGGGACAGCCCGGCCCAGGTCCGGGTTTTCCATTTCCGCCTCGTCCGGGTCCTGGTGGTTTTCCGCCTGGCGGCGGAGGTCCCGGTGGTGGAGGTGGCGGCGGTCAACCACGACCTCAAGGCGGTGGAGGTGGCGGCGGTGGCCCCTTTTGGAACACGGACCAAGCTCCGAGCATTATCGGCCCGGGCGTCGGCGGATGTCCTGCGTGGTGTTTACCAGATAACAATGAACCAGGAACTTTTAACTCTAACACCGGATTTTGGGAATGTAAAAATACTGGTAAAGTTGCCGACGCTGATGCCCAGGCTGATCTTCCAATGGACGAGAGGGATCCGGCAGCATGTTTTACGTCTAAACCTGCCGCACAAGCAGCGCCAACAGATTATCGATGCAGCGGGGTCCGCGCTCAAGTGGCGGTTATAGGGGATGACGGAAAATGCACCTGTTATAAAACAGCCATCCCTTATACTTTGAATTCTTGCCTGCCGAAACCAGCATTTGATCCAAAAGGAAATGTGGTTCCAAATATGAGGACTGATGAAAACGAAATTGTGGTTCCAAATGTGCCAGGGAAGGATAACAAACCTCAACCTGCTGATGAAATAGGAGATGATGCAAAAGGCGGCGACTGCTGGGATGTAGGTGACTGTAAACGCTGGCCCAAAGAAAAAGATGTATCTGAGAGCTGCTGGAGGCCATTAATGAAGGGAGAGTGCAAACGGACACTTGGATTATGGCCTCCCGGAAGGATTGTATGCGAAAAGGCTGCTTGTGTGATTCCCAAAAGCGTAACTGATGCCGTGACTGATAAAGGAAACGCCGATGGACTAGAATGGATATCATGTAATTGTCCGGGGTGCGGAGATGGAATTCTTCAACGAGACGAACAATGCGATCCATGTACAAAATTAGTGTGTCGGGGGGAGCCTCGCGATCCTGATCGACGTGCACGCGACTGTCCTGAACCTGAAGCTGGAGCACCTAGAGCACAATGTAATGAAGGAACTTGTAAATGTGTTGCTCCGGTAGCTGTTGTGCAATGTCCTCCGGATGTTATGAAGCCTGTCGATGACATCCTTAATAATGACCCCGAACTTAGGGCTGCCGGTGAAGAAGAACGGGAAAGCTGGACGGAAAAAGCCTCCGAATGGATCCTCGGGAAAAAAGCGTGGGCCGCGCTGGATAGCGTAAATCAGAGGATCCAGGAGGCAATCGATAAAAAAACACCAAGAAACTATGGATTCTTAATTGTGGGGACCGATGGGCAAATCCGACAAGCTGAGAAGCTTACGTTGGGTGGCGGACTAGCTGATCAGGGTAAAATAGAGGCCATGATTGCTAAATTAAAAGATGAGCTCAAATGTGAAGAGACTCTAAGGATTGTATGCGGAGGGAAATGGTGTAGGGAGGAAGAAATGAAGGGTGTCCTCGAGATCTCACGAAAAATTCAAAAAGCACTGAGTTATTTTGGTGGAGCCGGAGTTATCATTGCTAATCTTCTTGACCGTCTAATTAGAAGGTATGTTGATGAATGGGTCAGGGAAAATTGTAAAGACTGTGCTGATGTGAGGCCGGTCCGGCTTAATTGTTGTTCGGGCGTCAAAGTTGAAACCCCTGTGGAATGCGATCCAAAAAAATCCGGAATGGAAGTACAATGTGCGAAAATGAGTGCCGACTGCAAAGGGAGGGATTGCTCATGTAACGAAAAATGTCAGTGTGTTCCGCCGCCCAAATGCGATATTGTGAAATTGCAGTGTGAGGTTAGCGAGAATAAATTTAAGCTGCTCCGTAAAGAGACAATATCGATTCCGGGAACAGGAACAGGCGATATTTATCAAGCTCAGATTGACTTATGCAAGAAAGTATCCCCAGAGCAAGCGGAGGCCTGCTGTCCAAAAGATGCCCACGGCTATCCCGATCCCTCAGGAAATTATCAACTTCTGGTTGATGTTGCCTGCGAACCCGGCAAACAATGCGCCCAAATTGCCATCCCTTGCCCGTGCCCGGCGCATTGTTCTTATACGATGCGAGCAACAGGCATGTGTTTTCATAATGTTGGTCCGGTGGGATACAGCAATAAAGCGGTTAACGTGGAGGTAACGGGAGAAGGGGATGCGACGAAATGTAAGTCGCTAGTTGAGTTAACAGTAACGGGTAAAAATGGAAGCGGAACTGTGACGATTGATCAGCCTCTGAAACCGGACGTCGAATGGTCGGTCGATAATCGGGGGAGTATCACTACTCATAACTGGCCGGTCAATAATTGGGAGAATATCCCTATCCATATTGGAACGACTGCTCCTAGGGATCGTATTAAAACAGGATGTGTTCATGTAAAAGCAGTAGGGGAGGGAAAAGGGCCCATTCAAACTGTTGTCCGGGTGGCTTATGTCGATACAACAGAAGATGAAGTTTCAGGGACCATCACACCAGGTGAAGTTAAGGATGAAAGCGGTAACCCATTGGATGTAGAAGGCTCCTGTAATGTGAGATGCGTTTATGCGCATGCCTGTAAAGTAGAAGGGGCAGAACCTTCGCCGTCAGATTTTGTGAGAACGGAATTAAAACGTGTTGAAACGAGTGGAAAAGGATTTGAGATTACCAGTGGTGGTGGTGAAACTGCAATAGGCTGTAAGTACGAATGCCCACGTATTGATGCCTTCTCAGGGAGACCTTTTGAGGGCAGTGTGACGGAAAAGGCCAGTCTTACAGCTACTGCGATTGGCCCAAATTTAGGTCATCTTTGTCCTCGTCTTCCAGTGACGATTGTTTGCTCGAGTGTTCCTGTCGTAAACAGCATTGATTGTCTGGATTATAAATTCCCCGCGTCTACGGATGACTACGCTTCATCGTCTAAATCAACCGAACAGAGTCAGTCCTAACGCCAGGCCATATGATGCAAATCTGCATCAAGACGCTGCGGATGACATTAGCCGTTATCCTTTATGGAACGACGGCTCTTATTTTAAGTTCATTCGGGTCTATTTCGTTTCTCTCCGCTTCGCTGATCCGCGTCGTCATGTCCACAGCTATTTTGCTTTGGTTTATCCTTCGGCTGCTGGATAAAGAGAAAACGCCGGCGGACTGGATTTTCCCGTGGCTTGCATTTTTTCTTATGTGGTTTCTCATCCAAGCCGGAGGCCAGCGTTTTCATCTCGCTCCCTTTTTCCCCTTTGTCAATTCCTGGGATGAAAGAATCAACCTTTTTGTTATGTTTTTCACGGCCGTTGGATTTTTTTTGATCAGCCGGGAAGTGACGCGAAGCAGGACGGCCGTCCTTTTCTTTCTCCAATTTTTTATTTTCCTGTCCACAGGCGTCGCCGTATATCTGATTTTCATTGTTTTGACTTCCCCGGATGTTGCCTATTTTTGGCTCGTCCCATCAATTCCGTTTGTCGAAAACCTAAGGCCCTGGGTCGGCGGGGTGCTTCATCCCAATATGGTGATCAAACTATTTTATCCCGGGGCTTTTTATAGTTTATCCCTCGTCTTCTATGCGTACACGCTCCGGGCGGAGCATCCTCACCCGCCCAGCCTCTTTAGCTGGGGACTATTAAATCTTTGTTTTACTTGCGTCTTAATCGGAGCTATTTTTTTGACCCGTTCCCGGGCCGGCATTATTGCTTTCGGAATCGCTTTTTTCCTCTTCTGGGTTTGCTTTACTTTTTCTCATCAAGAAAAAAGGCGCGCTTTGAGGCGTTTCAGTTTCTTTTTTGGAGTGGTGATTCTTTTTCTTTTAAGCCTTGGTTTAAAAGATGTGATACGGGAGGTTCAAACGGTCGTTTCGACCTTTGCTGAAGAGACCCAATTGAAAGGAGCGAGGTCCCTGACCATTGGAGCGGCGTGGCATCTTGTCAAGACGAACGGGCTTCTGGGAGTCGGGCTAGGGAATTATCAAATGGGGTGGCTTTTTAATCACCGGGCGCCCTTTGACTATTTGCCCGGCGCCACCTTCAATGACGTGTTGTGGATTTGGGCCGAAACGGGGCTGCCGGGGATAGTTTGTTTTTTGAGCGCTTTTTTGCTTTTTATCGTGCGCGGCCTTATCCGGGCCGTCAGAACCGAAAGCTATTTTATTTCCTATTTTCTCTTAGCGTCCATTGCTTCTCTTTTAGCCCTTTTCTTGCACTCGTGTGTGGACCCTGTTTTTTATATCAGCCCTTTATTGTGGGTGAGTTTTATCGTGCTTGGAATCGGTGCCTCCTGTTTTGATTTAAAATCACGTCCAGAGGAAAAAGAGGCGCAAAAAAAAGAATGCCCAAAGTTTTTATCCCGCTTTTTCTTTTTTGGAGCCTTGACCGTTCTTTTAATGGCCGCGGGCGCTGGGGGGATAACTTTTAATAAAGTAAGGGCCTATCTTTTGGTCCAAAAAGAGCGAAGCGAGATATCCCTTCGACGGGCCGGAAGGCTGGATCCCTTGAATCCGATTCATCGCGAACGGCTTTCCTCTCATTATTTTCAGAAATATCAAAAAAATGGCGAGCCGGATTTTCTTAAAACGGCTCTAGAGGCCCTTGACGGGGCGATTGCTCTTGATTTGCTTGATTATGATCTGGATGTCCGCCGCGCCGAAATGCTGCTTGCCGCGCGCGATCTCCGGGGAGTGACGGAAACTTTTGAAAGGATGCGCGGACGGCTGCCAAATTTTTATCTGGCGGAGATTGGGGCAAGTATTTTCTATATGGAAGAGAGTGTCCAGTTAAAGGACGGAAAGGATGCAGGTTATTTGGAAGACTTGGCCATTCAGCATTATAAAAAGGCGCTTGAGATCTATCCGTTATTTCCAGAGACTTACCGAATCTACAATTTGGGCTCCGATGAAGCCAATGCGCGGTATCAAAAATTGAAAGAAGAGCAGCAAATCTAGCTCGGGTGCGAAAGCTCCGTTTTGACGCGGGATATGGCGCATTGGACGCTTAAGGAAACAGGTTGTTTTTATCTTTATAATCGTTAGGATAGATACATGTTATTCGAAAATATTTTCAGAGAGCTTCAACATAGGCGTATTCGATATCTGGTGATCGGTGGAATCGCTGTCAACCTTCACGGGTTTGCCCGAGCCACGGGTGACCTGGATATTATGCTGTGGCTTGAGGAAGAAAATCTTGAAAAATTTGTTGATATGGTAAAATTTTTAAAGATGAAGCCGAGGGCCCCTGTCCCTCTTGAGTCATTTTTGGATCCGCAACAGAGAAGCAAATGGATTAAGGAAAAAGGGATGAAAGTATTTACGGTCTATAACCCTAAAAAAGAGATAGAGCATATTGACGTCATGTTGGAAAATTATATTTCTTTTGACCGGGCCTATAAATATCGAGAAGTCATTTCTGCCGGAGGTATAAAAATCTCCCTTCTTTCTATTCCTGATCTGATTAAGTTAAAAAAAATAGCCGGTCGGGAAAGAGATAAAATTGACATACGGGCTTTAAAGCAGATTATGGAGATAAAGAATGAGAAAAAGAAAAACTTATAGGGCTGAATATGATTCCGAGGAGTTAAGAAGGTATATGGCTTTATCCCCCAGTCAGAAGTTTGATTATCTTGAAGCGCTCAATGAATTTTTGGCTAAATCGATGCCCGCCAAGAGCAAGAGTATTTGGAATGTCTTAAAAAGCCGGGGCTGGTGACTACCAGCTCACTCCTGGATGAGGTAGGAGCTTTGGATGATTTTTTTGACTATTTTTTTGACTGGGATCGAGCGGCTGAGGCAGTCAAAGTAATCGGCAAAATCCCTTTCAGCGTTTGTAATGCCTGCCAGTGAAATCGCCAGAAGAGGAAATTTAACCGGCTTGGCCTCTTCGGCGCCGGTTTCCGCCATTTCACGGCGGTCCACCGCTAGAATGTATCCCCGGTCGTAGTCTTCTTTGCGGTACACCGACCGGACGATTTCCTTATCAAAGCGGTCAATAAGGTATTCCGCCAATTCCTTGGCGTGAGCAGGTTTCACGATCAACATAAAATCATCGCCGCCTTGGTGGCCGATAAAATCATCCTTGGATCCTTTGAGCTTAACCACTTCCCTTAAGAGATTAGCTGTTTTTTTGATGACTTCATCTCCCCGTGCTAATCCGTAGGTATCATTAAAGACTTTGAAACGGTCCAGATCCGTGTGAAACATGACAAATTTCTGTTTTTCGTAAATCCGCCGGTTGATTTCATGAAAAATCCCCTGGTTCCCGGGAAGCTGCGTCAAGGGGTTGGCGTCTTCGGCCCGCGCCTTCATCACTTTTAACGATTCGCTCATATGATTAAAAGTGTTCGCCAGCGTTTCGATTTCATCGCCGGTTGAAATCTTAACGTGCTTGCCCAAATGGCCCTCCATAATTTCCTGTGTCGCTTCATTTAAAGTCCGGATAGGGTTGACAATGGATTTTGCCAGCCCGCGGCCGATGAAAAGTCCCGCCGATAAGATGAGAAAAATCATAACCCCTAAAGTCCAGCGTGAGCTGGTCAGGGCATCACGGACGTGCGCGAGGGGAAAAGAGGTTCTTGCCACCCACAGACGTTTTTCGGGTAACCCTTCAACCGGGATATAAGCCACGAGCTGCCGGGTTTGCTTATCAATACGTACAAAATAAGGTTTTCCCAATTGTTTTTCCCGAAGGCTTTTTTCCATGGCGTGGTAGTCGGTGATGTTCCAGTCATTTTTTTCTTCTTTCAATAAGGGAGAACGATTGAAAAGATCAAAAATTTGAATGGGTGTGATCCTGAGGTTGCCTGTGAAATGGGCCAGCTGCTGTTTTAGTTTTTGGGGATCTGCGATCATTTCCGAGTTTTGCGCAGCCGCAGCAAGCGCCTTTTCCACGCTGTCAAAGGCAAGGCGGCTTTCGATTTTGTAGTACTCATTCATGGTGTTCATCTGGTTGGTCAGCTGAAGAGCGGTAAAGATGGCGGCAAGGGTTAAGAGAGGGATGGTCAGCCTGATGATTATCCGCGTAAACAGGGTGGTTTTTTGCCGGTCCTCTTTTGTCGTAATTGCTTCTGCCATAACATGTTTGTTTACGGCACGCTAAGACTAAACTTGACCTCAAGAGGCCATATTGAGAGCCATTTTTAATCAATAAGGCGCTTTTTAAAACTCCTTAAATTAATTTAATGCACGGGTTGACAATTCTCACTATCATCAGCTATTATTTGAGTTAGATAACTCTTTTCTTTGTGAAGGGTTAAGAAAAACTGGGAGGTTGGAATGCCCAAGGCCGGAAAGTGGTTCGTGTTCCTAGGGATGATTATTGTCCTAACAACCGTGACATTCCTTGTTTATGCGCATTTTTTGGTGGATTATTCTCTCGAAAATTTAGGCCTGGCGTTAGAAACCACAGATAAAAATGCCGAAGAGGCGTCTCCGATTTCAAGTCACGTTTACCGGAACTTGGTTCAGGATATGGCCGTTGATGAAGCCACGCAGGAAGATATCGATTTTAAAAGTCTTGCCCTCTTAGAGCTTGCCGTCCGTTCCTTCAATGAAGCCATTGATAAAGAAGGCTATTCCCGCGCAAAAGTTTATTTAGGCGAAGTGGCGCAAATTAAACTTTCCGAGCGGCTGCCGCTCCTTCGAATGGCGGATTTTTTCTATCACTTTTTGCGGCGGATTTATCACGGTGTGGTTTCACTCTGGGATTATTTCCGGAAAATCCTTTTCCGTGAAAAAGAAGAGCCGCTTCAAATTTCAAGTCAGATTCTGCTGGCCAAGGCCGAAGAAAATGAGAAAAACTGGAAGCTTGATGAAGCCGCAGCACTTTATCGCAAATACCTGGAACTATACCCGGAAAGCGCTGAAGCCCCCTATGTCACGATTGCACTGTCCCACATCCTCATCCGTCAGGGGAAATTAGCGGAGGCAGAGCGTATGCTGGGTGATGTCCTGCGCCGGTCAGGCGGAGCCAAAGAAGGAGAATTGGCGGCGAGTTTGCTTAAGCGGTTGAATTCCATGAAAAACCGCTCGATACAGATTTCGCAGCTTAAAGAGCTGCTCCCCGCCTATGCGGGAACCCCCATGGGCGAAAAAATGCAGTTTAAGCTGGCACTGGCTTACCTTTCAGTCGATTCCCTGTCCGAGGCTCAGGATGCTTTTCGCAAGCTGGATAAGGCCCAGGATGCTCACCTGCGACAAAAAGCAAAATTCTATCTTGGGTGGATGTATAAACTCCAGTCCCGGTATGATCAGGGGGCCGAGATGATGCTCGCCCTTTTGGATGAACAGGAAATCGACCACGAATTAAAGCTTGGGCTGACTGCCCAGCTGGCCGATATTTATTATCAAAATAATGACATTGAGAAATCCCTTTTGCAGTACAAGTCGCTTTCGGATAAGGCCCGGGAAAATATCTTGGAGCGTAAGGCCGCGATGGAATCTTGGATCGGTCTTGCCGAAATCGAACAGGGAGTTATCTATCATTTTGATGTTGGAGACCGGGTTCAGGCTCAAAAGTTTTTAACCCAGGCGGGTGAATTTTTCCCCACCAATCCCCAGTTTGGAATTTTAAGAAAAAAACTGGAAGATGTGCCGCATTTGGGTTTGAGGGACTTGGCTTTTCGCCAGTTGCGCGCAAGGCGGGTGCATGTGGCTTTTGATTTGTTTAAGAGGAATTTGATTCGTCAGCCCAAAGACCCGTGGACTCATTCGGGGATAGCGACTTGTTATATTTTATTTGGGGATTTGAAGCGTGCCCGTGATTATGCTGAGGCAGGGTACCGGCTGCACAGTGATGAATACACCTCGGCGGTGCTGGGCTATCTCATGGGGTTTTATGAAAGATACCCGCTATCCATTCAATATTATCAGGAATCCATCCAGAAGAATGCCGATTACATCCCCCCGCGGTACAACATGGCTTGCATGTATCTGAAAATCGGCCAGTACGAGAAAGCCTTACCGCTGCTTTTGGGACTGGATGTGACGTTCCGCCATGTGAAGGCGACCTTGCGGTCCAAAACACTGAATAACCTTGGTTACACCCTCTGGCAGTTAGGCAATCGAAGGCAGGCGATCAAACGGTTTGAGCAGGCGATGCAGATAACTTCTGATTTTATTGATGCGAAAATGAATCTTGAGCAGATTGCCCTTGGAGGCTCTCCCAAAGTAATGACTGCTCCACAAACCTTAGCGATGGGGATGGCTGAATAATGAGATTTTGGGATGCTTCGCAAAGGCGTTTTAAAGCCCAATCTTGGGCGTGTATCGTGATCCTGATTTTATGCCTGGCTGGAACGAGCGATGTGTGGGCGGTGGTTGGACAAGCTGAAAAATATGATCCGGTACGGGAGCAGGAATTGAAGGATTTTCAGGAAAAGATTGTTAAAGAAGAGCAGGATATTGAAAAAGAAGATCAGCTTGAAAAGACTGATGAAATGGAAAAGATGTTAAAAGAAAAAGAAAGCGAAATGGACAAGGTCGAAGGGAAAGAAAAAGAAACGATCAAAGAGGAACTGCAAAAGCTTAAAAAAGAGTTACTGAACCTTCCCAAAAGAGACCGCATTCATTTCGGAGTCAGCGGTGATTATACGTATGATTCCAATATCAACCGGGATACTCCGGGGCACGCCAAGGGCGAGTCTATTCTTGATCTTACGCAAAATACCGAGTTCGATCTTTCAGGAAAAAAAACAGACCTTAGAGCCGAAACTTCCTGGGGACGGCAGTGGAATATTAAATTTCCGGAAAGTGATTTTTGGCGGATGGAAGAGCGTGTCCGCTACCGGCGCAAGTACTTAAAGAAGCTCTCCCACTCCATTAATTCACGCGTGGCTCGTACCAGTGAAAGGACGATTGAAATTGATAACCGCCGCATCCGTTGGGATTCTAATCAGCAGACGTCATTGAATTATCTCCTGACGCGCAAGCTCTCACTTAATGGCGATTTTAGTTTAACCAACCGTTATTTCTCGCAGGAACAGTTTGACCAGGATTCAAGCTGGCAGGTGACCATGTCGCCAAGTCTTTTTTATAACATGACGCCGAAAAGCCGCGTTTCACTGGGCTATAGTTTCGGTGCTAATCGAATCCGCACAAAAACCGGGGATGCTAATTCGCATGAAGTTCACGGCGGCTATTTTGGAAAGTTGACAAATAAGTCTTCGGTTAGCGCGGATATCGGTTACAGCCATCAAAGCCCGCGATCCGAAGATACCTCAACGGTCAATACCGTCACCGCGGGCTTAGGATACATTTGGCAGGCAACGCCGCGTACCCAAATCGGCTTGAATTATATTTACTCTCTTCAAAACACGACTTCGGATACCGTGGGAGATACAGACGAAACGGTTAAGACGGACGATTACTTTTATAATAATAGCCTGGCGGTTTCAATTAATACCCGTTTGACAAAAAAAATTACCCAATCGTTCAACCAAAGTTTTTCTTTTACCAATAGCAAATCTTCGGGAAGCGGCAGTGGCGGAAGCGGCGGCGGGCAGTTTACGTATCCTCTTTCCTTGGGATACAGCTATTTAATCAATCGCTGGATGCGGGCAAGAATAAGTTACACCTTTTCCTTCCGGACAGGGGATGAAAAGCAGGATTCTTACATTGATCACATCATAACGGTTGGACTTGATTTGAGGTTTTAGGGAGGTTTGTCATGAAAAAACGTCTTTTGAGGCGTCACATTAAAATTGCGTTAGTTTCTGCACTTCTTGTTGTGCCATCCGCGGTTCCTTTGTGGGCTATTGATGCAAATCCCAAGGTCCCCGTGCCCGGCGTAGGCGCTGCGCAAAATGCTTTTTCCAAACCGCAGGTTTCGGAATCTGACGAGGAAGATTCCTACACGGTCCAAAAGGGAGATCGCATTAAAGTGACCATTTATCCCGGGGATGAGTACCTGAAGGGCGGAGAAATGGAAGTCAGTTCCGAAGGGAATATTACTTTGCCGCTTGTGGGGAAGATTCCGATTGCAGGTAAAAGTGTGATTGACGCGGAGAAAGCGGTGGCGAGGATTGTCGGTGCGGATTACCTTGTGGACCCTGAAGTGGTGATTGAAGTACTTCGCTATAAGCAAAGCTCCGTTGTTTTGCTTGGGCAGGTGAGAAAACCGGGGACTTACACTTTTCCTGAAGGCAGTACGCGGTTGTCCCTTCTTCAGGCCATTGCGCTTGCCGGAGGATTTTCAGATATTGCCAATATTAAAAAAATAAAAATTGTGCGAAGGACTGCGGATAAAAGCCGTGTGATTCGCGCAAACGCGGACTCGATTATCAGCGGAAAAAGCCAGGACATTGACCTGGAATCAGGCGATGTCATTCACGTGATGGAGAGCCTTTTTTAATGAGGACGCGTACACTTAGACAGGGGTGAAAACCATGGCACTAGCACTGGGAAGAGAAACCGGGATTTTGATGGATGACGCTGAAAAGCCTTTTGACTACAAGTATTATTTGTCCCTTTTTAAGAAAAATTTTTATGTCATTCTTACTTTCTTTATCATCACCGTAACCCTGGCTTCGATTTATGTGGCCAAACTGCCGGACCAGTATCAGGCCGTGGCCCAATTGATTTTAGAAAGACCCAGCCTGGATTATGGGCAAGATCAGGGGCTGAACCAGGTTGAAGTGGAGAGCTGGACCGAAGATTATTACAAAACACAAATTGAAATCATGCAAAGTAATGCGGTTTTGCAAGTGGTGGTGAAGGAAAAAAGATTAATGGATGTGTTTGAGACCGATAACGAAGAGTTGGCGGTCAATAAACTCAGGTCCATGCTGCAGGTGGATCGGATCCGCGGCAGCCGCCTTTTTAACATCCGCGTTGCTGCCGCAGAACCGAAGCTTGCGGCTGATTTGGCGAACGCTGTGGCCCGCGCATTTATCCAGAAGAATTTTGAATACTCTCTTTTTTATGCCAAGGAAGTCATGAACTGGCTTCCCCAGGAAGGCAAACCCACCGACACGATTACCGTTAAAGATCCTTTCGGGGGCGTGAAGCAAATGACGCGGGCGGAAGTGATTGAGAATCTGCCCGCGCTCCAAACCGACGCTACTTTGCGCGAGCTTCGGGATAAGAAAAGCCAGCAGGAAGCCGATCTGATTACGCTGCTGCGCCAATATCGCGAAAAGCATCCTATGGTTGTGAAAGCGCGAGCCAATCTCCAGTTTCTTGCAGAAAGTGTCCGCGCGGAAAAAAACAGGATCGTTGAGAACTTGAAATCACAAGCGGAAGGCCGGATGCAGGTAAGTCAGGGCCGCGTGATTGAAGAGGCAAAGACGCCCAAAGCGCCGATTGGCCCCGATCGCTCGCGTATTGTCCTGATTGCAGGATTGGCTGAATTGCTCTTAAGTTTGATTCTCATCTTCCTGGTGGATTATTTTGACGATACGATTCATTCCCTCGAAGACCTGGAACGGAAGGGGATTTCACTTCCTTTTCTTGGGCCCTTGCCGTTATTGCGGGGAAAGCGGATCGAGGACGATCAAATCCCGCTGATAACGGACTCGGATGAAAAATCCGAATTAGCCGAAGCTTTTCGCTACCTACGCGTAGCGATCAATTTTTCCGCGCCGGCCGAATCCCTTAAAACGCTGCTTGTGACAAGCTGTCTTCCCGGTGAAGGAAAGTCTTTTGTGTCTCAGAATATCGCCGTTTCGCTTGCTATGGACGGCAATAAAGTGCTTTTGATTGATGCCGACTTAAGGCGCCCTGTGGCTCACAAAAAGTTTCGTCTCGAGAATACTACCGGACTTTCCAATTATCTGACGAGTAATCTTGATTTTGATTCGGTCATCAAAGAAACTTTCGTGGAAAATCTTTTTGTGGTCGTGAGCGGGCCTGTTTCTCCCAATCCGGCTGAAATTTTGGGTTCAGAACGGATGAAAATTCTTCTGGCAGAAGCCAAGCGCCGATTTGACCGGGTCATTATCGATTGCCCCCCTTTAACCGGCATTGGCGATGGGCTTGTCATCGGCAGTATGATTGGCCATGTGATTATGATTATTTCATCCGGGAAGACGCCGGCCGATTTGGTGCATCATACCCAGCGGCAGCTTGAAAAAACAGGAACGAAAGTGATCGGCACCATTCTCAACCGCGTGGATATGGAAAAAGAGCGTTACGGCGGTTACACGAAGCACTATTACCAGACCTACCATCGCTATTACCGCAAAAAAGGCGCCAAGAAATAGGCGCTTTTGAACCATCGCTCGTATTGACTTTGACGTCCCGCGTGGCATAATAACCCATTCCTTGACTTCTTGCGAAGTGCGCAAGTCAATTTCCACCCTTTAATCGAAGATGAAAACCTATTATTTTGATTACAATGCCACGACTCCATTGGCTCCCGAAGTTCGGGCGGCGATGGAGCCTTTTCTCACAGAACATTTTGGGAATCCATCAAGCCTTCATACCCCTGGAAAACAAGCGGCCCGCGCGGTCCGCGAGGCGCGAAAAAAAACAGCTCTTTTTTTGGGCGCGAGCCACGAAAACGAAATTGTTTTTACCAGTGGCGGTACCGAAAGCAATAATACCGCAATCCGTTCTGCCTTAGCCACTTGCCCAGATAAAAATGAGATTGTGACAAGTGCTGTAGAGCATTCAAGTGTCTACCGTGTTTTCAGGCAATTGGAAAAAGAAGGTTACAAGATCCATTGGCTTAAAGTTGACCGTCAGGGCGGGTTGAATCTTGCTCAGCTTGACGAAGTGCTCTCGGAACGAACCGCGTTAGTTTCTATTATGACAGCGAATAACGAAACCGGTGTCGTATTTCCGGCTTTTAAGATTGCCGAGAAAGTGAGGGCGCTCGGTATTCTGTTTCATGTGGATGCGGTCCAATCCGTTGGGAAAATCCCGATCCATTTAAAAAATTCAAGCGTTGATTTCCTTTCGCTTTCGGCGCACAAATTTTATGGCCCCAAAGGGATGGGCGCGCTTTACGTCCGCCAAGGCACTCCTTTTCGTTCCTTAATTCTAGGCGGGGCTCAAGAACGGGGAAGGCGGGCTGGGACCGAAAATGTGGCAGGGATCGTAGGCTTGGGTGCAGCTTGCGAAAGGGTGCTTCACGAAATGGAAGCGGAATCCGGGAGACTCTTGCGACTTCGTGATCTTTTTGAAAGCCGGCTGCAGGAAAAGATTCCTGATATCTTGATCAATGCGTTGGGGGCCGAACGCCTGCCGAATACAAGCAATGTTCAATTTAAGAATGCCGACGGAGAAGCACTGCTTTTTGCCCTGGATCAAAAGGGGGTATACGCTTCCAATGGATCAGCCTGTATGAGCGGATCCCGTGAACCTTCGCGCGTTCTTAAAGCGTTAGGGCTGTCAGATGAAGAAGCCAATACGTCTTTGAGGTTTAGTTTTGGGCGGTTGACGACGGAGGCAGACATTGAAGAAGGAGCGGAGCTTTTGAGTGAAACGGTCCGGCGGATCAGAGAAATTCCACTCGAAAACCAGCATATTCATGCCTGAAAATAAAAATAAGGAGGACGCTATGTCGGAGACGTTTTTACCGCCCGCCGGGAAAGGGCAAGACCTTCAGCGGATGGAAGAAATTGTGCACGAGCTTTTAGGTCTTTTGGGGGAAGATGTTGAGCGCGAAGGCCTTTTAAAAACGCCCAAACGGGTGGCCCATTCGCTTAAATACCTGACGCAGGGGTATCGCCAGGACATCCATAAAATTTTAAACAACGCGATTTTTAATGAACCCTACGATGAAATGGTGGTGGTTAAAGACATTGAAATTTTCTCTCTTTGTGAACACCACTTACTTCCGTTTTATGGGAAAGCCCACGTGGCTTATATTCCCAACGGTAAAATCATTGGATTAAGCAAGATTCCAAGGGTGGTTGAAGTTTATGCCAAACGCCTGCAGGTCCAGGAGCGCCTCACCAGCCAGATTGCCGAATGCCTGATGGAATTCTTAAAGCCGCGCGGCGTGGGAGTTGTGATCGAAGCGCTTCACCTTTGTATGGCGATGCGGGGGGTTGAAAAGCGGACTTCCTACACGATCACAAGTGCCATGCTGGGAAGTTTCAGGACTTCTGATCGGGTACGGCAGGAATTTTTGAGTCTGATTGGCAGGAACCGCGATTAAGTACGATGTACGAGCTTCCCTAATTCCTTCTCAAGCTCCGTCACACGCTGCCTGAGCTTTTTGATTTCCTCATACATTTCTGCAGAGCGCAACTGCGCCGCAATTTGTCTTCTGGCTTCCTGATAAGGGCGGGCCGGTGCTCCGAAAACAATCTGTTTGGGCGGAACTTTCTTGCCGCTTGGAAACCCCGCTCCGGCACCCACCATCACCCAATCGCCGATTTCAACGTGATCCCCGACGCCTACTTTCCCGCCCATTGTGACGTGTGCGCCGATTTTGGAACTGCCTGAAATCCCTGTTTGTGCGGAGATTACGGTGTACGGTCCTACGCTCACGTTGTGGGCGATTTGTACGAGGTTGTCAATTTTACAGCCTTGTCCGATCCTTGTGGACCCAACAGTTGCACGGTCAATGGCAACGCACGCTCCGAGTTCCACATCATCTTCAATAATGACATTACCCACCTGAGGGACTTTGATTTGTCCTGACGCGGTCGCAACATAACCAAAACCATCCGCTCCGACCACCGTTCCGGCATGAATAATCACTGACGACCCAATCACACAATCTTCATAAATAACCACGTTTGAGTGCAACAGGGTCTTGGCACCAATTTTCACTCTCTCACCGACAAAACTGAAACTCCGAATAACCGCACCATCCCCGATCTCCGCAAACTCGGAGATACGTACAAAAGGTTCAATGGTCACACCGTTGCCGACCTTAGCTGTTTTAGCAATCGAAGCTTCAGAAGAAATGGTTTGTGAGTATTGCGGAGCAGGATAAAACTCCCTTAAAAGGCGGGCCCAGGCGGCCTTTGGATTTTTAACCTGGATTAAGGTTTTTTTTGAAGCAAGAATATTTTCAGGAACAATAAGACAAGCAACCGGCGTTGCTTCAAGTGTCCGGAGCCCTTTTTCATCTTGAACAAAGGTAATAAGTCCCGGGGCGGGGGATTCAATATTGGTGATCCCGTGGACCACCAATTTTTCGTCGCCAACGACGCGGCCTTCGATCAGTTTGGCTAATTCGAGAACTGTTTTTGTCATAAAGGAGCGCGAGTATAGCAATTCAAAGTTCGCTTTGTCAAACCACGCTCGAATAAAAGTTTTTAAGTCGTAAGCCTTGGGTGGCGATACAATAAGGACTATGAAAAAGATGAATCCAAGACCTCTTCCGTGGCTGCTCTTGAGCCTTAGCCTCTTTCTATTTTCCGGCTGCTTTGAAACCGAATTTGATTTCAAAACCACGGTGCACCCCGACGGCTCCGTGATTCGCCAAACCCAAATGAATGGAAGAGGCGGCCATCTCTTTAAAGTCCCCGCAGGGCCAGGCTGGGAAGCGAAGGCCTGGGAAACGAAAGGCAAAGAAACCATTCTAGCGGATATTTACTACCATCGCACTGCCACGGGTAAGTTTCTTGCCGGACAGGTCATCCCATCTGATTATGAATTTAACACAGAAGATCTCGCAAAAAAATGGGACGCGGAAGACAAAAAGCACCTTGAGGAAGCCGGGATCAAACCGCCTTATGAGCAGAATCTGTATTCCCGCAATCGCATCCGGGTTCAGCGGGTCAAGGGCTGGCTGACCGAGACCTTTCTCTATGAAGAGATTTTTGAAACCGCCGGGTTGATTGAACTCTTAACGCTTGACCTTAAAGAAGACATTAAAAAGCGGAATCAGGGCCGCGAAGAATTGCTGAAAGAGCCCGAAATCAACGATTTAATCAAGCTCCAGTTAGAAGACGAATACCTCAGCCCGATTCACTTTCGTAGTGAAGTGTTACTGCCCGGGAGGATTGTTTCCTCCAATGCCGAGCAAACAGAAAAAGGCAAAGCAGTCTGGAAATTTTCCGCCAAGGATTTTCAGAAAAGTTATTCCACGTATACGCTTCGCGCCACAAGCCGGACGGTCAGCATGTTCGGCATGATCTTCATGATTCTTGTAGGCGGAGCAGGCCTTTTGCTTTTGTTACTGCTTGGGATAGGGATTCTTAAAGCTAAACGTAAGGGGCCTTCGAAAGACAAGAAAAAGCACCTGGGAAAGCACGATCGGGGCGAAATCAGTTAGCGCTAGGTGGCCGGATTGGCGGTTTCAGCCCGGGGAAGATAATCCTTAAGATTGGCTTTTTGATACAGTTCGAGATTCCATTGAAAGAATCGATGATTCTTCCGCTCGTTTTCTAGTTGTTTCAAGTATTTGTCTTTTAACTCTTCCGTAAACTCCTTTTTAGTGACTTCCTGCTTATCCGTTAAATAAAAAACAGAGTACAGGGTGCCCGTCGGGATGGCATTGGTAACGGTGTTTTTGGGGTTCTTAGAAAGCTTGAAAGCATCCTCCTCGGAGACTTGCCACTCCCGTATCAGATCGCGTAGTGAAATCATGCCGGTTGAGGTAACTTTAAGCGAAGGATGATTTTTAACCTCGTTTGCCCAGTTCTGGGGCAATTTGGCCTTCAGATAAAAATTAGTGGCTTGCTCGAACGTATCAAATTGAGCAACTTCCGCCAGAAGCTTCTGGGATTCCAGAAGAAACTGCCTCAGGGCTTCTTCCTGTGTGGGAAGGTCAACGGGCCGGTCGTGAATCTCGTGAATCAATTTTTGAATTTGTAAAAGTTCCCGAATCTGCTTTTCAAACTGCTGAGGCGTTTCCCGCACCGTGGCCGTTAGCCAGCGCTGGTAAAGCTGAGGAGTGACGTTTGCGATTCCTTCCGCAGCAAGAAGCCTTTTAATCTCGGAGCGCACCGCGTCATCGGCAATCTTCAGTTTCTTTCGGGAGGCCGCACGCCAATAAATGATGCTTTGCCACGTCTGCTGTTTTAATATTTCAGGGTCTTCAATCGGTTTGCCTGTGAAAGAAAAAATCTGGTTGGCGCGGTAAAAGCGGTCGAAATCCTGAAAATTAACCTCTTCCCCAAAGACTTCCCCGGCCACGCGCCCCTCTTTCTGGAACTGGGTACCCACAGAATAAGCCCCCCAGAGGGCAAAGGAAACCACCACGGTCCAGACAATGACTTTTGTGTTTTTTCGAAAGGCTTTTAGCATGTTTTTGTGATTCTTAAGGAGGCATACTAATTTAAAACACCACTTTTGGCAATTTTTTCCGCCATTTCTGCGTATTTGACCCACTTAAGATGGTCAAGTATCCTTTAAACGTAGAGGTATAGGTATAGATAGGGGTACCCTTTTTAAAGCCAGAAAAAAAGGGAGGAAGGAAGGGTTTATGTCCCGAAGGGAGAAGTGTGTCTGCAAGAGTCAACCAAAAAAGAACAAAAAGCATAGAAATCATGAAGTCAAAACTTTTAATTTATAGTTTGATCCTCATTTTTATAACGAGCTACCCTGCGGCACCCGGTGCTTTGGCAGTGAATACCACAGGTGTCGAGAAAGCTCCGCCTGGGAACGCCGTTCTTCCGGGAGATCTGACTCAAATCCAAATCCCTGCTGAAAACGGAAAAATTGAGGAAGTGTTTCAAGTCAGTGGGCAAGAGACAGGGGGCATGAGACAAGGGGCGGGCGATGAGGGGCAAATAAAACCTGGTGTCTCCCGGCTCGTGTCTCGTGCCCCGTTTGTTGTTCTCATTCAAGATGCCCACGCTATCCCTCAGGCGCAGAAAAACATTCAAAAGTTAATCGGACATTTCCAGAGCCAATACGGAATCAAGTTGATTGGCGTCGAAGGCGCCTCCTCCCAGTTTGATCCCCAAATATTCAGGAGTTTTCCTGACCAGGAATTATTAAAGAAAACCTTTGAAGGGTATTCTGAAAGGGGAGAGCTGACAGGCTCGGCGGCGGCTGCGATTTTTCCCCCCGAAGGAGATAATGAAGTAGCTTATCACGGCGTGGAGGATTGGACTTTATATGAACAGGGTCTCGCTCTTTACCTTGCGGCCATGGAGAAAGAGCCGGACATTACGTCAAAACTTGCCGTTTGGGAAAAAGAACTCGAAGAAAAAAAACGCCGCTTTTATTCCAAAGAGCTTCTTGAAATCGACAAAACCCTTGCGCTGTTTTGGGAAAACAAAATGAACCTGCCGGAGGCATTAAAAGTTCTTTCAAAAGTACAAGCGCCTGAAAAAGGAAGTGAAATCGAGATGATCCTTAAGGAAAGCGAGTACGGCGAAAAAGATCAAGCGGCAGTGGAGGCGGAAGTGCGGGAGATTGCGGAGAAGGTGAGATTGTCATTGCGAGTGACCGAAGGGAGCGAAGCAATCTCGGAGATTGCTTCGTCGGCCTTACGGCCTTCTCGCAATGACATTGCAGCCTTCAATCAAAAATATCAGGAATTTCAAACCTCACGAATCACGCCACAGGCGTTTGCGCTATATTTGAAGGAATTTATAGAATCCGGCCGTGGGTCCTGGTTAGGAGAAAAGGGGACAGGCAATACTTCCCTGCCTGTCCCCTTTTCTCTCAAGAAAGCCTACTCACGACTCACGACACAAGACTCAAGACTAGTCCGAGTAATCGAGAGCCAAAAACGCTTGCGCGACATCCAGGGCACAAGGTTTTTTGCTGATTTTGAGGCCTATGCAAATTCGGTTAAAGGAAGGCTTTTAACCACGGATCAGGAGCGCGTGCTTGACCGGGAAAGCCGTAATCTTATCCTGGCAAAGAGGCTGGCTCATCTGGAGTTGAGCCGGAAGGAATGGGAGGAAGCGAAAAGCTGGACGAAAGACCAGAGACCAGAGACCAGTGACTTGTGGTCTTTGATTCGGGGAAAATTAATATTTCATGAAGCTTTTTATCAAAATGCTGAACAACGTGATATGGCCTTTTTGACTAATCTCACAGGCTTAATGAGTCATAAAGAAAAGTCCCCGGTCTCTGGTCACGGGTCACAAGTTACGAATTCCGCCATTCTTGTCGCCGGCGGTTTCCACACAGAAGGCCTGGTGCAAAGGCTTAAAGAAAAAAATATTTCGTATGTTCTTTTAACTCCCAGAATCAATGCCCTTCCGGAAAATTCCCATTACCGTGAACAAATGCGGGGAGAAGTTTCGTGGCGGGATTACTTTGAAGTTGAAAGTGGGAAAATCAATTTATACAAAGCGTTTGTCCGAGCGGTGAGGGATAGGTTATTAGGCATGAGTCGTGAGTCGTGGGTCTTGAGAAAAAATGCAAATCAAGGTAGTCACTCAAGACTCATCTCTCAAGACTCACCCCAGCTTTTAAAAGCCTGGCGCGACCAAATTATCCGCGACCTGGCCCAAAAAGAGCAAGTCGCAAAAGCAGGGCAATACACCACTTTTATTGATGAAGTAACACAAAAAGAATCAGGAGATGATCTAAAAAAACGGCTTGAGAGAGTCAACCGGTTTATCGAAAGATTACAAGACCTTGAAGCCAAAGGCCAATTGACTGAGCAAAACATCCTTCAATTATTCCGCCCTGCAGCCATTCCGTCTGTCACCGGAGTAGGTCTTGCGGCAGCGGATTTTGTAGATACCCAAATCGAAATCCCAGGTATGGGCCTGCTTCCAGTCTTAAAACTTCCTAGCCGCCGTACCGCCGCCGCCCAGCCTCGAGCTGAGGTGCTGGGAAAAGCGGTAGAGAGCAGAAAGCAAGGCGTAACGCGTGAAGCTGCTATGCGCTATGCGCCAAGCGCTATGCCTCATTCTCGCGCCGAGGTGCGCACATTTGGGGATTGGGTGAAGAAAGTTGAGCAGGCGATAGAAGATCGCACGATCGAGATTGTCAGGCCGCAACTTAAGTATGATCCAGCCGCTAAGGTCAATCTACGTCCGGTACCAAAGGGATTCAAAACGTTACCAGATATGCGTGCTTATCTGGGGATCGTTAATGACCCTGCCTTTCTTGTGCAAGCAGACGTTATGGAGGATCGCGGACAAGTCAATGAAGAGAATGATAACTACAGACATTGGGTGAATGGGATCTTGGACGGGCTTGTGATCAAGGGACTTTATGAGCATTTTTGGGAAGGGCGGCCAGAACAGGAGCTTCTAAGAAAAGGAATGGAAGCTATTAATTCTGAAACATGGATTAACACGGATGGCGCTTTAGCTCGCATTGACGTTCCGTATCGAGAGATTGCTTATATTTATTGGCTGGTAACGCATATGATGCCGCGGGGAACGATTGAGGAAATGCGTGGGTACATTGAGCAACTCATATATCCGGATGCCCGTTTGCGTTGGGAAGCAACATTAGCGTTAGGCAGGATCCACGGCGCGATAGGGATTAGCACAGGTCCTGCCTTGATTCACGCGCTACGGGATGGAAATGCCCATGCGCGCAGTAGCGCAGCGTTTGCATTGGGTTGGATCAGCCTAAACAATGGCGGAGGGATGGTAAGTGCAGTGCCTGCTTTGGTTCAAGCGCTTGTGGATGAGGATGTTGGTGTGCGCAGTAGTGCAGCGAATGCGTTGGGTTGGATCGGTCGAAACAATGCCGGTGCAGTAATAAACGCAGTGCCTGCTTTGATTCAAGCATTACAGGATAAGGATGCCCGTGTGCGTCGGCAAGCAGAGGGCGCGTTGTATGAAACCGGCCGAAACAATGAAGTGCGGCAGTTGATGCATGAGCAGGCAATGGTTCATGCAAATGAAAGTGTACGCGCTGAACTTGCCGAAATCCTTCGGTACATTGAACCCCGTGGAATTAACGAAGGTCCTGCCGCCCGCTCTGAGGTGCGGTCGAAACCCAGTGGTTTCGACACTGGCAAGAAGCTCAGAGCCCGACGCTCCGAGGTGCGGGCGCAACAAGGGTTGGAAATTAAGAAATTAGAGAATGACAAGGTTGAAGTGAGTGTGGGAAATGAGACGAAAATTTTGAAGCGTTTTGCAAGCGGCGGTTTTGGAAATATCTACGGCGAGGAAATTAAAGACGTCGTGAACCCAAGACCAGTGTGGGTTCTAAAGATATCCGCAAGGAATATCCCGGAAGAGGTCTATCTGCCGCCTGGGCAGAGTCCTGCCGAGGAAGCCGAAAGGGAGGCAAGGGTGCTTGGCGTTGTGTGGGAACGCTTTGGAGGAAATCCGCCCGGGACCTTTCAACTTGTCGCGCAAGGCACTCTTGCGGACGGCCAATATGCTTTTTTAACCCAGGGGCCGGTGGCAGAGAGTTTTGAAAACGAGTTGAAAACAATGACGATAGAGCAAAAATTTAATGTGCTGGCAAGGTACGCGGAACTTTCGCTGGAATATTTAAGGAAAGGCATTTTTAAATTTGATCATAAAGAGTCCAACGTTTTAATAAGTGAACGTGATGTTGAACGTGTTTACGGAATCGATTTGGGAGGCTCCAAGATTGCTCCAGCGTCTGTGCCAGTCCGCGGTGTTTGGCCCTGGTTTTTAGCGAATTTAAAAAGTTTATGGGCCAGAATGGGATTGCTCGGAATCTTAAGTGCAGCCAATATTCTTGAAAGAGTATTGCCGAGAAAAGTTACCTCACGGCTTTCCGATAAGTTTTTCAATAAAGGGTTCAAATGGTTTATTGATAATACGAGTGGAATGGAAACCTTTTCAGGGGGGTATGCGCCAAGGGATGAGGATAAAAAGAAATTGAAGCGAATTTTAGTAGAAAATACGGCCAAGGGACAAAGAAATATTACGCTGACAGACTATTACGGCTGGATCGGGCTGCATGAGCTCAATAAAATGGTCATTAAAACGGGTTTCGGAGATGCCACTCACATTGACAATGATCCCAGCAAGCCTTTTAGCGGCGAAAAAGTTTTATCGGAGTTTTGGCCAGCCTTACTCAAAAGTATTCCTAAAAAAAATCATTCACAAGCGCGCAAAGCTGTGATTCAGATTCTAACCGGCAATGGCATAAGCAATCTCCTTGGCTACGACGGGACCGAAGCGTTTGATATTGAAAGCCGTTACCAGAGATTGATTCAGGGATTAAGGGATCTGGTAAAGTTAACCGGCGTGCCTGAAATACCAATTTCAGGCCGCTCCGAACTACGGCGCGAGGTTTCGAGGGATTTAGAGAGTTGGAAAGGAGAGGCTTTCTCAGCAGGTTTCAATGATCAGGAAAAGATATTCATTTCAAAGGAGGTGGCCGAAAAGTATGCGCCTAAACAGTTATTGTTGTTTGATCAGGCGGAACAATTAGGGCTTAAGGTGGTGTTAAGCGGGGGGACAGCGAGGGATTTTGCCATTTCTTGGATTTCGCAAGAGGAGGTTCATCCCAAAACGACAGATTATGATCTGACTTTTTTGTTTCCGAGAGAAACGGAGGAGAGTGAAAAGACAAAAGCCGCGTTCAACACGCCAGCTTATGACAGGTTTGAAACTGAAATAGAAAAGATCATTGGCAAAGATATCGTAATGGATCGAGCCTTGGGGGAATATGTGGATGGGGGCTACGGTTTTGAACATCTCCTGAAAGCAAAATTCGGGAGTGCCTTTAGCGTGAGTCGACTGGCGGTAGAGAAGGCCGGTGAGCAGTACATTATCTTCGGCGACGCCTCAGCGATTGAAGATCTTCGGCAAAAAAAACTTAGAGTGTGGCTGGGTGAGGATGAAGAGCTTGGCTTAAATATGACAGCCAAGATGATGGGGAAAGCCGCTATTTATGAAGATCTTGCCGGGTTTAATTTTGTTCCGGAGCAGGGGACGAATTATATCGAGGCGGAGATTAATAAGATTCACCTTGCAAGCCAATTGAATCTGACTCTCCTTGAAGAATTCATGCAACGTCTTTATGAAGCTGTCCAGCTTTCAGGTGAAAATCAGGAATTTATTGAAAACCGTCTTCGGAAGACAATCCAGGAATGGAAACTTGCCGCTAAATTTGAAATGCCTGAAGATGAACTGGTTCGTCTAGCAACTTCACCCCGCTCCGAGGCACGGTCTGAAACTTATGTTTCAGACACAGCAGATTACTCCGAAACTGGACGTTTCGGAGAGCGTCAAGTGCCTCGAATGCCTGCCGTGCGTGAACCCCAAAAGGGGCTACTGCCGTTGATACCAATTTCACGCCGCTCTGAGGCGAGACTGCCGAGCGAAAGGCTCGGCAGCGCGCCAGTTACGCGCCAACCAGCGCGCGCCGAGGTGCGGGGGACGGATGAAGAACAGCTTCCGATTGAAACTTTAGGAAATCTTGAGCAATGGTTTACGAAGCTGAACGGTGAATTGCTTGAAGCGATTGCCTATGAGCCTGTCCCGCAATTTTATGACCGCATTAATCGCGGATTAAAGACCCTGGGATATCCCGAGCTGCCGAAAGATTCAGAGCGCTTCCTGGGAGAGTTGCGGGAGCTCTTTAAATTGGAAACAAATCTCCGGATACTCGACGAAAAGTCGTCTTTCGATTGGAAACCCCGCTCCAGCACCGCCTCAGAAATCATAATTTTATTTTCTCATTTAATCCGGACACCTTTTATGCGGAACCGGATTAGCGATATTGCAAGCCAGCCTCAAAACAAATCCGATGCACTTACCGCTAACTATCTTTACAAACTTCAGGAGGATTTAGGCATCAAAGATACCGGGAACATTCCGCGGGGAGAATTCACCATTGGAGAAAATGGCCGGTTGCTGTGGTTTAATCAAGATCAGTTTTTTGCGGAACGAAAAACTATCAGCGAGAAGCTTCCAAACGCGGTTGAGTTAATTCTTGGTCAAGAGCCTGCCGGGCTCTACGCCGTGAAGGCAGAACCTATAGCCCCTCTTTCCCATGTGGGCGTGACGGAAAGAGAAAAATTGAGCTTGGAAGAAGAGATAGAGAAAACAGAACAGGATGTTGCAGATTTAGGGATGGGCTATACCGTGAGTGAAAGATTAAGAGCGCTGACGGCCGAAGAGGTTAAAGTATTTATTCAGACGATCCGGAGACAGATTGAGATTACGCGGGAAGTTCCTCCAGCACAAATTAATCTCAACTCTAATTTAAACTTTCCCTCCGGAACCAATCTCCAAAAGATTCTTGGTGAAGATGCTGATCGAGGCATCAATAAGATTTATGACCTGGATACCGGCAAGCGCCGCTCTGAAGTGAGGAGGTCGAATCTGATACAGTTACCTGAAATTTGGGCGGCGGTGGTGGTGGATGAAGCATTAACTGGAAAAGAGGTGTCACGTGCCGAGATGCGGAAAGCCTCGGAGATTGTGGTAACCACGGGCGCTGCTCCATTTGCGGATCTTCTGAAGGCGGTTGCGGCGCATGCGGACCAGTCAGACGTAGTTAAGCGCGAACAGATCCGGCTTATCGAGGCCTTTAACGAGAGATTTCCGGATCAGAAGATATCGCTGGGCATTATTTTCCCTGAGGACATGAATGCTGCTGAGCTGGATGATGTCAGCCGTTCTCTTAAAGAAATGAACGCGGATACATTAGTTGTCCCCCAGCGACTTAAATTTCTTGACGTGCTTCAGAAAGTGGGCTTGCGCCTTCAGCAAGTCGATTTTAGCCGCTCTGTTTATGTGGGGCAAGATGCCCTTCCCGTAGCTGTGTTTGAAGATAACGCCGGATTAAAAATGAATGAAATGTTTGTTCCGTTCAAGGCGCGAGGCTCCGAGAAAATTGAGGATTATTTTATCCGCGCGCAAGTCCGGTTTGTCCAGCTTTTAAGTACAGGCATTGCGGCGCAGCTTCTTAAGGAAAATCCCAAATTAAAAGACGATCCCGCTGCATTAAAAGCCGAACTTCTAACGGTGCTCGGTCCTCAATATGCGAATACGATTAATCCTGACGTAGACGGATTTAATGTCAATGCTCTGGAAGTCCGTGTCGTGACCGAATACCTCGCCCGCGCCGAAATCCGCAAAGCCGCTTGATCGCGCCTGTTCAAAACAGGGTATACGTATTCGGTATTTTCCCTTGGCGACAGGTTCCGACACAACTCAAATGCTGGTTTCGGAGATTTAGTGTTTGATAAAGGACGATCGTCCGTTTATAATTAAGGCATGGCCAGGAAGATTGATTTCAGCCCCGTAGTCTTAAAATTAAAAGTCTTTTATTCCAAACAGAGACGCCTTCCAAGTTACTCCGAACTCCAGACTCTCCTGGGATACCGCTCCAAAGGCGGGGTTTCGGCGCTTGTGCCCCACTTGATTAAAAAAGGTGTTGTAAGGAAAGATGCAACGGGCCGGCTTCTCCCTACGAGGCTGCTTGAAGGGGGGATTAAAATCCTGGGCACCGTGCAGGCAGGATTTCCGTCCCCGGCTGAGGAAGAATTGATGGATACCCTTTCTCTGGATGAGTTTTTGATTAAAAAACCCGAGGCAAGTTACCTGGTCAAGGTAACGGGGGATTCCATGATTGGGGCCGGGATTATGCCGGGCGATCTTGTAATTGTCGAGCGGGGGAGGGTCCCTAAGAATGGCGATGTCGTGATTGCCCAGGTCGACGGGGAGTGGACTATGAAATATTATTTTAAAAATGGGAAACAAATCCTGCTTAAAGCCGCGAATGCTAAATATCCTGCTATTGTCCCCAAAGAAGAGCTTGTGATAGGCGGTGTGATAACCGCCTGCATCCGGAAATATGCTGCCGGATAAAGCGCTTACCCTTGAATCCTGGCCCCGCGCTATTATCCACCTTGACGGCGATGCTTTTTTTGCTTCCTGCGAGCAATCCATTCACCCGGAATTAAAGGGCAAGCCTGTTCTGACGGGCAAGGAACGCAATATTGTCGCGTCGATGTCTTATGAAGCGAAGGCCTTAGGCATCAAACGGGCGATCCCGCTCTGGGAAGCCAGAAAAATATGCCCTGATGCCGTTATTTTGCCAAGCGATTACGAAACCTATTCTTTGATTTCAAAACGCATGTTTTCCATTATGCGCCGCTTTACGCCGGCCGTGGAAGAGTCTTCCATTGACGAGGGGTATGCCGATATTACGGGATTACGAAGGGTTCACCGGACAGGGTACGAGAAAATCGCAAAACAAATGAAGGATACGATTGAGCGGGAGCTTGATATTCCGGTTTCGCTTGGGCTGAGCCTTACCAAGACGCTTGCAAAGCTTGCAGCCAAGCATAAGAAACCGCGCGGGTTTACGGTCATCCCGGGCTATGAACTGCATCTTTTTTTAAAAGAAAAACCGGTTAAAGAGGTTTGCGGGATCGGGCCGAACACAACCGCACTGCTTTATAAACATAGGGTCTTTACCGCTCTTGATTATGTGAATAAACCCGAGGCCTGGATCAAACAGCTGCTGGGTAAAATCGGGATCGAGCTTTGGCATGAGCTTCGGGGGGAAACCATTTATGCCCTGAATCCGGAAGAAAAAGATTCCTATGCTTCGATTTCAAAAAGTAAAACATTTATGCCGCCTTCAGACGATTGTTCCTACGTGAAGGCCCAGCTTTTCCGTAACACTGAATCCGCTTTTATTAAACTCAGGCGCTATCATCTTCGCGCGAAGCGGCTGGCCATTTTTTTAAAAACCCAGGATTTTAAAGGAGAAGGCATTAAAAGTGATTTGAGCCGGCCCACCGTATGCCCCTTTGAGGCATTTCCGTTGATTGAAGAGATGTTCAAGGGGATTTATCAACGCGGTGTACTTTACCGCTCCACGGGCGTGGTGCTGGCAAACCTTGAAGAGGATGCGGCCATTCAATTCGAACTTTTTGAAAGCCCGGTACGGATCGTCAAAATGCACCGGCTGGCCCAGTGTATCGATGAAATCAATTCGCTTTACGGCAAACATACCGTTTATTCAGGCGTAGGGCTTTTCCTGGGATTGAATGCCCGGAAAAATAGATTGGCAAGCGACCGGAACGTTTTCCCGCAAAGAAAAACCGAGCTTCTGCCCGGAGAGACTTTCCGTCAACGGCTCAACCTTCCCGTCTGGAATATCAAAGTATAAATAAATTTCAGGATTAATGGTAAAATCTGGCCTTTTGCACATTTTGATTATGAGACATTGTTTAATTCACTATGAGGTTCGCCAGGTCGCGGCAATTTCGTTTCGAGAGCCTGTTTGCAGGGATCGACGAAAAAATCGTTTCGGTCATCA
>Ga0247727_10000895_pt1 | contig 72363 bp, 56 predicted proteins | sample WisWelCaveWW1625_FD_202498 | JGI IMG/M metagenome (GOLD analysis project Ga0247727, IMG submission 202498) | Biofilm microbial communities from Wishing Well Cave, Virginia, United States - WW16-25 | ecosystem: Environmental > Aquatic > Deep subsurface > Groundwater > Cave microbial mat | place... | reverse complement strand
CACCTTCGGATTGTGGTCGCGCAGAAGCGGCACGATCTCCTCGAGCACCTCGATGTCGAGACGCAGACGATCGAGCGCGAGCTCAAGGTGGCGCACCGCCTCCTCGCGGTCTTCCTCGTGACCCGCGCGCAACAGCGTCAGCCCGAGGAAATACCGGATTCGCGCCAGAGTCACCGGCAGAGGATTGCGGTAGTGCTCGAGACGCTCGAGCGCCGCGCGGAAATCCATCGATGCCTCCGTGAACTTTCCCTGCTCGAAGCGCAGTATCCCGCGAGCGAAGAACGCGTTGAATGAGGCACGCTGTGCGTCCGCGGTGGCGAGGTCAAGGTGCGACATGGCAACCGCCACGTCCCCACGGTTGCCCACCGGCTCGAGATCGGGCACCCCGCGGATGTGGAGCATGCAGGCAGCGAGGTCGAAGTGCAGTACCGAGGCCAGAGTCTGTCCCTCTCCGGCGATCTGTAGCGCCAGCCGGTACTGTTCGGCCGCCTCGTCGAACTCCTTGAGGTGCTGCCGGAGCTTTCCGATGGAACGGTGGAACGGAGCGCGGATCTCAGCGGCCAGATGCCCGAAGCCGGGCAACATCGTGCAGCGACGCAGAAGATCGAGCACCGCCGCCGTGTCCATGTTCTCGCGCGGCCGCTCGGCGCGATGCAGGATCTCGCTCAGGGTCGAGCGCAGCAGCTCGGCCGTCGCTTCACCAGGAGTCCCTGCCGCGAGGACGGACTCGAGCGTTTGCACCGTCGCCTCGAGCTTGCCCTCGCGCAGCGACTGGCGCAGCAGGATCGGCAGAAGATGCTGAGCGATCTCTTGGCTTTCCATCAACGGTTGCAAGTCCGGCTTCTCGGCGACGTCGCCCTGCCGGCGCCGCATCGACGCCATCGCCTGACCGAATCGATGCCAATGGGCGAGCTCGGTCTCCAGCTCCCCGGGCTTGTAGGCATCGAGGACCACCCCATGCGTCCGATCCGCATAGCCCAGGCTGAAGAAGCTCTCCCTGCGCGTGGGGTTGAGCCGCAGTAACGACTGGAGCAGCTCGGTCGCCATCTCCTTTGCATTCGAGCCCGGTCGGATGTGGTCGAGCTCCCGGAGCACCGCGCGATCGACCGGCGTCGTCCAGGCCATCTGCCACACTCGAACGCCGAACTCGCGCTCTCGCCGATCGGCGAACTCCGGTCGAGGACTGCCTTCGTCGCCGCCTTGCTCGAATCCCTGGGACTCAGGCTCCATCTCCCTTTCATTGGATCCTTCATCCCTGCGGTGCCCGCCGCCACGCCCGCCTCTTCCGCGAAACCTGCCACCTCCGCCGCCTCGTCCGCGATTGCCGCCTCCCAATTTGTTCGACCCCTGAAACTTGCGCGGGCGCGCGTAGCGTTCGGTGTTTTCGTTCATCGAGGAGGACCTTTCTTCCCGAGCCGAAGAGTGGCTCGGGGAATCTCGGAAACGTTGGTCGGAGGCCGAATCGAACCGCGGGCCCGAGCGCACGGGCCGTTCACACGGCGGGAATCCCTTCCCCTGCGAAGGGGGCCGAACAGGCAAACGAAGGGACGATTCACTCCCGCATCTCGTGGCGCGGGACGATGAAGGCAACCTATTTTGCGGGCCGGAGAAAGGGAATCAATCCACTGGTGGGGTTGGCGTGGGTGCCAAAATGGGGAGACCTCACCCCGGATTGGAGGCCAGAGTTGCTCGCCTCGGTGCTGTTTCGAGCGCAAACCCAGTTCCGCGACTCCCCCGCCGTCGCTCACGAGGGTACCACCCGCACCTACGGCGAGCTCGGCGAACGGGTCGGCAGGCTCGCGGGCGCCCTGCTTGCAGGGGGCCTTTACCCCTGTGACCGGGTGGCGGTCATCGCCCCGAATTGTCCCTGGATGCTGGAGTCCTCTCTGGCGGCGGCGTCTGCGGGCCTGGTCCTCTTGCCTCTCAACGTTCGATCGAATCCTTCGGGGCTGGCGCGGCTGGTCCGCCACAGCCGCGCACGGGCCCTCCTCGCCCACTCGAGCTTCGAGGCCCTGGCCAAAGAGGTTCACGGACTTCTTCAGCCCGGTGAGCCTCCGATGAGTGACTCGCCTCCGGCGGGAACGCCCCCATCGTCCTTGAAATCGTCCACTGAAACGGCGTGCCGCCTTCTCCTCGAGGATGAGCTGACACGCAAGAGTCGCCGGACCGCCCCCGCTCGAGCGCATCAGGCAGCGCCGGACGCTGCCGCGCAGATCTACTACACCAGCGGCACGACAGGCGATCCCAAGGGAGTGATCCTCACGCACCGCAACGTCGCGACTCACGCTCTGATGGCGATCTCGGCGCTCGAGCTCGGCCAGGCCGATGTCTGGGCGCACATCGCGCCGATGTTCCATCTCGCCGACGCGTGGGCGACGTTCGCGATCACCTGGGTCGGCGGCTGTCATCGGTTCCTTCCTCGATACACGCCCGAGGACTCGATCGATCTGCTCGCCAGCGGCACGACGATCACCAATCTCGTGCCCACGATGCTGTCGGACATGGTTCACTGCCCGCAAGCCCGGCGTCCGTATCCGGGCTTGCGTGCGATCCTGAGCGGCGGCGCACCGATCGCTTCGGCGCTGGTCGACAAGATCTTGGAGATCTTCGGCTGCCGGTACATCCAGACCTACGGCCTCACCGAGACCGCGCCGTTCCTGACGATGTCGATCCTCCCGCGGCATCTTGAACGCTTGCCCGAGCCACAGCGGCGCGCGCTCGTCTGCAAGACCGGTCGGCCGCTCGCCGGCGTGGAAGTGGAAGTCGTGCGTGAGGACGGGAGCGAGGTGAGGCCGGACGGCCGGGAGGTCGGAGAAGTGCGCGCGCGCGGCGACAGCGTGACGCCGGGATATTTCGACAATCCGGAGGCGACGAAGGCGGCGATCCGGGACGGCTGGCTCTACACTGGCGACCTCGCGGTCGTCGACGAGCACGGTTTCCTGAACATCGTGGACCGCAGGAAGGACACCATCAAGTCGGGCGCGGAAACAGTGTTCTCGTCGGAGGTCGAGCAGGTGTTCTACGCCCATCCGGCGGTCCGGGAGGCCGCCGTGATCGGACTCCCCCATCCGCGCTGGGGAGAAGCGGTGGTCGCGATCGTCGTTCTGAAACCGGCCGCAGAGCCCAGCGAGGAGCAGCTCCTCGAGCACTGCCGGGCGCACCTCGGAGGCGCACAGATTCCCAAGAGAATCCTGTTCAAGCCGTCCCTGCCGCGCACCGGTTCGAACAAGATCGCCAAGCGTCTGCTGCGCGAAGAGCTTGCCCAGATGTTCTCTTGACGTCGCTCCCGCGGCCCCGAGAATCATGGACCACTGCTCATGCCCGCAACCTCGAACCTCCGATTCGTGGTCGTCCTTGCCGCCCTGCTGCAGGAGCCATTGAAGCTTCGCCCGTGGGCCGGCTTCCAGTCCAGCGCCGATCAGCTCAAGGACCGCCTTCGTGAGGCGAGAACTCCCGAGCCATTGCTGGAGATTGCCAGCTGGTGCGAGCAACAGGGAAAGTTCGCCGACATGGCGGGCGTATTGAGACAGGTCTTGAAGACGGATTCAGCCAATGACACTGCGCATCGACTGCGGGGCGACAAGCAGATCGATGGCAGATGGTCAGCGGAGGAGGCCGCGCGATTCGAAGAGCAGGCAGTCGTCGCTCCGTTTTCGATGCCCGGCCTCAGCGACGCCCAGAAGGCGGCCTTGCTCCGGCTCAAGGATCGCGACTTGCGGGTCGCGGGCAGCACCGGCGTGTTCGACCTGCAGACGGATCTTGCGGACGACGGCGTGGCGATCTACCACAAGCTGTTCAACGGATACTACCGCCGGTTGAAACATCGGTTCTCCGTGTGGGCCGGCGGCAAGGTCGATGTTCTCGTTTTCGCCAACCGCAGCGACTTCCTGCACTACTACCGGCGAACCATCGGTACCGGCGGCGAGCACGTCTCCGGCTTCTACTCGCAGCGATTGCTCGCACTGCACGATGACGTGGAGAATCGCGACGACGTGCTCAACACCGCCCGGCACGAGTGTACTCACCTGGTGATGGATCTCTGCTACGAAGGGCCCGACCTTCCCCTGTGGTTGAACGAGGGCATGGCCTGCTACTTCGCCGGCGAATGCGAAGCCGCTCTCGGCAACTACACGGCGGGGCTCCTCGACCACGTGCGGACCGCGATCCGAGGGCGGACGGAGGGAGCCTGGCAGCGGGTGATGCTCAAGGATCGGGGCGAATTCAAGTTCGAAGACTACGCGCTCAGTTGGTCGTTCATCTACTTCTTGAACACCGACGCCCACGAGAAGAAGTTCCAGCAGTTCCTCGGAGATCTGCGCAAGGTCCTCACCGCGGACACGGCCGCCGAGGAGTGCTGCGCCAAGGCCAACGAGCTTTTTCTCACGATGTTCGGGCCGGATCTTTCAGCGCTGGAAAAGGATTGGGCTCGGTTCTTCTCCGACACCTTCTCGTTGACCTCCGCGCAGCAGGCGGTCGACTTCGCCACCTTTCTTCTGCTGACCAAGGGTCACGACAAGGCCGTGGACCATGAGATCTCCATCGATCAGGCGTTGCTCGTCCAGGCAGCCATTGGTTCCCCGAGCGAGGCGGGAATCGCACGGCAGGTCGCAGAGAATCGGATCTGGGCCCTGGTCCAGCGGATCTCGTTGATGACCCTCGATGCCGAGGCGCTGCGCCTCGGGCTGCGCTCGGTCCTTCAGTCCCTGCGAGGTCTTCCCGTCCAGGACAATGGCATGTTCCATGCCCGGCTCTCGATCGCGGCGCTGCAGCAGATCCGTGACTTTCTCAAGGCGCCCAAGCGCGTGGCTGGGAGCTTCGATTGTCGCGCGCGACTCCTGGAAACGGTCAAGAGCGCACCTGACGACTCGGCGCAGACACTTCGTTCACTGGTCGTTCTGCACGACGATCTCCTGCAGATGGCCGGGGCCATGTTGCAGCAGTCCCTGGCTGCGGAACCGTTGCGCAAACAGGCCCTGCACGACTGGCTGCGGCTCTCAACGGACATCTCACCCTCCGGGATCGAACCGGTCTTTCCCCGGCTCAAGCTGCTCGTCGAGATCGAGCCCGACGACCGAAACCTCGCCGCCTACGCGGTCTGCTACAAAACGCTGGGAGACGGGAAGTGGGCGAACATGCTTTGGGAGGAGGCAAAGTCGCGAAGCCTGCACGTCGACAGCCTGTGGCGGTTCGCCGATTACTTTGAACCGTCGGCTTCGACGAAATGACGTGGTGGCGGGACGACGGCGACTCCTCTCCCGGGCAGGAGAATCGTCGGGTCAGGGTCCGCGCAAGAGCTTGCGCGGACCCAAGCCCTAGGCCCTGCCAAATCTGGTCCTTCCGACATTTCAGTGGGTACCCGGAAGTAGGTCGAGTACCTGGCCCCCGTTCGTTTGGCTCCGCCCTGGACCCGCTCGCTCGCTCGAGCGTTTCGCTGCGCTCCGCTCGCTCGCGGGGGCTTGCAGGCTTCCCTGGACTCCCAGTCCCGTTTGGCAAAACGAAACAAGAACGGCCAGCGCACGCTCCCACCGAGCTCTATGGGGCGTGGTGGACCCACTGAAAACCCGGAAGGACCCCAAATCTACTTGCACCGGGGGCAGGGAGTGTTGCCGTTCTGGCAGCGCTTGCATCCTTCGGAGGACGGCGTCTCCGTGCAGGGGATGCTTCCGCTCTTGCACGCCTTGCACCGCACGGCGCCGCTTGCCCCGCAATCCTTGCACTTGGTGCTCCCGGCCTCGGTGCCGCTGCCGACGAAGACCTTGCGGATGCGGCCCGTGCCTTTGCACGACTCGCACACCGTCGAGCCGGCGAAGCACTCGCAGAAGCGGATTCCGAAATCGAGGCACTGCTCACAGCGCTCGGAGAATGCCCCCGCTCCGACGCAGTCGAAGCAGGCGAGTTGCTTCTTGCCCTTGCACGCGACGCAAGGAGTCGTCTGCGTGCATCGCGGGCACGGATGAGAAGCGATTCCCATACAGGCTGCACAGGACAGCGTCTGCTTTCCCTTGCCTTCGCAGTCCGGGCAGGCGAGGGCCTTGGCTCCTTTGCAGAAACCGCAGGGCAGTAGCCTTTTCTGATGACAGAATGCGCAGGGGTCCTTCTGCCCGGTCGTCCACTGGATCTCTCCGGACCCCTCGCAGACCGGGCAGGCCGCGCGACCCTCGTCACAGCGCACGGCAGGGCACGCCAGCTTTCTGCGACCGCCGCAGCGCCTGCATCGAACCGCGCGCCTGCCCCTTCCCTCGCATCGCTCGCAGACGAGCTGTCCCGTGCCTTTGCAGAGAGCGCAGTCCAAAGCGGCCGCAGACGAGAAACGGCCTGCGATTGGAAGGAACAGAAGCGTCCACAACAGGAGCCTGCTCATGACCGCGGATCCTTCTCCAGGACGCCTTCCGTTCTACGACGTCCCGAGGAATCTTTCCATCCCGCAGTCTCAGTCCACCCTGGATCCGCCGCCCCCCGAAAAGCCACGGAGCCGGCTCGGGACCGGCTCCGTGACCCAACAGGAACAGGTGCGCCTGCACGTCGTTGAACGCGCGGGCGTCAAAAGGGGCTGGATCAGTTGATCGTCACGGTCGTGAGCTTGACGAAGTCCGTACGCTGGGTGAACGGGGTCTTGCGGTTGCCGGTTGCGTAGAAGCGGGCACGCACTTCGCCGGTTCCGGAGACGTACGCCGACGGGCTCGATCGCGCGAGCACGCTGGTGCCGTCGCTGGTCGTCAGGCTCGCAGTGCCGATCGAGTCCCAGGCATTGGTGCTGAAATTGTAAAGGTACACGGTACAGATTCGCGACGAGGTGTAGTTGGATTCAAGCGTGATCTCGATCTCGCTGAGCGCGCCGGTGTAGCTCACATTGGTCGATGCGTACCAGTCACAGTAGTTCCTGGTGCCGGACTTGACGCTGGCGATCTGCAGGCGCGAGTCGTCGCTCTGGAGGATGTCGGCGAGGCCACCCGCGGTGTTCGACCCCTGCTGAATCGCATAGCTGCTGATCCCGAAGTCCGTCCGGGTCTCGGTGCCGCCGCCGCCGGCGGTCAGAGCCTTGAAGCAGTTGATGCGCCCGAAGGTGATGAACGTCCCGACGAAGTCGGTGTTCTGCTCGATCCGCTGGCGGACGGTCGCGTTGCCCGCGGCGGTTCCCAGGTGGCTCCAGAGCAGGCCCGCCTCGCCCGCGACGTGCGGCGTCGCCATCGATGTTCCGGAAAGTGTCGCGTAGGTGTTGCCGGGGTAGGTGCTGTAGATGCTCGAGCCCGGGGCCGCGACCTCGACCCAGCTCCCGTAGCTGCTGAAGCTCGACTTCTGGTCATTCTGATCGGTCGAGGCGACGGCGATGCAGTTCGCATAGTACGCGGGGTACAACGGGCTGGTGGTGTTGCTGTTGCCGGCGGCGGCGACCACGACCACGCCGTTGGTCCACGCATAGTTGACCGCGGTTTCGAGGGTGCTCGAATTCGAGGAACCGCCCAGGGACATCGAGATCACCTTGGCGCCGTGGTCGGTCGCCCAGCTGATGCCGTTGGCGATCGCGGTGTAGGAGCCCGACCCGCCGGAGTTCAGGACCTTCACGGGCATCAGCGCGCAGCCGTAGCCGACGCCGGCGATGCCGACGCCGTTGTTGGTCAGCGCCGATGCGATGCCCGCGCAGTGCGTGCCGTGTCCGTTGTCATCGTCGGCGTTGCTGTCGTTGTTCACGAAGTCATAGCCCGCGACGATCTTGGCCGCCAGGTCGATGTGGTCGAGGTCGATGCCGGTGTCGATGATGGCGATGACGATCGAGGACGAGCCGGTGTTGAGATCCCAGGCGCTCTCACAGGAGATCTTCTGCGGGCCGTACTGGCTCGAGAACGAGGGGTCGTTGGGAGTGTGAGTCGCCTCCGCGATGAAGTTGGGCTCGGCGAACTCGACCATCGGAAGGCTCTCGTAGTAGCGAACTGCATCCGCCACCGGGATTCCGTCGGGGATCGCGACGCGCGACACCCCGATCTGCGCGAGCCTCTCCACGGCGACGGCGCCGATCTGAGCGTGGGCCTGCGCCGCCATCCGGTCGGTGCCGGATCGAAACTTCACCAGGACCTCACCGGGTACATGGTCGCCAGATTGTCCGAAGGCGGGCGCCGCAAATGCGGCCAGCGCCAGAACCGCTGCTGCTTTTCTCTGCATGTCTTCCCCTTTTGATGTGCACGTGAGTTGGATGGAGATGCGGTGCGGTGGAGGCCTCTTTTCCCGAGAAGGCCAGACCGTGTCGGCGGCTCCAGATAGCGCCAGGTCGCCGACCGCTCTCGTCTTTTTCACCGGACCCGTCCCCGTCTGCAGCAGTTCAGAAAACCATTCGCGACGACTTGAAAAACCACCAAAAGGAATCCTCGGCCCATGGTCGCCGCAAGTCGAATCTTCCGAGCCCTGCTGCAGTCCGGATGCAATTGCTCGTCGGCCCGAACCGCAGCGAGGTGGAGATCCTGCCTCGAAAGCCGTACTTTCTTGATTCATGCGCTGGTTGGGCTCTTCAAAGTCTCCACCGGTACCTCTTCACAGGCCGACACGGTGTGCGGATCACTGGCTGTGGACCCTGGTTCTACTCCCCGCTGTCGCCTGCGGCTCAGCATCCGAACCGGTGATTCCGCGATCGATCTCGCTCCTGTCGCAGATCGGGAAGGCCCGAGTGTTCTGTCCTCAAGAGGAGTCGTTGAGGGGAGCACTTGGACCGGGGTCACCAGAGAGCGTCTTGTTCCGAGACGATTTCGAAGGGACGCTCGACGGAGCCTGGTTCGACGGCTCCTGGGCAGCCGCCATGAAGAGCGGTCGTGAATCCGTGCCACGCGTGCGCGCGACTCTCGTTACACCTCCGGGCGAGCCGAAGCGATCGCTGTTCGTCTCGAGAGGAACCGGGGGGTTGCACCGGATCATTGAAACTCCTCGCGGTGCACCACTCTTCGTTTCCGCAGGTCTGCGCGCCGCCGCAGGAAGCGATGCGACTCTCGGGCCGTCGCTGGTCGTCAGACGACTTGAAAGCGTTCCATCCAGCACGGAGGAGCCCTCGTTTCTGTCCCAGCTCCGGCCACTGGCTCCGGACGTTCTGCGAACGGGGCGATCCGAGGAATCCGCACGAATCCAGGTTTCCCTGGACCCGGCGGAGGCAACGGCGTGGCAGATCGTTTCGGCTCAAGTTCCGGAGGATCCCGCTCGTCATGGAATCCAGCTCTGCATTCACGAGGGTGAAGGCGCATTGCTCGACTTCATCGAGGTCAGGGTGCTCGGGCCCGTCGAGGTGATCGGTTTGGAAAAACTCGCAAACAACGCTCCAACCGGCCACTTGCTCGATCATGCAGTTCGCATCGAGGCCGACCTCCTGGACTGTCTTCTCCTTCCAGCGCAGACCTGCGTGAGTTTCGATCTTGTCCTGCCGGAATCACATCCACGATTCGACGCTTCCACCGGAATCAAGGGGGGGAATAGTGTCGAGGAGGCCATGTTTCAACTGCTGATCGACGACGTGCCGATCGCAGAACGCAGGATCAAGGTGCCCGAGGGCCGGAGGGACTGCAACTTCGAGCCGTGGGTCATCTCACTTCAGGCATTTGCCGGCAAACATGTCAAGCTCTCCGTCCGATCCTCCGGTCACGAACAGTGTCTTCCCGTCCTCGGCTGTCCCCGGGTGCTGGGCAACGATCTCGGCAGGAAATCGCCGAATCTCCTGGTGATCTCCATCGATACCTTGCGCGCTGACCATCTCGGCAGTTACGGACATGAGCTGCCGATCAGTCCGAACATCGACGCTCTCGCCCGGGAAGGGACATTGTTCCAGAATGCCTACTCGCCGGTTTCCTACACGCTTCCCGCTCATGCGACGATTCTCACCGGCCAGCATCCCCTGGTGCACGGCGTCCACGACAGCCGGCAGCGGATCGACCCGGAGCGTTCACTGTCGCTGGCGTCACGGCTTCGCTCCCGCGGCTATTTCACGGCTGCATTCACGGGCGGCGTGCTCGTCGATCCCGCCTTCGGTTTTGCCGAAGGATTCGATCAGTACAGCACCCGCGAACCTTCCGGCATCATCGACATGCTGCAGAAGGAGAAGGCCCGGATCGACGAGGATGGACACAGGTTCTCCGGTCTCTCGCCAGCAATGAACTGGATCGAGCGCCATGGCGATCAAGCGTTCTTCCTGTTCGTACACACCTACTTCGTCCACAACTACCTTCCGCACGATGAGTTCGCGGCCAGATTCCCTGCAGACCTTCCCAGCGAGATCCAGCAGCTCTCCGGAGCGGATATCTGGAGTCTGGACGTCGCCAGGGATCATCGTCTCGATCCCCTGCTGGTGCGCCGCCTCCACCAACTGTATTGCGGCACGGTCGCGGAAGTGGATGAGCTCCTGGTGCGCCCTCTTCTCGCAACTCTCGACGATCTGGGTATCGCCGACGAGACGATCGTCGTGCTCCTGTCGGATCACGGCGAGGAATTCACTGAGCACGGACATGTCTTCCACGGCCGGTCGCTGTGGTCAGAGCTGGTGCGCGTGCCCTGGATCATGAGAGGACCCGGCCTCCCGCGGGGGGCTCGCCTGGACAAGCAGGCAGGCCTGGTCGATTTCGTGCCGACCATTTCTCCGTTGTTCGAGCTCGCGCCGGATTGCCGCTGGACGGGGATCAACCTGTTGCAGGCGTCCAGCGGCACGAGAAACGAGCCCGGAATCGTGCTGCATCTGCGATCGATGGATGGATACGGAGCGTATTGCTGGGACGGGTTGATCGATCTTCCCTGGAAGCTGCTGCGCGAGGTTACCGAGGATGGAAACGTGAGAGGCGTGCACCTCTTTCGCCTCGACGAGGATCCGTACGACCGAGGAGACCTCCACACGACGCACGCGGATCGCGTCGCCAGGATGCAAGTGGAGCTGGAAGAGCTGCAGCGGAGCCTGATCGAGAGCGCAGGCGCGCTCCCCTCCCGCGGGGAGCGCGAGGCGGAGATCGACGGTGCGCTGCTGGAACGAATGCGCGCGCTCGGCTACGTCGACCGCTGATCTCCCACCCAGGCCCTATTCGACTTTCTGCCAGTCGGGGCTCGGGTCGAACGCGTTCATCGACTTTGCGGTTCTTGCGGTCTTCGGCCCGAGGTAGTTCTCGTAGACGACTCCGTCATGATTGACGAGGAAGGTCATGATCCCCGAGTTTCCCTGCGCGGCAGGATAGGCGACGAGAGCGAAGCCGCCGATCATCCTGCCATCGACGACGTAGTCAAAGGCTCCGCCCCTGGCGTTCCGCCCCTGCGACTTCAGCAGCCGGAAGAAGTATCCGTGAAACGGTCGAGGATCGTCTCCGGAGGATCGCGGGGCGTAGCCTTCCTGCGCCGCCTCCGCCGCGAGCAGGCCCAGCGGGCTCGGCTTCTCATCCGGTAGGGTCTCCCAGAAGAGTCCGTTCTTCTTTCCTGGATCGCTGATCGCCTGCTGCGCGTATTCCTGCACTCCATCGCCGTCCGGATCCATCGCGGCGTATTCAAGCTCTGCATCGACGATCGCCCGGCACACGAGAATTGCCCTGAGCTCGTTGCGACCGATCCGGCGCGCGAAGATCTCGTCGAGCCCGCTCGCGGTGTCGAACCGCCACTTCTCGCCCTTCCGGACGATCGGAATGGGAAGAGGCCAGTCCGAGTTTCCTATCTGCAGCGTCATCACTCCTTCTTCCCCTTCGACGAGCTGGTGCTTGTCATCGAATGCCTGCAGAAAATCCTCGACCCCGTTCCTGTCGGAAACAGGGTCCCCGGAAGAAAGGACGGAGTCCGCCTCGGGCCCGAGAATCCTCTCGAGCTGATCCCGATCATCGGCGCGAATCGCCGCGATCAGCGATTGAACGGCCAGGTCGGCGGAACCGAACGTGGTCTGGCGCGATCCGGCGCAACCCTGCAGCCAGAACGCCGAAAGCAGGATCATGAGTGAGGTGAGAACCGTGAGCTGATCCCCGGTGGTCCGGGAAGTGCTGAAGCGAGGGCGGGCAGGTCGACTTCGAGATGCAAGGCTCGTCATCGAGCGCGCATTCCTGGATTGCATGGGACAGCTTCCTTTTTCGTTCATGCGAGGGGACGCGACTCCGTCCAGGCCAGCAAACAGACCATGACGCGTGCGAAGGCGGGTGGGCGACCGCTCAACGGCGACCCCCACGGCCGCCACCGCCTCCGCGAGCACGGGACGCGCTGGCATTGCCGCGATTGCTGGAGCTGCGTGCGGCGCTGCCACCTCCGCGGATGTCGTCGAACGCATTACCTCTGGCCGCGGGCGTCTTGGCCGCGCCGCCCGACCTCGTCAGGGGATCGCGGGCTGCCCCCTTGCTGGCGGCCGGCTGCTTCACGTTCTGACCGGCCAGGGGGTCCTTCACGCCGACGTCCGTCCGGCCCCGGTAGGTCTCTCTTGCCTTCGCGGCTTCCGCCGACTTCGCGCCACCAAACTTCTGTGAAGTCGCCTGGTCGCGGTAGGGAACTCCCTGACGGTGGGTCGCGTCATGTTTCCATGACCCTTTCCCTTCCTGGAGCTGGGATTTGTACTGCTCTCGATTGATGTTCTTGTTGATGTTGACGTTCTGGTCGATGTCGACGTCGATGTCGCAATCATTCCAGTCGCAGTGGCCCCACGCATAGCCCCACGCCAGACCGCATGCGACTCCCGCTGCGAAGTAGTAGCTCGCCCCCGTGTAACCCGGAGGATAGTAGTAGTACGGCGGGTACGACGGATACCACCAGGTTCCGTAGACGATCGTCGGGTTGTAGGTGGGGACGTAGATGACTTGCGGATCTGAAGATTCGATCACGATCACCTGCGAGCCGTTCTGGTTCTCCGTCGTGACGGTCTGCTCCTTGCTGGTCTTGAGATTCCCCTCCGCCTCCGCCTTGGCTCTCAGCTTCTGCACGGTGTCCATCACCAGTTTCTGCTGGCTGATGAAGGCATCGCCAACCTTGACCGTCCAGTCGAGCTTCTCGCTCATCATCGTCAGGACCTGGGGGAAGTTGACGAGAGACTTGACGCTGGGGTCCCACGACTGCTTCTCCAGCTCTTTGGCGAGCGCGTCACCCTTGAGCTTGCTGTTCGACTTCGCCCAGCGCTCGGCCTGCACCACCTCGATCGGATAGGTCGCGGCCATCAACACCTGAGACAGCAGCTCGTCGGGATACAACGCGATCGGCGCCAGGACTTGGTCCAGCTCCTCCTGCTTGAGCGGTGACTTTTCGGAACCGAGCGAAGACGGGGCATCCTGCCACGCAAGGAAACAACCTGGAGGAGCCGGATCCGCGACGCTCGTCCGGGCGAAGGACACCGGCCCCGATGAGAGAAGGACCGACAAAGTCAACATGGTCACAGGAGAGTCCTGCAGAGTCATGATCGATGCGCCCTCACGAAAAGCGTGCCTGGATCTTTCGACCCCCTCGCCGCGACGTCGTTCCCGCGCGGCATTATGCATTCCGGTCTTTCCCGCGAAAGCGGGAATCCGGATCCTGAACAGCGCGTGGGTGCCAACCTGGATTCCCGCTCTCGCGGAAATGACGTCCCTGCCTTCGTGGGAATGACAATGTTCTTGTGGCAGACCCCCGGCTCAGCTCTCCGGAGCCTTCTTGTCGGCGGTCGATGAGTCGCCGCCGAGATCCTTGAGGCAGAGGTTTCGGTATTGCACCTTCATCGGCGGGCCACTGTGAAGCTGCAGCGCGAGGATCCCCGAACGCGTGGAATGCTTGGGATGATCCAGGAACTTCGACATCAGTACGCCGTTGACGAAGATCTTGATGTCGTCGCCTCGGGCGGTGATCGTGCAGCGGTTCCAGTCCCGGCTCTTGATCGAGTCCCGCTGGAGCGCGGCGCCGTCGGCGAACTGGGTGACTTTGAGCTCGCCGGCTTCGTTCACCGACACTTCCTGCCCGCGCCGCACCATGATCCCGCGGCCCTTCTCCTCGTACAGGCCGCCGGTCCAGCTCGGGCCGTCCTCGATGTCCGCCTGGTAGCCCTCGACCTCGAACCGGCCGGCCTCCTTGCTGCGAAACTGGACGCCGCTGTTCCCGCCCTCCATCTTGAACTCGAGCCTGAGCTCGAAGTCCTCCAACCTGCCCTTCCTCCACACGAGAAAAGTGTTGCTCGTACACGGATTCTGCTCCGTGCTCCATCCAGTGATCACCCCCTCCTTCACCGACCAGAATCGAGCGTCCCCTTCCCAACCCTCGAGGTCCTTGCCGTTGAAGATCGATACAAAGCCGTCCTTGTCCCCGGCGCTCGGCTGGAGCGGCGGAGGCTTCGTGCCGGTCCCCTTCTCTTCCTGCACTGTCGATGCCGTTCCATGAGACACGAAAGAAGTGGCGGCGATCATCGCCACGATGAGGGACCGGCAAGTCATGAGCGAACTCCTTTTGAACACATGGTCAATGGAAACGAGCGCGCTCCTCACCTGGCCCTTCGCTGGGTGCGGGTGGAAAGCGATTGCAGCTCGCGGTCGTGGAGATCGGCGGCGTGGATGACCTGGGCGAGGTCATCGGTGGGAACGGCGTCGGAAGCTCGGTATCGAAGGTGGCGAATCTTTCCTCCGCGGCCTTCGAGCTCGAGGGCGGAACCTCGGATCTCCGCGCCCCAGTAGAAGCCGAGCTCGGCCCGCTCCTTATTGGCCTGAAGGTAGATCACCACGCGGTGGCCGGAGTACACCAGGTGCCCGTACCGCACGTACTCGCGCAGGCGCGGCACGGTCTTGCGGACAAGCGCGCGCAGACCGAGCACCATGTCGACGATGCCGACGTCGACGCCCGCGAGGTATTCGTCGACGGCGAGGGCGTTTTTCTTCGCGAACGCCTTCCAGTCCAGCGGAGTCTGATGCCGCGGCCGCGGATGGCCATGGTTCTTGCCTCGCGCGGATCCTCGCGACCGCTGCGGTTTCTTTTTTTCTGCCAATTCGTCGTCTCAATCGTTCTCGATCCGTGCGGCCCCATCCGCGCGGATGATCACCGTGTTCTTCGAATAGACGAGGATGTCTTGGTAGCTGTGTCCTTCAGCGCCGCCAACCCATGTTCCCGGAAGGATTCTCACCAATGTCATGCCACCACTGGAAGCCCATCGGTTCAAGGTCTCAAGCCTGAACCCAATGGCCCTTTCGGGCAAGGCAGGATCCGTCGTCCACGTCTCGGAGTCCAGCTTCTCGAACGTCAACTCGGAAGTCGGGCCCCTATCTTCGTTCTCAAGGGCCGCGTCAACGACGAAGGCGGTCATCAGCAACCGACCACCAGGACGGAGTACTCTACCGAGTTCACGTAGATAGTGTTCCGAGTGCTCCGCGCGGAGATGCGTGAACACCGACGTCGCAAACGCGAACGAAGTACTCCCGGTTCGGACCGGAAGAGCCATCTCTGTCACGTCGAGGCGGCCATCCGGGTTGTATAGGTCATTCCTGGCTTGAACGTGAAGAAACTCAAACCGACCGTCCTTCTCCTGGATGTTCTCCTTGCACCATGCGATGAGTCGTTGATCGACATCGATGCCAACGTACCGACCGGTTTCGGACAGAAACATCTGCAGCGGAATTGCCATTCGTCCGGTCCCGCACCCGAAGTCCAATACCGTGTCGTCTTCCGAGAGCTTCGCGAAATCAAGAAAGTAGTCCAGAAACTCCAGGCCCACGTCGGCACCGCCTCCGACCCGCGCAACAAACTCCTGCGGCGGAGACTGCAAGCGATTGCCGATACTCCAGGTTCTCCCGACGCCGCGTTCGAACACCGGGTGCAGGATCGCAAGAAACGAACGGTTCAACCGCTCGGGTTCGACGGAGAGCACGAGACGAAAGCGGCAACGGGCTGCCGCCTCGAACGTCGGGAAGACGTCCGCAACATCCGGACTTGGACCCATGTCAAGAGACTGGATCCGCCCTGATCTGAAGGGTCGGGTTTCAACATCGATGCGAGTGAGATCACCTCCATCCCGACTGAATACCCACCCCGTCACGGCAAACCTGTCGCCGACAGTGGAGACGTTCTCCAGGTGTCGCCTGCACCTCACGGGGTCCCCGGTCATCGCCGTCACCGATTCTTGGAGTCGTGTCTCAGCAATCGCCGCGGGCGGCCCTCTCCTGACCGACTCAGTGTGCAAATCACCTGCAAAGCGCGGGGTGCTCGACAACAGGATCGCTCCGATGGCCGCGCCTGGTTCGGGTGAATGAGCCGAGCGACGCCTTCATCGGCCGATCTTGACTTCCTTTTTCTCCTCGGGCGCCCCGTCTTTCTTCTCGCCCTCCTGCTTTTCGCCTTCCTCCTTCTTTCCGCCCTCGGCCTCCTCCTTCTTCTCCTCGGGCGGTGGATGGATGGCCTCGAGCTTCTTCAGCAGCTCGGGGTCCAGGAAACGCGGCTCCCCCGGCAGCGGCCGGATGTGGGAGAACAAGGACTCCTTCTCCTTGTCGTAGGCGAGACGCCCGTTGACGACGGCGTAGTAGACGAATGATTCATAGTCGAGCAGGTCGCCGTCCGTGACGATGAAGTCCGCGTCCTTGCCGACCTCGAGCGAGCCGACTCGGTCGCCGACTCCCAGGATGCGCGCGGCCTTGATGGTGATCGCCTCGATGCCGACGTCGTGAGGCAGGCCGCCGCGGACCGCGAACGCCGCCTCCATCGGCAGGGTCATCAGGTCGCGGCCCGCAAGGCCCGACAGGCTGATCCCGCTCTGACGCGGGACCACGGCGACGTTGACGCCGTGCTCGTGCAGGATGCGCGCGTTCTCGATGCTCGGCCCGTTCCGGCGGTTGACCGTATCGTCGAACGGCATCGTCGCCTGCCGCGGAAAGACGACGCAGCTGATGCCAGCACGCCCCAGCTCGTCCGCGACGATCCAGCCCTCGGTCGCGCCAAAGATCATCGCCTTGATCCCGTACTCGGACACGAACCGCGCGATCGCCGACATCTCCGCGGCCAGGTTCGCGTCGAACCGCGCGATCGCCTGTCCCTGCAGGATCTGCTGGTACTGCTGATTGAGTCCCTGGGGCTTGGGCTCTTCTTCCAGGTCCTTGTCCCCGGCCGCTTTCTTGCGGTCGTACTCCGCCTTCTTCAGGTTGAACTCGCGGATCTTCTGGAACTCCTCGCGCGCCTGGCGGCGCTGGTCGCTGGTGGCAAACCTCAAGGACACGTACAGATTGCTCCTGAGCACGATGCCCTCGAGCGTTCCGTAGGTGAGCTTGGTCGCGGTGTTGCCGCTAACGACCGTCGTGAGGCCGCTGCCAAGGCCCAGGACGACGTTCAAGGAGAACACGTCCGTGTTCTCGTCGACCGGCTCGAAGCCCACGATGCCCGACGAGTTGCACGCGATCATCCCCGGATACACCCGCAGCCCCTTGGCGTTGATGCGCTGGGATTCCTCGGGGACCGAGATCCCGTGGCCGATCCGGTGGATCCGGCCGTTCTTGGCGAGCAACGTGGCGCCGCGCAGAACTCCGCCCGAGACCGTGTACAGGTCGCCGTCGACGACCGCGAGGTAGCGGTCCTTCTTCTCTTCTTTCTTCTCCTCCTCCTCTTTCTTTTCTTCCTTCTTCTCCGCGGCGCCGGCCTCGTCCTTCTTCTCGCCCTCCTTGGGCTCCTCCTTGGGCTTGGGCTCCTCCTTCGGTTTGGGTTCTTCGGCCCGGCCCGGGTTCGTGACGTCGAATTCCTGGATCGCCGCGGCCGGGCCCGCCATCGCTCCATCGAGCACCAGCGCCGCCGCGAGCGAGAGAATCACGTTTTTCCCGTTCCGCATTGCCTCGTTCTCCAGCTCAGTCTTCGCGCCGCCAGGCGACCTTGCCTTCGATCAACACTTGATCGACCTGCGTCTGCAAGTCGAATGGGTCGCCGCTCAGGATCAAGAGATTGCCGTCCTTGCCCTTCTCGATCGACCCGAGACGATCCTGAAGGCCGACGACCTCCGCCGCGTGCACGCCGAGCGCCTTGAGGGCTTCCTTGCGATCGAGCCCGCCCTTGATCACCTCCGCGGTCTGGAACCGCAGCCCCTCCATGCTCTCGGGAGAATCCGACGCCGGCCGAAACGCCACGCGAGCCCCCGCTTCCACCAGGACACGGGGGATGTTGTTGCGGTCGCTCGAGTACGGAATCTGGCTGATCTGCGGAACGACCAGCACCAGCTCCTTGTTCAGTGCAAGCTCCTTCGCGACCAGGTAGATGTCCGCGACCCCGAAGAAGTCGGCACCCGTGTCCCCTTCCAGCACATAGCGGAACTCGAAACCCTTGATCGCCTCCCGGTAGTGGAGGTAGGTCGCCGCGCCGCCCAGGTGAGCGAGTGCGATCACGCCCTCCTTCTTGTCCAGAAGGTCGACCCACGTCTTCAGATTCGCGGGCACCTCCGGCGGCTTGAACTCCTCGACGGGCGCCGGCTGCGCGGGCGCACCCGGCTGCGGCGGAGGTTGCGGTTGTGGCTCTGGTGGCGCCGGCTTGGGAGGCTCCTGCGCGGCGGGTGGAGGCTGCGGAGGCTGGCCGGTCTGCGGTTTCTTCGCCTCCTCGGCTTTCTTGGCTGCTTCCTCAGCCGCCTTCTTCGCGGCTTCCTCGGCCTCCTTCTTCTTCTTCTCCCATTCCTCCTTGGCCTTCTTGCGCTTCTCGATCTCCTGCTCGGCCGCCTTGAGCGCGCCCTTGATCACCGGCTTGTCCGGGCCGGGCCGTCGCAGGTTCACCAGCAGATAGCCGTCGTCGTCGACGATCCATCCTCCGCCCATATCCTTGCTGCGGATCGCGAGCGCGCGCCCGCCCACTCCGTTCGAGGCCGGCGGAGACAGAACGATCGTCGTGAACCCCGCTTTCAGCGCCGTCTCGTACGCCTCCTCGTCCGGCATGAATTCATCGAGAACGCGCCGCTCGGCACGCTGTCCGTTGATGGAGAACGGCAGCAGCCCGAGGCGGCTCTCCGGATGGATCAATCCGGGCATCACCGTCTTGTCGGAGGCATCGATCACTTCACACGGAAACGGCAGCTCGACGTTGTCGCCGATCGTGTCGACCTTGCCATCGCGCAGCAGCACCGTGACGTTTTCCTTCTCCTCGCCGTTGCCGACGATCAGCTTGCCGGCGCGCACCGCGATGAACTGCTCTTCCGCGGCTTGCGCCCCTGCATGAAACGCGACCAGCGCGGCGCTGAAGAGGAAGAGGAAGAGGAGGGCGGAAGTCCTTTTCCTCGCAGTCGGAGGCGACGGGCTCGCGCCCCGGCCCCCGCCGTTCGATGGATTCAGTTGGTCAGCCATCAGAAGCGCCGTCCCATGGTCTTGCTGTCGTACGCGATCCTGCCATTGACGAGGAGCATCAGACACGCCGACTGCGGGTCGATCGGGTCGCCCGTCCACAGCCCGATGTCCGCATCCTTCCCGACCTCGAGCGAGCCGATCCGGTCGTACAGACCCGCCGCCTGCGCGGGCAGGCGCGTGACGGCGACCATCGCGTACTCGCGCGGCAGCCCGAAGTGAACCGCCATCGTCGCCTGGTAGGACAGCTCCTCCTGCGGGATCACCGGGGCGTCGGTGTTGACGCCCAGCTTCTGCTTGCCTTCGCCCAGGGCATACCACATCCCGGCGTCGCCATAGATCTTGCGGTCGCGTCTCTCGAAGTGGAGCTGGCGCGGTCCCTGCACCACGAACATCCCACGGCGCGCCGTCTCCCTGCCGAGGGGAAAGCCGCCGATCTCGGAGTGATCGGTGACGACCCACAGTCCCAGCTCGTCGTGCTGCATCTGGATAGTCTCGGCGACGACCTGATAGATCTGCGTGTGCACCGACGTCGGGAACTTCTTGTCGAACAGACCGCGGAACTCATGGAAGTACGGGTTGAGCTCGGGTTTCTCGCCGCGACCGTCCTCGTACGCCCGCCAGCTCTCGTGGTACGCGCGCGCCCGCAGCAGAGTGTCGCGCGTGTTCCAGTTCATGAACGAGCGCGCGACTCCGTACCAGTACCGTTCCGGGTTGCCCGACTGGGCGATCTTGAGCGAGCCCGGATGGCGCACGAGCATCTCGTGGATCGAGTCGCCCGCGGTCTTCACGAACACGCCGAAGCCGCTGATGTTGTTCCCCGAGCCCGGGATCAGCAGCACCGTCGTGACGCCGCCCGCGCGCGCCTTCAGCAGGTTGTCGTTGTCGGGCTCGACCGTGTCCAATGCCCGCAGGCCCGGGTTGCTGAGGTACACGCCGTCGTTGAGGTCCATCAACGAGCCGGCGATGTGGTCGTGGAAGTCGATCAGGCCCGGCGCCGCCCACAGAGTCGGCACTTCGATTGCCGTGTAGCCCTCGGGCACGCCGAGCGAGCGCTGCTCGCCGAGCGCCTCGATCCTGCCGCTCGAGACCAGCAGCACGGCGTTGTTCAAGACCGTGTTGCTCTCGTCGACGGTCAGGATCTTGGAGCAGCGGATGGCATAGCGAGGCGCCTCCGCCGGGTCCGCCCCGAACACAAGGCTCCAGGAGAAAACGATGAGGGGAAGCATCTTCAGTCCTCGTCCTTCAGTGGAACTTCCCGGCCGCCGACGAACACGTGCAGCAGGCGGCTCGCGACGTCGAACGGATCGCCGCTGAACACCAGGACGTCGCCGTCCCTGCCTGGGGCGATCGATCCGATCCGATCGTCGACCTGGAAAATGCGCGCCGCATCGATCGTCAGGCCGCGCAGAGCCGCCTGCGGATCCAGGCCCTTGCGCACGGCGTAGGCGGCGCTGAGCGCAAGACCCTGCGCAGCGGTCGCGCCGTCGCTCTGGAACGCGACCGGAATCCCGGCCGCGGCAAACTCCTGCGCCGGCACCACGAGGTCATCGCCCCAGCGAGCCTCAACCTGAACCGGCGCGATGACTCCCTTCACCTTCTTGATCGAATCGGGCGGGAGGCTGAGGAGGCCCCGCCCTCCGAGCAGCACGAGGTTCACCTTGTACTTGTCGACGAACAAGGACAGAGCGCGCCGCACGACGATCGGCGAGTTGACCTCGAGCACGACCGGCACCTCGAGGTCGAACACGCGCCGGTACGGCTCCAGGGCTGGATTGGCCTCGGGCGCCTCCGGCTCTCCTTCCGCGGACTTCTTCTTCGACTTCCCCACCACCGTGACCTCGGTGTAGGTGGTCTCGGTCCTCACCGCCTCGAGATTGAACCGGAACTGCGGCCCCAGACCCACCGTGCCGTTCATCCGGTCGTTCGAGACCTGCGCGTCGATCTGCGGCTTGCCCATCGGCGTCTCGACCTCCAGGCTGGCGAGCAGGTGTCCGCTGGAGAAAGTGCCGTTGATGGCCGCGGGATCTTCGTCGTCGCCGAACAACGCCGCAAAAGTGCCGGTGACCTTCTCACCCTCGAGCTTGAGATTCATCACGCCCTTCTGCGGCTCCGGCATCGGTCCGCCGGAGATGGTCACGTCCCATTTCCCGGTCAGCGGGTCGGCACGCTTCTCGGTCGCCTGCTCCGGTTTCTCCTCCTTGGGCGGAGGCGGAGGGGCCGGCGCCGTGCCTTTGGCCTTCTCCTCCTTCCACTTGGCGAGGTCCTCCTGGTACTTCTTCCATTTCTGGTGATAGTCCTGACCGGCCTTGAGGAGCCCGTCGAATCGCGCCTCGGTGTCGACCGGGTCGAAATCATCGGGCCAGGCAAACCTCACCGCGGCGAGCCAGTCGAGGACCCGCCCTCCGCGCTTGTCGCCGACCGTCTTGATCGGCGCAACGCGAGTACCGCTGGTGTGCGTCGTCCAGGTCTGCAGCATCACCGCCGTCACGCCGCCGCGCGCCACCATTCGAGCGTTGTCGTCGGAGCCGGAGATGGCGAGAGTGAGATCGTTCTCCAGCGACAGGTTGGCCCGTTCGGAACCGAACTCGAGGTGCGAGTTGGCGTCGATGAAGCCTGGAGTCACGGTGGCGTTGTCGCCAGCGTCGACGACCCGGGCGCCGGGAGGAACGGCGACCATCCGACCGACCGAGGCGATCTTGCCTTCTCGCATCAGAACGGCGCCGTCGTGGATCGGCGCCGAGTCCCCGGTGAGTATCGTGCCGGCGCGAATGACGACCGACGCGGTGTCCGACGCTTCGAACAACGCCTCGCGTGCGACGGCGAGCCGCCCTTCGACCCAGGTCTCGAGCACGTGGCAGCCGCGCGCGAACGGCTCGTCGGAGAGGACCAGAAAGTCCGCGTCCTTGCCAGGCGCGAGCGAGCCGACCCGATCGGCGACTCCCAGGATCTCCGCGGGCACGCGAGTCATCGCGGCAATCGCCTGATCGCGGCCGAGGCCCCCGCGCATCGCAACCGCGCCCGCAAGAAGCAGGTCCTCGAGCGCGCCGCCGAACGGGGTGCTGACGGCGACCGCGACGCCCTTCTCGCGCAGGCGTGCGGCGGTCTCGGGATGCAGGACGAGCGCGTCCGGGTCGTAGCTCGCCTCACCCGTCGTCAAGGCCATCGACAGCTCGACGATCACCTTGAGACCCGACGAGGCGAGAGCATCGGCCACATCGACGCCTTCCTTGGCGCCGCACAGGACTGCAGGGTGCTTGAGCTCCTGAGCAAGCTCGATCGCGCGCAGCAAGTCCGCCGATTCCTCGGCGCGAATCCGGAGCGGCGTCCGTCGCTCGATCGCCTGGGCGAGCGCGGTCATCGTCATCCGGGAACGTGACTTCTCATCGCGGGCCATCGCGAACGCCTCGCGAATCCCCAGGAGCTGACCCAGGCGCGTCGTCGGGAGCTGGACCAAGGAGGGCTTGATCGGGTTGTCCGCGGACGGCGGGATCGGGAACTCGGTCTTGGGCGGCGGCCCGAGCGAGCTTGACCCGAGGTTGATCTCCAGGAACGCGGCGTCTCTGAGAATCGAAGCGCGGCCTTCCTTGCCGGAGAGCTTGACGATCGCGCCCTGACCGCTGACCAGGCGGCTCACGCCGGGGCTCAAGTAGACCGTCGTCGCGCCCCCCAGGAGCTGCGACCGGTAGTCTGCGATCAGCGCAAAGCCGTCCACGGCGCGGATCTGTGCTGAGATGCTGTCGACGTTCTGGGAATCGCCGACGAGCGAGCTGGTGGCGGCGACGATCCCGGGCATGAGAACTGCCGAACCGAGGTCGACGACGCTCGCATCGACCGGCACCTCGAGGTGCTGGCCGACGGCGACCACCTTGCCGTCGCCGACCAGCATCGCGCCCGGCGTGAACATCGCGGCCGTTCCGTTCTCGCAGCCCGTGTAGATGCGCGAGGCGCGCACCAGCACCCGGCCTCGGCGCGTCTGGTCTTGCGACGCGTCGCGCGGCGGGCTCATCGCCGCGATCAGCACGAGCGCGCACACGCTGCTTAGGATCAAAGTCCGCTGCATCGCCCTGTCCTTTGGTCAGTTGCCGGCCGGCGGCAGCTTCTCGCCTTTGAGCAGCTCCTGGAGACGGCGGTCCTTGGAGCGTTCGTAGACGACCTTGCCTTCGATCACCACGGTCTCGACCACGGTCTTCTGGTCGAGAGGGTCGCCGGTCAAGAGCAGCACGTTGCCGAACTTGCCTTCGTCGAGCGAGCCCACGAGGTGCGAGAGACCGATGACGTCCGCGGGCCATTGGGTGATCGACTTGAGCGCGATCTCGCGCGAGATGCCCTCGCGCACCAGGCGCGCGGCCTGGTACCAGATCACACCCTCACCCATCGTCCCCCCGAATGTCTGGAGCGCGAACGGGATGCCCGCCTCCGCGAACTTCTTCGGCACGAAGGCCAGAGTCTCCTTGTTCGTGAAGTAGTCGATCTCCCGGTGCACGAGATTGCCGCTCAGGACGACCGGGCGGCCGGTCGCCTTGAGGGCGTCGATCGCCTTGAACCCCTCGGTGCCCAGCACGAACACCGTCCGGCTCATCAGGTTCATGCCGTTCACCCAGTCGATGCCGCGCAGGACATCGCTCGCACTCTCGCAGTGGAGGAACACAGGCAGCTCGCCGTTCTTGACGCGGTACAGGGTGCGCCACTTCGAGTCGAGGTCCTCGACCGTGAGCTTCTTCATCCCCTCTTTCGCGGCCTCGTCCGGGGGGATGAGCAACTTCTTCTCGAGGCGCGTCTGCTCTTCTTCGTACAGCCGCTCGGCCGTCTGCTGCACGTGCTGGTCGAGCTCGAAGAACGCGTTGCGCAGCTCCGCCATCTGTGTCATCGAGTTGTAGCCGCTCTTGGGCGTGATGCTGATCTTGATGCCCGCCTCCGGGATCACCGTCATGTACTCGACCATCGCCCCGTACGGACGCACGATGCGCGACATGCCTGCGATCACGCAGTTGCTGCCCTGGATGACGTGCACGGTCGTCATCCCGGTGCGCAAGGCGTCCTCGAAGCCCGGCGAATCCGGCGCGAGGGAGTCGTAGACGCTGACGAACGGTACCACCGGAAGGTTTTCGTTGGGACGGTCCAGGCTCATCGAGCTGTTGGCGAGAACGACTCCCGCGAACAGGGTCTTGCCGGTGGCGTCGATCACCGTCGCGTCGAACGGGATCTCGACGTCGGCGCCGCCGACCTTGCGGATGATCCCGCCGTCGATGACCAGGACGGCGTTCTCGACCTTTTCACCGCTCGCCCTGAGAAGCGTGCCGCCCTTGATGGCGAGACGGTCGGCGGCGTACGCGGCAGGAGCCGCGGCCGCAACGACCGCAACGCACAGGATCGTCATCGCCCGGCCTACAGCTCTGTTTCGATGTTTCATCGCGAATCTCCCTACTTGCCCGCGTCAAACAATCCGTCGGGGTCGTGCACCGTCTGTCCCAGGATCAGAACTGCCTTGACGCGGCTGGTGTCGAAGAGCGGCGGTCCGTCCCACACCACCAGGTCGGCGTCCAGGTCGGGCTTGAGCGCGCCGACGCGTTTCTCGACGCCGAGGAACTGCGCCGGCACGGACGTGACCGCCCGCAGCGCTTCCGTCTCCTCGAGGCCGTGTCGGATCGCCAGTCCCGCCTGATGGCAAAGACCGTTCTCTCCCTTCTGGTCCGCCGCCGTCAGGCAGAAGGCAATGCCGCGCTCCTTGAGCTTGACCGGCGTCGTCAGGCACAGATCTCCGGGGTCGTTGAAACCCGTCGACAGCCCCGCCGAAGGATCGACCGGACCGTAGATCACCGGAATCTTGCGTTCGGCGAGAAGGTCGAGGCATTGGAAGGCCTCGGTCGCGTATTCCAGGGTGAAGGTCAGTCCGAATTCCGACGCGAGCCGATCACAGGTGAAGAAATCGTGGGCCTCGCGCGCCTGCATCCGCAGTCCGACCTTGCCGTCGAGGACCTCTGCGAGCACCGCCATCACCGCCGGATCCTGAGAAGTCGTGCCCTTGCTGCGGTACTCGAGCGCGTCGTAGAACGCCTTGCGGAACACCCATGCCGAGCCCATCCGCGTGGTCGGGCGGCGGGCGTAGAAGGAGACGCTCTGCCCGAACGGCGTGGTGTTCGAGCCCGCCCGGAACACCGTCTCGGGTCCCAGGTTCGCCTTGACGAACGGGGCCGCGGGCAGCATGCGTCCCGCCGGCGGGCCTGCGGTCTTGAATGAAATGCCCTTGCCGCCGACGACGCTCGCGGCTTCCGGGGTGAGGCAGATCGTCGTCACGCCTTCGCGGGCCAGCTCCTCGAGGTCGCGGCTGTAATGGTCCACGGCTTGGGAGAGGTCGACCTGCGGCACGACCTCGGACAACTGCTCGGACCAGCCGATGAGCGTGGAAGTGCCGAGCTGGCAGGCGGCGTCGATCAGTCCTGGCGTGATCGAGGACGCTTCGCCGCATTCGATGACCCTGGAGCCCAGTGGCATGCCCGGATCCTTGCCCGCGGCGATGATCTTGCCATCGCGAATGACGACGACTCCCGGGCTCTCGACGTTTCCGTCCCCCAGGTGCACGTGAGCCGCCTTGATGACGACGGTGTCGGAACCGTAGGGCGGGAGGAGCGGCGCCGGTTCTGCAAGCGTCGCAAGCATGACCAGGCTCAGCGATTTCATCCTCGAATCCTCCCGGGTACGCAAGACCTCACGGCGTTTCTTTCTTGTGCGGCGCGTCCTCGAGGCGGACTCGCCGGCCCTGAATGAAGACGGCCTCGATGCGAGCGCCGAGGTCGAGTGGATGGGCGCTGGTGATGAGAATGTCGGCGCGCCTCCCGGTTTGAAGCGACCCGGTCTGCTCGTCGATGCAGAGCATGATCGCCGGCACCTTCGTGAGCGCTGCAAGCGCCAGGTCTTCGCTCAGGCCATTGCGCACGGCCAGCGCTGCCATGAATCTCAGGGCCTCGCCGTCGCCGCCCGCCGAAAACGCCACCGGAATGCCGCGCTCCGTGATCTCCTTGGGCAGTCGCAGGGACTGCGGGTCGCTGCCGGAGCCGAGCGCGGTGAAGATCACTCCGGCGCCCGAGTCCTCAAGCAGCTCCGGCGCGCGCCACAGCTCCAGCGGGTTCAGCAAGGCGGGCCGCGCGCCCGACTCCCTGACCACCTCGAGCGCGAGGCGGATCTCGTCCGCCGAGCGCGCCTCGATGACCGCCCACTTGCCGCCGAGCTTGGGAGTCTCTCTGAAATGCTCGCGCAACAACCCGACCGCGGCGGCCCGCGAGGTCGGGACACGGTACGGGTCGAGCGCCTGGCCGGTGATGGAAAGACGCATCGGGCCCTCCGCGATCCAGTCGGCGACGTCGTTCGCGCCGGCGCATTGGACCACGGCGATGCGGCCGCCGATGAGATTGCCGCTCGATGGCGACAAGCCGGCGATGACCACTCCGGAGCGCGCGGCATCGCGGAACTGACTGTGTGCGAAGTCGATGGCGTCGCGGGCATCGGCGCCGGGTGTCAGCGCGCGCGCGGGCTCGAGAATGTCCGCGCGCATCGAGAGCTGGGTCGCGAGGTCGATGAAGCCGGGGGATGCCGTCGACTTGCTGAAGTCGAGGAGGATCGCGCCCGGAGGCGCTGCCTGCGTGGTGACGGACTGGATGCGCCCGCCCTGCACGCCGATCGTCGCATTGTCGACGACGCCGTCCCCGGTGAGGGCACGGCCCACCTTGATGTAGTAGACATCGTTGGCCGGCTCCGATGCTCCGGTGAGACACGCGACAACGGCCAGAAGAACGGTGTGCATGCGCTTTCTCACTGACGTTGGTAGACCGTCCTGCCCTCGATCAGCACCTGCAGAACTCTGGTGGAGGTCGCGAACGGCGGTGCATCGGCGATCACGACATCGGCGTCCTTGCCGACCGAAAGCGACCCGACGCGCGCGTCGACCCCCAGAACTTTGGCGGCTCGAGAAGTCACCGCCGACAGGGCCGCGGATGCATCCATTCCTTCGGCGATCACCGAGGCCACGCACAGCGGCAGGGTCCGCGACTCGAGCGGGCTCTGCCCGGCGGTCGCGAGCACGGTCGAGACGCCTTCGTTGTGCAGGCGCACCGCGTTGCCGACCTCCTTGGTGCCGGGCTGCACGGTGAAGATCAGCGGAATCCCTGCCTCCTTGAGTTCGGTGGCGAGCGCCTCGCCCTGGGTCCCGCCAAAAAGCACCAGCCGGAATCGGTACTCACTGCGCAGGTCGAGAAGATTCTGTACGTCCGCCGCGGTGTTCGCCGTCACGCACAAGGTCACCTTTCCTTCGAGCACCTGACGCCATGCCTCCATTGCCGGAGTCCGCTGCGGCGGCTGCGGTTTCTTCGGCGCTTCTTCTTTCTTCTCTTCCTTCTTCTCGCCCTCCGCGGCAGGTTTGGCAGGCTCCTCGAGCGCGAGGACCCTGGCCTCGACTCCAAGGATCTCTTCCCAGACGTTGCCCGGCGGGCGGCGCGGACGGCGCCTCCTTCCCTCGCCCTCGCCTTCGGCAGGCGGCGCCGGCGTCTCCGCGGGTTTGGCCTCCGGCTCGGGCTTGCCGCCCTCGGTCTTCGGCACCTTGGCCTTGCTCGGGTCCTTCTCGATCTCCTCCAGCAGCTTCTGCAGCGCCTTCTTGTACTCCTCGAGCTTCTCGTTGTAGTCGTCAAAGCTCTCGATGTACTTCCTGGCGGCCTGCAATTGTCCGGAGAACGCGGCCTGCGCGCGCAGCTTCTCGTGCGCCGTGGCGTCCGGCCGGCCGAGGAGGACGTGCACCATCGAGTCCTTGTGGATGACTTTCTCGGCGGCAGTCGCCCCGGGCCGGAGCTTGAGAAACGCGCCGAAACCGTTGAGATTGCCGCGGCCAAGACCGCCGACGTAGATCGAAGTGATTCCTTGCGACAGCGCCTCCTGCTCCTGCTCGACGTCGAAGAACTCCAGGGCGTCGACGACGTTGGCTTGGATGAGAGCAGACCCTTCGGTCAAGGTGGAAGGGTCGACGCATAGGCGTGCGCCGCAGTCGATCAGGCCGGGAAAAACGTGGCGCGTGGCAGCATCGATGATCGTCGCTCCCTCGGGGACCGCGACATCGGCGCCGACGGCGGAGATCTTGCCGTTCTCGATGATGACAACGCCGCCTTCAAGGGTCTGGCCGTTGCCCAGGTGAATGGTGCCGCCCTGAATGACGAGGGCAGGAGCGGCGGGCGGTTTGGGTGGAGGAGGCGGCGGAGGTGTTGCTTCCTGAGCAGGAGGAGGCGCGGTTTCCTGTGAGGGAGGGGGAGTGGTTTCCTGTGAGAATGCGATCGGATTCAGCGCGGCCAGAAGTACAGCACTCATATAGATACGACAACATCCCCGGGGACCACCGCCGGGGCGGGGTGCCAAGAAGGTCATTCGCGGAGGCCTCCGATCCTGGGTGAGAAACGCGCGGGTCCTATACGAAGTGACCGGTCCGAACGCTGGAGGAAACGCTGGAGGATCTGAGCGAGCCCCGTCCGCCAGTCTGACAGTGTCACCCCGAGTCCCCACACTCGATCGAGGCTGGTCATTGTATGCAAGGGTGGCAGGACAATTCGCGGATCGTCTGGTGTCCGGTCCGGTGACTTGCACGCAGGCCTCACCGGTGCGTGCCGGCGGCCTCCGAGCCACATCTCACTCACGAGTTTCCAACCGGAAGAGTGCGAGAAGGCTGTGACCCTTCCCAAAAAGGCCGTCGGGAGCGCATTGCCTGAGTCGTGGTACGCGGCCAGGCGAGCAGTTGAAACCTCTGTCTCCCGGATGCGACTCCCAGAAAAGCCTCTCACGAGGCGTGTAGTCGGCAAATCCTGGGAGTCGCTTGAGATGTGGCCCCGAAAGACTTGGGACTTCTTGGAGGTGCTTCAAAAGCTGTTCGCGGTCGCAGCTGCCACATGGTGGCTGCTGTGGGACGAGCCCGTTGCGCGAGAGATCCCGGCGATCCTCGAGGTGTTCTCACCCTGTGGCACACTGGCCGAAGCTCCCTACTTCATTCGCTGGGAGGGCGTCGAGGATGCAGCGTTCTTCCGGGTCGCCATCCAGGACCGCTGGCGCACGCGTGTGATCGACCGGGTGATTCGCGATCCGTCCGCGACGAGAGTCGTCCTGACCGGCGACGAACGCAGGTGCATTGAGATCGCCGGCCCGCTGTTCCTGCGTGTCGCTGCCGGCGGCGACGACGCCCGCCTCCTCGCCTCCTCCCGATGGATCGAGCTCGAGGTGATGCACCCGCCCCGGGACCCTCGGGAGTAAAGGGGAGAGGAAGCAGCCGATGTCGCGAGAATTGTCGTGCTCCCGGGCAAGCAAAGGCGAGGTCAGAAAACGAACCGCGTCAGGCAAGCCCCGGGAGCCAAGGTCCGTTTCCGGCCGTCCCTCGCTCATCTCAGAGAAGCCTGGCGACCGGAGAACGACGTGCGGGTAAAGGGACGAACCGCGGAAGATCGTGAGCTCGCCAAGTTCGTGTTCGGCGTCGGGCTCAAGGCAGTGGCCGCGATGCGTGAGGCCAGGGAGGCGCTGCAGGCCGCGACGCTGGATGCGGCCGAGCTCCTCGGTCGCGATTCCGATTTCGGCAGCGTCGAAGCCGGAAAAGTCGCCGACCTCGTGCTGCTCGACAACAACCCGCTCGAGGACATCGCGAGCACTCTCAGCATTCGTGCCGTGATCTTCGGCGGCCGGCTGCTCACCAGGGAAGCTCTCGATCAAATCCTGCAGCAAGTCGAGGCGCGAGCGGCGCTGCATTGAGGGCGGTCGTCCCGGAAATGAGGCGACCGACTTCGTCGCCTGGAACGCACCGATGACCCCGATTCTCAGGGCACGAAGAAGCTCTCGTCGAGAGCAGGGTCGAGCTCGAGCGTGTGGAACTCGAGCAGGGATACCTGCTCGCCGTCGGTGAACAGTCGCCTGCGGTGCGGGAAGAGGGTGCCGCCGACGTCGCGGAAATCGTCGAGCTCCTGGGCAAGGCGCAGCGTCGCCTGGGCGGACATGACCCGGGTGAGGAGAGGGAGATCGGCCTCGATGCGCACGATGAAGGCGCTCACGGGGTCGATGAGCAGTGTAACGACGGGTCGAGTGCCGTTGTCGGCTTCGAGACACAGAAGCACCTTTTCGCCCTGAGCCACCGGCGCGAGACCGCGCAGATTCACGTTGGGGTCGAACAGGATCTTCGGCGGCCACGCGGCCTTGTAATCCCACCAGACGTTCTGCTGCCATTCTCCCTTGGCGTAGCTCGGCTTGTCCTGCTGGCGTTGGCCCATGAAGCCCTCGCCGCGGTACAACACCCGTTTCTCAACACCGTCCGGATATTCGACGTGGATGCGCAGCATCGAGCCCTCGTGGAACCAGATCGAAGTCCGCAGCCGATTACTGTGCACGCCGGCGCCGCGGACGACATACTGGTCGGCCTGCGCCTCGTAGCGAAGGCCGAGGATTCGTTCCCTGCCTCCGTGTCGCCGAGCCACGGCCTCGACGATCTCCGCGATCTCGGCATCCGTCGGCACGCCGCGCTCCTTCAGACAGCGGAGATGGCCGAGAACGGACCCGGTCGCCGAGCCGGGCCTGCATCCGCTCGCCAGCAGAACGCACAGCAACGCGGCAGCCGCGCGCGATTGGTCCTGCAGAATCCTGAGCCCGCACCTCATGGAACTGGATTCTAGTGCAACCGATCACGGCTTAGGGTTCATCCCGAAAGTGCACCGTTTCGGAGGGTGAAGATGGTGTGAAGCTGGGCGCCCAGGATGGGAAGTTATTCTTGCGCGGGCCCTTAGGGAGCCAGTGACTTCCATCAAAACAAGGCAGCGAGCGCGGGTCGTACTCAGCTCGGGGGGTGGCTTGATTTCTGTGGACACTCCTCCATGAAGCCGATGGAAAGTAGGCTTTGAGCATGAGACCAGCCCAGCGGGTGTTGGAGACTCCTTCCTGAGAGCAATTGTATGAATGAAGATCCGTCACGAGCCGAGATCAGTCCGCCGTGGTATCCGGTCGACAGCAAGGACCGCAAGGTGCTTGAATCAGAATTCCATCGCGAGATTCCGCCGGGCCATCCCATCTGGGGTCGAACCGCTCGAGCGTTCGCGCGCCGGCGCGACCGGGATGACGTCGCCTTCGTTCTCGAAGACGCGCCGGCGGCGATCGCCGTGGTCCACCTCACCTGGACACAACGGCGAGAATCCGACCCCCAATGGCCCGCAGCTCAGCTCTTCCAATCTCTGAAGGACTGGACCGAACACCTCAAGAAATGCGCACAGCAGGAACCCCAGGATTAGGATGCCGCTTCGCACCGAGCCGTTCTCGTCTGTGGGTCGCTATCCTTCGGAGGTTGAAAGCCAACTGCTTTCAGGATCCAAAGGAGCCTCAGTAACCAGGTCGTTAGGATCGACAACTCAACGAACGCAGCCTTGGGAGACCCTTGCATGCCCCGCTATGTCGATGGATTCGTCCTGCCTGTCCCGAAGAAGAACCTCCGTGCCTACCGCCGCATCGCCGTGATGGCCGGCAGGATCTGGCGGGAGCACGGCGCTCTGGAGTACCGCGAATGTGTTGGCGACGATCTCAACGTGAAGGTGGTGGTGCCGTTCCCCCGCATGATCAAGCTCAAGCGCGGCGAGACGGTGGCTTTCTCCTGGATCATGTTCAAGTCGCGCGCGCATCGCGATAGCGTCAACGCCAAGGTCATGAAGGACCCGCGACTGCTGAAGATGATGGATCCCAAGTCGATGCCCTTCGATTGCAAGCGCATGGCCTACGGCGGTTTCAAGATCCTGGTTGAAGCCTAGCCCGGATCATTCAGGAATGATCCGGGCTAGGGCTCGGCCGAAGGGCGAGCCCGGCCGCGTAGCGGCCGTAGGTGCCGCATCGCGGCACCTCTAGAAAACAACCTGGCCCGCTTCATCCATGAACAGTGTGTTTCTGAGCACTCTGTCGAAATGGTGCAGCCGAAGGATTCAGTTGCAAACACCATGAAGGCACCAAACTCCTCAGCTTCTTCATGAATCATTCGGGCTAACGGCAGGGCCGATCTGGTGACGAAGGAATCGTTCACTCTTCGCGAAGCGTTCAAGGTGCTCAGAGAACACTATGGACCGCCCACGCGGCTGCCGACGGTTGACCCCTTCGAGCTGATCCTGTGGGAGAACGTGGCCTACCTTGCACCGCCTGCGCGCCGGCGTCAGGCTTTCGAGCAGCTCCGGCAGACGGTCGGCACAGCTCCGGCGGCCATCCTGGCGGCAAAGCAGGCGGTTCTTGAGCGCGTCACTGCCCGGGGCATCCTCAAGAGCACGTTCGCGGCCAAGCTCCGCGAGTGTGCAAGCATCGCAGTCAAGAAGTTCGGCGGTGATCTCGGAGCGGCGATCCGCGGGCCACTCGATACGGCGAAGCGGGCGCTGCGATCCTTTCCCGGCATCGGGGATCCGGGGGCCGAGAAGATCCTCCTCTTCACCGGTCGGCAGTCCCTGCTGGCCCCGGACTCGAACGGGTTGCGAGTGCTCGTTCGTCTCGGCCTCGTTCAAGAGGAGAAGTCGTACTCCCGGACGTACACCGAAAGCCGCAAGGTCGCAAAGGATCTGCCGGCGGACCCGGGCGTCATGCAGGAGGCTCATCTGCTCCTCCAGCAACATGGCCAGACGTTGTGCAAACGCGGTGTTCCGTGCTGCGGGGAATGTCCGCTGGCGTCTGCGTGTGCCTATGCTCGGGTGACTCACGGTGCGCCGAACAAGCGCCTGCAGCCGACGAAAGCGGGGCAGACCAAAACTACGAACCGGCGACGAGCCCGGCCTCGCATCTGTCCCCCAGGCCCACCCCGGCCTGATCCGTGAGCGCTGATCCTCCGGCCCGATGGGCTCGCGAGCTTGGACGCGCGGACATCGCGAACAGGCTTCAGAGGCACCACCGATAGAATCCTCGCGCCATCGGTCGGCCCCGCGGAGGCGTCGACGGATTGGGGAGCCTTCGCAAATGCTGCGAGGGTCGTTCGGCCGCGACGACCCGAGCAGGAGGAAACGCGTGAAAGCAGACGAGTTCCGGAGCATTGCTCTCAGCTTTCCCGAAACGTCGGAGCAGGAGCATATGGGCCATCCCGACTTCCGGGTCCGCGGCAAGATCTTTGCGACCCTCGGTCCGGACGAGGACTGGGGGATGGTCAAGCTGACCGCGGACCTGCAAGTGTCGTTGATCCGCGCCCAGCCTGACGTCTTCGAACCCGCCAGCGGGGCGTGGGGGCGTCGGGGGTGTACCATCGTCCGCCTCAAGGGCGCCGGCAAGTCGACCGTCCGGAAAGCTCTGACCGTGGCATGGCGCAACACCGCACCGAAGCGACTTGTTCAGCACCATGACGTGAGGTAACGAGGACCTTTCGGGGCAAGGTTCGTCCCGAGGACCGATTCCGGGGCGTCCCGCGATTCGAGGACAACGCGATGGCCGACAAGCAGAAGACCCTTTATGAGCGTCTTGGTGGTTACGACGCGATCGCGGCGGTGGCGAATGAGCTGCTGCCCCGGCTCCAGGGCGACCCGCAGCTCGGCCGCTTCTGGGCGCACCGTGGCCAGGACGGCGTCCAGCGTGAAAAGCAGCTCCTGATCGACTTCCTCTGCGCCAGTGCGGGCGGGGCGATGTTCTACCGCGGCAGGGACATGCTGCTCACTCACCGGGGGATGCGCATCAACGAGAGCGATTGGAACGTGTTCCTCGGTCATGCCGGCGCGACCCTTGCGAAACTTCGGGTGCCCGGGACCGAACAGCGCGACGTGGTCGCGTTCGTCCAGAGTCTCAAGAAAGAGATCGTCGAATAGCGTCGCTTGGCCAGCGAATGCAACTTCCCGGAACTCCCTGCGATGCGGCTCTGGGTTGACGCTGATGCTGCGCCGCGGGAGATGAAGGACATCATCTTCCGTGCCGGCAAGCGGCTGGGATTCGAGACGGTGCTGGTGGCCAACCGGAGTCTGGCCGTTCCCGCGGCGTACCGAAGGGTCCAGTCGATCGCTGTGTCGGGCGGGCCGGATGCTGCGGACCGTTACATCGCGGCGAACGCGCGGCCGGGCGATGTTGCAGTGACGGCGGACATTGCGCTGGCGGCGGAGCTGGTCGAAAAGTCCGTTGCCGTGATCGATCCGCGCGGAGAGGAGTACACGATCGACAACGTCCGCTCCCGACTCTCCCTGCGGAACTTCATGGAAGGACTTCGCGGAGCCGGAATGATCACCGGGGGACCGCCCCAGTATGGACCGAAGGAGAAGCAGGCGTTCGCCGCGACGCTCGACCGGATGTTGACCCGGGCGCAGCGAAAGACCTGAAGCGCGGCAGGGACGGCGAGCCCGAAAGGCCGGGCGATCAACGGTCATTTGAAGAATGGTTGGCTGGAAGGCGTTCGCCGATGGATCGGAGGTCTCGGGGGGAGGCACCGGTTCACACTCCTGCGGAGACGACTGCAGAGGCCCTTCCAGGGTCCGCGACGGACCGGCGGGCGAGAGTGGCTCGAAATCGCAGATGACGCAGTCGCGTCCACTCGACCAGCGGTCTCCAGACGGCTCGGGTCAGGCGGTACCGGATCAGCCAGTACCACAAGAAGTTCGAGCGCTTGTAGAGATACGACATCGCCAGATAAGGAAGGACGGAGCTGGGGTCGGCCGGACGGCGTCGCCAGATCGACTGGTGCGAAAACATCCGCCGGTAGCACCGAGCGTAGCCCTGCGCCAGCTGGTCGGGAGTCATCCGACGGGGTTTGAACACGACGTGAGCCGTGTCGTAGAGGTCATAGTTCTCGTGCAGCAGTCGCCCCTCTTTCTGCATCTGCGAGTACAGCGGAGTTCCCGGATACGGGGTCAGGATGTGGAAGGTGGCACATTCGAGCCGGTTGGCCTCGGTCCAGTCGACGGTGGCATCGAACACCTCGTTCGAGTCGTGGTCGAAGCCCAGCACGAAGCTGCCGTTGACCTGGATTCCGTGGTCGTGGAGCAGCGCCACGCGCCGGGCGTAGTCCGCCGGAAGAGGGCTTTTCTTGCGAGAGTCGGTGATGTTGTGCGGGTCGAGGCTCTCGAATCCGACGAACACTCCGGTGCATCCGGCGAGCGCCATCTCGCGCACGACGTCCCGATCGTCGGTGACGTCGATCGACACCGCCGCGCTCCAGATCCGCCGAAGCGGCCGAAGCGCGCGGCACAGCGCGCGCAGATAGTCGGGGCGCGAGCCGAGATTGTTGTCGATGAAGACGGCGTAGGGCTGATCGTCGGCCGCGAGCTCGGCGGCGACCTGCTCCACGTCGCGCATCATGTACGGCTGGTGCAGACCGTCCGTCGACAAGTAACAGAATCCACAGCGGTTGTGGCAGCCGCGAGTCGCGATCAGACTGGTCGTCGTCAGGAACTGCGCGCGAGGAAGGAGGTCGCGACGCGGTGCCGGGTCTTCGCGGTAGGGTCGCGAGTAGCTGCCGCGGTAGACGCGTTGCAGCCGGTCCTGCTCGACGTCGCCCAGGATCCGTCCCCACAGTTGCACACCTTCTCCGATCGCCAGCGCGTCGGCATGAGGAGCGCACAGGTCGGGACAGGACAGCACGTGCAGGCCGCCGAGGACGACCCGAGCTCCGCCTCGTTGGTACCAGTGCGCCAGCTCGAACGCTCTTCGAGCAAACGTCAGATGAACGGTGATTCCCACGACCTCTGGAAACGGATCGGTGGGCGGCGACCCCTGCAGCAGGTTCTCGTCCCAGTACCTCACCGACCAGCCCGAAGGCGTGCTCGCGGCAATGCTGGTCAGCGCCAGCGAGGGCGTCAGAACATGCTTGCCGAAGCTCGTCTGTGGATCCTTGGCATAGAACGGATTGACGAGCAGCGCATGGCGGCGAGCAACCTTTGTAGCAGGCAGATTAAGATCGAGCCGCGGGGCGACGCGAGTCGCCTCCGGGTGCCAGAGTTGTTGCATGAGATGTCTCCAAGTGAATCGAGGGTGCTCGGTCGGAGGACCCGACTTTGCCACGCAGAGGATACTTGACTTTGCGTTGCAAAGTACGCTCCCGCGTTCCCACTCAGGACCCGGCCAGTTCGATGGTGCTGGGCTTCCATGAGGGTCAATCGCAAACGGGCGAATTCCGCACAGGACTGGCGGCGGGCGAGATTGGCGAGTGAACGAACCGAGGCGCGCGACACGACTCGTGAGGACTCGACACGACGACGGAGCTGGTCCCTCGGCGCCCCCCTGACGCAGACTCCTAGCGACCGAGGACCTCGAAGCCGGCGACGTTCAGGTAGTGGCCGGAGGACGCTTCGGACTTCTCGGGAAGGACCTCCAAGCGGAGGTGATGCGGGCCGTCCGGGAGACCTTTCTGCAGCCAGTCGAAGTCGAGGCCGCGACCCGGACCGTACTGATCGACGATCGCGACCGTCTCGCCATCGATGCTGATCCTGGCTCGGCCCGCGTCATCGAAACGGTATCCGAGCCAGCGCAACCCGGAGCCAGTGAACGTGCACTCGGCGGTGGCGCCGATCGCGTTCGTGTAATGGAACTGAGCGCCGATGGACCATGGACCGGCAAAGCTCATCTGATGACGAAAGATGCGATCCTTCATCGCGGGGTCGAGATACATGAAGTACCTCTCGCCCTCGCGGAAATCCCGGAATGGTCGCACGAGCACCGACGGATCGGTGCGCCAACGAAAGGTGAGAGGCTCGCCGTCGACAGGCTCGAGCATTTCCTCGATGGTCGCGAGATCGGGAAATGCATGGGGATTGACTTCCTGTGCACGAATGGCCAGAACGACTGGACCGTACGCCAGAGCCGCCGGGAATTCGTGTCCCATCCGCAAGGGCAGGCGCCACAATCCGCCCGGAAGGGTGATGGAGAGCTGGTCCTCATCGCGCCAGGTCCGCCGGTACTCGGTCCAGCCGCGTCGCTGCGCCGTCGGTTTGATGTCCTCCCCATTCAGCTCCCAGCGCATCTCCCCGGCGATCCATCCGGGCATGCGAACGCGCACTGAAAACTCGGCGGGCGCCGTCGTCCGGATCTTGAGGGAGACCTTCTCACTCTCCGGAAACCGCGTGCATTGCTCGACCGTGATCCGTGAGCCGCCGCGGCTCCATTCCACGGTGGACGGCACGAACAGATTCACGTACAGACCGTCCTCATCCTTGAACCAGATCAGGTCGCAGACGTCGGCGACCGCCATCGGCCGGGTCCCGGTGCAGCAGGTCCAGGCCGTGTCGTGCCGGAACTTGGTGCCGCCCTCGAGGCAGTAATCCGAATAGTAGAAGGCCCGGCCATCGTCGGCGGTCTCCTGGCTTGCGAGCAGAGCATTGATCAGGATCCTCTCCGCCCAGTCGCCGTAGCGCGCCTCACCGGTGAATCGCATCAGGTACTTGACCAGCTTCAGGACGGCGAAGCTGCCGCATTGCGTCTCGAAGGAATGATGAGTCGCCGCGAGTCGGCCCGGCAATTGAGAAGGCGGGAGCAACTGCTCGTCGGGCCCGAATCCGCCCGTGGCAAACGTGTGGTCCGAGGTCAGGACATCGTGAGCGGACCTCAGAATCTCGAGATAGCGTTGATCTCCCGTGACCCGGTACAGCGCCCCCGCTCCTCCCAGAGTGTTCACGTGGCTGTACGCGTGATATGCGGAGACACCGGTCTTGGGAACGAACAGCTCTCCGCCCGCCGGATACAGGTTCCAGTAGTCGTCGTACGCCCACACCTGCGCGAAGTCGCGGTACCGGGAGCTCCCGGTTGCGATCGAGGCGCGAACGAGATTCTCGGTCAGCGTGTACCACTCCGTGTCGCCCATGAACTCAGTGAACGCGAACCGTCGCGTGCGCGCCAGGTGCTCGCAGGCCCAGGTCGTGATCCTGTCCAGGAACTGGAGCGCCTCCTCGATCCGGCAGTGAACCCAGGCGTCGACCAGACCTCCGACCATCTTGTCGAAGATGTAGTGCGGCGCATTGGGGCGAGCGCTGAAGAAGAAGTACCCGTCGTCGGCGATGCACTCCCCCCACTCGCGGACGAGCACCCGCACTTTCTCGGCTCTCCTGACATTCTTGTGGGTCGTTTCTTGACGAAATTCAATGAAACCCATTGTGCACGCCTTCGACCGAGACTCGCGGAAACTTGAGAATACGACGGAGTAGACTTGTGGCGCTCACCGGAAGCTTGCTGGGCAACGTGACTTGGTCGTTGACGTCGACCATGGTGCCAGAACCGGCGCGCAATTTCTTCATTTCACAGGGAGTGCGAAGCTCCATCAGCGCTTCACCGTTGGAGCAGATCTCCCATTCCGCTCGCCCACAAGAATGTCAGGAGAGCCACTTTCTCCAGGCACGCCTCGTCGCGGGTCAGGGAATACATGCGCGAAAGACCCGAGATGACCTGCCCGAAGATGTGAAAGATGTCCTGCGAGTACCAGCCGCCGAGGTCCATTCCGGGAGCTTCCTTCCCGGTCCGCGCACGGAATCCCATGAGCAGATCATCGTTGGGGATGCCGAGGTAGAACTCGCGCACGCGATCAAGCTGCGCACGCACGGCCCCCTCCCCCAGCCGCACTCCGTGGTAGTCGAACGGCTCGATCACCGACCGGCCTTGCGGCGGCGGTGACGATGGCGGGGGATCCTCGACGGCGAGGCCGCCACTCGTCGCTTGTAGAGCTGCTGCCGGCCGTTCACAGGCGGCCGCGGCTCGATTTCGCCGCGCGGACGTCCGTGACGCAACGGCTCAAAAGTAGACGTTGCCTTGTCGAGAGCATCGCGGGAGACTTGGAGCGCGAAACGGAGGAGGCTTCGAGGCAGATCGATGGGCTTGAACAAGGCCGTGCCGCTGAGAAAGACCGCGACCACTCTTCTCGAGGTGTGGCCCCGTTGGTCCTGCCTCGCCATCTTTCTTGGAGCAGGCGGGGCGATGGCGATTCGCGCCGTGGAGGGACTTGTCCTGCTCACTCCGAGGCTCGAGATCTCGCGGCCCGCGATCGCGGTTCTGGTCCTCTGCCCATCCGTCATCGCGGGCGCGATCTTCGGGGTGGCACTGGCCATCCTGGCAATTGGCGGCGGCGGCATTCGAGCGGTCATGCCCGCGACCACCGGGTTCCTGATCCGGCTCGCGGTCTTCCTGGTCCCTCTGGTCGTGACTCTCCAGGTCGTCGCGCTCGGAACGCAGAGCAGCAGGATGAACTGGATGGCGACCCTCCTCCTGGGAAGCCTGGTCGCACTGGTGCCGGCCGCGGCGATCAGTTTCGCCGCGCTGATGATGCACTTTCCCCGCGCTCGCTGGCGACGCGCGGGTCAGGCCGACGCCGGCACTGGCCGCCGGGTCGTGCAGGCGCGCGCTGCTCGACGATGAGCCGGCCATGAGCATCCGCTGGATCGCCTGCTGGACGGCAGCCACCGTGCTGCCCCTGAGTTGCTCCACACTGAGAGAGCGCGAAACGGACTCCCACTCGGTAGAGCCTTCCGAGGTGGCGGAGGCGATCTCCGCCTCCTGGAAGGAGCACATCGCGGCGGCCATGCGCGGAGATGTGCAAGCCGTCGTGGCCATGTACTCAGACGATGTCCACTACATCATCCCCGGCGTTCAGGAGGTGCGCGGGCGTCCGGAGATCGAGGCGATGGAAGCCCAGAGCTTCGCGACGATGGAGGTGCTCGACGCAACCCACACGATCGATGCGCTGCACGTCTTCGGAGACGTGGCGTACGAAGTCGGCACGGTGATCGGACCTGTCCGCCCGCGTGGAGGGGAAGCCAGGCTGGTGACGTTTCACTTCATGGCGATGTGGCAGCGCGAGGCCGATGACCAATGGCGGATGAAGAATCTCGTGGGCCAGTAGTCACAGGTCTTCCAGGGCGCCCCGCGCGTTTCGCATCCACGGAAGGCGCTGGTGAGGCCACCATGAGCCGACCGCTCACTCGTTCAAGTCGATGACGCGTTCATCGCGCTGGGACAGGAGGCGGCGCAATTGCGCCTTGCGAAGCTTGCCCTGGGGCGCAATCAACAGCCGGGCGAGGTCGTCTCCGGACGGAGCGCGGGTCGACGACCTTTCCCACGCGCGCTCGACCGCCCCCTTTCGAGCCTGCTGCGATGCGAGCGAGTCATATTCGAAATCGGCAAAGCCGGGGTCCTTGCGCAGGCTCACTGCGGCAATGAATCGCACGGCATGGTAGGGGTCGTTGAGCAGCGGCGCGAGGATCGCCGGCATCCAGGAAGTGCCTGCTGCATTTCTCGCAGGCTCCCACCCCATCGACCAGGCGTAGATGGCGCGCACGCCGGCATCGCCCTGGAGCACTCCCAGGATCGCGGCGGCAACGGTCCGCTGATCCTCGCTGAATCCCTGCCCGTCGCGAAACTGCGTCGCCCTCCCGTACCAGTCCGCGAGACGATCTGCGGTCCACTGAAGGGTCTGGTCGAGGTGACATAGATTGCATGCGTTGGGCCGGCCGACTTCAAGATCCTTGTCCACGGACGGGATGTCGATCGTGTGGCTGCGCGTCGCCTTCAGCAGGCCGTAGGCAGTGTTCGGCATGTGGCAGTTGTAGCAGCGGCTGCCGCTCGACTCCGCGCTGTGGTGGGTGTGCGCGGTCAGGTCGCTCGGCCTCTGCAGGCCGCAATGACACTGCGTGCAGGCAAGGTCGGTCGCCATCTCCGCCTTGAGCTGATCATCCGCCCAGCGCTCCAGAAAAGCAGGGTCATCCTCCCGCGGATGAAGACTGTGGCAGGAGATGCAGGTGATCACCGGTCGCGCCGGGTCGCCGTGGACGAAGCACTGGCTCTTGTACAGGCCGTTGATCTCGCGCCCGTTGACCCGGATCGTCCCGTCGCTCCAGAACTGGGTCGGATCCGCCGTCCGCATCCGGTGATCCTGGTACAGCCGATCGCCCGGACGAAAGCTGCATCCATCATCGTGGGACAGCGCTGCGTCGTCCTCGCCGCAGTACATCGCACCATGACAGTGGCCGCACGCTTCCGCGCTGGTCCTTGGGTCCGCGCGCCGCGGATTGAAGATCGTCGGGTCGGCCGCGTCCTCGCGCCGCGTCCTCGCGCGCGACAGCGGGCTTGCATGAGCGGCGACGTGATCTTCGGCGGGGCCATGGCAGGCCTCGCAGGCAATCCCGAACTCCGTGACGAAGGTGTCCATCTCCGTGTCGCTGCGCAAGCGCGGTCGAACTCCGGTCGCATGACAGCGCGAGCAGGACACATTCCAGCGGCCTCCATGAGTCTGCTGAGTCCGGTCCGGGTCGACCAGGAACGCGCAGCTGATCGGCATCCACTGCTTCTCGTGAATCCGGTAGCAGAAATCGAACAGCCGGATCTTGCGGCTGACCTCGCTCGCAAGCCAGAAGGCCTGCATGTGATGCGAGCCCGTCGTCATGACGATCCGACGCTCGCGGCCGTCCTGCGACTTCACCCAGAACTCATCGCCGCGCTGCTCGAGCTCGAATTGAATCCCGTACTGCTCGAGGGTCACTCCCTCAAAAGGGGCGACGACCGTGGCCTGCGTCGCCACCTGGGTCATCGTGCGATGGAACGAGCGGTGCCAGGTCGAGTACTCCAGAGGATGGCATGATCGGCAGGTATCCGACGTGACGTAATCCGGCGCCGTGACGCGGATCGGGCGGTCGAGGACATCTCGATCCGTAGGCTGCCGTCGAGCCGTTCGATAGATCTCGGCCCCTGCAATCACTGCAACGGAAACAAAGACCACTCCGGCCCACATCATGGCCCGGGAAACGAAGGCGCCGCGACCGATCAGGCAGGCATGCCAGACAACCCCGCTCGCGGCCAGCCCCAGTGCGAGGAGGACGAACTCGAATCCCATGTCTTCTTCCCGGGGGAGAGTGTACGGTGGGTTGCCCGGAAAGGGAATGGCTCGAGCCCGGGGAGGAGTTTGGCCGGCGAATGGGGTCGTGGCCGCCCCGCATCATCGCTCGGACGAGCGCATCACTGGATCTCTATGGTCTCCGCGGGGGTGGCGACGAGCTTGCCGTCGACGTTGAAGCCGAAAGCGGTGAAGGTGATCTCGAGGCCGGGCAGGATCGGATCGTTGGGTACCGTGGTCGACAACGTGAACACGCCCTTCGTGTCGAAGCTGCCGATCACCAGGAACACCGTGACCGGGACGTCGTTGACCGCGGTCACGAACATCGCGACCGGACCGCCGCACGGATCTTCCCACTCGCCTTTCTCGTGATGGCTGGACCCTGCGGCGCGTCGACCCCGCCCGAGGGGATCCCTCAGGCTTCGACCGTCCGAATCAGTCCCCAAGCGCAGGGGTCCCGTGAACCCACGGCAAAAAAAGTGGGGCTGTGCACGCTTGCCGGAAGGACACCACCAGTCGCGGGGGTTGCTTCGCAACTGGGGATGGCTACCCTTCAGCAGTGACTTCGGCCCGCTTCGGCTGGTTCCCGGATGCGTGAAGGACTCGAAGGAGTAGGACATGCTTACCAATGCAAGCAGGCTTCGACCTATTCCGCAGTGGTTACTTGCGGTGACCGTTTTCCTCGGAGGAATCGCTTCCGGGCAAATCGGCATTCCGAATTCCACTCGGTACTCGTTCACACAAAGTCCAATCCCGCGCGCCGGAGCCAGATTCGGATCGGCGGTCGCCGCCGGTGATTTTGATGGCAACGGAACGGTCGAGATCGCCGTCGGCATCAAGAACGGCAAGAACTCGGCCGGTGTGTTTACCGGCACGGTGCAGATCTTTGGTATCAACGGAAACTTTCTTTACGACCTCTCCGCCCCACCCGTAACGCTGAACGACGGCGATGAGTTCGGCGCCGAGTTGCACGCGGCCGACGTTGATCCCCTCAACCCAGGGGTCGAACTCATCGTCGGAGCACCCAATGCGGACATACCATCGGGGCAGGTCGACGCAGGACTTGCCTTTATCTACAAAAGCATATCGATGGCGCCCCTTACGCATAGCGTGACACTGCAAGCGCCCGGCACGCCTCGTCTCGGTGATGAATTCGGTGCAGCGATCACCAGTGGTGACTTCGGGCTCGGGACCTCCGAGTTGGAAGTCATCATCGGTGTTCCGTTCCATGACACGGCGGGCCAAGCGAACGCGGGAGCCGCCATCGTTTTTGTCGATCCAATCCTTCAACAGGGCCAAGTGAGGATCGAACTTCTCGCTGGAGCGCCATGTCTGGATGATTACTTCGGCAAAGGCCTTGCGACCGGACAGATCCTTTCGGATGCAACCCGACTCGACCTCGTCGTTGGAAAGTACTACTCACCAGCCGGTGCCGCCGGAATCAGCGCTCTCGGCGAGTTCGAGATCCAGGAATACGACGGTGTTCAGTTCGTGATGAGAACCAACCAGGCCGAGCCGGTCCCGCTTTCCGAACGAGAACCGGATACCTTCTTCGGATGGACGGTTGCCGCGCAGCCCTTGTCTTCCCTCTCTGAACTGTAGCCCTGGCGTGCTCTACCTCTATCGGGGGTCGACCAATCCCGCGTTCCCGTTCGGAAGCCAGGTGCTTGACTTTGCAGCTCCAGAGCCGTTCGACCCAGGCCACACTCACGACCACCTGGGTTGGGCGCTCGCCGCTGGAGATGTCAACCAGGATGGTTCCATTGACTTTTTTGTCGGCGCACCCGCCCGCAAGATCGGCAGCGCCGTGCACGCGGGAAAGGTGTACGTCATTTTTGGCGGCCCTTGGTCCGGAGGCCACCCGATCATCAAGCTTGCCGAACAGGACCCATCGATGCCCGCGCAGGCGGACAGCGAATTCGGCATATCCGTCACGGGAGTCCGAGCGTTCGATCCGGCGACGGGTCAGTACCATTTCCATGTGATCGCCGGTGCATCCGGAGCAATGATCAACAACAAGGCCGGGGCCGGGCGAGTCACCGTTCACAAGTTCTAAGATGCAACGCGAGTCCACGCGATGACGCTTTGGATCCGTCCCTTCTTCTCGCCCTTGTGCGCGTTGGCGCTTCTTTGCTCCCTGTCAGAGACGGCCAGCAGTCAAGGAGGTCCGACGGACCCTCCAGACCTGGTGTTTTCGCCGCCGCGTGACATCGTCGGGCTCTCCGCCAGTTTTTACATCCCGAGTACCTGTGCAGCGACGGACGCATTCGGCCGGATCCTTCTTGTCTTCCAGCGGGGCAAGACCACCGAGAATGAGAATGACCCGATGTACGTGGTTTCTTGGGATCGCGGAGAGACATTTTCCGCTCCGGTCAATCTTTACCGCAGAGATGGCAGTCCCCTCTTCGGAATCTGGCCTCTGTGTTACGGGGACCGGTTTGGAAACTTCTTCGTATTCTGGGAAGACTTCCTCCAGGGGAAGGTTCGTTTGCTCCTTCGATGGTCGCGGGATGGTGGAAGACACTTCTCCGACGTGATCATCGTGGAACCAAGTCTGAACGCCGGCCTAGTCTCACCGCGAGCTGGCGTTGATGCTTCCGGAATCGTGCATCTTTCCTACAACAACATCACCAACGGAATCTTACGCGCACTCTACCGCAGGAGCCATGAGAGCGTGAAGCCAGGATTTGCAGTGGGCTTGACGCGAACTGCCTATCCGCTTACCTTCACGAGCCCAGTGGAAGTATCGGACCCTGCCTATGGGGGCTATGCGCATGACATGATTGTGGACGACGCCGGCGCGGTGTGGATCATCTGGGACGAACGCAGCCAGTCCGGGAACCACGCCCTCGTCGCACGCTCGGACGACGGGAGCTCGTTTCAACCGTCTGTTAAGGTGGACCCACCGTGGTTCTCCTCGTATGGTACCTCGTTGGCCATGGGTCCAGAGAATGAAGTCTACGCCAGCGTTCATGCTTACGATGGATCCTGTGTTTGCGACATGGAGGTTTATTTCACGACTTCCTTCGATCGGGGCGCCAGCTTTGACCCGTTGATCAACTTGAGCAATGACGACCTCCCCTCGGCAGTCATGACATTACAGCCCGCCATGCAAGTAGACGGTTCTGGCAGGATCCACCGCCTGTGGGCCTACGCCAACGGATTGCCAGTCCTTTTTTACTACACCCATACCGCGTCTTCAATGCCGTTGTTTTCTCACCCGCGAATCATTCCTGACCGAACACCCGAGCAAAAGTCAGGTGCAAGTTGGGCCGTGGACAAGAACGGTTCGGTGAATCTCTTCTGGACGGCGTACGCCAGCGATGGAAGCGTCTTCGTCCGTTACAGCCGAGGCGAACCGAAACCAAAGTGAGCCGGTATGCGCCGGTCTTCGTTGCAGCATGTGTGGCGCTCGGGGGTGGCTCTTGTCTTTGGCTGTCACTCGCGAGATCCAGCAGAACTGTCCAGACCTTTCCGTCCTTCCCAACCAGATCCCACATTCTTGTACCACCACGAGAAGGTGTCGATGTCGGTGTGCCGCGAACGAGCAAGATTGCGATCGAAAACCCTGGAAACCGTGACATCACCATACGACGGTCGCTGGAGTCCCGTTCTGAGTCTGAATACTCGTCATGGAATCGGGAAAGACTCGAAGAGCTTTCTGCATTGGTCACCATGCCTGGCCCGGATTCAGGCTTCCTGGATCAACTCGCTCTGTGCCTCACTGGACTTCTAAAATGCCGCCCAGGGTCTCCAGATGACGACAAGCGGTCAGCGATCGATCACGAAGTGAAGCTGTTCACAGGTGGCTCGCAATGGGGTGATCTGCATGTCGTCTCTCTTGATCGGGGACTCTGCTTGGAATTGACAAGTTCTCCGGATGAGCTGCTGTTCGGTGGGTTCGCGGGAACGCTTTCCTGTGCGCAGTATCAGAGACACGGACCGCGTTCCTCGCGAGAGTCGTGGTCTTACACCGTCTGGCTCCTGTCCTCACCGTCCGAGCCAACTCGCTTCGGAACCTGCTGGCAGATCGATGCAGCTGGAGTCACGCGCCAGAAGCTGGAGGGCATGACACTGCAATCGCCTCCCATCGCCGTGCCCGTGGGAGACGGCTTGGAATTACTCCCTCACTGGAACGACTTGTTCCATGAGGTGCGCCTGCTGTTGCAAACCGGTCACTCCGGACAAGTCCGTGGCGCCTCGGCAAATCAAGCGCCACATTGATCGCCCGTACTTTCTCGGGGTTCTCCAAAGTGTGACGAAGCGACAGTATTCCACCCATACACACCCTCGCGAATCGTCTACATCTCGGCCGGCCGGCGCACCGTGCGAAGGCGAGAACGCCGGGTTCATGGAGTCCTCCGAGGGTGGGAGAGTTCGGCACGAAGTCCGGAAGCCGTGAGGTGCGATGAAGATCGGATCGCTTGATCGGCGGCGTCCAGGCCGCGCGCCGGCAGTAGAAGCTCAGCAGGCAGCTCGCCGTCGCGCTGGAGGCTCGGGGTCGATCAGCCGGTGTGGTCAGAGGCTCCGTCGGAGCGCGGGTCATTGCGCCGACAAGAACCTCGCCGGGCCACGCCGGGCTCGAGGCAGCGAGGAGGGTGTAGACTTGCCCCCTTTAAACTGGGCGGGCTACTGGATCTGGATGGTCTCCGCGGGGGTGGCGACGAGCTTGCCGTCGACGTTGAAACCGAAAGCAGTGAAGGTGATCTCGAGGCCGGGCAGGATCGGATCGTTCGGTACCGTGGTGGACAACGTGAACACGCCCTTCGCGTCGAAGCTGCCGATCACCAGGAACACCGTGACCGGGACGTCGTTGACCGCGGTCACGAAGATCGCGACCGGGCCGCCGCTCGAACCCTGCCACGCGGTGAACTTGAGGCTTCCCAGCAGCGCGGGCCGGTCCGGCGAGACATCGAGGATCAGCAGGCACTGGACGACCTCGATCTTGAACGCATCCAGGGCCGCCTCGGTCAACGAGTTGTTGGGATTGTCGGTGGCGCTGAACCGCATCCGGACCTGGCTGGTGACGGTCGCGAACTGTCCGACGTCGAACGAAGCCACGGACCAGCCCCCGAAGCCGGACACGCTTTCGGCCAGGTTCCACGACGTGCCGCCATCGTCCGACACCTCCACGTCGAGCCGATCCTGGTCGCCGTCGTCGTTGTAGAACCACCTCGCGTACGACACCGTCGCCGCGCTGTAGGCGCCGAGGTCGAAGCTGGGCGACAGCAGTCGGGTCGGACCACCGTCGACGTCCGTGTTGCCGTCCGCCCGGTCCGTGAGCCAGCACTGGCCGGAGCCGTCATAGTCGTTCGCGGGATCGCCGCGGTCTCCGCCGCCCAGCGGTACGCCGCGGTCCCAGGCGCCGTCGTCGAGGTCGATGTTCTCGACCGACCAGCCGGGGGCCGTCTCGAAATCGAGGTCGACAATGGTCTGGCTCGTGCCTCCGGTCGGATCCGTGATCGCCTCGAAAGCATCGGCCGGTGCGCCGTCAGGATCGGTGTAGGTTTTCCCGTCGGTCGCGTCGGCACTGACGTAGAACCGGACTTTCGCACCGCAAGCAGCCCCGGGAAAGCCGGGGAAGACCGCGTCGTAGATGTTCGGAGAGACTTGCGTCATCGGCGTCGCGATGAAGCCGCCGCCGACGTCGGTGTAGAGCACGCCCGTGTCCGGCCGCGGGAAGAGACCGTTTCCCGAAACCTCGACGCGCATCGTCGTGCCCCCGGTCGGGTCGAGCACCCCGGGTTGCCCGTTGGGGTAATCGAACTCGATGGTCTTCACTTCGCTCAGCGAGCCGTAGATGTCGATCCGACCGTACGCAAAGTCGTCGTCGACTCCAGGCGCCCCCAGGTCATCGCATCCCAGCTTCAGGAACCGCTCGACCTGATCGGGAGAGAGGCCCGGCTCCGCGGACCAGATCAGCGCGCACACGCCGGCCGTCAGCGGAGTGGCGAAGCTCGTCCCGCTGACCGCGTCGTAGTCGTTGTCGGCGCTGGAGCCGCTGGTGTACACGTTGACCGCCGGGGCGGTCACGTCGACGAACGGGCCATAGGCCGAGAAGCTCGCCAGGTTGTCGTTCTCGTCGGTTCCGCCGGCGACGATGAGGTCGTCCGCGTCGCGATTGTTCTTGTTCAGGAAGCGGCCGTCGTTTCCCGCTGCCCAGACCATCAGGCCGCCGATCGATTTGATGTAGGTCGCGGTGCTCAGGTTGGAATCGTTGTCGACCCCGCTGTAGCTCAAGCTCGCCACCTTGTCGCCGTTCTCGACCGAGGTGCGCGCCGCGTGCTGGAGCACGGAAAGACTCGAGCTGCCGCTGCTGTCGTTGCTGACGCGCAGCATGCGATGCCCCAGGTTCCAGCCGACTCCGGCGATGCCGATGCCGTTGTCGCCGTTTCCGGACCCGCAGCCCGTTACCCAGGTGCCGTGCTCGTGCACCGGGCCGATGTTCCCGCCGTTGTTCTCCCAGACCTGATCGACTGCGTTGTACGCCTCGCGGCGATGCAATTGCAGATCTTCGTGAGTGGTGAGGATCCCGGTGTCGCAGTAGCCGACCGCGGACGTCGGGCTTCCGGTGTGCAGGTTCCAGCCGTCGCAGGACTGCATGCGGTTTTGGTTGTGGTGCCACTGGCTGGGGAGGTCGGGATCGTTCGGGCAGCCGATCGGGAACACTCGGAAGTTCGGCTCGACGTACTGGAACAGGCCCGTCGCCGTGAGCTGCTCGCTGACTTGGTTCTCGGTCGAGCCCGCCGGAACCTTGATCACGTACTCATCGGTCTGCGGGACATAGCTTGCGATCTCGTAGAAGCCGAGGAGGTCGCGGGCTTCGCGCATCCTTTCCTCGATGCGAGTGAAGTCGAGGCCTTGCTCCTGCCATGCCGGTGCCTGGACCGGCCGCGCGATCATCTCGCCGGTGAACTCCCGGTCCCCCGGCACTTCGACGTACTGAACCTGGGACCAGCTCGTAGAGCTGGAGAAGACAATGGCAAGCGCGGTCGTCATCAGCTTGTTCATGGAGTTCCTCTTTCGGGGGGGATGCAGTTGCGGCCCTCCAACAGGGGGGCGTTCCAGGCCTGGGTGATCCTGAAGTAGATCGAGGTGCCTTGAGGCCTGCAAGGCGTCTGTGAGGCGTGAACAAGACTACGGTCGCCGGGAGTTTTCTTCACCTTTGGGACAGCGCCGTTTCCAACCTCCGCCCTCCACGACCAAGACCTCGCATTCGGCGGCGACGTGAGAGACATTGCCACTCCCACCACCCACCTCTATGTTCCGTTTCTGTTCGGCGCCGGGGGGCAGCAGGAAGGATCGCCCCCGGCCAGGACCTGTCACAGCTTGCACCGACCCCAAACCGAAGAGCCCCGATGAGCGTTGCACCCGCCGTGCTGATTCTGACCGTCTTGGAGACTGCCTGGAATTCGTCGGCCCAGGACTCTCTGGCACCAGGCTCGATCCGGATCGACGACGTGCTCGAGGATCATCTGCCGACTTCCGAGGACCCGACGGCGCTCCTCTTGTACTGGTGGACCGCGGAATCGACCGAGCCTGCATATGTCTCCCTGGAATCCGTGGACTTCGAGCCCGCGCTGCGAGTGATCGATCAGGACGGCCGGTTGCTGCCACAGAACGAGGACGAGGGCATCGGCTGGAACCGAGTGGTTGCCACGAACGCCGTCCGTGGTCGGCGGTACCGCATCGAGGTTCTCGCCGAGAACGGAGGTGAAGGTGATTTTCTTCTGCGGATCGCACGAGGCCGTCCTCTGTTGCTCTCGGGAGAAGCCTACTGGCGCGCCTCGATCGAGTATCACACGCGCGGCGCCCAGGTTTCCTTGGAACGCGACCGGATCCTGGTCGCCTCCCAGCATCGCAGGAGAGTTGCAAGGTACCTTTTGAAGCTATCGCAGACCACGGGCCGCGAGGATCTGCTGGGTGCGCGCAAGGCCTATGAAGACGCGACCCTGCTGTCCCAAAGGGCCGGCGACGACTTCGGAGCCGCGCAGTCAATTCGCGGGCTGGGCCAGGTTGCGGACGAGATGGGCGACTACCTCTCGACCTTCGTGCACTACCGGGACGCGCTCGAGGTCTACCGTTCCACCGGACGCCGCGACGAGGAATCCAGGCTCCTCTACTTGATGGGCAAGGCGCAGAAGGAGATCGGCGAATCCACGCAGGCGCGAACTGCTTTGCGCGACGCGCTCGATCTGGCAAGAGAGATCAAGCATCCATTCGTGGAACCTCAGGTGCTCGAAGCGCTCGCCGACCTGGAATTCGATCTCGGAGAGATCGACTCGGCGGAAGCCTCGTACCAGGAGCTTCTCGACCTTGCGCAGGGGACCGGGAACTCGTGGGCGCACCGGGTCGCGTTGATCGGGCTCGGCGGCGTGGCCCTGGCGCGCGGGGACGATGCGCAAGAGGGCCGACTCTGGGAGAAGGCGCTGGATTCGTTCCAGCCAGGACCGATCGTACCGATCTACCACGGGCAAGTCGCGGACATCTGTTTCCAGCAGAGAGAGCTCGAGAAGGCGGAGTTTCATTACTCGAAGGCTCTCGATCTTTCACGCCGCATCAAGGACCGCAAGGGGCTGGCGATCTACCTCGGCAATCTCGCCCTCGTCGCCTCTTTGAAGGGCGAAGTACAGCTCGCGCTCGAGCGGTTCGAGGAGTGCCTTGCGCTGGATCCAAAGGATCACCCGGACTCTCATCTCCGGCAGCTCGGGAACCTGGGCGGCCTGCATCTGAGTCTCGATGACTTCCCGAGAGCCAGGGAATGCTTCGAAGGGCAGCGAAACCTTGCCCGGGAGCTTGGCAACACGTACGAGGAGAGGGACGGTCTCCGGAATCTGGCGATGCTCGAGCATGATCTCGGCAACTACCGTTTTTCGCGGCAGCTCGCCCTGGACTCGCTCAACATCTCTCGCCGCGCGGGGGCCCTTCATCACGAGGGTGACCTGCTCAGGATGCTCGGAGACGCGCACCTTCATCTTCTCGACCTCAAATCGTCACGGGAGTGTGCCGATCAGCTCTCGGCTCTCGGAGAGAGGCTGGGCGATCCATCGTTTCGGCGCAACGCGGACACGCTTCGGGCCGGAATCGCCGAGCGGGAGGGCGATCACGAATCCGCGATTGCCAGATGGGAAGACCTGCTGGATCGCGCGAAGGAGCAGCACGACGAGAGCTTCGAGTCGGTCGCCTTGAACAATCTGGCACTCGAGCTCCTGGCGCTCGGCCAGGCGGCGCGGGCGAAAGACTGCATCAAAGCGTCCATCGCCCTCAAGCGCCAGAGGGGCGACGAATCGGCTCTTCTTCATTCTCTGCAGGTGGCCGCCCGCATTGCACTCGCGGAGAGGGACTCGAAAGCTGCCATGGAGGCGTTCGAGGAAGGCTTGAGAATCCTTCGGCGGCCATGGATCTCAAGTCTCTCCTGTCAGGATCAAGCGGGCGTGCGTTCGCGTTTCGCCGACTGGGGCACGATCGCGCAGGACTTCGCGGCGTTGCAGGTGGAGGAGGCGGGCACGGATCCGGATGCAAGGGAACGGGCCCGGCGATTCGGGTTTGAATCTGCGGGACTTTGGAAAGGACAAGCGCTCCTCAAGTCGATCCTTCAGGGGCGCGGAGGCAATCGCACGGCAGAGAGCCAGGCGCTGCGCGTGGAGCTGCGCCATCTCAAGAGGCAAAGAGAGTTGCTCCAGAGCGAGATCAACGGCTTGCGCGCTTCGTCTTCGGACCTTGACTCTCTGGAGAACCTGCGCACCGAGCTGTCAGATCTCGATGCGCGGATGGAGGCGGTGGCGGCGAGGATGTCAGGGCCGGGTCCGATCGGGTTGGCGATGGACACTTTCTCCGTGGAGTCCGCTCGGCTTGCTCTCTGCAACGAGCGCCGTGCGTTGATCGAATACGCTGAGGGCCGGGAGAGACTGTTCGCCTACTTGCTCACCGACGAGAGTTTTGAGATGGTCGGGCTCTCGAGGCTTGCGGACGTCCGGAGGGAGACCAGGGAATTCCTGCAATACGTCTGCGGCAGCGAGGCGCGGTCCTCGGCCACCGCGGTGCAGGCGAGCGGGCACGCGCTCTTCCGCCAGGTCCTCGAGCCGGTCCTTCGCGAGCTCAAAGGGTCGATCGAGGAGCTCCTCATCGTTCCCAGCACGCACCTGGCCGACCTTCCGTTCGAGGCGATGGTGATGACGTCGGAGGGCGAGCCGAAGACCTGCCTCGACCTTTCCTTCGTGCGCGGTCGGTACCGCGTCAGCTACGGGCCCTCGACTCCGGTCCTGGTGGAGCTCTCGCACAGCACGCCATCAAAGGATCGCGGCAGGTTGCTCATCCTCGCGGATCCCTTGTTTGCATCGGAGGCGACCAGTCACATGCGCGCTCCGGTCGATCCCTTCGTGTTCCAGCGTCTGCCGGGCACGAGAACGGAGGCGCTGTCCATCGTCACCGCCGTGTCTCGAGGAAAACCCGGCGAGGACCTCAATGCTCTGCAGCAAGCGCTGTCCGAGCGCAGCGGACAGCTTTCCCTGCCACAGCTCGACATCTACTGGGGCGATCGCGCCTCCAAGACGGCATTGAATCAGGACTTGAGCCAGTACCGCATCCTGCACTTGGCGACGCACGGATTCGTCGATCGAGAGAACCCGACTCAGTCCGGGCTGGCACTGAGCTTTTCGAAGGAGGATTCCGGGTACCTCACCGTAGCCGAGGTGCTCGATTTTTCCCTCGGGGCCGACCTTGTGGTCCTGTCTGCGTGCAACACGGGGGCGGGCGAACCCCTGGCGGGGGAAGGCGTCCAGTCGCTCGCGCGCGCGTTCCTGTTCGCCGGCGCTGAGTCCGTCGTGGCGAGTCTGTGGCAGGTCTCGGATCCGGCCACGGCGCTTGCCATGAAGCAGCTCCATTCTGGTCTGCAGGACGGATTCGATGCCCGAGAAGCGTTGAACGGCGCGTTGGCGAGTCTGCGCTCATCGAGCGAGTGGCGTGGCGTCGAACCGGTGCAGTCCGACGTCCGGTCGCCGCCAGCGATCGATCCGGATCATCCGTTCTACTGGGCGCCCTGGATCTTCATCGGCGTACCGGGTCCGAGGTAGAGGAGACGCACCCGTGAGAACTTCCGCTGGTCTGGTGGCCGTGCTGTCGATCCTTTCGGAGAACGCGCTACGCCCTCCGGAGGAGCGAGTCATTGAGCCCCCGGTCCGAAGTCCAAGCGTGCTCGACGCGTTTTCCGCATCCCGCGGCCCTACCGGCATCCGGGCGCTGACTCGCCCGACGCGCGCGGAGGTCTCGCCCCCGGGACGAGCCGGCGCACCGGAGCTATTCTCGAAGAAGAGAAGACCCCTCGCAGCGCGGAGGAGGCACAAGACGATGGCTCGAACAACGATCCTGCTCGCGTCGTTGTTGACTTTACCGCTCCTCGCCGCCCCGCTGCGTGCACAGCTTCCCCTGCTCCACGGCAAGGACGGAGCGGCGCCCGGCGACCGGCTGGGCAGCGCGGTGAGCGATGCCGGCGACGTCAACGGCGACGGATTCGCCGACTTCATCATTGGCTCGCCGGGAGAGGATGCGCCCGGGCTCGACTCGGGCGCGGCCCACGTGTACTCGGGAAAGGACGGGGCGCTGATCTTCACCATCGCCGGAGAAGCCGCCGGCGATCAGCTTGGCTACTCCGTCGCCTCCGCGGGTGATGTGGATCGGGACGGCCGCGCCGACGTCATCGTCGGAGCACCGTTTAGCGACCATCGGCGCACGGATGGTGGACTGGCGCTGGTGTACTCCGGCGCCGGCGGATCGGTGATCCACGGGTTCGACGGCGACTCGAGCGGCAGCTTGTTCGGTTGGGCTGTCGGCGGTGCCGGAGACGTCGATGCGGACGGACATGATGATCTGATCGTCGGAGCACCGTTCGACACGATCCGGATCACCTTCTCCGGGAGCGCGCGCGTGTTCTCGGGCCGGGACGGCCGCGTCATCCACACTTTCGAGGGCACCCAGGTCGAGGACTTTTTCGGTGTCTCCGTCGATGGCGCGGGAGACGTCGACGGCGACGCCTTCGATGACGTCATCGTCGGTTGTAATCAACTGGCTCGCGGCGGCGCGGGCTACGTTCGGGTTTTCTCCGGACAGAACGGCTCGATCCTGTTGAGCGCGAGCGGTGATTCGGGAGGGGACCTGTTCGGCAGCTCGGTCAGCGGCGCGGGCGACGGCGACGGCGACCGGGTTCCCGATTTCATGGTCGGCGCACCAGGAGTCGGCTTTCGACCCGGCTTCGCCCGTCTGTTCTCCGGTCGCGGGAACCCCCTGTTCACCTTTGCTGGCGCTGCTTCCGGCGACTCCTTCGGAGTCAGCGTGGGCGGAGCCGGCGACGTCAACGGAGACGGCTTCCCCGACGTGATCGCAGGCGCCACGGGCAGCGACGTCGCCGGTCCGAACTTCGGCGGCGCGAGCGTGTTCTGCGGGCTCACGGGCGCGCTGCTTCTGGAGTTCCACGGGGCCGGCGCCAGCGACCACTTCGGCGGCTCCGTCAGCGGAGCGGGAGACAGCAACGGCGACGGGTTCCTGGATGTGATCGTCGGAGCGTACAGCGACCAGCCCCATGGAGCGGATTCGGGCAGCGCACGCGTCCTCGCGGTGTGCGGCACGAGGATCTACGGCGAGGGCCTGGGAGGGCAGCAGACGCTGACTCTTGAGTGGCTGCCCGGGTCCCTTCCGTTCGCCAATCCCGGGACATTGACGATCGCGGGAGGAACCCCGCTTTCACCCGGCCTCCTGGCCGTGAGCCTCGCCTCCGACGATCGCACCATCGCCGGCGCACCCATCCTGATCGACCTCGGTTTCTTCTTCTACGTTCCGGTGCAGTTCGACGCCGCAGGAATCACATCGATCCTCGTGGACCTGCGCCAGCCCCCGTTCGCCGGCACCACCCTGTTCTCCCAGGCGTTTCTGTTGTCGGCTCGCATTCTCCATTCCTCGAACGGATTGGAGATCCTCCTCTGTCAGTAGACGTACCGACCGAAGAGATGCAGTCCATGTTCCTCGTTTGGAAAGGCCTCGAGGTCATGGATCAGAGTTGCCATGTTTCTTGACCACGAAGGGGCCGAGACGATTCCCGGCCCCTCTCGCTCGGGCTCGTGATTCGCCGACCGAGCCGACACCTGTCGGAGCGGTCTCGTGACGAGAGCTACTTGTCCTTGGCCGAGGGATGATCTTTGCAGGTCGCCTTCGCGATGCTCTTCTGCATGGACTTGCAGGACTCGCACAGATCCGCCTTCGCCTTCCCCTGGCACTTGGCACAGACGGCACCCACTTCCGCGGCCTTCTTCACCGAGCAGACGGCGCACTCCTTGGCCGCCGCCGACTTTCGCAGCGAGCATTCGGCGCACGGCGAGGCGGCAGCCTCCTTGGCCTTCTTGGTGCACGCTTCGCACTGCGCCTTGCCCTTGCACGTGTCGCAGCGCAGCTTCTCGCCTTCGGTCTTGCGGGCGGCGCATGCGGTGCAGGCATTGGCCTTCGCGTCGCAATTCGAACAGCAGAACTTCCCGGCCGTCTTGCACTTGTCGCAGCCGTCCATGAACTTCTGCACGGCGCAAGTCGGACACGCCACGGATCCGACCGCCGTGACCACCTTCTTGCACGCGTCGCAAGGAGCCTTCTCCTTCGCGCACTTCTCGCACCGCAGTGCCTGCTCCACGGTCGCCTTGGCATCGCACACGGAGCATTTGACCTTTGCCGAGGCCTGAGGCAGCTTCTCCGTAGACTTCTCCTGCGGATACCCGAAGGCGACCGCGCCCAGACTCACCGCCACGACCACCAACCATTTGCACAACATCGATTCATCCTCCTTGCTCTCAGAATGGCGCACGCAGAGCCGGCCGCCGTTTGCGCCGGAGGAGGTCTTACTCCTCCAATGTCCGCGAACGGACCGATTCCACGCCGCGCCGGAACGTCCGCCCTCCTCTACAGGGCGAGGAATGGAATACGCCCGAGAGGATAGTGGGTTCAAGCGTTCTCTTTCGGCTGTCCGTAAGCTTCCACTTTCCTCCGGTGATCAGCCAGGAGCGAGCAAGGCTCGCTAATCGCACCTTGCTCTCATTTGCTGAATCCGGTTCCAGTGACGCCTCCCCGGGCACCCCACAGAATGCGAACGATTCACGGTTGAACTCTCGCTCGACATCGATCACGACTCAAGCCAAACTTCAGCCGCTTCGGCGCGAATCGATCGCCGCGGATCCGAGGGATCGGAGAGCGACCAACGAGCGCATCAACCAGGTGCTGATCGATCTGCTCGACGCGGAGATCTGGAGGAAGCAGCCGCCGAGCTCGAAGCGCCGCAATATCGCGACGACCTTCGCCCACATCCACAACGGCCGGCGAATGCGGATTGGCATGTCGCGACAGGGACACCAATAAAACGGGGGCTGGAGCGAAGCCCCAACCCCCTTCAGTGCGCTGCTGGGCCAAAATCAAGATGTGTAATCAGGCGCCCAGAACTTTGCGCGCACCCTCCGGAACCTGGAGATGCGCGTCGTTGAAGTCCATGACCTCGTACAGGACAGCCCACTCCGGCAGGACCGCCGGACAGGGGATCGTGCAGCGCGAACGTCGGCACGTTTCATTTCCGTAATGAGGGGACGCAGTCACAGCGTTCGTTGCGATGACTGCGATTCTCAACGGCGATCTGATGAGTCGAGCTGCGCGAGTAGTTCGCGCGCTTCCTGCGCCATCTTCAAAGTGGCGGTGGCCTGACGGCGGGAATGAGGCAGATTGTCAATGGCCGCGAGCGCCGCCTGCACCAGCTCCCGTGCCTCGCCGGCTCGACCGGCCGCGTGCAGGATCCGGGCCTTCTTGAGCCACCACTTTTCCTTGCGCGCGGACTCAGCCTCGACCCGGTCGATCCGCTCGAGAGCACGCTCGATTCGTCCGCAGGCGAGCTCGAGGTCGATCGCCGGGAGCAGAAGGAGCAGCAGCGACCCGAACCTCTCGATGCCCTCGTCAAGGCCCGCGAGCGCGCGCTCGTAATACTGCGGACCCTCCGCCTCGAGGGCCCTGGCCCGCGCGACGTAGATTTCGATCGCCTTGACGGAGTCGACCTCGAGAGCCCGGGTGTAGTCCTCCACCGCGGACAGCCGCTCCCCCAGAAGGACCCGCGCCTCCGCGCGGCAGACCCGGGCATCGACGTGACCGGGGCTGGTCTCCAGGAACCGATCGAGGTGCTTGTTCGCCTCGGCGGGCCGGCCGGCCTCGAGCAAGGTCTGGCCGCGCACCAGATCGAGCACAAAAAGGTCGGGGGCTTCCTTCCTAGCCCGGTCGTAGTCGAGCAGCGCGGCCTCGAAGTCGCCGTGCACGCGGTGGAGCTCGCCGCGCTTCAAGTACAGCTCGGCGTCGTGCGGGGCCTGCTCGAGGAGCCGGGTCACGCGCGCGATCTGCGCGTCGATCGGCCCATGGGCCTTCGCGGAAGAGGGACAGATCGCCGGGATCGCACTGGCTGATGCGAGCGCGAAGGCAAACTGAACGGTGAAGTCAGTCCTCCTTCTTTGTCCCGGCGACCTCTCCCGATCCTTTGAGCAGCCCTCCCTGCCCGGAACTTTCCTGAACATCCGAGCCGTGAAGATCGAAGAAGAAGGCGACATGCGGAGGGCCGACAACGAACGCACGAAGGTCTACTACTGAACCTCCAGAATCTCGATGTTGCTGGCCGCGATCCGGCCGGCGGTCGTCAACCCGATGGACTGGAGCTCGAGCTTCAGGCCGGCGAGGCCCGTCGGAACGATCTCCTGACGGGTCCAACGACCTGAGGCGTCGTAATTCCCAACGGCCATGACGCCGAATCCGCTGCCTCCCGGGCTCGACCACAACAGCAGCGCCGGATCTCCGGCATTGCCTTGCAGAGTCTTGAAAGTCACGGTGTCACCGGAGGAGACGACGTCTGGCTCGGCAACGAGTGCCAGATCCGACTTGTTCATCGTAAAGAAGTCATCGACCTTGCCGGTCTCCCGCAGGAACTTCACGTTCAGGCTCTGGTCGTCGACGTCGATCACCACCGAGCCGAGCCGATCGGCGGAATAGAACATCGCCGGGTGGTCGAGGCTTCCACCGCTGGTCTTCCCAGAGCTTCCGGCGACCACATACACCGCGCCTCCATGCGGGGCTTGCGGCTTGAAGTACGCCCCGTCTCCGCCGTCCTTGCCGTCGCCGCCGTCCAGAATCATCTCCATCTTGAGCGTGTCCGACTTGCCGTAGTGTCCGTCCAGCAGGAACGAGCGTTCGTAGCTGTGGCTGTGCCCGCTGAGGACGAGGTCTACGCCGTAGTCTTCGAGCAGCGGGACGATCCTCTCGCGCATCTGGTACAGGTCGCTCTCGCCGTCGGAGTCGTGGCTGCCCTTGGAGTAGGGCGGATGATGCCAGTAGGCAATGATCCAGTCCTGATTCGTGGATGAGAGGTCGCCGTCCAGCCAGGTCCACATCGATCCGCCGACCTTGGTGTCCGTGTCCTCGGAATCCAGGCAGATGAAGTGGACATTGGCATGGTCGTACGAGTAGTACGCTTCGGTTCCGGACGCCACGCCTCCGGCCTCTCCGCCCTTGGGCAGCGTGAAGATGTTGTAGTAGACCCCGCTTTGCGAGCCGGAATCCGCAGACTTGGCGTCATGGTTGCCTAGCGTCGGCCAGACGGGTACCTGTCGTAGCAGCATCGGGTAGATGTCGAACACTGCTTTCTCGTACTCGCTGTCGGTGCCGTCGCTGTAGGCGTTGTCCCCGAGCATCAGCCAGACGTCGGTCCGGGTGCTGCCCGCATAGCTCAGGTAGGCGTCTCGGACGGCCTTCTGATCGGAGTTCGCCGTTCCCGCGTCGCCGATCACCCAGATTCGAACCGGCTGGCGGACACCGCCCGGTACGGCTGTTTTGGCGAAGTGGTCGCTGTCCCCTCCGGCGAGTACCTTGGTCGTCGTACCCACCGAATAGTAGTACAGCGTGCCCGGCGAAAGCCCCGTCACGGTGATCACGTGCTCCGTCACCGAGCTCTTGTCCGTGACGCTCTTGTCGAGGTTGCTCGGGTTGAATCCATACCGGACTTCGCTGTCGGAGCTGACGTCGGTTCGCCAGCGAAAGGTCACCTGCGAAGGAGTACAGCTCTGAAGGTAGGGACCGCGGATGAGCTGAGGATCCGCAGAAACCGGGGCACCCGCGGTGCTCTGGACCAGCACTGAAGCGAGCAGCCACGCCGCAAGGAAGCTCCTTGAAAGCAGGAAATCGCGGTCGGAAGCACCTGGATTTGTCATCGTGTTCTCCTTCTCGATCAGTCCCACTCGAGGACTTCTGTCACTTGCGCAGCCCCCGTCGGCCGGTTCGGCTCTTGACCCTTCTTGTGATGGGAAGGGTCGTGTTGGAGACGCGATCACGCTCAAAGAGTTCTTGCAGAGTTCGCAGTTTTTGTGGGCTCATCGCGTCACCCGCGCGAAAACCGCGTGTCGAAGTCCGTCGCAACTGCTCGTCCTGACCGCCGGGTCGCGTCAGCCTTGCCCTCTTCCGTAGATCCAACAGGTCCAGCCGATGTTCTTTCCAGGATTCGAAGCCTCCGGCGCCGGGAAAGCAGTCCCGTAGAAGAAGTTGACTACGTGAGGTTGCCAGTCGTCGTCGCCCTCGGCGTCGAAATCCGCTTCCTTGTGGAGCCAGTTGAAGGCGCGCAACAGCGCTCGATCCTCCCAGTTCCATGTGTCGTATCCGTTTCGATCGAGGATGATCGCCTGCAGCAGTGCTCCCTGCAGCGCCTCGTACACGTAGTTCTCTTTGGGCGGCGGCCATTGGAACCCGCCTCCGCGACGCTGATCGTCCGGCAGCACTCCATCGATGCTGTGAGCCTGCTTCGTCGAGCCCTTGGAGTTGATCCCGACGGGATGGGAGGGATCCGCCTGCCAGGAGAGATCTCCGTACTCGAAGCCGGCGTAGGAGGACCGATCGCCCAGCCATCCCTTGAGCACCTGAGCGCAGCGCGCCAGCTCCTTGGAGTCACCGAGATAGGCGGCGATGGCGGCGCGCGAACCGCCGCAGTGAGTTCCCCAGTTGTTGGGACGCTCTTCGTGCGTCGAGCGCAGAGTCTTGCCGTCGAGGACCGTGTCGAGAGAGTCGCGCAGCCAGTCCCGGAATCTCTGGTCCTCGGTTGAAGGCAGCCCGACGATGTCGGCGGAGATGACGTAGGCAGCCAGTTCGCGTCCCAGCGCGAGAGTGCGACCGCCCTGTTCCGTGCCGATCGCGTCCATGCAGGCCTGGATGACGTCGGATCGATACCTCTGGTCGCCCGTGCGCCCGAACACCAGCGCCTTGGCGAGCACCCGGACGTTGACGAAGTCATCCTGATCGGACAGGTCGGGCGTTCCCGTCGTCTCGTTCGCGACCTTGAGGACCTGGTCCCACGCCGTTCCCGACTTCGGCAGCGTCAAGATCTCGTCGACGGAGATCAGGATTCCCCTGGAGCGCTCGCGGATCAGCAGATCGAGCCGGTTGGAGGTCGCGACCCCGATCGGCGGGTCGTCCATCACTCCCTGGACGAACACACTGAGGCCGACCAGCCTTGGGTCATCCGGCACCTGCATGACGAAATCGAGCCTGCCGGTGGATCCGAACTTGTCCTGATCGACGAGCACGAAGCCCGGCGAGAAGCCCAGCCCGAACCACGCGCCGTTGTGGAAGTGGAAATCACCGGACACGTTGTCCGCGAACAGCCAGTAGAAATCGGAGGGAATGCCTCCCTCCGTGGACATCGTCACCGACTCGCCGATGATCAATGGTCCGCTGCTGACCTGCAAATCGACTCCGTTGGCCCACCGCACGAGACCCAAACCCAGCACCAGCACCAGCGTCACTTTCTGAACGTGCATCATCAGACTGTCTCCCCGTTCCTCGCCCCTGCATTTCCCGGCTTCGACTCCTCCTGTGGAAGCACCGCCTGATGCTGCTTCCCGTTTCGCGATGACGCGAAAACGCGGCTCGATAGACGCCTGAATCAGGTTGTGGTTCGGAACGTGTCCGCACGATTCAGCAGGAATCCTTCAAGTCACGCGCTGAGTCGATGGGTTGAAGTGGCGTCCGAACCGCTCGAACGGTGCATCGAAGGCGCGGACGGCGAAACGACCGCCGTGAAAGTGGAGGTGATCCGCGTGCAAGGTGTCGATCGGGATCAACTCGAGCAGCCGGGCATCTGAAGCGCCACGCTCAATCGGTGAAGACGCCAGGCCAGAGGCGACCGAAGCAGCACCCAGCACCCGGACAAGCAAGCCAGAAATCAAGGGGAGGGACGCGGGCGCCCATTTCTGCATGAATCCGCTCGAGCGCAAGTCTCTGCCGGCGGAGCCTCCCGGTCGAGTCGGCCGGCTTCCTGGTCGAACCTTCTTCATCAGGGTTGGCTCGGGGCTTGCTGATCCAGCGGAACCCGGAGGACTCGACCCGCGGCCTCGTGGTCCGGGTCCGACCGCGGGCAAGAACTTTTCGCGACGATCGGCGTCTATCCGCCGAACCGAGGAAACCGTGGAACGGCACAGCGCTCTGAAGAAGCGAAGGAGGCACATTTTCCCCCATGCAAGAGCTTGCAGCATCGGCGATGCGGGGACACGAATCCTTGGATCCGCAGCGCCTTACCCATCCTTTCGAGGCCCTGGTGCACGAATACCAGGACCGGATCTTCAACCTGGCTTTCAATTTTCTGGGCGAGCGGGAAGCGGCGAGGGACGTGGCCCAGGAGACCTTCCTGAGGGCGTTCCGTGGCCTCCGCGAGTTTCGCGCGGACTCCTCCTACTACACCTGGATCTCCACGATCGCGGTCAATCTCTGTCGTTCTCAGCTGCGTCGCGCCCGCGTGCGAGGTTCGGTGAAGCTGTTCTCGTTGCTCCGTCCTCCTGACAAGGAGTCCGGCAGCCTTGCTCCTATTGTGTCCAGCCATGAGAGGCCGCAGGACGCTCTTCATCGGGAGGAAAGGGACAAGGAAATCCGAAATGCAGTCGCGGATTTGGATCAGCAGCTCAAACAGGTGGTGGTCCTCAGGGACATGGAGGGTTTTTCCTATCAGGATGTTGCCAACATGCTCGGCATTCCCCTGGGAACGGTGCGCTCGAGGCTTCATCGGGCCCGGGAAATCCTGCGCGAAAAACTGGCCTCCCTAGTGAAGGAGTGATCGGTGTTCAATCGGAGGTTGACTCGATGTTGAGTATGCAGTGCAAGAACGTACGCAAGGAACTTGATCGATTCGTCGACGGAGACCTGGGCGAACCTTCCAGGAGCTCGCTCAAACGCCATTTGCGGGAATGCTCCGGGTGTCTCCTGGAATATCAAAAGACGGTTCGGCTGGTGACCGCGATGGCTCAATTGCGACCGGTCAGAGCTCACGAGGACTTCGCCCACGGCGTCCTCACGCGTCTGAGCAGTTTCAAGCGCGATTCCAGAAGGCGCCTGAGCATGGCGGCCAGCATGGAGATCACTGCCGCCATGGCGATGATCGCAGCGACCCTGTGCTACACGAACTGGGCTGTCCGATCGTCTTCGATCTCGGACTCGAATCGGCGCTTGGATCCTGTGCCCGTGACCGTTCGAGGGCCAGCTTCTCTACCGGTCGCGGACGCGCTGGCCGCGACTGCTGTGGAATCAGCCAAGGATCCTGCGGTCGAAAAGAATGCGGGGGCACTCGGGAAAGGACCGACGGAGGGCGATCAGCAGATTCCGGGCTCGAACCCGGGGCTGATGACCATCGAAAAGTGAGCCCTTCGCGCGCTCGGGCCGGACAGTGCCCGTCGTCGCCAGACTCATCCCGTTCGACCGTACGCGTTCAACGCGAGAGCCGAAGTTTTTTTGTCGGGCGGAATTCCCGGTCGCCATCGGGAAAAGCGCGAACCAAATGCACGCAGCGGTGTCCATAGACGCACGCATGGAAATCCGGCCAACGTCGTTTCTGGAGGAATGCTGCGATGCTGTTCTTCATCCTTCCACTGGTTCTTGCCGCCACGCCCGGAGAAGTCCTCGCGACCGTCGAGACAGAGCCGGTTCAGTCCTCCGGTGACGCCGCGGACGACATCGCCATCTGGATTCATCCGACCGACCCGTCCTCGAGCCTGGTGATCGGCACCGACAAGCAGCGTGGTCTCGAGGTGTACGACCTTCAGGGAAAGCGCCGGCAGTCGCTCGCGGACGGAGATCTCAACAACGTCGACCTGCGCTACAACTTTCCCCTGGGCGGTCTCCAGGTGCCGCTCGTGGCCGCGAGCAATCGCAGCAACAACTCGATTGCCCTGTACACCGTCGACGTCGGCTCGCGTACTCTGAAGGGGATCGCCGCGAAAACGATCACCGTCGGGATCTCGATCTACGGCTGCTGTCTCTACCGCAGCCCGATCAGCGGAGAGTTCTTCTTCTTCGCGACCTCGAAGGACGGCAACTCGGAGCAGTGGAGGCTGTTCGACGACGGCTCGGGAAGGGTGGACGGCCAGCGCGTCCGCGCATGGGACGTCGGCTCCGCCTGCGAGGGATGCGCGTGCGATGATCACCATGGCTGGTGGTTCGTCAGCGAGGAGGGGGTCGGAATCTGGCGCTACGGCGCGGAGCCCTCGGACGGGACGTCTCGCGTCAAGGTGGACTCGACCGGCAGCGGCGGTCATCTGCACGCGGACGTGGAGGGTCTGGCCCTTTACGAGATGGTGGATGGCGCCGGCTACCTGATCGCCTCCAGCCAGGGCTCGAACGAGTTCGTCATCTACGAGCGCGGCAACGGTCATCCCTACGTCACGACCTTCAAGATCGCCTCCGGCAATGGCATCGATTCGGTCACCGACGCCGACGGGATCGACGTGACCAACTTCCCGCTGGATTCCCGGTTTCCCTCCGGGGCCTTCATCTCTCAGGACGGACAGAACGACTTGGGAAACCAGAATTTCAAGCTCGTTCCCTGGGAGTCGCTCGCCATCCTGGTCAAGCCGCCCCTTGGCATCGACACGCGCTTTGATCCGCGCACGGGCGGTGCGACCGGGATCGAGTTCTACACCACGCCTCTGGGCGTCTGCTCGGAGACCAGCGACTGTATCCTTCAGCTGAAGGCCGGTGGGGCTTTCGGATTCACCGAGTTCGCAATCCTGTGGTCGATGGATCTTTCCTCGGACACCAGCGAGCTGAAGAGCCCGATGGTCGTAGTGCTCAGCATGACAAGCTCCTCCGGAGCGTGGCAATCTTCGAAGTACGACGTGCCGCCGGGCCTTGCCGGACTGGTGATCTACTCCCAGGCGGTGCTGAAGGATCCGGTGGCCGGCGACCTCAAGAGGAGCGCAATCCTTCCGACACGGATTGAATGACGTCAATATGGACCCGCCGCGACCGTGATGCTGTCCGCGGAGCCGAGGTCACCCCCACTGGACGACGACCACCCGGGTTCCAACCGGGATTCCCAAAGACCCGGACACCCAGGCACAATCCGTCATCGTGGTGCGGCGGCCATGATGAGAGCGAGGCGGCGCACGAGAATGTTCGATCGTGTGCCGCCTCCGTTTTCTCCGGACGGGCTCCGCACGCTCGAGGCACTGCGCCTGGTGCAGCGGGGGCGGGAGCGCATGCTTTTCGATGTGCGCTTCCGCCGGAACGGGCATCCAGTGAATCCGCAGAAGCCCCTGGCGCCGACGCTCAGACCTGGAACTCGTGGGAAGCATCGCTCGAATACAGGTGCTGCGGATCGCGCTTCAAGTCGAGACAAGCACGGATGTAGCTCGCCGCCGACCAGGCCTGATATAGCATTCCCATCGGCCGCCCGGTCTTGCCGTGGGCCCACTCGTTGAACTCTCATTCCTTCTCGCGTCTTAGCTTGCAGAGCTCGGCGAGGCGCCGCAGCTCGCGCTGTGCCAGCTCGACTCTGCCGAGCTTGTGCAGGAACCGGACCCACAGGCCGCCGATGAACGGCCAGATGCCGCCGTTGTGGTAATGCGATGCACACACGCGGTCTTGTCAATGGCTCCGAGGCGTCACGGTCGATTCGTGACGACTCCTTTGTTGCTGCGCCCGCCGCAGACGTGGTTCGGCCGGAGATCGCGAGCACCGTCGCGGCGCTCTGGTCGTAGCGAGCATGGTCTGCACGCCGCTGGTGAAGCCTGAACATCGGTCCACTGGGCGCGCGAGCCCGGCGCCCCCATCGCCCCCGAGCAGCCGCTCAGCCTCTGGGTCTGGGAAAAGCGCTGGAAGGAAGTCGCCTCGACGGCACATCGGTGACGGAGCTCCGGTCGAGCGACGTAGACTCTTGCCTCTGGTCGTCGAGATCAGCACGGGCTGTTCGGACGGATGGCGCGAAGCGAGTGAACGATGCGCCCACAATCTTTCCGAGTCTGGCAGTGCCGGCCGCCTCTCCCGGGGGGACCTCCAAGGATGGTGCGTGAGAGACATGGAGCGGCTCGAAGCAACGTCCCTCGGGCCACGTTGAGAATCCTTGTCGTTGCCTGCGCGGCGTTCGCCGGGGACTGTGGCCGCGACCCGCCTCAGCAAGGCCGCGATCCAACTCCGCTCGAGATCGCCGATCTACTCTTCGCGAATGAGGAATACCTGGCAGCGAAGGAATCCTACGAACAGTTGCTGCTCAACAGGTGTCCTTGGAGATGGCAAGGCGAAGATCGAGGTGAACGCGTGGGAGCCAGAGCGTGATCCACGAACCGGCGGAGCTCGGCGAGAGGGTGCGCACCCGACTGAGGGCGCTGTGCGAGATCGCGTGCAGTCCAGGAACCCGCGAGGTCTTGCGGCTGTGGACACGCGAGCGCCTGGAGCACGGGCTCGCGGAGCTCGGACGGACGCTTCCCTCCACCATCCACGGCGCGCTGGTCGCAGAAGAGACGCGTCTCGCCCATCCGATCAAGGACGGCATCGCGAGCTTTCTCGAGGACGACGTGATTCCATTCGTCCGGTCACAGTCGATCGAGCCGGGCAGCGCAAAAGCGACGTCGAAGTCGCAGGTGCAGGAGTTCTACGACGAGCAGGGCTGGGTGCGTACCGCGGACGGGCGGTTTGCCGAAGCTCGAAGACTCGCCAGTGGAGAGCTCGACGCGCACCGGCTGTACATGCGACTGTCCAACGCGGCCATCGGCAAGCGGTTCTCCGGCGGACGGTTCTTCCTCGACGCCGCCAGTGGTCCGGTCGCGATCCCCGAGCACCTCGCCTATTCCCGGCACTTCGACTTCCGCGTCTGCGTCGACTTCTCGCGCACCGCTCTGAAGGAGGCCGCGGACAACGTCGGGGACAAGGGAATCTTCTGTCTGGCAGACATCTGCCGCCTGCCGTTTGCTGACGATTCCTTCGACGGGGCGTTGTCGGCGTACACGGTTCAGCACGTGCCGGCCGACCAGCAGGAGGTGGCGCTGGCCGAGCTTTATCGCGTGCTCAAGCCTGGCGCGAATCTGTGCATCCTGACGCGCGCCCGGAAGTCGCCGTCGCACCGGATTGCCCTGGCGATTCTGCGATCCTTGCGTCGAGGATGGCGGCGAGGTGGGTCCGCCGCCGTTTTGAACGATGATGATTCGCCGTCCGGGTCCGGCCACAGGAAGCCCTACTGCCGGACCCGGGACCTCGGCTGGTGGCGGCGGGCGGCCCGCTCGCTGACGCCCTCGTTCTCGGTGCAGAGTCTTCGCATCCTGCGGCGCAAGGATTTCGAGCACCTGTTCGGCGAATCGGAGCGAGCCGCTCGATCGCTGCATTCCTTCGAGACCCGGCTTCCTCTGCTCGCCGCGCGCTTCAGCCGCTACCTCGTCGTCACGCTGACCAAGCCATGAAGGCTGTTCGGTCAGCGTGGCGAGCCACGGGCCCGATCCGGAAGGAAGACAAATGACAAAGCGGAAGGGTGACGGAGACTACGTTCTGGGAACGCACGACGAAGAGGTCGAACGGCTCGCCTTGCAGCACCGCGTGTGGAGACCCCTTACGCTGGACGCCTGGCGACGCGCTGGATTCACGGTGGGCCAGACTCTCCTCGACATCGGCTGCGGACCGGGGCATGCATCCGTCGACCTCGCCGAGATCGTGGGACCTCTGGGCAAAGTTGTTGCCGTCGACCGGTCCAGACGATTCCTCGACGTGCTGGAAGGTACCAGGAGGAGTCGTGGCCTCGAGCACATCGAGACGAGGGAGGCCGACCTTGATGACGCGACCCTGCCCGCGGCCGTCGCCGACGGAGCCTACGCTCGCTGGGTGTTTGCGTTCGTCCAGCGACCGCGCGAGCTTCTGGCGAGGGTGAAGACCGCATTGAAGAGTCGCGGTGTCCTCGTCCTGCACGAATACTTCGACTACTCGACCTGGCGCCTCGCGCCGAGATGTCTTGAGATCGAGGAATTCGTAGAGGTCGTGATGGCAACATGGCGGGAGAGCGGCGGCGAGCCCGACGTCGGCCTCGACTTGCCGCGATGGCTTTCGGAGCTGGGGTTTGAGACGCGGTCCATCCGGCCGATCATCGACGTGGTGCCGGCATCCCACTTCGTCTGGCAGTGGCCGCGGGCGTTCATCGACGTCGGCTTGCGCCGCCTGGTCGACCTCGGGCATCTCTCCACGGATCGCGCACGGGAGATCTGGAAGGCATTCGCGGACGTCGAGGCCGCGCCCCATTCGCTGATGATCACGCCCGCCGTACTCGAGATCATCGCCGTGCGCGACTGACGATCCGCGAGGCGACGACGCTTCACCTCTTGGGGCCCGCGCCGCCACGGAAGCGGAGGGCGACGAGCGTCAGCGCAAACGCGGAAACGGCGACGACGCCGGCGGCCACGTGCTCGGTCGCCCTGGACAACAGATACGCCATCGTGAACACCAGCCCGGCGGCGGCGGCGGCGAGAGCGTAAGGAAAAAGACGCAGGTACCACGGCGGGCGGCGGATCACCGCGTCCTCGGGCGCCCGCAGCAGCCGGATCTCGCCGCGCGCCTCGCCGAGGGCGAGAGCCAGCCGGCGAATCTCCTTCTCTTTCTCGTCCGCCCCTTCCTCGAGGCGGACGACGCGATGCTGGAGCTGGTCGACGAAGGTCTTGCCGACGTCGCGTACCGCGTGCGAGGCCTCCACTTGCGCCTCGAGGCGTGCGATCTTCACGTCGCGGTCGTAGAGTCCCTTGAGTGATTCGTCGAAGCGGGTCTCGAGAGCTTCGAGTTCCGCGCACGCCTCCTGCTCGGAAACGCGAAGCTGCTCGATTTCCTGGGCGCGCGCGGCCGCCTCCGCTTCGAGCTTCTGTCGCGCGCTGATCTCCTTGCGCCAGGCGTCCTCGACTTCCTTCGGACGATCCTGCGGGCCCGGCGTCTCCGGTCCCATTCCTTCGGATTGGACCGGCACGGCGTCGGGCACGCGGTGCAGCTCCGGGGAGGAGACCATCGGTCGTTCGCTCTCTCCCTTCTCCCCCGGGCGAAACCGGACTCGCAAACGTCCGTCGCGGATGCCGTCGTAGATCTGCGACACAGGGACTTGAAGTCGCTCTGCGGCTTCGCTGACGGTGAACCATTCCGGTTCGCCACGGAGGTGCCCGATGTCCTCCTCCTTGGCCGCTTCCCCGCCCAGGACTTGTCTGTCTTTTCTCTGTACCACGCTCGTTCGCACCAAAGGAGCCCGGCGACTCGCTGCAATTCACGCGAACGGTCGCGAATAGCCTGGAGCGACCCGTCCGCCGGCGAAACTATATCTCCGCGTCCGCCGCCGAGGCTTTGCCCCCGCGCGAGCCAGAGTCCGTCGTGTCCGGCGGTCCCACGTACAATCATCGCCCCGCCGATCACGAGTCGACCCTTAAGAGGTCCCGGCCATCAGGCACTGGCCTCTGTGCCCTCACTGATCCAGTTCCCCGTGTCGAGCTCATGAGCCGACTTGCCGAGCTCAAGCCGCATCCGTTCGCGGTGCCGGAAGATGTCCTCGATCATCTTCTGACCCCGGCGCTGGTCATTCACATGGACAAGGTGCGCGAGAACCTTTCGCGAATGCGCGCCTACCTCGACGGTCAGTTGCTTCGCTGGCGGCCTCACCTCAAGACCGCGAAGATTCCCGAGGTCTACACCGAGCTGGTCCGCCTTGGAGTGCGCCAGTTCAAGGTCGCCACCACTCGCGAGGCACAGGTGATGCTCGAGGTGCTGCGCTCCGAGAACGTGCCAGGCCCGGACCTGATGGTCGCATATCCCCTGGTCGGGCCTGCTCTGCGGCGTCTGGGCGATCTCGCGCAGCTCTACCCCACGGTTTCCGTTTCGGCGCTGTGCGAGGAACCCGAGGTGCTCGCGCAGTTCTCGAGCCTTCTGGGAGTGTTCGTCGACGTCAACCCGGGAATGAACCGCACCGGCGTGCCAATCGAAGACGAGTCGCGGATCCTCGCCATCGCGCGCTCTGCCGGCTCGCGCTTCCGCGGCATCCACTGCTACGAAGGACACATCCACGGCGGCGATGCCGCGTTCCGGCGCGAGAGGTGTTTCGAGGTCTACGCGCGTGCGACCCGTCTGGTGCATCGCCTCGAATTCTCCGGAGTGCGCGTCGGCGAGATCGTCACCAGCGGCACTCCCGGGTTCCTGCATGCGCTCGCGTTCGAGCCGTGGCACCGTCTGCCCGGAACCCTGCATCGGGTTTCTCCCGGCACGGTCGTGTTCCACGACTTCCGTTCCGCGACCGAGATCGAGGAGCTGGATCTCGTGCCCGCCGCCGTTCTCGCCACCCGCATCATCAGCCGGCCCGCCCCGGGGCTCGTCACCTGCGATGCCGGCTCGAAGTCCATCTCCGCCGAGCAGCCGGAGCCATGCGCCTTCGTCCTCGGGCATCCCGACTGGACCGTGCAGACGCCGAGCGAGGAGCACCTTCCCATCCGCGTTCCCGTGGATGCCGAGGTCCGCCTCGGAGAGGTTCACTATCTCGTTCCCTACCACGTCTGCCCGACCGTCAACCTCGCCGAGCAGGCTCTGCTCCTCGACCATGGCAGCGTCACTTCCCGTGTCTCCGTCTCCGCCCGCGCCCATGAGCTGTGGGTGTGAACACCAAGCTCAGCTTGCACTCTCCGAAAAGTGGCGGGCTCGGCGATCTCTTCGGGCCACCCAGCGTGAGAGTCAGGGCAGGACGTTGCGGACTCGCTCTCGCAGCCGTCGGCAGGCGTCCGGATCGGCGGGTTGAACGCAGTCCCATTCAATCCGCTCCCAATCGGGATCGCCCGGGTCGAGGCCGAGGAGCTCGATCGCGCCGGGCCCGCAGATGAAGCAATGCCGGCGGTAGGGAAGAAGGTACCCGCCCTCGGTTTGCAGCGCGGCTCGTGCCTCGGCGTAGCTCGTGAACCATCGATTCAGGTAGACATCCATTCCGCTGGCGTACCAGGATTCGCGCATCGGTGCGAGCTGTGACATCATCTTCTCTTTCTCGGGCGGGGGCGCCGCCAACCGTGCGCGAAAACTTAGGATGTCGGCCCGAGACGTCAAGTCCCTTCGAACGCCACACGATGGAGGGAGTCATCCATGGCCGGGAAGATCGCGCTCCTCATCGCTTTCGTGCCGATCGTCGGCTGGGTACTTCGGGCCATGTTCTGCTGAGGCCATCCACTGACGCCACTCGGTCCGAGTGTGATCCTTGGCAGCCTGCCCGTCGCCCTGGGCTCGTCGATCTACGCCTACCGCCGGGCCAGCGACCGCGCGTTCGCGATCGCGGCTCTCGCGCTCACCACGCTGCTGCTGCTGTTTCATCTGGTTCTGATCGGTCTCGTGATGGCGAGAGTCTTGACGTGAATCAAGACCCATCGTGAACTGTCATGAACCACACCGCTGATCCGACGCGATTCGCTGGCTGCTCGAGGGGGATCCTGCGATCCGCTGGCAGGTGCTTCGCGATCTGCTCGGCGCTTCGAAGGTCGCTGTCGACCGGGAGCGTCGCAGGGTCGCTCAGGTCGGCTGGGGCGCGCGCCTGCTCGCTGAACAGGATCCCGGAGGGAAATGGGCTCCTTTGCAGTCCGCGGATGGCGGCCTGTACTCTCCCAAGTGGATCTCGACGACCTACACGATGCTGCTGCTGCGCGACCTCGGTCTGCTCGCAGACCATCGACGGGTGCAGAGGGCCTGTTCGCTCCTTCTCGACCACGGTCTGCAGCGGGATGGAGGCATCAACTACGGCTGGAGAGGCCGCAGCGAGACCTGCATCACCGGGATGGTGCTCTCAATCCTTTCCCACTTCGAGCACGACGACGAGCGGCTCGACACCATCGTCTTGCACCTCCTCGAGCAGCAGATGCAGGACGGCGGTTGGAACTGCCGGAGGGATCTTGGCGCGACGCATGCGTCCGTGCACACCACCATCAGCGCCCTCGAGGGCCTGCGGCTGTACGAGATCAATCGTCGGCGCCGGGTCCGGGCGGTGCGCGCCGCGCAACGGCGTGGCCGGGAGTTTCTCCTGGAGCACCGGCTGTTCCGCTCGCATCGAACCGGCGAGATCATCAAGCCGGACTTTCTTCGGCTCGCGTTTCCGCCGAGGTGGCATTACGACATCCTGCGCGCCCTCGATCACTTCCGGGCGGTCGATGCCCCCCGCGACGCGCGCCTCGAAGAAGCCATCGACATCGTCCGCGCCGCCTGCCGCAAGGACGGCCGCTGGCCGCTGCAGCATCGTTACAAGGGCAGGACGTTCTTCGAGATGGAGCGCCTCGGCGCCCCCAGCCGCTGGAACACCCTGCGGGCCCTGAGAGTGCTGCAGTGGTGGAACGGCGCCAGTCCGAATGCCCTTGGCTTTGCGCGCGCCTGTCGTCCTCGATGACCCATCACCTCGCGCGCATCGGCCGGCTGTTGCTCGACGGACGTCGTCGATGAAGGCGCGCGATCACCGTTTTCCTTGCGATGGCTGCGATTCTCAGCGGTGATCTGATGGGTCGAGCTGTCCGAGTAGTTCGCGCGCTTCCTGCGCCATCTTCAAAGTGGCGGTGGCCTGACGGCGGGAATGAGGCAGATTTTCAATGGCCGCGAGCGCCGCCTGCACCAGCTCCCGTGCCTCGCCGGCTCGACCGGCCGCGTGCAGGATCCGGGCCTTCTTGAGCCACCACTTCTCCTTGCGCGCGGACTCAGCCTCGACCCGGTCGATCCGCTCGAGAGCATGCTCGATTCGTCCGCAGGCGAGCTCGAGGTCGATCGCCGGAAGCTGAAGGAGCAGCAGCGACCCGAACCTTTTGATGCCCTCGTCAAGGCCCGCGAGCGCGCGCTCGTAATACTGCGGACCCTCCGCCTCGAGGGCCCTGGCCCGCGCGACGTAGATCTCGATCGCCTTGACGGAGTCGACCTCGAGGGCCCGGGTGTAGTCCTCCACCGCGGACAGCCGCTCCCCCAGAAGGACCCGCGCCTCCGCGCGGCAGACCCGGGCATCGACGTGACCGGGGCTGGTCTCCAGGAACCGATCGAGGTGCTTGTTCGCCT